>Ga0265296_1003929_pt1 | contig 13322 bp, 16 predicted proteins | sample MunlanPumphouse1_FD_189073 | JGI IMG/M metagenome (GOLD analysis project Ga0265296, IMG submission 189073) | Groundwater microbial communities from a municipal landfill in Southern Ontario, Canada - Pumphouse #1 | ecosystem: Environmental > Aquatic > Deep subsurface > Groundwater | place... | reverse complement strand
ATCCTCCCTTCTCTTAATCATAACAGAAATATTTCTCAAATCCCTATCTTTCTCAATAATCTTTTCTAAGTCAACTTTAACATTATGTTGGTTGACCAAATTTTCAATATTCATAAAATTATTAGAATTGGTATTTGGCCTCAAAACAGCATTATCTTTATAATTTGAATTAACAGAATCTATTTCATAAAGCACTTTTTTATCTTCTCTTCTTTCAACTCCAACACTCGGACTACTTAAAATTGTCAATGCAGTTAAAATACTAAGTCCAAATAATTTTTTTAACAAAGACATATAAAAATTGATTAAGCCCGGTTTAAAATACTTATTGTCTTTTATTATAATGTTTTATCCCTTATACTTCCGACATATTCTCCCATGGAAATAATTTTAATATCTTCGTTTTGAGCGTGTCTTCTCAAAAAATCTTTAACAGTATCCCAATAGCATCTTGCTCCGTGTTGCCATCGAGAATTATGCATTGAAATTATTAATGGGTCGTATCTTTCAAGTTCTTTTTCCAAAATGCTTTCTAATTCAACATCAGATATTTTTAACACATGCCAATTATAGTCCATTCCCAAAACTATTTTTCCATTTTTTCTTTTGTATTCAGGCAATCCTACGAGAGTCAAGCCATCTTTATTTTTAACAAAATCTCCTGGTTTAGAAATGTCATATGTATATTTTAAATCAGAAAGAGCTTTGTGCATGTTATCATTATATCCTAAATACGGCGCTCTAAACCCGATACATTTGTAAGATTTTCCAGTTTTATCAGAAAAAAATCTTGAAATATGTTCATCAAATTCTTTTATCTCCTGATGCCATTGATTATAATTCCATTTCTCGCCATTTTTATGTCTAACGCTATGAGAACCAATTTCATGTCCGTTATTTATCATTCCCTGAATTATTTTAACATTTCTTTCAGCATTCTCTTTTGATTTAGCAAATCCAGTATCAGACCCTCCAGAAAGATGCGTAAAAAAATCACAGGAAGTAATATAAAAACTAAATGGGGCGGGTGCACCCGTTTTATTTGCTAGTTCATTTGAAAATTGAGTTAATTCCTCCCATTTTTCTGGAGTTCTAACCCCCGTGTCAAAACAAACAACCACTCTTTTTTTATCTTTATATTGTTCAGAAAATCCTTCAGTGGTTTCACCTAAAATAATTAATCCAACCAATCCCTTCATAAAATTTCTTCGATTAATCATAAAATGTTGGAGAAAAAATAGCTTAAATATTTTTTCTATAAATTTTTACTACTTAGAATTAATACTACTCACTTCCAATTTTCCAATGCTTCTCTTAATTCTTCATGATTTTTAGAATATTCTTTCAAAGTTTTTTTCGCGAGAACAGCTTCGATTGATTGTCTTGCAGCCTTTGCCCCTGCAAAAGTTCCTTGCGGATGCCCGTGAATTCCTCCGCCCATTTGTATAATCAAATCTTTTCCGAAATGTTTAATTAAATATGGAATATCTTTTGGAGATAAACCCCCAGACGAAACAGCCATCACTGAATTTATTTCCCCCCAATCTTGTTCCAATCTTTTTTTTGTTGCTTTAACTTTCTTCAATTCAATTTCTTCTTCGATATTTTTTATTTCTTCGTAATCTCCTTTCATTTTACCCACAGCAGTTCCAATATGCAAACTATCAACACCAATTAATCTGGCGAAGTCAGCTATTACTAGCATATTTATTCCGTGATTTTCATCTTCAGTAAAAGCACCATGCATTGCTCTATGTGCGTGAATTGCAAGTTTAGTATTTTTGCGAAGAGTTTGCAAAGCAGAAAAACCAGCAGTCAGCATATCAATCATAACAAACTTTCCACCGAGTTCCTCGACGAGCTTTGTGCGTCTAAGCATTTCTTCTGTTTCTGCAGTTACATTAATTAAGTACCCTTTTTTCTCTCCAGTTTCTTCTTCAACTTGATTTAATTTTTCCAGTGTTCTTGCAACTCTTTCATGAAAATTATTAAATTTTTGTGAAGCGAGATTTTCATCGTCTTTTACAAAATCACAGCCCCCAAGCCAGGCATCATAAGCAACTTGCGCGTGATCGCGAGTTTTTAATCCTAATTTTGGTTTGACAATTGTTCCTAACAACGGCCTATTTTTAATTTTCAAGATTTTTCTAATCCCTTTAATTCCGTATCTCGGGCCATAAAAAGAATTCAAAATTTCCCGAGGGAACTTTACATCTTCAAGTCTCAATTTTTTTATAATCTTCATTCCAAAAACATTTCCAGCAATCGAAGATAAAATATTCGGCGCATTTCCTTCTTCAAATAATTCTTTTGGATAAGCAATTTTTACATATTTGCCTTCGATAGAAAAAACTTTCGCCCCAAGTTTGTTCACATAATCTTTCTGCGTTTTAACATTTGTCCATGTTCCAATACTTGATTCGGAGGCAACAGCTCCAGAAGCCTCTTTAACCGAAACTTTATTAGGAATAATTTTAAGCAAACAAACCAAATCACTTTTTTTAGGATTGTATTTCAAATCAACAAAATCTGTGTATGCCATTCTCTTTTTGATAATTAAGAAACGTTAATGTTATTTTTATAGGTTTTTGTTTGTTAAATCAGAATAATTTTCAAACACTAATCAAATCAGAACAAACATTCCTTTCAGATAATAATAAATTCGGATTCAAATCTTTTCTTTCTTTCAACAAGTTTCTAAAACAAGATAAAGCTAATTTTGAAGTATTATTTTTCTCAGATAAATGGGCCAACATTAAATTTTTCAGTTTACTTGAACTATATTCTAAAACACACAGGCTAGAATGTAAATTTGAGAGATGTCCTTTATCTCCAAGAATTCTCTTCTTGAGAAAATGCGGATAAGGCCCATTTTCCAACATCTTAATATCATGATTGCTTTCCATAACAAGAAAATCAGAATCTTGCACAGCTTCCTGAACATTTTTACAAGCATGTCCAATATCTGTTATTATTGAAATTGTCTTACCATTCCTTATTTGAAATGAAACCGGCTGGGAAGCATCATGTGACTTAGAAAAAGCAGAGATTTCCATTTTTCCTAGCTTAATTGTTTCATCATTTTTTATATTATTCAATAAATTTTCTTGAGTGCATATAATTTCCGATTTTAAAGTTCCAGATGTTGCAAAAATTGGTACTTGTAATGTTCTAGCTAAAACATCAACACCCTTTATATGATCAATATGCTCGTGACTTAGAAATATTCCTTTAATTTTTTTAGAGTTCTCGCCAAGATTATCCAATCTAGAGAGAATCTGTTTGCAAGAAATTCCCGCATCAATTAACACAGCATTATCACCTTCACTAACATAAAAACAATTCCCACAACTTCCAGACGATAAAGCAGCAAACCTCATTTTACACACAAAAACAAACCAGTTTAAAAACTCTTCAGATAAAATGAAAAGATATTATTTAAATTATTTTGATTGAGTTTAATGCCTCCACGAAATTATAAACTTAAATCTCCACAATCATTTCTTTCTTACAACTTTTTCCTCTTTTTGCAACTCTCGCATATCTTGAAAAAATTCTCTATTTGTTTTCTTGTTGTATTTGTGTCTTGCTCCATACAAAACTCCCAAGACCAATATTGTCAATAAAATAAACTTTATTAGCTCTATGATTAAATCATTAATTGACGGAATTAAATAATATAAAATTCTTGGTAAAATAAAAATAATTGATAAGAATATTGCTACAATTAAAGCAATATTCATCGGAAGATTCTCAATTATAATATTTTTCAACTCAGATGGTTGTTCATCCCACCCCTTATTTTTACTTAACCCCATCTTAAATCTTCCTCACTCTACTTCCTTCATTAGTATCATCAACACTAAAACCCAATTTATGAATTTTTTCTCTCAATTCGTCCGATTTTTTCCAGTCTTTATTTTTTCTTGCCTCCCCTCTTTCTTTCATTAATTTTTTAATTTCATCAGGAATTTCAAATTTTTCTTTTCCTTGAAAATCCTCAAATCTTTCGGATTTTCTGGACCAAAAAAACGTAGTTTTTTCCGGTTTTAATAAATTCAATCCAAAAACTTCATCCATTTTCTTTATTGTTCTTAATTTTCCCTCGGTTTTCTCATCGCGAACAAGTTTCCATAAAACCTGCAATGCTCTTGGCGTATTCAAATCATCATTCATCGTTTCTTCAAATTCTTCAAGATATTCTTTATTTATCTTGCCGTCATCTTTTAATTCAGATAAAATATTTTTCAATCTTTCATAAGAATTTTTCGCATCTTCCAAAGAATTCCCAGAGAAATCAATTGGGCTTCTGTATTGTGTTGAGATTACAAAATATCTTATTATTTCTCCTCTGTAGTTTTTTAAAATATCTCTGATTGTTTTAAAATTTCCCAATGATTTTGACATTTTTATCTTGTCAACATTTACCATTCCATTATGAATCCAGAAATTTGCAAATTTCTTTCCATAACCTGCCTCGCTTTGTGCAATTTCATCTTCGTGGTGCGGAAAAATTAAATCTTGTCCTCCACCATGAATATCTAAAGGCAAATTAAGAATTGTCTTCGACATTGCGGAACATTCAATATGCCATCCAGGTCTTCCGTCTCCCCACGGACTTTTCCAAAAAGGCTCTCCCGGCTTGGAAAATTTCCACAAAACAAAATCATTTTTCTTTTTTCCAACAACTCTTCTTCCAGTTTCTAAATTTTCAATTTTTTGTCCAGAGAGTTTTCCATAATTTTTAAATTTCGAAATATTAAAATAAATCCCGTCATCTGCAACATAAGTGTATCTCTTCTTCTCCAGAATTTTAACAAGTTCAATCATTTCCTTGATATATTTTGTTGCAAACGGCTGAACATCTGGTTTTTCAACTCCGATTGATTTATAGTCCTGCATATGTGCTTCACAATTTCTTTTTGTAAGAACATTAATATCTTCGTTCAATTCCCTTGCTCTGTTTATTATCTTGTCTTCAATATCCGTAATATTAGAAACGAATTTTACTTCATATCCTATGAATTTCAAATATTTTCTTAGAACATCAAAGACAATTTGCTGCCTCGCATGTCCTAAATGAGGAACATCATTCACTGTCGGCCCGCAAACATACATTCGAACTAAATTTTTCTTCACTGGTTTAAAAATCTCTTTTTTTCTTGATAATGTATTATACAACTTTAAAACCATATTTTATAAAAGAATAAGATATTTAAAAATTCTCTCAAATATCAACAAATCGCAGCAGAAACACCGCCAACATGAACAACATCGATTATTAATGTATGAGTTTCAACAGCACCAGTTCCTACATTTTCTTGCTCTATGTCAATACTTAAACTCGTATCGCTGACTTTATCAGGAATATCTAAAAGAACCACTGAATATGCTTTAGAGCCGGGTTGAATTTTTATCTTCCCAGTGTCATCTTTCAAAACCCAATTTTTAACATTATTTGTAGAAACGCCCCTTAAACTTTCTATGTTAACCATTCTGAATCTGTATTCTTTTTCTTCTTTTTCATTTACCACACAAACAATTTGCCTTCTTCCACCGTCGCCTAATTTAATTTCTTGTCCGCCTTCACCCATACATTTTACTCCATAATCATTTTCTCCAAACAAGCCCTTAACTTCATTCGTAACTTTTTCATTAATTTGATCCGTTAGAATAATTCCGGAACACATTATATTTTTAATAAAAAACAATCCAAGAACAAGCAGAGCCATAAGCAAAACTATTGTTACAATCGTCCCGACGGACATTTCCATCGCTGCATTCTTTTTTAGGTTAAACATTTTATGCCGTAGGAAAATTTAATTGCCCAAAATATTTTCCAGCAAAATAAGTTATCAATAATATCAGAATAAACATAATCACGCTCACAACCATTCCGATTTTAGACAACTTAGTTCCTCTCTTCGATAAATCTGTTTTTTCTTTGCTGCTTACATTCAATCCAACAACACCTAGAATAAATCCTGCAATAGGAGATACGGCGCCGAGGATTATGCTAGTCATTCCTAAAACATACCCTGCTAAACCAAGATCTATTTTGTCACCCATTTTATAAAAATAACAAACAAAACCTATTTATAAAAGTTTTCATACTTTAAATCTCTTATATTCATCAAGAATATTTTTAAAAAGAATACTTGAGATTAATACAAAAGCTCCAATAGTCAAACCACCTAAAATATCACTGAACCAATGGAGATTTAAATATAATCTTGTAAATCCAATTAGAATTATCATGAAGATCGAAATCCAAATTGAAATTAATCTTAAATTTTTAGATTTAGTTTTTCTCAAAATTAAATAAGTCAAAAGACCAAAAAAAACTACTGCGGTTGCAGTATGTCCGCTTGGAAATGCAAAACTAGTCACAGGTATAATTGCATCTAATGGCCTATCTCTTTGTACAATCTCTTTCATTACAAATATTATTAAGGAACTAGACAAAATTGTAAGAGAGAAAAATATGCCTTCTTTTTTAGAATATTTAAACCAAAGAAAAAATGACAAAAACAACGAAATTATAATTATACTTGCTGTATCAAAAACTAAATCAATAATCTTGGAAATATTTATCAAAAAAGAGCTTTTTACTATATCTAAATAATTTATTGATAAATCTAATTTAGTTAAAAATCCATTATAAGATATATTTACTAATATCAAAATAAAAATTATTAAAGAGATTATGCTTACAAAAATTAATTTTTTTTTAATTTTATCTTCCCTCATTTTGAATTTTCTCTATTTTGTAAATGGGGCCCCCGGGAGTCGAACCCGGCACACCATGATTTCTGAATTTTACTTTTCTTATCTTTTCCTTATGCGATTTTCGTTCGGAGGCCGAGAGTTTAGGTTTGCATTTATTTCGAAGGCAAACTTGAAGCAAACCTTGGCTCGAGTTAATGGAAATCGCCCAACAGCGTCGGAAATGAGATGATGTGAGGAAGAACCATCGGGTTCTTTTTATCTTCAGTCATGTGCTCTCCCGCTGAGCTAGGACCCCAATAAATGTAGCAAGAATTCTTTTTTAAATCTTTAGAATAATAACAATCCAGAACGCAAATCATTTTAAACTACTATTCATTATTCCCAATATGTCAGTCATGCTTCCAGATGTAACAAAGTATGTTGGTGCACAGTATGTTTCCGCATTGATGGAAACAATTGAACATTTAGATAATTTGTTAAATAAAAATACATCAGATATAGACGTGAAAAATTCTTTCGCTTTGGATAATCTGGAATGTTTGTTGATACTATCTCATTATGGGCTTGGAAATCCCGGAGAAAAAATCCTTACGGGAGAAGAAGGTCATCGTTATGTTGAAGCCACGGCTCACAGTGCTTTTATTTGCGAAGCACTTATTTTAGAAGCACGGGAAAAATCACAAATTCCATCAGCGTTAAATGAGCATCAAGTTAGAGATTATATTAAAATAGAATATCAAGCGTTACAAAAACTAAAGAATTTACAAGATCTTCTAGACCGAGATAAACCGATTTATCAAGATTTAAGGAATTTTTTATCTATACTTTTACCTTATGCAAAACAAATGAAGGCGGATGAATTTTATGCTAGTTTATATGGCCCGGAAGAAGACTAGGAATTCTTTTTTAAATGTTTAGAAAAATAAAAAAATGTAAGTCAGGAATAGGCCACCTTCTGTTGTTCGTTGTTTCTAAGTCAAACCGAACATGTTAACATTCCACTAAGCAGCGTATAGCCTTGCACCAATCAAGACACTCGTTTCATCAAATCCTTCACGTCGCTATTCATCTCACGAATCATTATTCAGCGAAGGCTGTGGCGTTTCTGTAATGGAGCTCTGCTTCACAACAGCCGACTTTCGTCGGTGATTTGTCACGCAACGCGTGGGTGGGCGGACCTTCCTCAGCGTTTAGAAATCATTTCATTTCTTGCTCATTTAAGAGCTAAACACCGAAAATTAACTACCCGACTTACAAAAATAATTACAATTCTGGATTTAAAAATCATTCGGTTTTAAATATAAGTGAAATAAATCAGGCAAAGGGGGTGTAGAAAAGAGTGTGAGAGCCTGATTTATTTCTTCAATTGAATATGAGGACAAGAGAGATTCATGGTGTTCAGGGAATCATCCCTTGTCCGAGGTTAAATGAGGTTAAAGGGGTTTCGTTGAATATCTTTTTTATACATTATTTCTAAACAAAACCCATTTATAAAGCGTCAGAAGAAAAAATACATAAAAATAATATGTAGCAATCCTCTATCTTGGTTAAGATTTTCTATATAAATCTTTAAATAAATAAGCTAGATGATTAAATCATGGATTTATATTCATTATTAATAGAAAATCGAGAAATAATAAAAATCTTTTACGGATTATTAATTGGATTAATTTGTCTTATAATTGTATTAAAGGTCGATAAACTTTTTAGATTAAGTCTTCATCAAGGAATAAGATATCTTAGAAATGCTTTCTTTTTTTATGGGGTTGCATTTATAATAAGATATATTTTTGGAGCATTGATATTTTATGAATATATAGATGGAAAATATCTTTCTGTTATTACAATAATTTTCAAATATTTTTTAATTATGGCGGGATTTTTTCTGCTCTATAGTTTGTTATGGAAAAAATTAGAAAGTTCAAAGAATGATGATTACAGCTCTTTATTTAACTTAAAGATAATTATATTTTATATTATGGCTTTGGTAATTGTATTCTTGGATTATGTCTGGCAGACTCATTATTTTATTTTTATCTCTCAAGTAATTCTATTTACAATTGCGAGCGGAATAAGTTATTTGAATTATGCACGAGGAAAATCGGAACATAAATTTTTGAAATTTTATTTCGCAGCTATGATTCTCGCACTTGCAGCCTGGATATTTAACGCGCTATCTGCACTTTTGGATTGGAACCGATACTTTTTGATTAATAGTTATTTGCTTAATATAATTATTTTCCTTTTATTTTTGTATGGAGTTGTCAATGCAACGAGGTTAAAATAAAATAATGAAAATTAAGAAAAATTTTCAAACATTTAAATTTCTAAAGAGGGAGGAAATTTAAATATGAGTAAAAAACGAGAAAGGCTTGAAGTCATTAGAGATATCTTGAAAGTAATACAAAATAATAGAAGAATAAAACCAACTCGTTTACTTTACGCTTCAAATTTATCTCCGCAAATGTTCAAGGAGTATGTTAATGAATTGCTTGGAAAAAAGTTTGTTCAATCAGAAGAAGATGGAAACGGCAAAAAGATTTTTTCTCTTACAAAAAAAGGAAATGAATTTTTGCAGGAATATAAAGTCATTGAAAATTTCGTAGAGAACTTTGGGTTGTAAGAAAATGGATTTATGCGACATTATGGGGAAAAGATTAAATATAATCCTACATTTAATATCATGCGGGGAGTGGTCTTAGTTTTACTAAGATGAGAGGTTGTCTGAACTCACTCCAGGAAAGCCTAGAGCTTTCCACCGCTCAGTGGATAATTCTAAAGAGATAATTTCTCTTTTATCTTTATGTCTCGAACATTCAAATTACCCCACCAATTTTTTCTATATTTTCTTTTACCTCTTCAATCATTTCTTCTTTACTTAATTTTATTTTTTCCATTCTTTTTTCCTCTCTTGATTTTTCATTATCTAAGTTTCCAACTTCCAAAATACCATTTGTTATTTCAGAATATGGTTCTTGTGTTTCATAATCCATGATTTTGCTTTTATTTTTTTCTATTTCTTCTTCTTTTGATTTTATTTCCTTGACTTTTGAATTAATTTGCTCGTTATTTAATTTGGCTTCATTTAATAATTTTAAAATACTTTTCCCATAATCTTTTTTGAAATTAGTCGGGAAATCTTCTCTATGTAATTTTACAATTTTCATTTCTTCTTCAAAAATGTGAAAAAAACTGGATAGAGACTTAAAATCAATAAGCTGTTTTAAATTAAAAATTTCCTTTTTTAGTTCTTCCTTGAGAAATTTATTTCTTTCTTGTTTTTCTAAATTTTTTAAGTAGTCGGGGCTTTTTTTAATTTCTTCAATTTCTTCAATTAATTTTTTATTTTCTTCTTTTTTGTTACTTATTTTTTTATCCAACTCTACTAGTGTTTCATTCACACTCCCTATTTCTATTTCAATCTCATTAATTTTATTTAATTTCTGTTTAACAATAGAAACTATTTTATGGGAATCAACAACATTTTTATTTTCATCGAAGATTCTAATTATTTCTTTAGAAAAGATCCTCATAGTTTCTTTAATATTTTCCATTTCTTTTCCAACCAAAATTGTTGCACGTTCATAACTCATGCGTGAATTTTTATTAAAACTTAAGAAAATCCAGTTCATCTCCTCGACAGATTTTTCAAGATTATTTTCTTTTAATTTCTCTAAATTTCCTATAAAAATATCCAAGGATTCGAGATATTTTTTTCTTCCCTCATTTGTTATAGATTTAATTTTATCTTCGGCTTTTTTAGATTCAATATCAATACTTTTAAGAGCATTTATCTTTTCTTCAATTTTTTTAACAAATAAATTTATTTTATTATTAATTAAAGAAAGGATTTCTTTTTCTTTAATCTCATTTTCTTTCCCCTTCTTTTCAACCCAATTTCCAATATCCGAAAAAGTTATTTTTTCTTTTACATTTTCTACAGCTCTATCTTCTTCAAATATTTTCTTGAAAAAATCAAATATTCCCATATTACTAACAGGGGTGCTCCCTTAAAAATTTTAGGAATTATCGCAAAAAATATAAATTCCCTTATTTTTAATATAAAATGAAACAAAAAGAAAAATACAACATTAAAGTTATAATCTATTCAATTTTAGCACTTGGTTTTTTAGCCCTAACTTTTTTAGTTGATTGGATTTTTATAATCGGAGCCGTTGTGCTAATGATATTAAATCAGAGAGAACTGATGAAAAAATAAAAAATTTTAAAATAAAATAAAAAATAAATTAGATTCTAAAAATTAGAATCTTTCTCTTCGTCCGAAACTTTCTCTCCTATTTCCGAAATCTCTTCGAGGACCGCCGAATCTACTTCCTCCTCCTCGGCTGAAATCCCTCTTAGGTCTTTCTTCCATTGGTTTTGCTTCTGAAACCTTCAATTCTCTTCCTTCGATTTCTTTTCCATTCATTTCTAAGACAGCTTTCTGTGCAGCTTCGTCGTCAGAAATTGTTATGAAACCAAAACCTTTCGAACGGCCAGAAAACTTATCCTTGATTAAGGAAGCTTCTTCAACTTCATAACCAGAGAAAAGTTTTTTCAAACCTTCTTCGTCAACACTGAAGGGCAAATTGCCTACGTATATTTTCATTTTTCCTCCTTACACTTATCGAACATTAGAATTAGAAAAACTCCTAACACTAACTGTCTGACATTTATACATGCATATTTTTAAGAAGTTGGGTATATAAATGTTTGGAAAGGGAATTTTAAGGAGTAATATCTCTTAATACTATTTCAAGAGCTAAATTAGTTATAACGGCTCGCTCTTTGATTAAAGAGGCTTCAACAAATTCAATTGCTTTTTTCCTATAATCATTCCATTGGTCTAGGCATATGGAATTAATATGCCCCTCTTCAATCAACTTACAAGAGCCATCCCTTGATAGTTCAATTCTTGCCTTATAAAAATGTTCATCTTTATAACTCATTATGTTGCAAAAAATTCTCTATTAAAAACAATTTATATCTTTTGATATATACTTTAATAATTATTGTCTTTAGAAATATCTTAAATAACAACCGCCAAGCAACAGAAGAATTTTCTTATTTTTCTCTAAATCAAAATACTAATTGAAGCTTTTAGTAGTTCTATGCTGAAATCGTCGGCGAACCTTCGATCTTACACAAGAACTCTATCAACGTCATCTTCTATGACGGCTTTAATTGTCTCGTTTTGCGAATGGCTTCGAGCTTAGATGCTTTCAGCTCTTATCCATATAATGCGTAGCTATGCAGCCTGCCAAATGACAACTGCTCACCAGAGGCATCCAATCTCCGTTCCTCTCGTACTAGAAGATTGTTCCACTCAGACAATAACACACCTAGTAGATATCATACAAACTGTCTCGCGACGTTCTTAACCCAGCTAACGATCCCTTTTAATGCGTGAACTCCGACACCCTTGCACGCTTCTGCACGCGCAGGATAGGGAGAGCCGACAGCGATGTACCAAACCGCCCCGTCAATGTGGACTATCGGGGGCGACCAGCCTGTTATCCTTGGGGTAACTTTTCTATCAGACACGGCTCCTATTAAAAAAGCACGTGGGTTCACTAGGCCCTACTTTCGTACCTGCATTTCTTGCTTTTCAAAATACAGTCAGATAAGCTTTTGCCCTCGCACTCAACTCTAGATTTCCAAGCTAGATGAGCTTATCTTTGGGTCCTATCGATATCTTTTCGACAGGGCACCGCCCCAGTCAAACTGCCCGCCTGCTGCTGTCCTCTAAAGAGTAAGCAAACTTAAAAAAAATGAGTAGTATTACATGATTGCTCCACCCCCACCAAAATGAGAGTATCGACGCTCCTACCTATTCTATGCATTTCGTTTAAATTCACAACAACAAGTTGCAGTAAAGTTCCACAAGGTCTTCGCTTCCCACTAGGCGTCCGTGGCATTTTCGCCACGCAGTATTTTCAGAGGGCTCCAGTTGGGGACAGTGACAACCTCGTTAAACCATTCATGCGAGTCACCATTCAGATGACAGGGTATTGCGCTCACTTTTGTTACTATCAATAAATTTTATCGACGGCAAACCATTTCTGATTTGCTCTCTGCATCGCTGCAAAGGTCGGACTATATCTTAATGTTTTCACATTCTTGACATATAGTCTCTGAGGATTCTTTTTTATTTTTAAAAAAGTCTTTCCTGCTGATTGTCCGCAATCTAAAATTTTCACTTTTGAATTTTATTTCAATTAGTATTTAGATATACTCGGATTTTCCAGCATTTAGTCAAGTTTCTCTTCGAATTCTCGCGAATTCTCAGGCACTAAAAATATCTTCATGAGATAAGATTAATGTAAGGCTTTGCAATCCAAAACCTTAAGAAGGTCATAGTTACCTCCGCTGTTTGATGGACCTTAGCTCCCTTGAAAAGGAGTTTTAGACACCACCACTGAGCAGGTCTCACCGCGTATACACATTCTTTCGGATTAGCACGCGGCTACGTTTTTGGTAAACAGTCGGGCCGTCCTTGTTACTGAGATCTATTAATGCAATTTACTTTCGAAAAACCACAAAAATAGACACCCCTTAAGCCGAAGCTACAGGGCCAATTTGCCGAATTCCCT
>Ga0265296_1003927_pt1 | contig 13325 bp, 8 predicted proteins | sample MunlanPumphouse1_FD_189073 | JGI IMG/M metagenome (GOLD analysis project Ga0265296, IMG submission 189073) | Groundwater microbial communities from a municipal landfill in Southern Ontario, Canada - Pumphouse #1 | ecosystem: Environmental > Aquatic > Deep subsurface > Groundwater | place: Canada... | reverse complement strand
GGATGTTCGCTTTCCTCGCCAGTTACTTCTTGTGTAGGAGTTATCCATAGCCATTTTCCCGCAGCCCTTGCGGAGCATGGCGGAAAATATGGTTGTGGATAACTCATTTTGAATTACGCCGCCTTACTGGTTGTTACTTCAATAAGTTCCCCGTGTTTGTCATAATCGGCCAGTTTTCGCGGGCCGTGGAAGATGGCAAGAGACCCATCCTGGTAGCAATGGAACATAACCCTTACCCTGACGTAATGGCAACGATATTTGTTTGGCGGGATTTGAAGCTTCATTCCCTCAAAGCTGATGCAGTTGTCGGCATTGACGACTCGTTCTTCTTGAAGGCAAAGGATGTCATCAAGATTTTCCCCACCAACATAGGAAACGAACACTGATCCTTCTTCAGGGGCTGGCTGCATGAATTCAGCGTTGAAACCTGGTTTATACTCCTTTGCCAGATAGCGGTTCGCGGCATCCATATCGGTAATCCCGTGAAAAGCCAATTCTTTGGGAAGCCGATCCTGATGGGTCAAAAAGGCCCGTTCGCTTCGCCCACGGGCTTCCGGAGAATAGGCCGCGATCATCTGGATCCCTAAATGTTTCATGGCACGTCCGAACTGGGTGAGCTGTGTTTTACTGACCTTACCCCCTTCTTTGGGCGTGTACCAGTAGTGGCTTCCTCTGTCCGTGTATAGAGAACTAAATAAACCTCGTTGAACAATCACGTCCCGGACCCCCTGAAAACTGCTATCAGTCCCTTCCTCGTCCACAAAAAACATAGAATAATGCTCGCTTGTTGCATCGTCCATCGTCACGATTAAATCCCATTTCTTCCCAGGCACCCATTCATGCGTGCTGCCATCCTGGTGCAGCATCATGCCTGGAAATGGGGCTCTATCTCGATGCTTACGATGAACCCCTCGCTTGGAAGTCTTGGGAACCAATTCCCTTGCCTGAAGAGTGTTCTTGACCCAACTGTAACTCCGCAGCCCTCCGTCTCTTTGATACCAGGAATAAAAATGCTTAACGTTCCAACCCCGGTAACGACCTTCATACCTGGCGCTAACTGCCATTACCTCATCCACTGGCGCACGACGAAATGAGGCCTGTGTCAACCGCTTGTCCGACAAACCTTCTAACCCCTTCTCGTCATAACGATTAATGTATCTTCTGAATGTCCGATCACTTACCCCTAAAACCCGCGCCGCTTCCTCTTGGCTCAACCGACTCTCGTTCCATCCAAAATAAACCTCTTCAAATCGCATGTCCCGAATCTCCTGTAGCATCTCTGTCCGTCTCATCCGTCACCTCCTTCGGTGACTATATCAAACCGGACAGATTGTGTGCTACAAACCGGACATATCACGTGTTACTAACACGATAAATCAATTTCTTGACAAACAGCCTTTACGCGTTTAGAATTAAGACAAAATGCTCTTTTATAAAGTCTGCTCATCTGGGGGCGAAACGGCTTCGACGGGGATAAAGAAGCTTAGGCTGCATACCGAGCGCCTGTCGGCTCGTAAAAAAGACGGGAAATAAACATAATCGCAGACGATTATAATTACGCACTGGCCGCTTAAGGCCAGCGTCCTGTCCGGTTTTTCCTGCGGATCTGATAAGGACGTCGACTAGCAGGATAGATGGATCTTACCACCTGTTATGATCCATTGAATCAAAAACAGGGTAGCTGGTTCAGGCATCCAGCCTGAAGGAGGCCGGAATCAGCGATATATAAATTTCAGGACAAGTATGTAGATGCCTGTGCGGAAGATTTTCGGACGCGGGTTCAACTCCCGCCGCCTCCACCATTTTTATTCTATGTTTTCAGTTAGTTCTAAATTCGACCCATCTGACACTGGTAGAATACTGGTAGAATTCCAAGCATGTCTTCGTTCAGCAAACCGGTCCGGTTTGTTGAACTTCGCCTTACCAAGCCACCGGAGTATATTCTGACTCACAACACCACCACTACAACAATTGAAGCTCCCCAGCATAGATATCTATCCCTGCATGTCTAAATGCATTTGAGGCATCCATTTTATCGTGCCATTTGCCACTTTCCTTCGCTCTTGTATACTCAGTCGTTCTGGCGGCATTATAGGAAGAATTAACATCCGAGAGATAAAATTAAATGGACTTTATCAAAATCAAGAAATGTGATAAGTGAAATTGAGACACAATCGTACTTTAATGAAAATTATTGCAGCAAGCCGTCAGACCAGTGGTTTTCTGAAGGAGATCGAAATTATGGCAACACCTGAAGAGATGTGGCAGTGTCAGACAGTTAATTGCGGTTACATATATAATCCCGACAAGGGAGATAAAAAAGGGCAGCAATAAATAGAAAAACATTGGATATCCCTGATTAATGATTTTTCCTGGAGGAAGATATGTCTGAACAAAACTGGCTCAGGAGGCTGTCGAAATCGCAGAATGATAAATGGATTGGCGGTGTTTGCGGCGGTCTGGGAATACATACACCCGTCCCGTCATGGATATGGAGGGTGATCTTCTGTGTTGCTTTTCTGTTTTTTTGTACCGGCCTGCTTATCTACATATTTCTCTGGATATTCATGCCTAAAGAAACACCAAAGGAGCAGACTTTATGAACAAGTCAGACAACTCCCGCTGCCTCACATTCAGATATTCGGTCGCCCAATAACAGAGCAGATCGCGCGCGCAGGATGTCTTGCGTCTCCTTCCGGAACGGATAATATCATCGGATGTTATCCCCGTGACCCCGGCTACCCGCTCAATCAACTCCTTTAAATCATATCCTTTAAGAAGCCTGCGCATAACCATAGTGACCGGTGTGTTTCCGGTACGAATTATTCCCTGTGCGATCACATGGTGAATAGCCCCTGAGGCATCTATCCTGGATTTTCTCGGTATATTCCCCGTCTATAATCCTTCAATCCCATTGTCATCTTATATAATGATGTGCGTCCACTATACTTGCTCAGAGTTTAAGAAGGCTGTTATGGAAGTAGAAACATCGGATTGGCAGTCGATTTATAAGGAGTTTGACGGACATCGGGTGAAGACGAATCAGGAATGGGTGGAGGTTTGTTTTTTCCTGCCGCGATTGGCTACTCTAAGGGCGCCCTTGTTTATCGGTACCCGGCAATCCGTGAAGTCATGGGTTCGATGGAATTGCCGGGGATGGAATCGTCTCAGCAGTCGTTTCCCTTCCCGACGTTGGAGATGAGTTCTCAGCGATATAAGGCTTTTGGTTTGGTGATGAACATTGATTGGGCGGGGGAGGAGTTGATTCACTGGCAACGGAAGCGGTGTACACAAAATTAAGTGGTGGATTTAGGTTCGTTGATCACCTTGACAAGGCTGGTGGATCATATATAGTGTAAGAGACTTTATATATGCTCCATCGGCAACTGTTCGGGATGACCCTCTTCGTCTTCGGTTCACGAAAACGCTTAAAGATTTCATTTTGCCGCATTTAAAACTGGGTCAATAACAGGAGAATTATCGCATGAAAGCCAAACCAACATTCAATCGGGTTTTTATCGAAAACATAAAACCGCAAGTCGATGGTGGCCGCTATCCTATCAAGCGGATTCCGGGTGAAGCGATTGTGGTGGAAGCGGATATTTTTGCCGACGGGCATGATGTTTTGGGCGCCGAACTGCTCTGCCGAAAAGAAACTACATCCCAATGGAATGCAGTCCCCTTGACGTTTATAAACAACGATCACTGGCAGGGGGCTTTTGTGGTCTCGGGAATTGGACGATATTGCTACACCGTCCGGGGATGGATCGATCCATTCAAAACCTGGCTTAAGGATTTGAAAAAGAGACTGGCGGCTGATCAGGATGTTTCCATATCCCTGTTAATGGGCGCCGAAATTATCAACGCTGCCGGCGAGGCAGCTCCTGAAACCGCCGGCAAAAAGCTGGCAGATTGGGTAAAGACGCTAAAATCCGATCAGCCCCTGGAGCATAAAATCCGTCTGGCTTTGGATGGTGAAATTGCGGCCCTGATGGCCAAGCACCCCTTCAGACAGTCCGCCGTCACCTGGGACAGAGAACTCATGGTCACTGTAGATCGAAAGAATGCCTGTTATAGCACCTGGTACGAAATGTTTCCGCGTTCCTGCACCAATGAAAGGGAGCGCCACGCGACATTCAAAGACTGCGAGGACAGACTTTCCTGTATTGCCAAAATGGGTTTTGACGTGCTGTATTTGCCGCCGATCCACCCCATCGGGCACACTCATCGGAAAGGGAAAAACAACTCGCCGGTTGCTGGGCCGGATGATCCGGGAAGCCCGTGGGCCATTGGCTCCCACGAAGGAGGGCATAAAGCGATTCACCCCCGGCTGGGAACCCTTGGCGATTTCGGCAGCATGGTCCTGGCGGCCCAAAAACTTGGGATTGAAGTGGCTTTAGATCTGGCCTTCCAATGTTCGCCGGACCATCCCTATGTCCATGAACACCCCGAATGGTTTCGCCGGCGTCCGGACGGCGCCATCCAGTATGCCGAAAACCCGCCCAAGAAATATGAAGACATTTATCCCTTCGACTTTGAAACCGAAAAATGGCAGGAACTCTGGGAAGAGCTCAAAAGCATCGTCTATTTCTGGATTAATCAGGGCATCCGAATATTCAGGGTGGATAACCCGCATACCAAACCCCTCTCCTTCTGGGAATGGCTCATCGCAGAGGTAAAAAGGGACTATCCCGATATCGTTTTCCTGGCCGAAGCTTTTACCCGGCCCAAGGTCATGTACAACCTGGCAAAGCTTGGATTTTCCCAGTCTTACACTTATTTTGCCTGGCGCAACACCAAATGGGAGATCACCGAGTACTTTATGGAATTAAAGGAGACAGGCGTGCGGGAATTTTTCAGACCAAGCCTCTGGCCCAATACGCCGGATATTATAACCGAGTATCTGCAGATCGGGGGAAGGGCTGCCTTCATGTCCCGGCTGGTTCTGGCGGCAACCCTTGGGGCAAATTACGGGGTTTACGGTCCGGCCTTTGAGTTATGCGAGAACATGCCTCGGGAGCGACGGAGCGAGGAATATCTGGATTCCGAAAAGTATGAAATTAAATCATGGGACATTGAAAATTCCCGGAACCTCAAAGACTTTATCGCCCGGGTGAATCAGATCCGCAGAGAGAACCCGGCCCTTCAAAGTGATTGGAGCCTCCAGTTTTTTCCTATCGACAGCGACCAGCTGATCGCTTATAGCAAACATACCGAAGATTTCTCCAACATCATTGTTGTGGTGGTTAATCTTGACCCCCACCACAGTCATACCGGCTGGCTGGAACTGCCCCTGTCAGAATTGAGCCTTGATCTACAGCACTCCTACCAGATGCATGATCTGCTGAGCGATGCGCGCTACCTGTGGCATGGGCCCCGAGGCTATGTGGAGATCAACCCCCAGATCGTCCCCGCCCACATTTTCCGGGTAAGACGCCATTTGCGAACCGAACAGGATTTCGATTACTTTATTTAAAGGTGCAACCACCATGACAAAAGTTTTAAAAAAAGATTCAGTTTTAGGAGACGATCCCCTCTGGTACAAAGATGCCATTATTTATCAGCTTCATGTAAAAACCTTTTATGACCACAACAACGATGGGATTGGCGATTTTAAAGGGCTATGTGAAAAGCTTGATTATCTGCAGGACCTGGGCGTGACCGCCATCTGGCTGCTCCCTTTTTACCCTTCTCCTTTAAAGGACGACGGTTATGATATTTCCGATTATACCAGCATCCATCCTTCTTATGGAAAACTTCAGGATTTTAAGAAGTTTATGCGCGAGGCCCATCGGCGCGAGTTGCGGGTGATCACCGAACTGGTAATCAACCACACTTCCGACCAGCATGCCTGGTTCCAGCGCGCCCGGCGCGCCAAACCCGGCAGTGCCTGGCAAAATTTTTACGTGTGGAATGATACACCGGACCGGTTTCAAGAGGCCAGGATTATTTTTCAGGATTTTGAATCCTCCAACTGGGCCTGGGACCCGGCGCCAAACGCTTATTACTGGCACCGGTTTTATTCCCACCAACCTGATTTAAACTACGATAACCCGAAAGTGCACCAGGCCATATTCAAGGTTCTGGATTTCTGGCTGGCAATGGGTGTGGATGGCATGCGACTGGATGCGGTACCGTACCTGTATGAGCGCGAGGGCACCAATTGTGAAAACCTGCCCGAAACCCACGAATTTTTAAAAAGGCTGCGAAGTCGTCTGGATAGCAGATACACGCATCGGATGCTGCTGGGAGAGGCCAACCAATGGCCCGAGGATGCCGTGGCCTATTTTGGAGATGGGGACGAGATTCATATGGCTTTCCACTTTCCGCTGATGCCCCGCCTCTTTATGGCGCTGCAAATGGAAGACCGGCTTCCCCTTGTCGATATTCTCGAACAGACCCCGGCGATACCGGACTCTTGCCAGTGGGCGGTTTTTTTGCGGAATCACGATGAACTAACGCTGGAAATGGTCACTGACGAAGAGCGCGATTACATGTATCGGGCCTACGCCCATGATTCTCAGATGCGATTAAACCTGGGCATCCGCCGCCGACTTGCCCCCCTTCTGGGCAATCACCGCCGAAGGATTGAACTGATGAACGGCATTCTTTTTTCCGTTCCCGGGACGCCGGTGATTTACTACGGAGACGAAATCGGCATGGGAGACAACGTCTATCTGGGGGACCGCAACGGCGTGCGCACGCCCATGCACTGGAGCGCGGATAAAAACGCCGGGTTCTCCGGCGCCAACCCCCAGCAGCTCTATCTGCCGATTATCATTGATCCTGAATATCATTATGAAGTCATCAATGTGCAGACCCAGCAGAATAACCCGTATTCCCTGTTGTGGTGGATGAAGCGTCTTGTTATGCTTCGAAAGCGGTTCAAGGCTTTCAGCCGTGGAACCATGCAGTTCCTGTATCCCGACAATCCTAAAATATTTTCCTTTATTCGAGCCCACGACGAAGAGCGGATTCTGGTGGTTGCCAATCTTTCACGCTTTGTCCAATATGTGGAACTCGATCTTTCTGCCTATCGGGGAGTGATTCCCATCGAAATATTCGGTCACACGAAATTTCCCGCCGTGGGTGAAAATCCATATCCGTTTACATTGGGTCCTCACACCTTTTACTGGTTTTTACTGCAACCGCCAGAGGCTGTCGGACCGGAGCAGGCAATTACATTGCAAACCCTGCTTTCCACTTTGGAGACTGTCGGTAAATGGGAAAATATTTTCACCGATAGGCAAAAGAGCCGGCTGGAAAACCTGCTCGGCGCCTATCTCGCGAAGCAGCGCTGGTTTGGTGGAAAAGCCCGCCAGATCAAACTTGTGCGCATCCAGGAATTCATCCCACTGCTGCCGCATAAAGATTTTCCGGTATACATCGCCCTGGTTGCGGTGGATTATCTGGAAGGAAATCCCGAAACCTATGTCCTGCCTTTATCTTATGCCACAGGTAAGCAGGCCGAAGAGATTCTCCAGTTATGGCCGCATCTGGTTGTTGCCCGTCTATTCATAACAGACAAAAATGAAGACGGGATTCTTTTTGACCCCTTTACCGTCAAGGCTTTCGGCAAAGCGTTGCTGGAGGCCATGGCGCGCTGGAATCATCGCAAAGGCGCAGATGGCGAAATAACGATCTCTTTGACCCGCGCGTTCAGACAAATTGTCGGATCCATCGAAGCCTACCCGGAGCCATCGGCGCTCAAAGCCGAACAAAGCAATACCTCGCTGGTATATGAGAACAAATATATCTTGAAGCTTTTCAGAAGATTTCAGCAGGGAATAAATCCGGACCTGGAAATTGGCAGGTTTTTAACCGAAAAGGGTTTCAGATCCATTCCCCCGTTGGCCGGGGCCATCGAATATCGTAAAGACCGCCAGGAACCGGCAACGTTGGCCATCCTTCATGGGTTTGTTCAAAATCAGGGAGATGCCTGGCAGCATACTATAGACATGTTGAACCATTCTTTTGAGTATATTTTGACTCAACAGGCCGGCAAACAGCCCCCGCTCACACTTTGTCGGTCTTTTCTGGATCTGGTGGATGCTGAGCCACCAACAGAAATCTTGGACTGCATCGGCGTCTATGCAGAATCAGCCCGCCTTTTAGGTCAGCGCACCGGAGAACTCCATCTAGCGCTTCGCGCCGCAGGCGAACATGCGCCGCAGTTTGTTCCGGAGCCTTTTTCCAAGCTCTACCAGCGATCGCTTTACCACTCCATGCGCACCCTGACTGAAAATAACCTTCTGCTCCTCGGCAAGCGCTTGAAGGACCTTCCCGATGAATCTCTTGACATGGCCCGGGACATACTCGAACATAAGGAGGAAATCCTGGGCCGTTTTCGAGCCCTTCTCGATATAAAAATCACCGCCATGCGCATGCGCTGCCACGGGGATTATCACCTTGGACAGGTGCTTTATACCGGAAACGATTTTGTGATCATCGATTTCGAGGGGGAACCGGCCCGCGCCATTTCCGAACGGCGGATAAAACGTTCCCCATTGCGGGATGTTGCCGGTATGCTTCGCTCTTTTCACTATGTGGTCCACGCGTCCCTTTTGGAACATAAAGATCGAGGTCTGACCAACCGGGAAACCATGCCATACCTGGATTCATGGGGAGACTTGTGGCAAATGTGGGTATCGGCCATATTTTTTAAATCTTACCTGAAGGTTTGCGATCAAGGCGACTTTTTACCACAGACAAGGCAAGAACTTACCATTTTAATGAATGCTTATCTGCTGGAAAAAGCCGTCTATGAAATGGGCTATGAGTTGAACAACCGCCCGGGATGGATACAAATCCCCCTGCAGGGCATACAACAATTGCTTGCGCACGAACAAAGAACTTAGAGGTTTCACCCAATTGGTATAATGGGGAATCTGTGTGCGGAATGCGACACCTCAACTTTACTCACTTTAGTCACCAGTGGAGGCAATCATGCCAAAGGACGACAAAAAAGGAAAAAACCGGAGCCATCCCGCTGCGGAGGCGAACAAAGCCATTCAAAATGATAGTCATCTTCTGTCCGAAGAGGATATTTATCTTTTCAACGAGGGGAACCATTTTCAGCTCTACGAAAAAATGGGCGCTCGCCTTGTTAAGCAGAAAGGCCTTGAGGGCGCCGTGTTTTCCGTTTGGGCCCCCAATGCCGCCGGGGTCTGTGTCATCGGGGATTTCAATGACTGGAACAAAGAAAGCCATCCGCTGCGCCTCAGGGGGCAGTCAGGACTCTGGGAAGGCTTCATCCCGGGGATCAAAAAAGGAGATGTTTACAAATACCATATCATCTCACGGGTCAAAAACTACCGTGTGGACAAGGCCGACCCCTTTGCCCTCTGTTATGAAGCGCCCCCTTCAACCGCCTCGGTTGCATGGGAAATGGAATATCAGTGGCAGGATCAGGAGTGGACGGATAAAAGGGGGCAACTAAACGCTTCAGGAGCGCCAATAATCATTTATGAAGTGCATATAGGATCCTGGAGGCGGGTGCCTGAAGATGACAACCGTTCGCTGACCTATCGGGAGCTTGCCCCTGTGCTGGCCGAATACATCACCCGGATGGGTTTTACCCATGTGGAATTTCTGCCAATAACCGAGCATCCCTTTTACGGGTCCTGGGGGTATCAAACTATTGGATATTTCGCGCCCACCAGGCGGTACGGAACCCCGCAGGATTTGATGTATCTCATCGACTATCTTCATCAAAAGGGGATCGGCGTCATTATGGACTGGGTTCCTTCTCATTTCCCCAGCGACGAGCATGGCCTTGGCTTTTTTGATGGAACCCACCTCTTTGAACATGCCGATCCCCGGCAGGGATTCCACCCCGACTGGAAGAGCGATATCTTCAATTACGGCCGCAAGGAAGTGATAAGTTTTCTGATCAGCAGTGCGCTGTTCTGGCTGGACAAATATCACGTTGACGGCCTGCGGATGGATGCCGTCGCCTCAATGCTTTACCTGGACTATTCCCGAAAGCAGGGAGAGTGGGTGCCCAATCGTTACGGCGGCAGGGAAAATTTAGAAGCCATCGCGTTTTTGCGGCGCTTAAATGAGGAGATCAATCGGATTTATCCCCAGGTGATGACAATCGCCGAAGAATCAACGGCATGGCCGATGGTTTCCAGAAACACCTATCTCGGAGGGCTGGGTTTTGACATGAAATGGGACATGGGGTGGATGCATGACACGCTCGAATATATGTCCCAAGATCCTGTCTATCGAACGTATCATCACAGCAAGCTGACTTTTCGGATGCTGTACGCATTTCACGAAAATTACGTGCTTCCTCTTTCCCACGATGAGGTGGTCCATGGAAAGGGCTCGCTGCTGGGAAAGATGCCCGGGGATCCCTGGCAAAAGTTTGCCAACCTCAGGCTGCTCTTCGGCAACATGTTTGCCCAGCCCGGGAAAAAGCTGATTTTTATGGGCGCGGAGTTTGGACAGGAAGCTGAATGGAATCACGATCAGAGCCTGGACTGGCACCTTCTCAACAATCCACTGCATTCAGGCCTGCAGCGATGGGTCGAAGATCTGAATCGAATGTATCAGCGTGAACCGGCCCTGCATGAACTTGACTTTACCCCCGGGGGATTTGAGTGGATCGACTGCAACGATTCCCAGCAGAGCACCCTGAGCCTCATTCGCCGGGGGCGCGCGGCCGACGATTTGATGATCGTGGTGTTCAATTTTACGCCGCTTCCACGGCTCAATTACCGGCTCGGAGCTCCCCGAGGGGGGTTCTGGCGGGAATTGATTAACAGTGATGCCAAAGACTACGGCGGTAGCGGCTGGGGAACCATGGGGGGCGTGACAGCCGCCCCTGTTCCGTTTCACGGCAGGCCCCATTCGATCACAATGGCTCTTCCTCCTCTGGCGGTCATATTTTTCAAAAGCGAAGAAGAATCATGAGCAATCTTGGCGCCACCTACATGGGGGACGGCGTTTGCCGGTTTGAGGTGTGGGCGCCCTTTGCAAATGAGGCCGCAGTCCAGATCCTTTCTCCGGTACCGCGCGTCATCGCGATGGAAAGGCGGCCCGGCGGATATCATGATGTTCTTGCGGAAGGGGTCAACCCTGGAAGTCTCTACATGTACTGCCTGGATCAGCAGAAGAAACGGCCCGATCCGGCCTCCCGTTTTCAGCCCCAGGGGGTGCACGGACCATCGGAGGTGGTTGCGACGGATTTTTTATGGGAGAACCTTGCCTGGTCCGGCCTGCCACTTTCCCGTTATATCCTGTATGAACTGCATGTGGGAACTTTCACTGCGGAAGGAACCTTTGATGCGGTCATTCCTTTTTTAGATGATCTGAAAGCGCTCGGCATTACAGCAATCGAACTGATGCCTGTGGCCCAGTTTCCCGGTGCACGAAACTGGGGATATGACGGCGCCTGCCCGTTTGCCGTTCAAAATTCCTATGGTGGACCTTCGGGCCTTAAACGATTGGTGAATGCCTGCCACCAGAAAGGGCTGGCCGTTGTTCTGGATGTTGTTTACAATCACCTTGGTCCGGAGGGAAACTACCTGGGGGATTTTGGTCCCTATTTTACCGACAGGTATAAAACACCGTGGGGATGGGCCATAAATTTCGATGGGGAATTCAGCGATGAGGTCCGGCGCTTTTTTATCGAAAACGCCCTTTACTGGACCGGCCAATTCCACATTGATGCCCTGCGGCTGGATGCGGTTCACGCCATTTTTGATTTTTCCGCCAAAACCTTTTTGGAAGCGCTTGCCCATGCCGCTCACTGCCAGGGGGACCGTTTAAACCGCAGGATTTACGTCATCGCGGAAAGCGCCCTTAACGATCCACGGCTTATCCGGCCCGGGGCGCTGGGCGGATACGGCCTCGACGCCCAGTGGAATGACGATTTTCACCACGCGCTCCACACCGTTTTGACTGGTGAGCAGGAGGGGTACTACCAGGATTTCGGTCATTTCCGGGATCTGGTCAAGACCTGCCGGGAGGGCTTTGTTTACGCCGGCAGATATTCTAAATACCGAAAACGCAGGCATGGCAGTTCTTCACGGGATATCCCGGCCCGACGTCTGGTTGTCTTTGCTCAGAATCACGACCAGGTTGGGAACCGCATGCAGGGGGAGCGGTTGAGCGAGCTGGTCACACTGGAGCAGTTAAAACTGGCGGCCGGCACAGTTATGCTCTCTCCTTTTATACCCTTGCTCTTTATGGGTGAAGAATACGGTGAAACGGCACGATTTGCATATTTTATCAGTCATTCGGACCCGGATCTGGTTAAAGCGGTCCGGCAGGGAAGGCGCCTGGAGTTTGCCGGTTTCAATTGGCAGGAAGAGCCACCGGATCCACAGGATGAAGCCACTTTTTTAAATGCCAGGCTCAACCATCATCTGCGCGGGCAGGACCCCCACCGGGTAATTTATGAATATTACCGGCAACTGATACGGCTGCGAAAAGAAATCTGCGCCCTGTCATCCCTTAACAAAGAGAATATGGAAGTGGCGGGTCTTAATCAAAAGAAATTCCTTCTCATCCGGCGCTGGAGTGATATGGATGAGGCCTTGGCGGTTTTCAATTTCAGCGATGTTTGCGGATCCGTTGGTGTCCGCGTTTCCCCGGGCAGGTGGAAAAAGGCGATGGATTCGGCCGATACGCGCTGGCGGGGACCGGGAAGCGCCACGCCTGACGATCTTTTTTTCAGTGAGGCGACCAGTCTTGACCTGAAGCCACACTCGCTGTTATTGCTGGTAAAGGAGCCTGCTGCAAAATATCCCCCGCCAATGGAGACGGACCCGGGCATTTGGCACGATACATTTTAAAACGGAAGGACAGGAGTATTATGAATCATTACATATGCATTCACGGCCACTTTTACCAGCCGCCCCGGGAAAATCCCGGGTTGGAAGCCATTGAGCTTCAAGATTCGGCCTACCCCTATCATGACTGGAATGAAAAGATCACATCGGAATGCTATGCCATGAACGCCACCGCCCGAATTCTCGATGAGCGATCCCGGATCATACGGATAGTCAACAACTATTCCCGTATCAGCTTCAACTTCGGTCCTACTCTGCTCGCCTGGCTGGAGCAGAAGGCGCCGGATGTTTATGCCGCCATAGTTGAGGCGGATCGCGAGAGTCTGCAAACCTTTTCAGGACACGGCTCGGCTATAGCCCAGGCCTATAACCACATGATTCTTCCATTAGCCAACTGCCGCGACAAGTATACCCAGGCGCTCTGGGGCATCCGGGACTTTGAGCGCCGGTTCGGGCGACAACCCGAAGGGATGTGGCTTCCGGAAACCGCCGTTGACCTGGAGTCGTTGGATGTGCTTGCCG
>Ga0265296_1003926_pt1 | contig 13326 bp, 12 predicted proteins | sample MunlanPumphouse1_FD_189073 | JGI IMG/M metagenome (GOLD analysis project Ga0265296, IMG submission 189073) | Groundwater microbial communities from a municipal landfill in Southern Ontario, Canada - Pumphouse #1 | ecosystem: Environmental > Aquatic > Deep subsurface > Groundwater | place... | reverse complement strand
CCAATTACTGGGATAGGATACATTCCTAATACGATTGCAGTTCTTGATAATAAAAGTATTACGATAGAAACTTCTGTGATAACAACACAAGAAGAAGTAGAACGTAAAGAACAAGAAGCTAAGTTAGAAACAGAACGTAAGGAGAAAGCAGACGCCACAGACGCATATTTTGCTGAATATGACACTCCGCTTGAAGGTTATGGAATGAAATTTGTAATTGAAGCGGAAAAGAATAATCTAGATTGGCGCCTTCTTCCAGCGATTGCTATGCGTGAATCAACTGGAGGTAAGTTTGCTTGTAAAAAAGTCACAAATAGTGTCTTTGGGTGGGGTTCATGTAAAATTGGTTTTAAATCAATAGATGAATCAATTGAAATTGTTGCCTTTAATCTTGGTGGAAATAATCCTAATACTGACCATCATTATGAAGGTAAGACAACTGAACAGATTTTAAGAAAATATAATTCTTATATCAAGAATTATCCAGCTCAAGTCATGAAAATAATGAAAGAAATAAAAATAAACACAGTTATAATTTAACAATAAAAAACAAAATGCACTAGGTGGGGCCTAGTGCATTTTGTTTTAATTTATACGACTTGAATTTTAATGTTCTTCGTAGAATATTTTTTTTAATTCGCTAATAACTTTTTTTTGTTCTGGACCCCCTTTTTCAAAATCCTCTTCATAATTTATTTTTAAATATTCATCCATAAGTTCATTGATTCTTGGTACGTCAGATTCTTTAACAAACTTCGAATGAGTAGCATTTATACCAGCACCCATACTTAAATCTATTAATGCTCGTCTATTTTCTTCTGATAATCCCTTTAACCATACGGGCTGAATATTTTCTTTTGAACCAAATTGAATTTTCTCCATAAATATCTTATTTAATTATTAATATACCTTGATACTAACTTTCTTAATACCTTTTGTCAACATTAAATGTTTTAGAGTTTATATTATCTTCAAGCTCTCAATCATCAAGCTTTTCTCGCCGTTACGTTCAGTGACTCTTCCTTTAAGAGCAATAATAGTATCAACTATCAAAATATTTTTTGTTGTTTCAAAAAGTTTATTAAAAACCACAGCATCAATTGTGCCCGTAAAATCTGAAAGTTTAATAAATGCCATGCGGGTATTGTTTTTGGTAGTGACAATTCTTACATCATCAATTATAGCCGCGACAGTTACTCGGGTATTTACTTTTATTTCAGTTTGTATTTTTTTAATTAAAGTTCCAAATTTCTCAATCTTTTCTTTATAGGCACTAAGTGGATGACCAGAAATATATAATCCCAGTAATTCTTTTTCCCAAGTAAGTTTTTCTTTTATACTTGCTTCTACTTGAGGGACGAGTGATAATTTAACCTCTACACCACCAATTGAAACAAAAAGTGAATCTTGGTTTAAAGATACTTTTGTTTCTTTGTTAAAAGATAAAAGTGTTTCAAGGTTGCCAATAATCATATTTCTTTCAGCCAAATCATCCATAGCTCCTGACTTAGCAAGTGCTTCAACTGATTTTTTATTTAAATTTTTATGATTAATTCTTTCAAAGAAATCAACAAGTGATTTATATTCACCATTTAACTTACGCTCTTCAATAATTGCATCAGCAATATCTGTCCCTAGATTTTTAATCGTATAAAGTCCAAAACGAATTGTTCTACCAGTTTCTTTATTACTTCCTCCTATTACTGTAAATCCACCAAAACTTTCATTTATATTTGGTGGTAAAATTTTAATACCCATTTTTTCGCATTCATGAACAATTTCGGCAACTTTTTCTATGTCTCCAGATTCGGAGGTCATAATAGCCGTCATATATTCCACTGGAAAATTTGCTTTCATGTAAGCTGTTTGATAAGCAACTCGTCCATAACTTGCCGAATGGGCTTTATTAAATCCGTAAGCGGCGAATGGTTCTATTTGATTCCAGAGTTCTGTCGCTTTTTTTAACTTCCATTTACTATGTTCAATCGTTCCATTAATGAAGTGGTCTTTTTGTTTTGCCATTTCTTCAGGAATTTTTTTACCGACAGCTTTACGAAATTTATCGGCTTCACCCCAACTATATCCAGCAATGTTAATAGCAATTAATAATAAATCATCTTGATATACTAACACTCCATAAGTCTGTTTAAGAATTGGTTCAAGCGCAGGGTCAAGATATTTGATAAGTTTTGGATTGTGTTTACGCTCAATATACAAAGGTATAAATTGAATTGGTCCTGGACGATAAAGAGCAACCATCGCATTGATATCATGGATTGTTGTAGGTTTAAGTTCCTTCAGATAGTGGGTCATACCAGAACCATTTAATTGGAATAATCCCATAGTTTCTCCACGAGCAAGTATTTCAAAAGTTTTCTTATCATCAAGAGATATTTTGTTAATATCAATATTTAAATTATATATTTTTTTTACTAATTTAACTGCCAGAGCCAATATCGCAAGATTTCTAATTCCAAGAAAATCAAATTTAGGTAATCCTGCATCTTCAATGCTATACATATCGTATTGAGTAATTATGTTACCTCCTTTAGGGTCATATTGAATCGGAGAGAATTCATAAAGTGGTCGTGGAGCGATAACGACTCCCGCAGCGTGAACCGAAATATGTCTGACACATCCTTCCATCTTTTTTGCTAAATCAATTATTCTTTTTGTGTCTGATTCATTTTTGTAAGCTTCTTTTAGTTCAGGTACGATTTTTATTGCATGATCAATTGTCATAGGCATACCTTGAGAACCAAGTGGAACCATAGAAGATATACGATCACCAACATTGTATGGATAACCCAATGCTCTTGCAACATCACGAATCGAACCCTTGGCCATCATTGTTCCAAATGTCCCAATCTGAGCGACTTTATCTTCCCCATATTTTTTCTTAGTATAAATAATAATTTCATCACGTCGATTATCAGCATAGTCCATATCAATATCGGGAAGTGATGGGCGTTCAGGATTTAAAAATCTTTCAAATGGTAGTTTGTAATCAATAGGGTCAACATTTGTAATACCGATAAGATAAGTCGTAAGTGACCCAGCCACTGAACCTCTAATATTTGTATAAATATCATTTTCACGAGCATAACGAAGCAGGTCTCCAACTACTAGGAAATAAGTTGGATAACCTTTTTGTTTAATAATACCAAGCTCATATTCTAATCTGTCTACATATTCTTTTGTTTGTTTTAATTCTCTAAAAGCAAAACCTTCATATGCTAATTTACGAAGGACTTCATCAGCAGTTGTTCCTTTCGGAATAGGAAAATCAGGGAAAAAAGCTTTACCAAGTTCCAAATCATATTCTTCACATAAATCAGCCACTATTTTAGTATTAGAAACTGCTTCTGGGTAATCATTAAAATATTTAAATGCAGTTTCCTCATTGATTAATGAAAAGTCATCTTCTGAAAATTCTAATCCAGTTCCTTCTTTTCCATCGGTTCCCGTATTTACAGCAAGAAGGGTGTGATGAGCTAGATGATCATCTATACAAAGATAATGAGAATCTTGTCCTGCTACAATTTTAATATTAAATTTTTTACCCAAAGTAATAATTCCATCTCGAAGTTTTTTATCATTCTCTATGTGTGGATGAGAGTGGATTTCAAGAAAATAATTTTCTTTGCCGAAAATTTCTTGATGTTCTTTAATTAAGTTTTCGGCTTTTTCATTATTATTGGCAAGGACCGCTTGAGAAAGTTCGCTACTCATACATCCTGAAAGACAAATTATTCCATTACTAAATTCACGAAGTATTTCTTTATCCATGCGTGGTTTGTAGTAATAACCTTCCATATTTGCGATAGAAACAAGACGCATCAAATTTTTATAACCTTGTATATTTTTTGCTAGTAGTGTTAGATGATATCTTTTATTATCTACTCCTGGTTCTTTGTCTTTTCTTCCACGGAAAGCAATATATACTTCCACTCCGATAATAGGTTTAATGCCTGCTTTATGAGCTTCTTTATAAAGCTCAATAGCTCCATACATATTGCCGTGGTCAGTGATAGCTATTGCATTCATTCCATTTTTCTTGGCAGTTTGGACCATATCATGAATTTTAGATAATCCGTCAAGCAGGGAATAGTGAGAATGAGTATGTAGATGTATAAACTTTGAATTGAGTTCCGTCTTTTCCATATTTTCTTAGTATAGCAAATAATGATACAATTTATAAATGGACAAAACTCCAAAGTTTACTGCAAAAATAAATGAAATATTGAATAATTTAACTCCATATAAGGCAAATTGTTCACAATGTAAAACCGATTTTGAAATACTCAACAACGACATTGAATTTTTTAAGAGATTTCAAGTTTCTCCACCCAAAATGTGTCCAGATTGTCGCAGACAGAGAAGATATGCTTTTGCAAATTACACAACTCTTTTTAAGAGAGACTGTAATGTTCCAAATCATAGTGAGAAAGTGATTTCTTCAATACCAGAAGGAACAGAATTTCCAGTTTATGATTTTGATTATTATTGGCATGGCGATAGGGATTTGTATATAAATGGTAGAGATTTTGATTTTAGTAAAAATTTTATGGAACAATTTAAAAAATTGTTTTTAGTCTCTCCACAGCCAGTACTTACTCGTGACCCCACTAGTGTTAACAGTGATTATACAAACTACGGAATACAATTAAAAAATTGTTACTACGTTTTTGGTGGTATAACTTCCGAAGATATTATGTTTAGTGTGTGGGCTATTGGAACTAAAAATTCTTTAGACCAGCTTATTCCTATGAATACTGATTTTTCTTATGAAGGAGTTTTTCCGGATGGGTGCTATAACTGTAATTATATTTATTTCTCAAAAAATTGTTTAGATTGTAATTTTATTTATGATTGCCGAAATTGTTCAAATTGTTTTGGTTGCGTAAATTTAAGGAATAAAAAATATTGTATTTGGAATACTCAATATAATAAAGAGGATTATCTTGAGAAAATAAAAGAATTTAATTTAGGGGATAAGAAAGAATTAAAAAATTATAGAGATAAATTAGAAAAAATAATACATGATTTACCCATTAGAGCTACTAGAAATGAACATTCTAAAAATTATAGTGGTAATTATATTATTAATTCAAAAAATACTATAAATTCATTTTGGTGTTTAGATTCTGAAAATAATGATTATACAGACTTTGCAGCTCAATCATCTGACAATTATGATTGTTCAGTGGGAAGTTGGACAAGTAATGCTTATAGCACTATTTGTGTCGGTGTTCATTCTTCGAATGTTAAATTTTCTTCCTTAGGTAGAGAATTAAGAGATTGTGAATATATTATGAATTGCAAGAATTGTCAATACTGTTTTGGTTGCATTGGCCTTTATAATGCTAAATTTTGTATTTTTAATAAGCAATATACAGAAGAAGAGTATTGGAAATTAGTAGATGATATTAAGGTCAAGATGTTAGAAAGTGGAGAATATGGAGAATTCTTCCCGTTATCTATAAGCCCTTTTCCTTATAGTGCTTCACTTTCAAATATTATTTATAATATTTCAAAAGAAAAAGTTTTAGAACTAGGTGGGTGGTGGTATGATGAAAAGATAAACTTACCAAAGAATATAAAATTAATAAAAGCAAATAACATAGAACCAGATATAAAAAATATTACAGATGAAATTCTAGATATTGGAATTATAAGTGAAGGGAATGGAAAACCATTTAGAATAGTTAAGGAAGAACTTGAATTTTATAGAAAGAAGAATATTGCAATTCCAAATTTGACTCCTTATGAAAGGATTATAGATCGTTTTAAATATGTGAATAATTTTAAAGTTTTTAAAGATAAATGTTTTAAGTGTGGAATAGAAATTTTGAGTAGTTATGCGACAAATAATGGATTTAAACCTTATTGTGATGAATGTTATAAACAAGAAATTTATTAATGAATAAAGATATTAAATATATTGTGGGAATAGATGAAGTAGGGAGAGGACCGATAGCAGGACCGGTAGCTGTTTGTGCTTTCTTAATAAAAGACAAGAAATTTATTGAATCAGCCACAAGTCGGGCTTATGGCGAAAAAGATACAGGACCGTCCTGTATAAAGTTGCCGAAGTTGAAAGATTCGAAAAAGCTTTCTAAAAAGCAGAGAGAAAAATGGTTTGAGTATTTGAAAGTCGCAAAAACCGAGGGTTTTTGCGATTACGTTGTATCTTTTGTCTCTCCAGAAAATATTGATAAATTTGGAATTGTAAAATGTATTCAAAAAGCTTTGAATGAATCTCTTTCCAAAGTCGCTTCACAGAATCTTCCAAATTTTTCCCGCTTTACCCTAAAGGGCTCCCTGCCCGACAATGCCAGCTATAGGCAGGCGGGCGACACGGATAAAAATTTGGAAGATTCTGTTTCGCTTTCCTCACTTCACGTTTATCTGGACGGTGGACTTCATGCACCAATTGAATACATAAATCAAGAGACAATTATAAGAGGGGATGAACTTCATCCAGTTATTTCCATGGCCTCAATTATGGCAAAAGTTTCGCGAGATAGAATTATGATAAATTATGCAAAAGTTTATCCAGAATATGGTTTTGAGCGTCATGTTGGCTATGGTACAAAAGCTCATTACGACGCCATCAAAAAACACGGCCAGACGCCAATCCACCGCGAAACTTTTATTCACTAATAATTTACATTTAAGAAACGGCCGTTCGTTAAATGTAATGTAAAATATATTACACCACGAAATAAAAATAGTGAGGCCTTGCCTAGCGATTTTTTTACCTTGCTTAATACATTTTAAGTGTATATAATCAAATATATTTGTATGAAAATAAATTTTAAAAAACCGATAAATAAAAAAGATGTTTTATTTGTGAATGTTAGTTCTAAAAATAACGATGAGGTTGTTAGGGAAAATGGCGTAAAAACTTTATATTTAAAATGTGACGAAAAAATGACTTTACGTAAGTTTTTTTTACTTGTTCGAAAAATGATAATGATGGCAAAAAGTGTCAAAGCTGAAAAAGTTGCTTTTAATTTTTCTGATTTTAAATTTGATTTTATAGGGATTTCTAAAAATGAACTAGCAGAAATTATTGGCACTCAGCTTGATTTTGCTAATTATGAATTTAATGAATATAAAACCAAAACCAAGGAAGGCTTTCCTGAAGTAAAAGAAATTTTTATTTTAGGTACTACAAAAGAAATAGAAAAAAATATTCTAAAGGGTAATATAATTGCAAAAGAAGTAAACAAGACTCGATCTCTTTCAAATACTCCTGGTGGTGATATGACTCCAAAAATTTTAGCGCAAAAAGCTAAAGAAGCAGTAAAGGGTTTACCTGTGAAGATTACTGTTTTAGGTGAAAAAGAAATGAAAAAAGAAAATATGCTTGCAATATTTTCTGTTGGTCGTGGGTCAGATGAAGAATCAAAATTTATTATTATGGAATATTGGGGGATAGATAAGAAAAATAAGCCAATCGTTCTAGTTGGTAAAGGTGTTACCTTTGATACTGGTGGAATAAATTTAAAACCTTCTTCTTCACTCTTAGGTATGAATATGGATATGTCAGGTGGAGCATCGGTGATACACACTATAGCTCTCGTAGCAAAAATGAAATTAAAAAAGAATGTCATTGGACTTATTCCCTCGGTTGAAAATATGCCGTCAGGAAAAAGTTATCGCCCAGGTGATGTTATTCGTTCAATGTCTGGTAAGACAATTGAAATATTAAATACTGATGCTGAGGGTCGTGTAATTTTAGCAGATGCGCTTACTTATGCGCAAAAATACAAACCAGAAGTTGTTATAGATATCGCCACTTTAACTGGTGCCGCGTGCGTGGCTCTTGGTGAACGTGCTTCTGCGATTTTTACAGAAGATGATGAATTATCAAAATCTTTTGAAAAAATAAGTGAAAGGACAGGGGATTACGTTTGGCGATTACCATTATGGGAAGAATATGAAAATGAAATAAAGGGGAGTTTAGGTGATTGGACAAATATACATAATAAGGATTCTCGTTATGGCGGAGCAATTTATGCTGCAAGCTTCCTGCATCAATTTATTAAAGGTACAAAATGGCTTCACATAGACATGGCACCCCGCATAGTCTCAATATCTGGTGAAAATCTAGCCATAGGAGCTTTAGGTACCCCAGTTAGAGCCTTATTTAAATTTATAGAGGATAGTAAATAATCAAGCATAATATACCTTATTATTAATTGTTTTTTTCATCCTAGTGTTTGAAATTTAAATATTAATTTTATTTTGATGCATGTTCTATTCTTTCAAGCGCTACCACAAAGGCCGTACGGCGAATATCTGTGTTCAATTCTTTTGACCTATTCCAGATAATTTTAGTTTCCTCTTCCATAATTTTTTTCAACTTTTCAAAAACAGCTACCTCTGTCCAATGTTCCTTTTTTAGATTTTGTTCCCATTCAAAAGTAGAGACAGTAACTCCTCCTGCGTTTGCAAGTATGTCTGGTATAATAGGAATCCCTCTAGCAAATAATATATCATCCGCTTCTGGGGTTGTTGGGCCATTTGCGAGTTCAACGATTAGCTTTGCTTTTATATCTTTCGCGTTTTTTTCTGTAATCTGGTTTTCTAGTGCAGCTGGAATTAAAACATCACATTCAATAACGAGAAGTTCCTCGTTTGTAATGTTTTTTGACCCAGGGAAATTAGCGATTTGCCCATTTACTTTTTTGTATTCGTTGAGCTCTTTTATATTTATCCCATCTTCTTTAAGGATTGCTCCTTTTGAATCTGAGATTGCGATAATCTTGTGTTCGTGTGCCGATAAAATCTCTGCAGCGTTGCCTCCGACGTTTCCAAATCCTTGGACAACTATATTACATGATTCTGGCAAATTTAATTTCTTTCTTATCACATCAAAAACATAAAAACCACCAAGCCCTGTCGCAGTGCCTCGTCCTTCTGAGCCTCCCATATTAATTGGTTTACCTGTTATAACAGCGTTCGTTGTATCTCCAGTAATTTTCGCATATTCATCTACCATCCAAGACATTATTTCTGGAGTTGTATTTACATCAGGAGCAGGAACATCTAATTTTGGTCCGATAACAGGGGCCATGAGTTTGATCCATCCACGGGATAATTTTTCAAGTTCAATTTTTGATAATTTTTTGGGGTCAACCGTTATTCCACCTTTTCCTCCTCCCATCGGAATATTTGCTACCGCGCATTTTAAAGTCATCCAAAAAGCAAGAGCTTTCACTTCATCTATGTCAGTATTTTGGTGATAACGTATTCCACCTTTATATGGACCACGAGCATTATTGTATTGAACTCTATATCCTTCAAATATTTCAATTCTCCCATCGTCCATTGTGACTGGTATTGCAATACGGATTTCTCTATTAGGTTGCCTTAAAAGTTTGAGAAACTTTTCATCAAACTTTTTTACTTTTGTAGCTCTTTCAAGCTGTAACATCGCATTTTGAAATGGATTATTCATGTCTTTTTATTTATTTATATTAATATTTTTCTATTATACTCTTTTTGTTTGTTTATCTATAATTTCATTTTTTTAGCCTTATTTATTAACAGTTTTGGGGGATAGTGAATGCACTTGACAAAGTACAACCTTATATGCTATAATATACAAATGAAAAATAAAATAACAAAAAATCTAATAATCCTTGGAATAATCATTTTTTCTTTTGCTTTGGCAAATAATGCTTCTGCTGTTACAAATAATTATTATTACTATTATTATAATACTGTACCAGTTGGATCAACTCAAACAAATCCAAATTTAAATTCAAATATACCTAGTTCGTCTACATCTTCAACTTCAGCAAATTCGACTTATGATAACTCTAGATTTTTTATTCCGAATCCAATTCCAGTTCCAAAAGTTGTTACAAAACCTACACCTACTTATAATCCAAATGCAGTTTATGAAAATAGTTCTTATAATTACAATAATAGTTTAGGAGCTTCCGCATACAGTGGTTATAACCAAGCGAATGATAATGGTAATGGAATAACTGCACTTTCACTTCGCGGGTCTGGTAGTTTTATGCCGAGCTCAATCTGGCAATGGTTAATAGTAATTATTTTAATATTAACCATTATTGTCATCTCTCGAATTTTTATTCGCAAAAAAATATTAGTCCAAGAATTTCATACTGCCACACATACTCATTAATTTACTGTTAAGTATCTACATTTATAAAACTAAAAACCTCTCTGGCTCACGTCAGAGAGGTTTTTAGTTTTGGCTCCGTGGGTAGGGATCGAACCTACGACCAATCGCTTACACTTTATCTCCTATTACTAGAAGTGTGGACTATATCATCTCCATGTTCATAATTTTATGAATTTAGGAGCAAGGCGCTTCCCATCCGATTATTACCGGAAAGTACTCCCCGAAAGGATAGTCTCTACACCTTCCTCGATTTTGTGTCGAGGCTTGGCTCGGGATTACCCTAGGCTAAATCAATTATAAATAATTGATCGCCCGAACTTTTGTTTTCAAAAGTTTTTAGGGGCTTCCCCGAATTCACCTTGTTTTTCATCCTAAGTTTTCTTAGGAAGCTGCGTAAATTTTCTTTCCACAGGCGATCGCTCTACCGCTGAGCTACCACGGAATGTATCTACTTATAAAGTAGATGTGGTTATAATATCAAAAAAATATCCAAAAAGCAAAGTAAAATGATAATATAAATATGGAAAGATAACCTACCCACAAAAATTGCTTTTTTTTATAAATAGTTGTATAGTTAGAACATTAACAATAAGCCTATATATTAATTATATGTTTTGTCGATATTATTAATAATAAAAAAATAAAAAATATGTTACAAGAAAAAATTCCTTCAATATTTACTCTTACTCCGGAGTATCAAAGTGCTAATTTAGAATTTACAGAAGCTATGGAAAATCCAAAGCTTGATTTAGGTGAAAAACTTAAAAAGCTTGAGAATCTTGCAGATCAAATGGGAACGAATCCTCAGAATATTAAACATTTTAATGATACTATTTTGGAACGCTGGGTTAAAATTAAAAATCCAGAGCTTTATAAAGCTTACCAAAATACTGTATTAGAAGCTGCATAAACTAAATTAAAAAACTCACAAGAACCATTCTTGCTAGGTTCAGAAAAGTAGGCAGACCAAAGAATGGTGGCTGACCCCAATTCCAATTCCCAATTCCCAATTCCCAATTCCCAATTCTTCCAATTCTTGATTCTTGGAGCCTGATTTCAAGCCTTATTTTACAAGGCTTATTTTTCCTGCCTTAGTAGAAGTTCGAACCTATTGACTTTACAAACTGAAAAATGTAATGTAAAGAAAAATATTCACATATAAATAATTATTAAAATGGAAGAAATTCAGAGCTTTAGACCTTGTGAAATAAATGTTGAAAAACCGACATTAATTCGCAAAGACCAAAATGGTATTCAGGTTTGGTTACAATGGTTTGGTGAAGCAAGAGAAGAAAATTTGTCTCATAAACAATTTCTCTTTCCAATCAATGCTAACATTCAAGACTTTTTCTTCCAGCCAGAAAGTTTTGAAATAATAATGGTTGGTCCTGTAAAAAATTGGCCAGAAAAAAAGATTGTAAATTATTTGGCCGAAAAACTAGGAGGTGAAAATAAAATAATTATTTATTTCATTTCCTCTAAGTTTGGGGTTGATGATGGTAATGGTGGAACTATTCCTGTCGCGGGGGTTTTGCCACTGAACATTACTTTGATAGATCCAAATTATGGGATAATAAATCCTAAAGAATTTTTTGAAGACTCAGTTCGCCTTGAAGCTATCAGAAAATTTCAGGAAAATTAAATTGCCTGCCAAAAGAAGACCCTCCTTCTCTCGGCGGGTTTTTTTGTGAATATGTGCACATTGTGAACTTCCTAGAAGGGTATGTCTACTTAGTTAGGATAGTTATTCGAACATCCTCCCAAGTTCGGAGCTTGACTTTTTAATTAAAATATGCTATCATCATAAAGGTAGTAGTTCTTTGGAATTGGGATTTTGTGTTGTATTAGTTGGATTATTTTTGTTTCTAAGGTTTAAAGATGGAAATAATTCAATTAATTTAAACTAAATCTTTTATGAAAACAAAAGTAATTGACCTCAAGCCAGTGTTTTTAATGAGTAATCAGGATTTTATTAAAAGCATACAAAAATGTTTTGACATCCTTAATGTTGTCTTAAAGATTAAATCTTTGGTTTCCCATAATCCTCTTTTTATAAAAGAAAAAAATGGAAAAATATATGTCGGCTACAAACCTCTTTCAAAAGGAAAGACCCACTTTTTTTCTAATGAGTTTATCAATCCGGAATATGATCTGGCCACTAGAATCGCTATTGTACAATTGGCAATTTTTGAGGAATGCAAAGAATATGACTGTTATAAGGAAGTTCCAATGCATGGCGCTCCCGAAGAAGGAACAGACACGTTCTTCAAATTTGTTCTCAATAACACTGAATATACATATAAACTCTGGTATGCTTAGTGTTTGGTAATTAAATTGTTAAACCCACTCTTTTTGATTGATCGGGTTTTCTTTTTATCTAAGTATAGTAAGTTACAAGATAAGATAAAAATGATAGAATGGATTTATGAAAGATGATGCATTGTTTTGTATAGGGCAAAAGGCATTTATTGAAAAAGATGGAAAAGTATTAGTTCTAAATGATCCTACTGAGGGGTTAGATTTTCCTGGTGGAAAAATACAAGAAGGAGAAGCTGTAGATGGTGACAGGACTAGTTTGATAAAATCTTTAAAAAGGGAAGTAAAAGAAGAAACTAGCTTGGAGATAGAAGTTAATGATCCTTTTGCTGTTTGGTATCATGAGTTTAGTGATAAAGGTCATAGAAACTATGGAAAAGTAGTTTATCTTGTAGGATTTAAATGTAAATATGTTTCAGGAGAGATAAAATTAAGTAGTGAGCATGATAATTTTAAGTGGGTAAATAAAAATAATTACAAAGATGTTGATGATGATAGTGATTATTTTGATATATTAGAAAAATATTTTACTAAATAAAATATGGTTATAGACATAGAGCTTACTTTGAATAGGTTTGGGTTTGGAAAAATTTCTGAAAATAAATTTCAATTCTTATTTTTTAGATTTTCTAAATGGAAAATTCCAAATAAATACTCTATTTCTTTTGAAATAAATTGGCGAAAAAAAGAATAAATTTCCCCAAGAACTTTACTTACAGCTAGTATAATAACTAGCTTTTTTGTTTGACATTTTTGGTTTTTTGATGTAAAATCTCTTTAAATATTAAAAAACAAAAAAAATGAAAAAATCGGTCAAAAAGGCCAGTTTTTTCTCTGGCCAG
>Ga0265296_1003925_pt1 | contig 13328 bp, 5 predicted proteins | sample MunlanPumphouse1_FD_189073 | JGI IMG/M metagenome (GOLD analysis project Ga0265296, IMG submission 189073) | Groundwater microbial communities from a municipal landfill in Southern Ontario, Canada - Pumphouse #1 | ecosystem: Environmental > Aquatic > Deep subsurface > Groundwater | place: Canada... | reverse complement strand
CCCCAGTTGCCTGCTGCGTGCAGCGTGATCCCTGCGGCATCGCGGAAGGCCTGCTCGAACTCCTCGCGCTCGCGCCGCGCTGCAGGGATGTGCATGGCCTCCATGAAATCGGCCATGCCGCCGCCGTTGTAGCGGATGAAGCGTCGGCCGTCTGCCGTGGTCTTGGGCAAGGCATCGAAGCGCGCCTGCCATGCGGGATCCATAGTGGGCGCGGAGGCCTTGCGGCGTGAGTTCGATCTTGGGGCCCTTGCGCCAGCTTCCTTGGCGCCGACGAGGCCGAGGCCGGATGCGTTATCAGCGATGAACTGTGAAAACGGCTTGATCAGGTGATCGATTTCGTCGTTCCACTTACCCGGATGTTTCCCGAAGACCACCTTGTGCGCAATGCGCAGGCTCTTGATCATTTCGTCGGCCGAAGGGGTCAGGCCGCGCGCGATGCCTTCCGGTTTGAACCTGGACCTCAGATCTGCGAGAGCGTTGGAGAGGAGCTGCCGCGTTTCGTATGCGTTCGCGCGGCGCGCGTGTTTAGCAGCGATGGCGTCCGCGGTCGCGCGGATCAGCGCGTCTGTCTCGCCGGCCGTGAGCTGCCTCGCGGCGTCGCTGCTTCCATTGGGGATAGGCGAGGTGAGGACGTTTCTTTGCGTGCTGCCTGCGGGTTGCGCGGCAATGCCAGGCTCAGTCGCATGCGTAAACGAGTCGATAGCGGGATTGCCGCCGTCCTCCCCATGTTCAGGCGGAGCGGTACTCCCCTCTGGCGGACCCTGCACATCGGGCTGCCCTGGAGGAGTGCCGTCGGTGGTTTTGCGGATAATGCCCATTCTCTCCCGATCGCTTTCTTCCGGCGATTCGCGTCTTTATCGGCGCCGGTCCTACAATGTTGCTAACTTTTAAGGATAGGTTGAAACAAGGGAAAGGACGCCATTTGCGGCATTAAATCAGGGTCAATTGCCCCTGCCTCGTCCGGAGCAGCGGCTGCGCACTCCAGGGCGTCCTGGTTCCACTCCACGAGCCTGCCGATATTCTTGAGGTACTCTCCGGTAGTATCGGCGTTCACCTCGCGCCCCTCGTATTGATCGAGGATTTCCGTCAGCGCCTGGGCCGCGTCGCGCCGCGCGACAATCGGATCTTCCTCGGCGCGGGAACCTGCATCTTCAAGCCTGTTCACGATATCGCGTCTCACCAGATCGCCCGTGAAAAAGTGCGGAAAGAGCGCGCAGAACGCAAGCTCGTCCGCGGAAAAGATGCTGCGGAGCGAAATCGTGGGATCCGTGAGGATCCAGCGGCCCATGCGCAGCACGACGTAGATAGTGGAATTTGCAAGCTGCTCCAGCGGCTCTCCTGAACTCTTTGAATCGACGTCCTTCATGTGGATGAATTTCGAGCGGTCGACCACTTTCATAAAGCCGCGCTGTTTCTTCGTTGCGATGACGCGGCGAACTTCCGGTTCGATCTCGTCACGTCGCCTTAGGAAATAGTCGAGACCGCATATATACAAACCGCGCAGACTCAGCGTGCGCTTGTGGTTGATCCTGCCAGCGGACTCCAAGGCCGTCACCAGCGTCCCGATTGAATAGTGATTCTCAGCGCCGGGGAATGTAAACTGGTCCGCAGAAAGTTTTCCCCGCGAGCGAAGATTTTCCACAGCGATCCGGTCGCGTCGCGCGATGAGAAATTTCATAAGCGCGAGATCGTCATCGAGGATCTCTTTCGGAATGCGTTGAAGCGCAGGTGAGCGCAGAAAGATGTCGCATCCGCCGGCCGCGCGCAGGTAATCCGAAGTGCTTGCGCGGAGCCGGTCCCCCGCGTCGAGCGCGTCTATGAGCGTGGTCAGCGCGTAGGGCGCATTGCGCGTTCCATGGCCGTTGCCGCGAAGGCGCTGCTGTTCCTCGGCGATAGCGGGGCGGAGCTGTATGAGCTTTGCGATGAGTGCTGCAGGCGAGGAGAGGTAGGCGTCGCCGATCTCCTTAAGGATCAGGGATCGATCGTAGAACTCGCGGGCGCTGGCCATGCGCTCGTATCGCTGCGTGGGGCCGGTGAGCCGCCCCCCGGCCACAAGGGCGAGGAGGAGGGTTCCCAGGGAGTAGTGATCAAGTCCATCTGCGGCATCCCCGCGGACAGCCTGCTGTTCGCGGACAATGCTCCCGCGCAACCCGGCCAGTTTTTGGATCAGCGCCTTCGGGGACGCGAAGTCTTCGTCGCTCATGCTGCGCAGGATATCAGATCGATCATAGAGCTCGCGGGCGCTGGCCGTCCGCTCGAATTGCTGGGTGTTGCCGCGGATGCGGCCGGCCCCGACAAGTGCTCGCATCAGGGTGCCCAGCGAATATCCGCTGATTTCGTTGTGTGAGCGAAGGGACGCGAGCGTCTCCACGGCAAAGAGCGGTGTTGAGATCGCGTCATCGGAAATATCCTTGAGGAGTTCGGACCGATCATAGAGGTCCCGGGCTGCTGCGAGCCGCTTTACGCCCTCCAGATGGGTGCGGATACGGCCGCCTGCATGAAGCGCGTCGATAAGCGTTGCGAGCGAGTAGCTCCGCGGCTTATCGCCGCCCGAGAGGGCCAGCAGTCCCTGCGTCTCTTCGATCTCCGGTCGAATACGTGCGAGTTCAACGATGAGTTTTGCAGGACGTGCGAGGATCTGATCCGGGATTGCCTTCAAGATGCCGGAGCAATCATAGAGCTCGCGGGCGCTGGCCATCCGATTGAACTGCTGAAGCGCGCCGCGGATCTTTCCTCCGGCCGCCAGCGCCGTCATGAGCGAGGAGATGGTGCAATAGTCCGGCTCGTCCTCATCCTTCCCTCTTCGGCGCTGCCGTTCCCGGATGATTTCGTTGCGAAGCTCCGAGAGTTTTGCCGCGAGCGACTGTGGATCTGTACATTCCTCCTCGCTCAGGCCCTGCAGGATCGGGGAGTTTTCAAAGAGATTCCATCCGATCGTTGTGCGGAGGTAATCCGAAGTCTTCTCGCGGATGCGCCCCGCCGCGATGAGCGCGCCCAGCAACGTGCTCAGGCGATAATTAATCGGCGTTTTCTTTTGCCGAGCGTCCCGCTGCTCTGTCTCAACCTGCGGGAGGATCGAGCGCAGGATTGCGAGGGCCTTGTGCGGCGTAGCGAGATTCTCGCCGTTTATGGATTGCAGGAGAGGTGATCGGCGATAGAGTTCCAGTGCTGTGGACTGACGCATGCACCGAGCATGCATGCCGTTGATTTTGCCGCCTGCATGCAACGCCTGCACGAGCGTGGAAAGGGCGTAGGGGACATCGCCTTCGCGTTTGATGCCGAGTTTGCGCTGCTCCTCGTCGATGGCGCTGCGAGCGTCGCTGAGCCAGGCAAGAATAGCGGCTGGTGAGGTGAAGCCGTTCACGTCGGCTCCTTTAAGGATATCGGAGCGTTCGAAGAACTCGCGAGCCGTGGCCATGCGCATGAGACGATGCGGATCCTGCAGTCTCGCCCCTCCGGCGGCGAAGGCGGCTACGAGGGTGCTCAGCGCGTAAGAGGATTTTTTACCACTGATGGCGCGCTGCTCTTCCTGGATCTGCGGCCGCAGGGTCTCAAGATGGGATATGAGATCTTCCGGAGTGTAGAGCGTTGATATGTCGATTTCCTGAAGGATCGGCGAGCGCGCATAAAGATCCTTGGCCATCTGATCCCAATGGACCCGGATCGAGGCCTTGCGGGCGGCTTCGATTGCCTGCGTGACGTCCGAAAAATCCGGTTGCCCGTCGATCAGACGATGCACGGCTGCAAGGACCGAATCACGCTCGCGGAGCGTTGCCGAGCCATCTTCATCGACCCTGAGGGCAAGGGCGACGCACTTCACATCGGGCAGTACTTCATCGGAGCCACTCTGCCAGGAGATGCGGCCGAGGAGCTGCAGGAGTTTGTGACATGTTTCCCCGGATATTTTCATGATGGGGGCCTGGACGGTTATCGCCGGGGCGCGAGAAAAGTTGCGGCTTTTTTGCCACTTATATAATCCTAAATCATACCTTTGATCGTCATGCGTCGGAGAGGCCGTCAGGCTGGCTTGGAAAGGGTCAAAACCGGCAGGGCAGGGCCCATTGCAGCAGGGCCCGTTTCGCAGCCTTCGGGGGACGCCTCCTGGGAGGCGTCGTCACTGGCCGTGGATTCGTCATTAGAACGGACTTCGCCGTTGGATGCCTGGAATATGAGTTGCGGATTCTCGTTTGCCCACCTTCTTACGATCAGCCGCGTGTTATCTTTGGTCGGGGCAAGGGGGGCCAGGGCCATCCAGGCCATAAGATCGCCGAGCATAGACGCCGGCGAACCTGGATTTTTATCCCGCGCCAGAATCGGATTGGAGAGGAGCTCGGACGAGCCTAATATCATGAGGGCGATTAGAAGCCTCGTCTCGCAGCATCCGCCCTCGGAGGCGTTCTTGAGATGGGTGAGCAACGATCTGAATGGGTGCGCATCGGGCAGCTCATCGTAGCCTGCGAGCCGCACCCCGAATTCATCCATCGAAAGCGGGACGAGATGGCCGAAGATATCCCTCACGATCGTATCGCTCCAACGTATCTTTATCCACTTTTTCGTCTCGGCCGCGGTCGATTTTGAAAGCAAATAGCTCTCGCCTCGAAGCGGAAGTGAGAGGACGCTGCCCTCCAGGATCGGGTCGAACAGGTGCCTGCGCTCGCCATCCAGTTCCTGTCCGTGAGTCAATAGCTTGAATTCATATGGTTCGTCCGCGGCCTCATCGATGCGCACCACAGTCTTTGGGACCTTTGCATTCGGGGCTATGGGCAAAGAAGATTCCGTCGCCAGCAACGCATCTTTAAGCGCCGCACTGGTGAGGCGCATGCGATCTATGAGATCCTCGAGCGCAGGGCGGACGCGGCGTCCCTTTGTTGCCGTGTTACTGAGCCGTTCGATCGTTTCCATGATCGGTTCAGCGAGCGAAGCCGGAAGGCCGTTCTGCACATCGTAAAGCGCATCGAATACGGTCGAGGCCTTCGCCTTCCGAGGGGGGTCCTCCTGCGCATCCATGAGCTGCGCAAATTTTGTCCCGATCTCCCCGAGCCGTCTTGCTATTTTCCAGACTGCAGTACTGTGAATCAATTTTGCGTCCTCCATCGCGGATCCGAACGAGGCGACATCGGAGCCGCTGCGCATTATCGTCCCAACGGCTATCCGGCCGCTTTTTTCGACGACCTCTGCCTCCGCGCTGACGGCTTTAAATTCAGCCAGTATTTTTTCAATCTCTGCGCCCAGGTCCCTGGCCGCAGCCATTTCGATGAGAGCGATTGCGGGCAGTTTTTGTTTCGAGGCATCCGCGGCCAGAATTCTGCCGCGCTCTGCCGCGATCTCCCCGGCCGCGCGAGCAACGCAATCCGCCTTGTTGAGGGCTTCGTTCAGTTTCGCCAGATCGTCGCGGACCTGCTTATCGGTATGCCAGACCGGTGCGACCTCGTCGGAGAACGACCGCGCATATATATTGGATACAGCCTTTCTGCGGTCGATCTCCGCTTGTTCCGCTTCATTCCGCAATCTCGCGATTTCGCCCGCGCAATCGTCGCGTCCTTCGATCGTCTCTGCCTGTCTTGACAGATCCTGCACGCGGATGGCTATCGCCTGAATTCGTTGGTTTTCGTTTGCGATGCGGAGCTTGAGACCCTCGCGGGCCTGTTCCGCTTCGGGTGATTGAAATGCCCTCTGCGCCTCTACGTGCAGATCGACTTCCTGCGCCTGCAGGCCAAGCATCTGCCTGACAAACGCGTGTTTTCTAGCCGCGGTGAGCCAGAAGGGAAAGGCATTAGCCATGAATCGCTCATAGAGTTCTTCCGGGGAATGGGGTGCGTTCTGCGCGTCCTTTGCGAGCGAATAGACTCTCTGTACGGCGCATTCGACCGCCCAGGAGAGGTGGGCCTCAATTGCCGTGAACCAATCGTGGAACGCGACGCAATAAAAGCCGGAAATGTTATCGCGGATATCGGAAAAATCAGAAAGCGCATCGTTGCCCACCATTCGCGCGATCTCCATGAGGGACCGGGGCTGCGGGGAGGCGAGCCTGTCGGCGGCGTATTCCGCGGCCAGGGCGAGAAGGGCAGCGTCCGCGCTCAGCTGCATGTCGAATCCCGCGCGCACGAGCCGCACGAGGCCGCATTCGCGATCCGTGACCAGCGAGCGCCAATGCTCGATATCGCGCTGCTGGTGCGCGATGAAGCCGGAAAGAAAGCCCGCGTCATGCGGCGTCCCGGCTATTTCCTGGGGACCTATTACAAGGCGGCTTCTGATGCGGTCACAAAAGATGAGGTACGCCCTTTTCATCGCGCCGACATCTACCTCCGCGCCTGCGTGAGCCCGTTTCCATTCTTCAGCGAACGCAGATATCCGTTCATCAAGGAGCGCGGTGGATGGAAGTGGAGTATCGATCTCGGATGGAAGCGGGATAGCGCCTTCCTTTGCGTTGAATTTCCGAATGCTCTCTGTTGCGAGTTCTCTTGCTTTTAAACGGCGGGCTTCAGTCTGCGGGTGGGCGTTTACGAGGAGCTCCATGCAATACAGATCGACGATCCTGTCTAACAGGCCCGGGGAGAACGGGGTGACCGTGCCGTGCAGTATTGACTGCGGAAAGAGCGCAAGATAGTCCCAGGCCGACATCTTCGCGAGCGTCGCCACGATCTCCTCTTCGTCAAGCGATGACGGCAACGGAGGAGCGGCCTTGTTTGCCACGCCTATCCGCGGCAGAAACGAGATGATTGCGCCTGCGGCCTGTTCGGTCCATGCCTTCTTGCGAAGATCGGGATCGATCCGCTTGCTGCATTTTTTCACTACATCGGAAAAAATATTTCTCCACAGCCGATTGTAAAAGCCTCCGACCCGATTCAAGTACTCGACGAGTACGTCCGTTGCAAATTGAGCCGTTATCTCATCGACCTGGTTCTCGTGAAGATACCCTCGCCACATATCCCGCCAGTGCCGGACGCTTAGGTCGACCGGAAAGTGGGGTTCATATAATCTCCGCCGATCGATTTCAGTCGTGTCGGCCCCGTTTTCCATTGGAGGTGGAATATAACGATCCATCGGCGGAGATTCAGCAGCGTGCCGGTTTTCTGCATGAGGCTGCGAATCAACGGCTTCATCCGCCGGGCGGCTCGAACGGGTATTTTCTGTGGCTATCACTATCGACATGGCCGATCGTCCTTTGAGCGTTAGTTATCGGAGTTCGAGCCGCGGGGTTGCTAACTTTTTTCAGCGTTCCAAGACAAGGGGAAAAGCGGTGCCGGGCCCCCGCGCGCCGCCCTATTTATCGTAAAGTTGGTTGCCTTTGCTTGGCGGTTCCTGCTACAAGCCCCGGCCATGCGACCGGAAATACGCGAAATTATGGCATCTGTGGGCAAGTCCTTCCGCTACGCGGGCGGGGAGGTCGGCCAGGTCCGCAAAGACTGGGACTCCTGCGAGGTGAGGGTCTGCCTCGCGTTCCCTGAAATCTACGAGATGGGGATGAGCCATCTTGGACTTTCGATCCTCTACCATATAATCAACGCAGAGGAGGGAATGCTCGCGGAGCGGGCGTTCGCGCCGTGGATGGACATGGAAGAGGCGCTGCGCGCCCGCGGTCAAAGGCTTTTCTCGCTCGAGTCGCATCGGCCGCTCTCTGATTTCGACATCATCGGGGTGAGTCTCGCCTCGGAATTCACGTACACGAACGCGCTCACGATCATCGATCTCGCCGGTCTTCCCATGCGCGCCGCGGAGCGCGGCGAGGGTCACCCGCTCGTGATCGCCGGCGGGCCATGCGCGTTCAACCCGATGCCTGTGGCAGCGTTCTTTGATGCGATCGTGATCGGGGATGGAGAGGATGTGATACTGGAGATCGCGGAGGCGGTGAGAGAATCCGGACCGGGGACCAGGGACCGGGGACCGGGAAGAGCAAACCGTGAGGCACTCCTTCGGCGATTGCAAACGATCCAAGGTGTTTATGTTCCCACTCTTTTTCCCGGTTCCCGATCCCAGGTCCCCGATTCCGCTCCCGGTTCCTGGTCCCAGGTTCCCGGTCCCGGTATTGGCATGGCGCGTGTCCCGGATCTCGACGCGGCCGCATTCCCTTCGCGGCCCATCGCGGCGTATGCGGCTACTCATGAGCGCGCGGCAGTAGAGGCGGCGCGGGGCTGCACGCGAGGTTGTCGCTTCTGCCAGGCGGGCTACACGTATCGCCCGCTGAGACAGCGATCATGCGAGTCAGCCGCATCACTCGCATGCGACGCCATCCTCTCGTCCGGCCGCGAGGAGTTCTCGTTCCTCTCGCTGTCAATCGGTGACTGGCGGCCTTTGGGCGCGGCGCTCGCCTGCGTGCACTCGGGCGTCGGCTCGATGCCGGTGAACGCCACCCTGCCGAGCCTTCGCGTGGAGTCTCTCACGCAGCCGGTGATCGACGCGCTCGGAAGCGCCCGCGCCGGCAGCTTCACGCTGGCGCCGGAGGCCGCGACGGAGCGCATGCGCCGCTTCATCAACAAGGGAAACACAGACGACGACCTCTACGCATCAGTTGAGAAGGTCTTCGCGAGCGGCTGGCACGCGATAAAGCTCTACTTCATGCTGGGCCTGCCCGGCGAGACGGCGGCGGAGGTCGAAGGCATCGTTGAGATTTCAAACCGCTGTCTCGATATCGGCAGGCGCTATCACAAGCGCCCCGATGTTACTGTATCCACATCGACGTTCGTGCCGAAGGCCCACACGCCCCTGCAGTGGGAGCGCCAGATCGGAATCGACGAGACGCTCACCTTGCAGCGCGAGCTCAAGCGTCGGCTGCGCAGGCCGGGGCTGGCCTATCGCTGGCACGGTGCAGAGATGAGCTTCTTGGAGGGGGTGCTCGCCCGCGGCGGGAGCGAGCTGGCTCCCGCGATCGAACATGCCTGGCGCGCGGGCGCACGATTCGACGGCTGGGACGAGTGCTTCAACCTTGCGCGCTGGCGCGAGGCGTTTGCGGCCAGCGGGATCGATGCTGAATCATATCTGGCGGCGCGACCGAGCGATGCGACCCTGCCGTGGGATCGGCTCGGCGCAGGGCCTTCGCGCGCATTTCTCTGGCGCGAGCGCGAGAGGGCGTATGAACTGGCAGCGACCGAGGATTGCTCCGCAGGTTCATGTGCCGGGTGCGGGATATGCGACTCAAAGACAGGTTTGATAAACCGAGTTGCTAATATTCCTCCCCTTTGTAAGGGGAGGTTAGGAGGGGTAGATCAAGATCTACCTCCCCTTTCCCCTCCCCGCCTGCCGGCCGGCGGGCAGGCTTACAAAGGAGGGGGAAATGCGAATCACGTGTTTCGCTATCGCGTCCGCTTCCGCAAAGAGGGGCGCGCCGCGTTCCTTGGTCATCTCGAATCGCTGGATGCCCTGCGCCGATGTTTTCGCGCCGCCGGGCTGCCGCTTGTATATTCTGAGGGCTATCACCCGCGCGCGCGCATAGCCGCCGGCCCGGCGCTGCCGGTGGGTGTTTCGAGCGCTGCGGAATATGCGGATATCGAGCTCGCGGAGGAGGTCTCGTCGGCAAGTATCGTGGAGGCGACGGCCGGGCGTCTTCCGGACGGCATGGCGGTCATGGATGCAGAGCCCATCCCCGCAGGCGCCCCATCGATCGAAGAATGCAGCGGCCGCATTCGCTATGAGATAGGTACGGCTGGTTTTGGCGAGGAACTTCCGCGCGCGATCGCCATGTGTGCGCGGTCAGCGCCTATCCCGCTCACGCGAGAGCGCAAGGGTAAGCGCGTGGAAGTCGACCTTCGAGACTACATCGCGGAGCTTGCCCAGGATGAACGCGGTGTGCTAGGCATCTCCGTCAACTGCCGCCAACCGGCATTGAAGATCTCGGAGATACTTCAATGCTTGTTTGGAATTTCTGAGCAAGATGCGCGCTCTTTGCGCATAAGTAAAATTGGAGTTGAATGGAAGTAAACATACTTGTGATCAGTGAATGCTTTGGATTTAACTGATCACTGATCACTGATCACTGATCACCGGTCACTGATCACGGACGTTAACATGCCCAATGAACTCATTATCAATGTGACCCTCGGCGAGACGCGGGTGGCGCGCCTGGAGAACGGCGTTGTCACGGAGCTCACCATCGAGCGCAAGCGCGAGGAAGGGATCTTAGGCAATATCTACAAGGGCCGCGTGGTGCGCGTGATGCCGGGCATGCAGGCGGCGTTCGTGGACATAGGCCTCGAGCGCACCGCCTTTCTTCACGCGTCGGACGTAGTGAAGGACCTGGCGCGGTTCGAGGAGGAGGGCGCCCTGCGCAAGCGCGACGAGGATGAGGATGCGCCGCCCGCCAAGACCCGCCGTAACCGCTCCGACCGCTATATCGAGAACGTGCTCAAGGACGGCAAGGAGATACTCGTACAGGTAGAGAAGGAGCCGCTCGGCACAAAGGGCGCGCGCGTCACGTCGCACATCTCTCTCCCGGGCCGATATCTCGTCTACATGCCCACGATAGATCACGTGGGCGTCTCCCGCCGCATCGGCGATCCCGTGGAGCGCCAGCGCCTCAAGGAGATGATGCACAGGCTGCGCAAGGGCACCGGCGGGTTCATAGTGCGCACTGTCTCCTCGGGCGTCACCGAGCGGGAATTCGCAGACGATGTGGATTACCTGACACGCACGTGGGGCGAGGTGGAAAAAAAGGCCTCGCCGGCCAAGGCGCCGTCTCTCGTACACGCGGAGCTGGATGTGATCTCGCGCGTGGTGCGCGACCTCTTCACGCCCGATATCGATCGCGTGGTCGTTGATTTTCCGGAGGCGTTCGAGCGCATCTGCGGCTTTGTCTCCGAATTCATGCCGCAGGGCCGCAAGGCCGTGGAACTCTACGAGGGGAACGAGCCGATCTTCGACGCGTTCGGCATAGAGATCGAGATCACGCGCGCGATCGGCCACAAGGTCTGGCTCAAGAGCGGCGGCTACATCATAATAGAGCAGACCGAGGCGCTGACCGCCATCGACGTCAACACGGGCAGATTCGTGGGTCGCAGAAACGTGGACGACACGATACTCAAGACCAACCTCGAGGCCGTGAAGGAGATCGTCTATCAGCTGAGGCTCCGCGGCATCGGAGGCATCATCATCATCGACTTCATCGACATGGAGCGATCGGCGGACCGAACCAAGGTCTACAACGCGCTCAAGGAGTCGCTCAAGGGCGACCGCGCGCGCACCACCATCAGCAAGATCTCGGACCTTGGGCTCGTGGAGATGACGCGCAAGCGCACGCGCGAGGACCTGCGCCGCCAGCTCACCAACACCTGCCCGTATTGCGAGGGCAAGGGGCACTTGAAGAGCCCGAACACGATCTGCTACGAGATCTTCCGCGAGGTCTGCCGCGAGGCGCCCTCAATCAAAGGCAGGCAGATCATGGTCTGCTGCCATCCATCGGTTGCGGGCATGCTCTACGACGAGGAGCGCGCGTATCTCGAGCAGCTCGAGGAGCGCTTCTCAAAGCGCATCGAGGTCAAGAGCATTTCCGACTACCACGTAGAGCAGTTTGATGTGGTGGAAAAAGAGCGGTAAAAACCCGTAAACCGTAAACCGTGCAATCAGGTGCTCGGGAATGACCAGGATTGTCATTCCCGCGGAAGCGGGAATCCCGTGCAGCCACTGGATTCCCGCCTGCCGGCAGGCAATCCCCCGAGGCGGCTCCTCGCGTAATTCCAAGTGCGACAGGCAGCGGGTATCACCTCGCGCTGCGGGGGCAGTCGCTACGCTACTCGTCGCGAAATCTTCGTTGCTTTCATCCCATTTGGTGTCTTCCCGCTGGTCAGGCCCCAAATGGGTGAAAGCAACGAAGATTTCGTCTCCTCATACGCTCCGCTCCTAAACGCCCTTTTAGCAGCGCGAGGTGATGCCCGCCGCCTGCCGCACAAGCATGGCGCTCGTCGCCGCAATCTTTTTTAGCGGACATGAAGACCAGACGGAGATAAATTGCAGGGCGCAAAACATCAATGATTGTGGCCCGTTAAGATGTGCTCCGTCTGGCTTTTCGGCGCACCTTTTCGTTTCCCGCGGTTTCATGACCTCATGATGGCGGATGTGCCGAAAACGCGGTTTTTAGAGGTGCCCTATATGCTAGAAGCGCTCCATCTCTCAGAGGATGCAACCTACAAGCGCATTCAGGCGGCGAGGACAGCGAGAAAATATCCCGTCGTGCTGTCCCTTATCTCGGAGGGCAGACTCAATCTGACGACGATCAATATCTTAACGCCGATTTTAACAGAGGAGAATCACGAGGAGTTGCTGCAAAGGGCAGTGCACAAATCAAAGCGTGAGGTAGAGAGGATAAGGGCCGAATATGCACCCAGACCAGATATTGCCGATATGGTTCGTAATCTGCCCACTCCAACTTGCGCCGGCGCAAGTTGCGTCTGCGATGCAAAACATTCTGTGAGTGAGCAATTTGACGCAATGTCATGCAATGATATGCGGATACAGCATGAATCCCCCTCCAGCCCGGCCAGGAGAGATGTTGTAGCCCCACTCACAGACCAACGGGTAAAATTCCAGTTTACTGGGAGCGAAGAACTCAGGGGCAAGCTGGATCGTGCAAGAGAGTTGCTGTGGCACAAGTATCCGCATGCAAAGTTGGAAGATATCATCGATGAGGCATTGGATGCGTTGCTCGCGAAGAAAGACCCGGCAAAGAAGATCGAGAGAAAACTCAGAAGAAACGTCTCAAGGCAGAACTCCTCAAAATCCGGCAATTCGCATAGCAGATATATCCCACAGCATGTCAAAGATACAGTCTGGCAACGGGATCAGGGGAGGTGCCGGTATGTGGGGCCAGATGGGAGGCGTTGTGATGAGCGAGGCGGCCTGGAATTCGACCATGTAAAGCCGTGGGCAAAGGGCGGGAGTTCAAATGATCCTGAAAATATCCGCATTCTGTGCCGCACGCACAATCAATTGGCTATGAGAGCGGTGTTTGGAGAAAGCCCGTCACCTGCAAGCGTTATCCATAGGCGGGCGGCCGTCCGCACGCGAGCCTTCAAGCGCAGTTGGGCGGGCGGATGACCGACCGCTTGTGGGTAACGCGCCCTTCGGCGTACTTTTTTGTTTCTAACCGGTTTTTTGACGTTTCTGCCCTGGTTTTCTCATTTTGATTGCCGTTAAATCAGCAGAGAAGGTCAGGAGACCTTTAATTGCCTCCAACACTTGGCTTAATGCTTGCATATTTTATGGATTGGTGGCCTTGAAGAAGGTGCGCCTTATGATTTAAACGGAGGTCTTATGAAGAGAATCGCCTTTCTGGTCATGTCGGTGGTGGTCGTTATGTTCCTGCAGGCCTGCGAGCAGCCGGAAGGCGGGGTCAGGCCAGG
>Ga0265296_1003924_pt1 | contig 13328 bp, 14 predicted proteins | sample MunlanPumphouse1_FD_189073 | JGI IMG/M metagenome (GOLD analysis project Ga0265296, IMG submission 189073) | Groundwater microbial communities from a municipal landfill in Southern Ontario, Canada - Pumphouse #1 | ecosystem: Environmental > Aquatic > Deep subsurface > Groundwater | place... | reverse complement strand
GGATCATTGAATTTCAGGGATTTCAGGGAAACGCCTCTTTTGGCTAAGCGCGTTGTCAGGATATCCGTAAGGCTGCGCAGCTTAAAATCATCATCCGCGATAAGGGTGATCTTCTTTTCCTTGCGGTCAAAGGCAATGGATGCCTTGCTGCCCTTAAAATCATAACGCTGGCTTAATTCTTTAACCGCTTGATTTACCGCGTTATCCACTTCCTGCAGGTCAACCTCAGAAACGATTTCAAAAGAAAAATTTGCCATAGACTGACTACAAAGCCTCTCGTAACTTCCGACGCATGGCCTTATATTTTTTGGGAGTATATTTATCTAAAAACTTATTCATCTCATAAAGCCACTGGAGTTTCTTTTTTGGCGGGATTTTCATATGCCTCAACAGCCGCTCTTCCTCAGTTTCCCACTTAAACATTATCTATGCCCCCTTAGTTTCTTAATATTTTTCAATGCTTCAATATCAAGCTTATCTATATATCTACCGGTTACGCTTTTCATTCTTATCAAATCATCAAAAGAAATTACCGGAAACGAAATCTGACCTACCTTAATAAGAAGAGCATTCTTTATTGCCTGCTGGAATGAAACAGGTGAATCTATTATAACATCCACTTCGCTCAAAGTATTATTTTTGTAGAAATTTATAGCCTTTAGATTTTTTTCATTAATCAATTCCCCCCGCGTTGTTTCATTTAAGAGCTGCTCTGGTTTGATCGGCTGCTTGATTCTATAGCCCTCTTTTCTTAGAAGACCAAATAAATTTGTCAAATTCTTATCGCTCATTTCAACAAGTATGTCCATATCCGCGGTGCTTCTTAAAGAACCGAGAAGATTAACTGCTATCCCGCCAACCAGCACAAATTTAACCTTGCTGCTTTTTAATCTCTTAATTATATCTTCATAGATATACATAGTTACTTCTTTTTGTACAGGCCGACTAACTCAGCCGTATCCAATATGTGGGGGCCAATCGCCTTCTCTAAACTCGGCTTATTTATAACCGCACCTAAATTCAGCATCTTATCCAACGCGTAGATCTTAAAAAAGTAGCGGTGCACTCCTGTAGGCGGGCAAGGGCCTACATAATCTAACCCCCCTAAACTATTAACCCCCTGCTCCCCGGGGATACTATTTTCTTCTATGCGGCTGGTAACGACAATATCATAAACTACCCAGTGCACAAAATTGACTCTCAGGGCATCAGGATCATCCATGATCAAAGCCAGGCTTTTAGTTCCCAAAGGAATTCCTTCTATGATCAGCGTTGGATTTACGCCTTGGCCCTGGCAGGTAAATTTAGCAGGGATAAACGCGTTATGCTTAAATTCCGGGCTGGATAATTTCATACCAGGGCTCCTTTCCGCCTTACAATTATTGCTTACTGACAACGAAAAAAATATTGCCAATATAAGAATAATCTTCCTGTTCATCTGCGAATTTAATAATTCTCCGGCAGTACCTCAAAATATGCCTGCGGATGTTTACAGGCCGGGCACTCTTTCGGCGCTTCTGTCCCTTCAATTACATAGCCGCAATTAATGCAGTGCCATTTGACGCTGGTTTTCTTCTTGAATACTTCGCTGTTGGCAAGATTATTGATCAATTTACGGTAACGCGACTCATGGAACCTTTCTACTTTGGAGATCTGCTCGAATGCCCGCGCTACTTCCACGAAACCCTCGTCTTTAGCGGTCTTACCGAAATCGGCATAAAGCGCTGTCCACTCCATATTCTCGCCGGCGGCAGCTGCTTCCAGGTTAGTTTTTGTGTCCGCGATGGGGCCGGCCGGATAAACAGCGGTAATCTCCACATCCCCGCCTTCAAGATGTTTAAAAAATACCTTGGCATGCTCTTTTTCGTTCTCCGCTGTTTCAATAAAAATATTGGCGATCTGCTCCAGGCCCGCTTTTTTCGCCACTGAGGCAAAATATGTATAGCGGTTACGCGCCTGAGATTCACCGGCAAATGCCTTTAATAAATTCTGCTCTGTTTTTGTCCCTTTAATTGACTTGCTCATTGCCTCTCTCCTTACTTTGCCTTGCCCTGATTTGCCACCGCCTCCATGGCTTTCTTTACTGCTTCCGGGTCACCCAGGTAATAGCTCTTTATTGGTTTTAAATCATCATCCAGCTCATAAACCAGGGGTATGCCGGTGGGTATATTTAAATTTACGATCTTCTCTTCGGATATATTGTCCAGGTATTTAACCAGGGCGCGCAGAGAATTTCCGTGCGCGGCGATAATTACGCGCTTGCCGCTTTTTACAACAGGGGCGATAGTTTGGTGCCAGTAAGGTAAAAACCGCTCCACTGTATCCTTCAGGCATTCTGTAAGCGGCAGCTCTTTCAGGCTAAGATCCTTGTAGCGCGGATCAAGCCCCGGATAGCGCGGGTCTTTTTTATCCAGCGACATGGGGGGAATATCATAGCTTCTCCTCCAGATCAAAACCTGCTCCTCCCCGTATTTGGCGGCGGTCTCGGATTTATTCAATCCCTGCAAAGCGCCGTAATGCCTTTCATTTAAGCGCCAGGAATTATATACCGGTATCCACATTAAATCCATTTCATCCAGCGCCAGCCAGAGGGTGCGGATCGCCCTTTTTAACACAGAAGTATAGGCGAGATCAAAAATAAAACCTTCTTTCTTCAGCAATTCTCCGGCTTTCTTTGCCTCTGTGATCCCTTTTTCGGATAGGTCCACATCTGTCCAGCCGGTAAAACGGTTCTCTTTATTCCAGGTGCTCTCCCCATGCCTTAATAAAACTAACTTTTTCATCAAAACCTCCCCTGGCTTCTAATTTAGGCTTTTATTTTAACTCTTTAATCACTTTTTGGCAAGATTAAAAACAACTGGCAGCGGGTCCTGCCTGCTCAAGCCACCTCGCCGTGCTCACTTACGTTGCGCGCGGCAAGGGCTCCGCCTTGAGCAGTCACCCGCTGGCTCTTTTTAATCTTGGTATAAAAATTCTTATTGTGTTCCCGAAATTGCGGTGTTTTGTTCTGGGTAGGATTAGATATTTTTCAAATAACGCCTAATATCATTATGGTCTCCGGCAAGAATAAATTCCACTAAATCACCTTCCCAACGGAAAAGAATTCTTGCTTTAAGGCCTTTTCTTATTTCCCAAAAATCGCCCTTCAGGCGTTTTAAACCAATACCTTTATGGATTACCCTGTCTTGAGATAATATATCTATTGCCTGGACAGAAACTTGTTTTATCTCTTCTTTTTCTCTGCGATGGGAACTTTTAACAGACCTGTCGAAAGAAGGCTTAAACTCAAATCTCATAAGGACTCAATATGCTTTTTGGCCTTTTTGGCGCTCTTGTATATTGTGCCTTTACTAGAGGCTAACTTCTCGATTTTAGCCCACTCACCAGGAGTATAAGGAGATTCTGTAGTAACCTTGCAAGGTAGCAAGACTACTCCCTCCCTGCTTAAACCAAAGGCTAAAGAGGCGCCTGCCTGAACGTGTAAAAGTTTTCTTATACGGTTAGGTATAGTAACCTGCCCTTTTGAGGTTATTTTTGCTGTTTCAATTACGGTCATTTTAATCACTCCTCTCTTACTTCCTTACATCCTTACTTACAACAAAAGTATAAGCTACGAATGAGGTTTTGTCAAGATAATCCTTTAAGTTGACTTAATCAGGTAGAGGGCAAGTCCAGTGTCCCCGGAATTAGGAAATTATGCGTGAGAACTAACAGGGCGGGAGACCAAAGCAAGATTCCGAGGGAGAAAGGTATCTGCACCTCCACGTACCTAAACCAGAATCCGCTTGGAAAAACAGACAGAAAACATACTCCCTAACTACGTTCGGGGTCTTCCCACCACTTGTGCACCTCCGCGCAAGCATGTTCACCGACGTTGATGTAGTCGTCCCAACGTAGTAATAGTAGAAGTCAGTGGATGTGCAGCTACCAACTACCCCTACATCGCCATTGGCTATGCCGGTCAAGGTGCCGTTATTCAGGTAATATTCATAAGCAAGCTGGCGCATGGTGCCTAGGCGTGTTTTAGCTTCAGCAAGGCGGGATTTCTCAACCGTGGTGGAGTATTGGGTAAGGCCTAGTGCTGCCAGTATTCCTACGATGATTATGACTACGATTAGTTCAATTAGGGTGAAACCATGTTTCATTTGTTACTCCTCTTGTTGATTAGTTTACCCCCCCCCAATTTTTTGTCAATTAAAAAATTTGCGAGATAAGGTCACGAGGATGGCTTGGCTTGTTTTGAGCAGGACGTGGAGGCAAGGAGCGGGTAAAGATTATTTTTCTTTCTTGATGATCTTAAGGAAGATGTTAGTGATGCGGGGATCAAACTGGGTACCGGAGGCCTTTTTCATTATCTCGATAGCCTGTTGCTTGCTGAATGCTTTGTGGTACGGACGGTCGCTGGTTAAGGCCTGGTACACATCGGCAATAGCGATAATCCTGGCGCCGACAGGGATATCCTCGCCCTTAATCCCACTGGGATAACCTTTGCCGTCCCATCTTTCGTGATGATAAAATATAAAGGGTATTAAGCCGTGCAAAAACTGGATCGGCCTGATTATATCCGCGCCGATCTGCGGATGTTTTTTGATCTCTTCAAACTCTTTTTTGGTAAGCTTGCCTTTTTTAAGCAGAATATTCTCACTTATGCCTATCTTGCCCAAATCATGCAGCATAGCCGCCTGCTTAATTAGTTCTATTTCCTCGCGCCCAAAAGCCAACTCTTTAGCAATCTCTGTGGCATAGTGCACGGTACTTTCAACATGTTCTCCGGTATAATGGTCTTTTAACTCAATAGTTTTGGCAAACGCGAATATTGACTCTACCAGGCCTTGTTTGGACTTTTTGGTAAGTTTTTCGATGGTGTTTTTTAAAGTTTTTACTCCCGAAACTTTAAGTATTTTTTCCATACCTTTCTTTAGCGGTTTTTTAATATCCATACTGGAATACGCGCGGTTGCCTCCGCTTTCCTTAGCGCGATCAAGCACATTATTAACCAGATTAACCAGATCAATCCCCTTTGTTGCCCGGTCTTCAGGGTAAGAAACGGCGGAAAGGCTCAATTTCAGCTTAACAGTATGCTGCTTATTGCCGAAGTTCGTCATATTTAATGATTCAAGCAGCCGCTGCGCCATATTTAAAGCAAGTTCGCGGTTAAGCCTCGGGGATATGATAATAAATTCCTCGCCGCTGTAGCGGATAAGGATATCATAGCGCCGCACCAGGCGCCTGAGCTGGCGGGCTAATTGTTTTAGCACCAGGTCTCCGAAAGCCATCCCGTAGACGTCATTGATGGATTTGAAATAGTCGATATCAAGCATGATTACCGAGAGGTGTTGGGCGTATCTTTTTGACTGATGGAACTCCGCCTCAATAACATCCTGAAGATAACGATGGTTATAGAGCCCGGTGTGCGCGTCAATAAGGGAAATACTCTTTAGTTTCTCGTAAGATTTAAGCAAGGCGTAATTTAATTTGCTCTTTTCGATCTCAGCTTTTTTATGCAAGGAAATCTCCTGCATAAGCTGGCCCGAACGCTCCTCAACCAACTCCTCTAAATGCTCCCGGTAACGCCATAATTCATCGTCAATCTTTTTTCTTTCGCTTATATCCATATTCACTTCGGCAACCAGCCATTCCCCGTTTTCATTCTGAAAAGGTATTGTGGTAACCTGCACCATCAAGTTGCCCTCTTTAACTAATGTTTCCTCGCTGACTGCGATCTTTTTTGTCTTAAGCGCTTTTTCGATGCTGCACCTGGAGCAGGGCATTCTACTGCCTATCAAATAATCAAAGCATTTTTTCCCCGTCCAATCCCCATACTTGCGCACCCGTTCCGGGTCTATATAACGGATATAAAAATCCTTATCAATGATAAGCAGTTCGGTCTTAGTTGCCTTCAGAATAAACTCAAGCTGCTGGCGCAGGGCATTTGCCTGTAACTGCGCGGCCTTTATTGATTCCACTTCTGATTCCAATACCTTGGTGCGGAACCTTTCTTCGCTTAACCGCAAAGCCTCATCGCTTTTTTTACGCTCACTTATCTCCTTACGCAAGTCTTCATTGGCGCGGGTTAATTCTATTGTGCGAACCTTCACCCTGATTTCCAGCTCCGCCCGGATCTCTTTTAATCTCTCTTCGATTTTCTTGCGCTCGGTAATATCGCGGGCTATGCCGGTTGTGCCCACAACCTCCCCTTTATTATCAAAAACCGGAGTCTTGATTGTCTCAATCAACTGAATCTGGCCCTGTTTATCAGCCAGCCTTTCCTCCACGCATTTGCGCTTTTTTGAATTCATTACCTCCCGGTCATCGGCGCGGTAACTCTCCGCCAATTCTTTCGGCCAGATATCTAAATCCGTTTTGCCTGCAATCTCCTCAGGCGAAAAACCGCAAGCCGCGCCAAAAGCCTCATTAACCGCGATAAACCTGCTTTCCTTGTCTTTCAGCCAGACAATATCAGGGATATTATTCAGGATCGCCCTTTGCTGCAGCTGGATATCGTGCAGCCGGTCATAGATTTCCTGAACAATCACATTATTTTTTTCTTCCTGTTCTCTGTCCATATAAAAAAGCAGCTCCCCTTAAAAGATAAGCTGCCCTGGCCTTATGCTACAACTCACATAAGCTCCTTAGTTTATAGAATTTAGTATTCTCTCTGATGCGCCAGCGTCATATCCATAAAGGTGCGCAGCCTGCGCGAACGCGAAGGGTGCCTGAGCTTCTTCAAGGCCTTGGCTTCAATCTGCCGAACCCTTTCGCGGGTCACCTTAAAAACATTGCCCACCTCCTCTAATGTGCGCGGGCAACCGTCGTGGATACCAAAACGCAAAACTAAAATCTTCTTCTCTCTTTCCGTTAATGTGCCTAAGGCGGAGTTCATCTCATCTTTTAGCATGGAACGCACGGTTTCATTTGCCGGCGAAACCGCCTTTTTATCCTGGATAAAATCGCCGAAGTGCGTATCCCCTTCATCGCCTATGGGCATCTGCAAAGAAATCGGCTCCTGGGCAATCTTCAGAATGGATTTAATTTTATCCTGGGGAAAGCGCATCTTATGCGCGATCTCTTCAGGCGTGGGCTCGCGGCCGTTCTCCTGGACAAAAACCCTGGAAAAACGGATTATCTTATTGATTGTTTCAGTCATATGCACGGGAATCCTTATGGTGCGCGCCTGGTCGGCAATAGAGCGGGTAATCGCCTGGCGTATCCACCATGTCGCATAAGTAGAAAACTTATACCCCCGCTTATATTCAAACTTCTCCACGGCGCGCATAAGCCCGATATTGCCTTCCTGGATAAGGTCAAGAAAAGAAAGCCCGCGGTTAGTATACTTTTTGGCAATGCTTACCACAAGGCGCAGGTTCGCTTCTACTAATTTCTTTTTCGTGCGGCTAAATTTAAGATGCGCTGACTTAACCAGCTTCATCTGTTCTTTAATCTTATTGTATGGCTCGGCAATTTCATGGAGTATCTGGCGGGCGCGCGTGTTGCTTATTTTACCCAGGCGTTTCATATGCTCCAGTTCCCGCAGCAAAACGTTTAGCTTGCGCACTGCCACCTCGATTACCGAGGTAGTAAAATTAAGCTGCAGGATAAAATTAATGCTGCTACTTTCGCTGCGCGTTTGTTTAATCTTGGTTAAAATACGCTTAAACCTGCCGATAACTCTGTTCTTCTTTATCTTGATATCTTCCTTAACTACCTCTTCCAGATTGATCTTGTCATCCAGGATATCAGTGGCAACAGAAAGAACATGCTTCCTGGCAAACTTGGTCACTAAAACGGCGCGTTTGAATTTTTCCTCGGCATCCTCGATCTTTTTCGCCAGCTCAATTTCATTTTCACGGCTTAAAAGCGAGATAGAGCCCATCTGCTTTAGGTACATCTTTACCGGATCGTCCAAAGGCATAAAACGTTCTTCGCCTTTAAGCTGCTCGGTCAATAATTCTTCCCGTTGCTGGGCTAAGGTTTGCTTGTCCTGCTGCGCCCGGTTGGCCGAAAGTCCGGCGTCCTGCTCCCCTTCAATCACCTGGATATCTTCATTACCCAACAGTTCAAAAAGATGATCGATGGCCTCAGTGCTTGAGAGATCCTCAGGCAGCAAATCATTTACCTCGTCATAAGTAAGGAAACCCTTCTGCTTGCCCAAAGCAATCAACTTCTCCATATCCTTGGTGGACTGCGTTCTCTTCTTCATCCTCAATCACCTTTCTTTATTAAATCATGAAATTCCTGGATAAGGCCGCTCAATCTCTTTTCATCTCCCAGAGATTGAGCGCTTTTAATCTGCACATGCAGGTATTCTCTCTTAGATTTTAATCTTTGCACCTTGATCTTCCGGATGCAGTCATTCAACGCTTTCTCCCTCTCCTGCTCTGAGAGCTCCGGCATAAACATGGATTCGCAGACCAACTGACTTGCGTCATCTTCGCTGAAATAATTCATCAGTACGCTGGGCGCGATATTTTTACCCTGAGTAAACAGCTTATGCATTATTGAAACAACCTTAGCGGTGCGCGTATCCTGAAAATCGGAAGGCTCCAACTCCTGCATAATCTTCTCGATAAATTCCTTTTCTTCAAGCATAAACTTAATCAGCATCTTCTCCGCGGGGTTGATTACGGCTGCGCCCTTGGCAATAGCCAAAGGCCGGGCCTCTTCTACAGCCGGGCCAGACTTTAATTTATTCAGCTCTTCGAGTATGTAATGTTCCGGGATTTTAATCTCCTCGGAAAGCCTTTTTGTATACTCTGCCCTCAAGATCGCGTTGTCAAACTTATTAATCGTTGAGAGCATCTGAGAGGCAATCTTGCTTTTACCGTGCGCGTCTTTCATATCGTGGCGGCTTTTTAAAACCTCAAGCTTATAATCAAAGAGGCTGGCGGCATTCTCAATTTTGGCCTTCAGGCACTCAACTCCCTGGAAGCGCACCAGGGCATCCGGGTCCGTCCCTTTTGGCAAGGGGACTACTTTTACATTCATGCCTTCTTCAATAAGCATATCTAAGCTTCTTAAGGTGGCGATCTCTCCGGCAGTATCCCCATCGTAAATCATTACCGCGTTATGAGTATAACGCTTAAGCAGCCTGATCTGCTCTAAGGTAAGGGCAGTGCCCTGTGAAGCTACGATGTTTTTTATACCCTCCTGGTAAGGAATCATAAAATCCAGGTAACCTTCAACGATTATCGCGCTATCAGCATCCCTGATGTAATCCTTGGATAAATTAAAGCCAAAAAGATTATTGCCTTTTATATAAACCGGGGTTTCCGGGGAGTTGATATATTTGGGCAGGCTTTTATCCAAAACCCTCCCCCCAAATCCGATCGGCCGGCAGCGTATATCAAAAATGGGGAATATGACGCGGTTGCGGAAACGGTCATAATAACCACCACTGTCTTTTGGCAGGATCAAGCCCGCCTTCTCCATTAACGCCAGGCTGACATTTTTTGACCTTAAGAAATTCATCAAATTATCCCAGCCCGCTCCGGCAAGGCCCAAACGAAACTCTTTAATTATCTTAAGGCTAATCCCCCTTTTTGCCAGGTAATCGGAGGCTGCGACGCTTGCGGCGCGCAGATTGTTTTCATAAAAACTCACAGCCAGTTCATTAATTTTGTAAAGTTGAGTGCTAAGACTTACGGCCCCGGCATCCTGCGGCCTCTCTTGCTGCGGCAAAACAACCCCCGCTTTTTTAGCCAGCATTTCAACCGCTTCCGGAAATTCCATTCTTTCGTGGCGCATAAGGAATTTAAAAGCATTGCCCGATTCTCCGCAGCCGAAACAATGGTAAATCTGCCTGTCCGCTGAGACCATAAATGACGGCGTCTTCTCATGGTGAAACGGGCAATTAGTTTTGAAGTTTCTGCCTGACTTCTTAAGCGGGATATAACCGGAGATAATCTCGACTATATCCACGCGGCCGAGGATATCTTCCAATAAATTTTCTGGAATGCGTCCACCCATTTTTTACTTTCTTTTAACCCTGTTGAAACCGGAACAGCTGATTACCTGGAAAGGCTGGTTTGCGGATTTTTCTAAATTATCAAGAAGCAGGTTTAACCCTAAGGTGTCGGATGAAATATGCCCCGCGATGACGACATTAAGATTGGCATCTTTAACTTTTTTAAAGTGCTCTTCGCTTAAATGCATGGAAACCAGGGTCCTGACACCGGCTTTATATAATTTCCCAAAAACATCTTTTGGCCCTTCTGTGCCTCCGGTCATCTCAAGAAGGATCTTTCCTGTCGCGCGCCTCGGGCTGCCTAAAATTACGCGCGGGCCGGTATTGAATTTCCCGGCAATCCTATACTCAGGTATATCCTTAAGGAGTTTAATGATGTCCCCGACCAGACGGGGCTTTTCCTGTTTAAAAAGAGCGCCTAAAAACCTGTACACGTGATTATCTGCCGGGGTGTGCATACACATAAAGGGAATATCCAGTAGCCTTGCGGCATCCACAGCCCGGGAATGATTCTGCGGCAATACCCTGCGCTCAACCTCCAGCATCCTGGCTTCAAGCAATTTTTCGGCTGTTTTCCGGCTAAGGCCCGCTTGGCTTAACAGGTCAACCTGCAGTTTCATTACCTCATGCAAACCCGCGTAGGCCCTGCCCTCCGGATGATGCGCGATTACCAGATCCAGCCCTTCTTTCTGGCGGATGCGCTCAGCCAACAGGAGCTCGGCTGCCTCAATATCAATACCGACCATTATCTTTTTAATTTCCAAACCGGGATTTCCGTAAAGAATGCGGGAATCCGGATAAGCCTTAATGCCGGCTTTGTCTTTCCGGGGGTCTGCGTGAGCGCCAAATTTAACTACTCTATCGTATAAATCCTGCAGTTTCATCTATGGAAAAAATTATGCAATGCCATCACAGCGTTTTTATTAGACTTTTCACTGCCCATAAACTTTGAAAAAACAGTTTTCCACAGCCACTTGTAAGTATCCGGGGCAACATTACTTGCCCGGCCGGCCAGATAAGAACTCATTACGCTTTTATTTAAATAAGATAAGTTGGAAACCGAAAGCGCAAAACATATCAGGCCAATTAGAAAAATGCCTCGGAAAAACCCCAAAACCAGGCCTCCCCATTTACTCAAAGCAGGAACCGCTTCCAGTTTAATGAAATTAAAGAAAATGACCCGCAAAAGCGTAAAAAACAAATACCCGGCTATTGCCAGGAATATGAAAATTAAGAAATCAGCGAATTTAAGCGGCATAATAGCAGGATCGCTTTTCTTGCGCATTAAATCGCTTAAGAAAATGTAGTAGTGCAACGATAAATATATCGCGGAAAACGTGCCGGTTAACTTAAATAATTCAACGGGCAAACCGGTTTTAACAGCAACGTAACATATTCTCAATATTATAATTATAATAATTATATCCAAATAGTTAAATTGCCTGAAAATATCAATAATCATTATATTCTCCTTATTCATCAAAATATTAAAAAGTATAACATATACTCAAGGGGCTTGTCAAGGAAAGGGCTTTCTTTATTCCTTAAACCAGGATATAGTCCGCCTAAGCCCTTCTTCCAGAAAGATGGCAGGTTTCCAGGAAAGCAGCTTCTTCGCTTTACTGATATCAGGCTGGCGTTGTCGGGGGTCATCAACAGGCAGCTGCCTGAAGACTACCTTGCTTCTTGAGCCGCTTATCTTTAAAATCAACTTTGCCAGCTGCATTATAGTAAACTCATCGGGATTGCCTAAATTTACAGGCTCATTTGTTTTGGAAAGCATCAGGCGGTATATCCCCTCCACCATATCATCAATATAACAGAAACTTCTGGTCTGCTCCCCTTTGCCGTAAACAGTCAAAGACTTATTATTCAGCGCCTGGAAGATAAAATTAGGCACTACCCTGCCATCATAATGGCGCATTTTAGGCCCATAGGTATTGAAAATGCGCACTATCTTTGTGTCCAGCGAATGTACGCGATGGTAGGCTATAGTAATCGCCTCGGCAAAGCGCTTAGACTCATCATAGCAGCCTCGCACGCCCACGCAGTTAACATGGCCCCAATAGCTTTCTTTCTGGGGATGCACTAAAGGATCGCCATAAACTTCCGAGGTAGAAAAAAGCAGGAATACAGCCTTTTTCTTTTTAGCTAAACCCAGGGCATTGTGCGTGCCTAATGAGCCGACTTTAAGTGTTTGAATGGGAAAGGCAAGATAATCCGCAGGAGAAGCCAGCGAGGCGCAATGCAAAACATAATCGACCTTACCCGGAATATCGATATAATGCGAGACGTTATGCACGTCAAAACGGAAATTCTTATGCCTGAACAATGGCCTGATGTTTTCCAGCTCACCGGTAATAAAATTATCTAAGCATATTACAATGTAATTATTGTTAAGCAGTTTTCCGCATAAATGCGAACCGATAAAACCCGCTCCCCCGGTAATCAATGCAGTCTTTTTACGCATTTTCCTTCCAATAACCAGCGGTAATTTTTAATCCGCTGATAAAATCAACTGAGGGCTTAAATTTTAACAGCTTGCGCGCCAGGCTTACATCCGCCAGCGTCCTGAATACATCACCCGGCCGCTTAGGTTGCAGTAAGGGTGGGATATCTTTACCTAAAACCTTATTTAAGATCTTCACTAAATCCAGGATAGAGGTATCTTTACCTCCGGCGATATTAAAAACGCCGTATTTTATTTTTTTAGCCTTGACGGCAAGCAGATTTGCCTCCACCACATCCCGCACAAACGTAAAATCGCGCGACTGCCTGCCGTTTCCAAAAATCGGCGGACGCAGATTTCTAAGCAGACAGTTGATGAATTTCGGAATAACCACCGCGTATTCGTCGTCAAGGGACTGGCGCGGGCCAAAGACATTAAAATAACGCAGGGCGACCGCGGGCAGGCCAAAATGCAGGCTGAATATCCTGCAATAATGCTCTCCCGCTAGTTTACTCAAAGCATAGGGCGAGATAGGGGATGGGATAAAGCTTTCCCTTTCAGGAAAATCATTTACCTGTCCGTAAACTGAACTTGATGACGCAAAAATGAAACGCTTGATCTTGCCGATCCTGGAAGCCTCCAGCATATTAAGCGTCCCATCAATATTCACCCTATTATACGCGTGCGGATCTTTCATGGATTTAGGCACGCTTCTTAAGGCTGCCTGGTGTAAAACATAATCAATCCCCCGCGTTGACTTAAAACATGTATCTTGAGAGCAGATATCACCCTTTATCAAATCTATTTTATCTTCCAAACCCTTAAGGTTGCGGATTTTTCCGCTGGAGAAATTATCCAAAACGCGCACATAATGCTTTTGTTTAACCAGCGCTTCAACAATATGCGAACCGATAA
>Ga0265296_1003923_pt1 | contig 13329 bp, 8 predicted proteins | sample MunlanPumphouse1_FD_189073 | JGI IMG/M metagenome (GOLD analysis project Ga0265296, IMG submission 189073) | Groundwater microbial communities from a municipal landfill in Southern Ontario, Canada - Pumphouse #1 | ecosystem: Environmental > Aquatic > Deep subsurface > Groundwater | place: Canada... | reverse complement strand
GACCGAAGTCCTCACCCCCAACGGCCCGTCGAACCCGATGGGCGACGACTTCGACTATTCGAAAGCGTTCGCGCTGCTCGACTATGCGGCGCTCAAGGCCGACCTGACCGCGCTGATGACCGACAGCCAGCCCTGGTGGCCGGCCGACTATGGCCATTATGGTCCGTTCTTCATCCGCATGGCGTGGCACGCCGCGGGCACCTATCGCACCGCCGACGGCCGCGGCGGCGCCAACAGCGGGCAGCAGCGTTTCGCGCCGCTCGACAGCTGGCCCGACAATGGCAATCTCGACAAGGCGCGCCGCCTGCTTTGGCCGATCAAGCAGAAATATGGCAACAAGATCAGCTGGGCCGACCTGTTCATCCTGACCGGCAATGTCGCGATCGAAAGCATGGGCGGCCCGGTGTTCGGCTTCGGCGGCGGCCGTGCCGACGTGTTCGAGCCCGAGCGCGACATCTATTGGGGCAGCGAAGACAAGTGGGTGAACGAGGGCGTCCAGACCCGCATCGATCCCGACAAGGGGTTCGCTGAAATCGAAGGACCGCTCGCGGCGATCCAGATGGGCCTGATCTACGTCAACCCCGAAGGCCCGGGCGGCAATCCCGATCCGCTGCTGTCCGCGCGCGACATGAAGGAAACCTTCGAGCGCATGGCGATGAACCATGAGGAAACCGTTGCGCTGACCGCGGGCGGCCACACCTTCGGCAAGGCGCACGGCAATGGCGATGCCTCGCTGCTCGGTAATGCCCCGTCGGGCGGCGATCTGGCGGCGCAGGGTTTCGGCTGGGTCAGCAGCCACGACAGCGGCGGCATCGGCGAGCATGCCGTGACCAGCGGCATCGAGGGTTCGTGGGTCAACACCCCGACCGAATGGACCGAGAACTATTTCCGCCTGCTGCTCGATTATGACTACGAGATCGTCCATTCGCCCGCGGGCGCGCAGCAGTGGCAGCCGATCAACCAGAAGCCCGAGGATATGGCACCGGCGGCCTGGGATCCGAACCTGAAGGTTCCGACGATGATGACCACCGCCGACATGGCGCTCAAGATGGACCCGGAATTCCGCGCGATCAGCGAGAAGTTCCGCAACGACCATGAAGCGTTCAAGGATGCCTTTGCCCGCGCCTGGTTCAAGCTGTGCCACCGCGACATGGGGCCGAAGGTCCGCTACCTCGGCCCCGAAGTCCCCGCCGAAGACCTGATCTGGCAGGATCCGATCCCCGCCGGCACCATGCCGTCGGACGCCGATGTCGCCGCCGTTAAGGCAGCGATTGCGGCAAGCGGCCTGACCGTCAGCCAGCTGGTCAAGACCGCCTGGGCGTCGGCGAGCACCTATCGCAAGTCCGACCACCGCGGCGGCGCCAATGGCGCGCGCGTCCGCTTGGCGCCGCAAAAGGACTGGGAGGTCAACGAACCGGCGGTGCTGGCGAAGGTGATCGAAACCCTCGACGGGCTGCGCGGCAATCTGTCGATCGCCGATGCGATCGTGCTCGGCGGCGTGGTCGGTCTGGAAAAGGCGATCAAGGATGCGGGTTTCAGCGTCGCGGTGCCGTTCACCGGCGGGCGCGGCGATGCGACCGCCGAACAGACCGACGCCGAGAGCTTCGATGTGATGGAGCCCGAGGCCGATGCGTTCCGCAACTATCTGGGCAAGAAGAAGCTGGCGGTGAAGACCGAGGAAATGATGCTCGACCGCGCATCGCTCCTCGGCCTGTCGGTGCCCGAAATGACGGTGCTGGTCGGCGGTTTGCGCGTCCTCGGCGCCAATCATGGCGAACGTGGTCACGGCCACTTCACCAAGCGTTCGGGGCAACTGACCAACGACTTCTTCGTCAACCTGCTCGACATGACCAATGTCTGGAAGGCTGTCGACGGGTCGGACGATCAGGAATATGTCGCCACCGACCGCAAGGGCGGCGGCGAAACCTGGCGCGCCACGCGCGCCGACCTGGTGTTCGGTTCCAATTCGGAGCTGCGCGCGGTGGCCGAAGTTTACGCCGAGACCGGCCATGAAGAGAAGTTCGTCAAGGACTTCGTCAAGGCGTGGACCAAGGTGATGAACGCCGACCGGTTCGACCTCGCCTGATCGGGACCAGCCGAACAGATAACGGGTCGCGACCCGCCCCCGGGGACATGGGCCTGGGGGCGGGTCTTTTTTTTGCTAGCGGTACTTTGGGTAGGCGGTTCTCGCCTCGCGCAGCGGACGCAAAGCGTTAGAAGGCCATCGTCTGCGCGCCGGGGTCCTCCCCTGGTGACCGGTCTATTACCGATAAAACAGGTAGGCGGCGACCAGCGCGGCGAGAAAAATGCCGCGCAGGATCAGTCCGTTGCGCAGCGAATGGCCTTCCAGATAGGCTTGCAAGTCGGACGGTATCGGCATCGGCAGCGTTGGCGAAACGTCGGCGCCGCCCGTGTTGCCGACGGGAACCCAGCCCGCCATATGAAAGGGGCCGGCGCCAATCAGCCGGACGAGCTGTCCGCGCGCCTCTTTCGCGTCCGCCTGTTTCAGCGCGAGCCGCAGCATGCGATAATGGGTTTGTACATGCGTTACATACCGGCGCTGGCCCAGGATATGGGCGCGCTCCAGATGATGGGTGGCGAGGGCAAAGTCGCCCATTGCCTCGACCGACGCCGCGGACGCCATTTCGCTGGCAAAGGCTGCTTTCAGAGCCGATTTCATGACAGACACCTCCAGATTAAGTGGGCGGGGGTTACCACAAGGATTGCCTTTTGAACGAGCGGCGAACCGAACTAGTACATGGCGCGCGCAAATGCATTGGTTTGCGTCTTTAGCTTTGCTGACAAGAAAGGCCTGGCCGCAGGCGGCCGATTTTTCCCGCTTGGCTGAAGGTGCGATGTTAACAATGTAAATTTCAACTTGACCGATTAAGGCGCGTCGATCAATGTTTACGACGAAAACATTGATTCGCGACGAAAGGATGCCGAATGCGAACCTTGCTCTATGCGATCGGCCCGATGCTGTTCGACTCGCTCGGCATCATCGTCTTTGCGTTGCTGTTGGCTATCGGAGCGGGGATCACGGTCGCGACGGTCGCTGGCATGGCGGTTGCGCTTGCGGTCGTCGGCTATGAGCTGGCGCGCGGGCGCAAAGTTGCCGCGCTGCAATGGATCAGCCTGGCGTCGGTGCTCTTGGCCGCCGCCGCGACCCTGTTCACCGGCGATCCGCGCTTTGTGATGGCCAAGCCGACGATCGTCTATCTGATCGTGGGGTCGGTGATGCTGCGCAAGGGTTGGCTCAACCGCTATATCGAGCCCGAGCATCTGGCGCTGGTCGGCGACGTGATGGACCGGTTCGGCTTTATCTGGGCGGCGATGATGTTTGCCAGCGCGGCGCTGAACCTGATCGTCGCGGTGTTTTTCACCGCCTGGTGGCCGCTGTTCATCGGGATATTTCCGCTGGTGTCGAAATTCGGCCTGTTCGCGATCCACATTGCGGTGGTGCATTTCATCGGACAAGCGCGGCTGCGGCGGATGGCGGGGAATGAGGGGCCGACGGCGGTCGCTGCCGAATAGCCGTGCGACGGGTCGCCTAAACTCAGCCCGTCATCCCGGCGAAGGCCGGGATCTCAACGGTGCATTGAAACGCGACGGCGAGATCCCGGCCTTCGCCGGGATGACGACCAAAAAGTGTCGTCGGCCTTCCTAGTCGGCATCCAGCCCATAAGCGGTGTGCAGTACGCGCACCGCGAGTTCGGTTTCATCCTCGTCGATCAGCACGCTGACCTTGATCTCGCTGGTCGAGATCGCCTGGATGTTGATGCCGCGATCGGCCAGCGCGCGGAACATCGTGCTCGCGACCCCCGCATGGCTTTTCATGCCGACCCCGACGACGCTGATTTTCGCCACCTTGTCGTCGCTGATGATGCGGTTGAAGCCGATCTTTTCCTTCGCGGCCTCGAGCAGGTCTATCGAGCGCAGCAGGTCGGTCTGCGGCACGGTGAAGGTCACGTCGGTCTCGCCCTTGTCGCGGCCGACGTTCTGGATGATCATGTCGACGTTGATCCCCGCCGCGGCGAGCGGGCCAAAGATGTTGGCAACGCCGCCGGGCCGGTCGGGCACGCGGGTGACGATGACCTTGGCTTCATTCTTGTCGTGGGCGATGCCGGTGATCAGCTGCCGTTCCATCTGATGTTCCTCTATTTCCTCGTCGCTGACGATCATCGTGCCGCGGGCGGGGGCTTCGTCGCCCTCGACAAAGCTGGACAGGACTTGCACACGCACGCCCTCTTTCATCGCGAGCCCGACCGAGCGAGTTTGCAGCACCTTGGCGCCGACGCTCGCGAGTTCGAGCATTTCTTCATAGGTGACATAGTCGAGCTTTCGCGCGCGCGCGACGATGCGCGGGTCGGTGGTATAGACACCGTCGACGTCGGTGTAGATGTCGCAGCGATCGGCTTTGAGCGCCGCGGCGACCGCGACGGCGCTGGTGTCCGATCCGCCGCGGCCGAGCGTCGACACGCGGCCGTCGTCCATCAGCCCCTGAAAGCCGGGGATCACCGCAACCTCGCCGCGCGCCATCGCGGCGGCGAGCGCGCCGGTGTCGATGTCGGCGATGCGCGCACGGGCGTGCGCTTCCTCGGTGCGGATCGGCAATTGCCAGCCGAGCCAGCTACGCGCCGGGGTGCCCATCGCCTGCAAGGTGAGCGCGAGCAAGCCCGAGGTGATCTGTTCGCCCGCGGCGACGACGACGTCATATTCGGCGGGGTCGTAGCGCGGGTTCGCCTCGCGGCAGAAATTGACCAGCCGGTCGGTCTCGCCCGCCATCGCCGACACGACCACCGCGACTTGATTGCCCTGCGCCACTTCGCGCGCGACAAGCTTCGCGACGGTGCGAATCCGCTCGGTGCCCGCCATCGACGTGCCCCCGAATTTCATCACGATCCGCGCCATCTCGCCCCGCTTTCAAGAAACTGGTTTCTGCCGTAACATTTGAACAATTCCGCGGCGCTCGGCTGTTAGGGAAGGGGGCGCGCGAAGGCAAGAGGAGCGCGCGCCGCAGCGGATAGAATTTCTTGCATGGGGCGAGGGGGAGTGCCACATCGCGGGGCATGAGCAGCGCCACGATCAATCCGCATGAAGCCGCCCATTTCGGCGCGCTCGCAGCCGACTGGTGGGATCCGCATGGGTCGTCGGCGATGCTGCACAAGCTGAACCCGGTGCGGCTGGCCTATATCCGCGCGCAGATCGACGCGCATTGGCATGTGGATGCGCGCGAACGGTTTGCGCTTGCGGGGCGGAGCGCGATCGACGTTGGGTGCGGGGCGGGACTGCTGGCCGAGCCGCTGGCGCGAATGGGCGCCAAGGTGACGGGGGTCGATGCGGCGCCGGAGAATATTGCGGCGGCGAAGGCGCATGCGGCGGGGCAGGGATTGGCGATCAGCTATTTTGCGGGTGAACTCGCCGCGTTGCCATCTGCGACCTTCGATCTCGTCACCTCGATGGAGGTCGTCGAGCATGTCACCGACCCCGCCGCCTTCATCGCCGAACTCGCGGCGCGGCTGGCGCCCGGCGGGTTGATGATCCTGTCGACGCCGAACCGCACGACATTGTCGAAATTGTTGCTCGTCGAGGCCGCAGAACGCGTCGGCGCGGTGCCGCGCGGGACGCACGATTGGGATCAGTTTCTGAAGCCCGAGGAGCTGACGGCTTTGCTCGAAGGCGCGGGGCTCGAGGTCGTCGATCGGACCGGGCTGGCACCATCACCCGCGAAGGGTTTCAAGCTGGGCGGCAGCGAGGCGCTGAACTATCTGGTCGCGGCACGGTGGCCAGATAGCTAAGAGAAACCGTCGCCCCCGCGAAGGCGGGGGCCGCTGTCGGTTTACGCAGCGGTGCTGAATAAGGCTGCCAACGACCCCCGCCTTCGCGGGGGTTGACGCTTCGGAACGCTCCACATTCCGTGGCGCGTCAAAAATCGACATCCTCATAATATTTCGGTGGCGTCACGATTTCCATCCGCTCGGCCAGCAGCGGCCGAAAGCTGGGGCGGGATTTGAGGCCCGAATACCAGCCTTTCGTCTGTTCGTGCCCGGTCCAGTCGATCCCGCCCAGATAGTCGGCGACCGAAATATGCGCGGCGGCGGTCAGGTCGGCGAGGCTCATCGTTGCGCCCGCCAGCCAAGTGCGGTGATCGATCAGATAATCGACATAATCGAGATGGTTGTTCGCCGCCTTCATCGCCTCGCGCAGCGCCCCGCCGTCGGGGGGCTGGCGGTGGACGATGCGTTTCTGCATGCGCTCGAACAGCAAGGGGCCGGTGACCTCATAGTAAAAGTCATGGTCGAACCATGCGGTGAGACGGCGGATTTCGGCGCGGTTGGCCGCGGTGCCGTTGATCATCGCCTTGCCTTCGACGGTTTCTTCGAAATATTCGGAGATCGCCATGCTGTCCATCAGCACCTGGCCGCGCGCCTGGTCGACCATCACCGGGGTACGGCCCGCCGGGTTCAGGTCGATGAATTCGTCGCGGCGCTCCCACGGCGATTCGCGCACCAGTTCATATCCGACGCCCTTTTCGCCCAGCAACAGGCGGACCTTGCGCGAAAAGGGACAGAGCGGGAATTGATAGAGTTGCCACATGGATCCGGCATAGCGGCAGCGGGCGGCTGCGCGCAACGGCTATGGCGCGGTGCGACCGCGCTGGTTGTGGATTGCGGCTTAGCGGCGCGGCGCGGCGCGTTCGCGTTCCCATTGCGCGGCCATATCGCGCGCCATGTCCTTGAGCACCGGCGCATATACCGCGAGTGCCGAGGCGGCTTGTCCGGCCATCCGCGTTGTCGCGCGAACATCGGCGCCCATGCGATCGGCATAGTGGGGATCGCGGCCCGCAACCTCGCCCAGCGTCGCGTCGCGCGGGATATAGGCGGCGTCCGATTCGGGATCGACGCGCGCAATCGCGTCGGCGAGCGGGCCGACCGGCATCTGCATCAACGCACCGACGATCGCGGTGATCGTGTCGGCCATGCGATCCTGCGCCACCGGGTCGTTCAGCGTCGCGACGGCATCGCGCAGTTCGGGATCGGCGGCGACCGCGGGTAGCGGCGCGGCGAGCGCGAGCAGGGGAAGGGCGATCAGGGCGAAACGGGTCATAGCTGTCATCCTTTCAGAGGACGCAAGGTTCGGTAAAGGCGGTGTGTTTAGCGATGTAACGCTTTCGCTGGGCTGAACGTGCGCGTGCGTTGCGACCGGGAGATGCTTCAATGCGACAAATCGTCGCCCCCGCGAAGGCGGGGGCCGCTCGCGAGGTAGCGTAAGGCCGATGGCGGCCCCCGCCTGCGCGGGGGCGACGTCCCTTTTATTCCGCCGCGACCACCTCGGCTTCGGCATCGCTCAGCGGATGCGTGAGACGGCTGAGCATTTCCTTCGGACAGACCTGCCAGAACTGATCCTTCCAGCGGTCCCAGTCGGCGAGGATTTCGCTCGACCATTTGCTGCCGGTGGCCTTGGCATGATCCTCGACCAGATCCTTCACCACGCCTTCCCAATGGGTGCTGTCGATTCGTTGCCAGACGATCGATTCGGCATTCGCACGGCGTTCGAACAGGCCGTCGGTGTCGAGGATGAAGGCCATGCCGCCGGTCATCCCGGCGCCGAAGTTGGAGCCGACAGGGCCGAGGATCACGGCAACGCCGCCGGTCATATATTCGCAGCCATTGGCGCCGCAGCCTTCGACGACGACTTTCGCGCCCGAGTTGCGGACCGCGAACCTTTCGCCCGCCTGACCCGCCGCGAGCAGGGTGCCCGACGTCGCGCCATAGAGGACGGTGTTGCCGATGATGCTGTTGTGCTGGCTGACCAAGGGGCTCGACACGGTGGGGCGCACGACGATGCGGCCGCCCGACAGGCCTTTGCCGACATAGTCGTTGGCGTCGCCGAACACTTCCAAGGTGATGCCGCTGCACAGGAAGGCGCCGAGCGACTGGCCCGCGGTGCCGCGCAGGCGGACCTGGACATGATTGTCGGCGAGCCCGTTCATGCCGAACTTGGCCGTCACTTCGGCCGACAAGCGTGTGCCGACGGCGCGATGGGTGTTGCGGACATTGTACGTCAACTGCATCCGCTCGCCGCGCTCGAACAGCGGTTTCGCGTCGCTCAGAATCTGCGCGTCGAGGCTGTCGGGGACCGGGTTGCGCAGCAGCCCGTGCGAGCGGCGCTGGTTGTCGGGCGCGTCGACCTTGGCGAGGATGGGGTTGAGGTCGAGGTCGTCGAGATGTTCGGCGCCGCGGCTGACCTGACGCAGCAATTCGGTGCGGCCGATGACTTCGTCGAGGCTGCGGCAGCCGAGCTTGGCGAGGATTTCGCGCACTTCCTCGGCGATGAAGGTCATCAGGTTGATGACCTTCTCGGGGCTGCCGGTGAACTTCGCGCGGAGTTTCTCGTCCTGCGTGCAGACGCCGACGGGGCAGGTGTTGCTGTGGCACTGGCGTACCATGATGCAGCCCATCGCGACGAGCGAAAGCGTCCCGATGCCATATTCCTCGGCGCCCAAAATGGCAGCGATCACAATGTCGCGCCCGGTCTTGAGCCCGCCGTCGGTGCGCAGGCGGATGCGGTGGCGCAGGCCGTTGAGGGTCAGCACCTGGTTGACTTCGGACAGGCCCATTTCCCACGGGGTGCCGGCATATTTGACGCTGGTCTGGGGCGAGGCGCCGGTACCGCCGGTGTTGCCTGCGACGAGGATGACGTCGGCGTGCGCCTTGGCGACGCCTGCGGCGACGGTGCCGATGCCCGCCGAGCTGACGAGCTTGACGCAAACCCGCGCTTTCGGGTTGATCTGCTTCAGGTCGTAGATGAGCTGCGCCAGATCCTCGATGGAATAGATGTCGTGGTGCGGCGGCGGGCTGATCAGCGTCACCCCCGGCGTCGCATGGCGCAGGCGGGCGATGAACTCGGTGACCTTGAAGCCGGGCAGCTGGCCGCCTTCGCCGGGCTTGGCGCCCTGCGCGACCTTGATTTCGATCTCGTCGCACGCGCCGAGATATTCGGCGGTGACGCCGAAGCGGCCCGATGCGATCTGCTTGATGTTGCTGTTGGCGTTGTCGCCATTGGCATAGGGCTGATAGCGTTCGCTCGCCTCGCCGCCTTCGCCCGACACGGCCTTGGCGCCGATGCGGTTCATCGCGATCGCCAGCGTCTCATGCGCCTCGGGCGACAGCGCGCCGAGCGACATGCCGGGGGTGACGAAGCGCTTGCGGATTTCGGTGATCGCCTCGACGCTGTCGAGCAGCACGCCCTGCGCGGGATAGTTGAACTCCATCAGGTCGCGCAGATACACGGGCGGCAGGTCGGCGACCCCACGCGAGAATTGCAGATAGGTCGAATAGCTGTCGGTCGCGACCGCGGTTTGCAGCAAATGCATCAGCTGCGCCGAATAGGCATGCGTCTCGCCGCCCGCGCGCTGGCGATAGAAACCGCCGATCGGCAGCGTCGTGGCGCGCTTGTCGAACGCGGCCTCATGCTTCTCGGTCGCGTTGATGAACAGCGACTGATAGCCTTCGCCCGAGATTTTGGCGGGCATCCCGGGGAAGAGGTCGTTGACGAGCGCGCGGGACAGCCCGACCGCCTCGAAATTATAGCCGCCGCGATAGCTGGAGATCACCGCGATCCCCATTTTGGCGAGGATCTTGAGCAAGCCGTCGTCAATCGCTTTGCGAAAGCGCAGGCGGCAATCGTCGAGTGACAACTCGCCGCCGAACAGTCCGCGGGCATGACGATCGGCAATCGCCGCTTCGGACAAATAGGCGTGAACCGTCGTCGCGCCGACCCCGATCAGCACCGCAAAGGCATGGGTGTCGAGCACCTCGGCCGAGCGGACGTTGATCGACGCGTAGCTGCGCAGCCCTTTGCGCACGAGGTGCGTGTGGACGGCGGCGGCGGCGAGCACCATCGCCATGCCGACGCGGTTTTCGCCGATGCTCTGATCGGTCAGGAACAATTCGCTGCGCCCGGCGCGCACCGCATCCTCGGCCTCGCGCCGCACACGGGCGATGGCTTCGCGCAAGCTCGCGGCGTCGCCGCCGACGGGGAAGGTGCAATCGATGTCGGCGACCGCATCGCCGAAATAGGCGCGCAGGCGATCCCAATCGTCGCCGACCAGCACGGGGCTGTCGATCACCAGGACGTGATCGCTCTGCCCCTTTTCGTCGAGGATATTGGCAAGGTTGGCGAAGCGCGTCTTCAGGCTCATCACATGCCGTTCGCGCAGACTGTCGATCGGCGGGTTGGTGACCTGGCTGAAATTCTGGCGGAAAAATTGCGCGACGTGGCGCGGCTTGTCAGAAATGACCGCGAGCGGGGTGTCGTCGCCCATCGACCCGATCGCTTCCTTGGCATCCTCGACCATCGGCGACAGGATCAGCTCCATATCCTCCATGGTCAGCCCGGCGGCGACCTGACGGCGCAGCAATTCGCTGCGCTCGAAGACAGGCAGGCTCGATTTGCCGCCCTTGGGCAGGTCGGCCATGGTGCGGAAGCCTTTGACGCGCGCGCCATAATCATGCGCGCCCGCGATCTTGTCCTTGATCGCGCGATCTTCGTAGAGGGTGCCTTCCTCCAGATCGACCGCGATTATCTGGCCGGGGCCAAGGCGGCCCTTCTTGCGGATGCTCGCCTCGGGCAGCAGTACCATGCCGCTTTCGGAGCCGACGACGAGCAGATTGTCGGCGGTCAGCGTGTAGCGCAGCGGGCGGAGCGCATTGCGGTCCATGCCGGCGACCGCCCAGCGGCCATCGGTCATCGCGAGCGCGGCGGGGCCGTCCCACGGCTCCATCACGCTGGCGAGATAATTATACATCGCCTTGTGCGCGTCGGGCATTTCGGGTTCGTTGACCCATGCCTCGGGGACCAGGATCAGCTTGGCGGTCGGCGCGTCGCGCCCCGCACGGCACAGGGTTTCGAACACCGCGTCGAGCGCGGCGGTGTCCGACGCGCCCGCCGGGATCACCGGCTTGATGTCTTCCGAATGCTCGCCGAAGGCGAGGCTGGCCATCTTGATCTCGTGGCTTTTCATCCAGTTCTTGTTGCCGCGGATCGTGTTGATTTCGCCATTGTGGGCAAGGCAGCGGAACGGCTGCGCCAGCCACCATTGCGGGAAGGTGTTGGTCGAATAGCGCTGGTGAAAGATTGCGACGCGGCTTTCGAACAGCTTGCTCGTCAGGTCGGGGTAGAAATCGGCGAGGCTCTCGGCGAGGAACAGCCCCTTGTAGATGATTGAGCGGCACGACAGGCTGCACACATAAAAGTCGGCGATCTGGGCGGCGATCACCTTTTTCTCGATCCGGCGGCGGACGAGGTAGAGCTGCTTTTCGAACTCGGCGAGCGACGCTTCATCGGGCAGTGGCCCGGCGATCATGATCTGCTCGATTTCGGGGCGGGTGCGCTGCGCCTTGTCGCCGATCACCGACACGTCGACCGGAACCTGGCGCCAGCCATAGATGGTGAAGCCCGCGTCGATGATCTCGGCCTCGACGATCGTGCGGCAATGTTCCTGCGCCTCCAGATCGGTGCGCGGCAGAAAGATCATGCCGACGGCGAGGCGGTTCGGGCGGACTTTGTGTCCCGACGCCGCGATCGCATCGTCGAAAAAGCGCACCGGCAGGTCGACATGAAGGCCCGCGCCATCCCCCGTCTTGCCATCGGCATCGACGGCGCCACGGTGCCAGACGGCCCGCAGCGCCTCAATCGCCGCCTCGACTACGCGGCGCGACGCCTTGCCATCGGTCGCCGCGACCATGCCGACGCCGCAGGCATCGGATTCCAGGTCGGGGCGATACATGCCGTGCTCGGCCAGCCGGGCGTGTTCGGGGGTGGGGTAGTGGGTCATCATATTCGTCCTGACGGGGTGGCCGACGCCTATTCGGGGGCGTTAGCGATTAGTCGATCGCGGGCGTTGCTTACCGCTTCCATTTCCGCTTCGAGCGCAGCCGACGAAGCGACGTCAGCCGCCGTCTGCAACTCGGCCACACGCTGGCGTTCGGCTTCGGACCAGTTGCTGCGGTCATAGGCGGGGTCGTCGCTGGCATAATCTGCGGCCGCGGCGGCTGCCTCTGCCACTGCATCGGCGGCGCTGCCGTCATACGAGGCATCGGCGGCCGCCTCGGTCGCATCCACCGCATCGGTCTTCCACATGTCGCGCTGGTCCTTCAGCACCTTCACATCGACCTTCATCAGCTTGGCGAGCGCCGCGAGTTCCTTGTCGCTGAAATCGGAAAGCTGCTTTTCCTTCGGCAGCTCCTTCATGTCCTTTTCGATCTGCGGGCCGCGGTCCATGAATTTCGTGACCATCGGCGGCAGCGCCTTCATCACCGCAACCATCACTTCGGGATCGGCCTGCAACGCCATCCATTCGCTGGCATAGAGGCGGCCCGTCGGGGTCGCGAGGAAGCTGTTGAGGTCGGCGAGCTGCGCGGCGCTGAACTTGCGGGCATAGGCCTTGGCCATGCCGTCGCGCATTGGCCGCTCCAGATCGGTCAGGGCTTCGCTGATCAGCGGCTTCAGAACCTTGGTGATCTGGTCTTCGCGTTCCTTGCGGTGCGGATCAAAGATATCGGCGATCTTGGTCTTCGTCGCCTCGTCGAGCGTGGCGATCTTGTCGCTTTCGACGCCGGTCTTGATCGACAGCATCAGGTCGGACTGACCGCCAAGCTCGGCCATGATCGTCTTGAACATCTTGCCATAGAGGTTGTCGATCATCTTCTCGAGGCTGCCGGTCGGGATTAGCGCTCCCATCGACTGCTGCGCGAGCGACAGGCGGGCGGGCTCGATCGGCGGCAGGCTGCTGGTGTCGAACATCTTCTCGACCAGCGCGATCGCCGCATCCATTTCCTTCTGCATCTTCGCCTTGGCGTCGGCGGCAAAGGCTTCGCTGCTGACATCGCCCTGCGCATCGTCGGCGACGACTTCGGCAATCGGCGCTTCCTGCGCGTTGGTGGCCAGCGGTGCCAAGGCGAATGTCCCCGCGAGCAGCATCGTTTTGAATTTCGACATCATGAATTTCCTTCCCCTGTTGGTCATGCTGCCTTCTTTTCGCTTTTTGCCTTCGCCTTCAACCACTTTGCCATCTGGTCGCTGACATCGCGCCCGTCGCGGATGCCCCACACGACCAGGCTGGCGCCGCGGACGATGTCGCCTGCCGCAAAAACGCCGGGTAAACTGGTCATCATCGTCTGATGATCGACGCGCAAAGTGCCCCAGCGGGTGACGCTGAGGTCGGGGGCGCCAAACATGTTGGGCAATTCTTCGGGATCGAAGCCCAGCGCCTTGATCACCATGTCGGCGGGCAGGTCGAAGGTGCGGCCGGGGTCGACCTCGGGG
>Ga0265296_1003922_pt1 | contig 13342 bp, 10 predicted proteins | sample MunlanPumphouse1_FD_189073 | JGI IMG/M metagenome (GOLD analysis project Ga0265296, IMG submission 189073) | Groundwater microbial communities from a municipal landfill in Southern Ontario, Canada - Pumphouse #1 | ecosystem: Environmental > Aquatic > Deep subsurface > Groundwater | place... | reverse complement strand
AGAGCTTAATCTTTACGCACCGCTTACTGATGAGATAAAAAAACTGTTAAACCAAAGTGCTGAACGACTCCAGCTCTCCGCTCGTGCGTATCATCGCACTATCAAACTCGCCCGCACCATCGCTGATCTAGAAGGAAGTGAAAATATCTCTCAATCTCATATTCTAGAAGCACTACAATACCGCCCACGCGAAAATTAAATCGCAAATTAATTTCAAAAACATGTCTGTAACACTTGCCAACGGGTGTAGGCATCTGTTACACTAAACAAATGATGAAATTCAAAAAAGAGAATCTGCAACATGGAGCTCAAACTTTAGGAAATATATTACTGGCGAGCGTCGCTATTGCTGGAATAGCAGGTGTCGCAGTTTTTGCTCCAAATGCAATGCAAATAATTAAATATGTAATTCCCGAGGATGATATAAAACGTCACTATAAATATCGAATAAATAGTAGTCTAAAAAAACTAATCACTAATGGATATCTAGTAGAGAAAATTGTTAATAATAAAAAGGTTATTGTGCTTACTAATAAAGGTAAATTACGCTATGAATCTCTTAAAGAACATAAAAATCAAAAATGGGATGGTAAGTGGAGGGTTGTATCTTTTGATGTTTATGAAAAAAATAGAAAGAAGAGAGATTTACTACGTCAAGAACTTCAAGCATATGGATTTCAAATGATGCATCAAAGTATGTGGATATATCCTTATCCTTGCGATGAATATATAGCATTATTAAAGTCAAATTTATCCTTTGGAAAAAATGTTCAATATATGTTAGTTGATTATGTAGATATGCACATTGAGCTGAAAAGAATGTTTGATTTATAAATAAATCAAACTTAAACAAGTGTAACACTTGTCAACGGGTGTAGGTATCTGTTACAAATACAATAAATGAGGTAAATGCTACTAAGTTAAATCTCTTTGTCTAACCTCTTGGCTTCGGCCCAAGAGAGTTCATAGATTTTTTTCATTGCGTCGGCGATTTCGGCAGACTCGATAATTATTCCGAGTTTTTCTCTCCAAGAAGCAATCATAACTTTGTTATCATAGATATTTATCTCCGGTGAAAAATAATATTTATCGCGTGGAACAAATGCGATTTCTCTTTTTTCTTCTGCGTCGTGGCTTCTTCTTTCAATACCAATTTCTGTTTTAGGAGCAATCGCACGAATAGAAATTCCTGCTTTAGCGCGACGTTTATAATAGTCCGGAAAATATCCAGGTAATCCTGCATGCATGTCGTCAGGTGTAGCATAAGCACGAATTGGCTCATGGGAAGTGAGAGTATCTTCGTAAACTTTTTCCATTCCTTCGCGACCTTCATAGAAAAATACTTTTGGTCTATCTGTAACATTGTGAATTGATTTCAATTCTGGAATAATTTTCCGCGCTTCGTTTATAAACTTTTGGTCTTCTTCTATTTTATTTTGTAAAAGTTTCTCTATTTGGTCTGGAGATTCTGCTACATATTCTTGCTTTGGCTCTTTACCAGAAACTTTTACAAGCTCTTTGGATGATAGGGAAGCGAGGACATGATACCCAGTAGGGCGATTAATGCCCGCTTTGCGAGATATCTCTGTAACAGTCCCTTTCCCAAGCTCAAGTAGGGCTAAATAAACCACAATTTCCTTCTGGCTAAAACCTATATACTCCAAACTTTTCTTTAAATCTAAATTCTCATTCATATGTGTTCTAAGTATATATTAAAGCATAGTATTTTGTCAATACCTGCGAACAAAATTCCAACCATTCAATTTTAATCATAAATCTAAGCTATTTTTAAACACTTTTTTGCTCATACCACTTGACAAATGTATTCCAATTTGCTATACTATACTCAGAAAATATGTACATTGATTTATAACCAGTTATATAACCGCCAAGGACGGGAAACTCTCTGTTGAGGGTACTGGATAAGATATATGGAAAATCAAAATGAAAAAAAATGGTACGAAGAAGATGGTGTAATTTATTTCTCAGTTACCAGTGATGGTAAAACAGGACAAGAGTGGCTTAAACATTTTGAAAAGAAAAATTATTTGAATGACTATAATATGCGTTCTACTCAAAATTTGTTTTTTTCAAAAATTAAGCCTACAAAAGGGGTAACTTATGAGTTAGCAGTTCTTAGGGGAAAATTATTTTCAGACCGTGGTCGTACTAATTATGAGATTGGGGCTAAGGCCAACAACAGAAAATTAACTACCCCGAGTATGGAAATAGCTTGTCTTGTTCGTGACAAGTTTACATATGGCGAATTAGAAGCAATGGGTTTAGGTTGGCTTGTTATAATGCACAAGCCAATAGAAGTCCCCGATTACGGCTCTTGTCTTGCTAGTGTTTATGATTCTGCCTACAACGCATCGTTTCTTTTCAGTTCTAGCCATGGCAACGTCACATTTGTCAGACTTTTCGGAAAGGAAACTAGCTATGCATGGGATGAAAATCATGATTTTCTTTTTGTTGTTTCAGAAGGTCTTCCTAAAGGAGGTTAATTTTTAGACCAGAGGAGATTTTAAAAAACTTCTCCTCTGTTTTATAAAGTTAATAAAAAGGTGTATTATTAATTAATAGATAAATTGTATGAAAAAAGAAACATGTAAAACTTGTGAGAAAGAATTTGTAATAAGAGATGAGGACCTTGTCTTTTATGAGCAGATGAAAACGGCATCTCCACTTTACTGTCCAGAATGTAGAATGGCAAGACGTTTGGTTTTTAGAAATGAAAGAACTTTATATAAAAGAACTTGCGACCTTTGCAAAAGAGATATGGTGGCTTTATATACACCCGAATCAAAATTCAAAGTGTATTGTCATGAATGTTGGTGGAGTGATGGTTGGGACCCAAAAAGTTTCGCGCAAGATTATGATTTAAATAAAACTTTTTTTGAACAATTCAAAGAACTCATAAATAAAGTTCCAAGAATCGGACTCCTTGCTTTTAATAATGTCCGAAGTGAATACACAAACGGCTCAGCAGAAAATAAAGATTGTTATTTGATATTTGCTGCAGACTACAATGAAGATTGTCTATACGGAAGACTTCTTCAAAGAGACAAGGGCTGTGTTGACTGCGCATTTATTCATGAATCAGAAATTTGTTATGAATGTATTGACTGTCGTGGATGTTTCAAGTGTATGTTCTCTGAACAGTGCCAGTCATCTAGTGATTTACTATTCTGTTTTAATATGCGCAATTCTAATAACTGTATTTTTTGTACTAATGGAAGACATATGTCTAATTCAATTTTGAATGTTAAATACACCAAAGAAGAATACGAAAAGAAAAAAGCAGAAATTTTAGAAAGTTATGAAAGTATTGAGAAAGCAAAAAAAGAACTTGAAAAATTGAAGTCCGAAACAGTTGTTAAATTCGCAACACAAACTAAATGCCACAATGTGACAGGCGATTATATTCATAATTGTTATGATGGGGTAATGCTTTATGATACTTATGATGCAAAGAATTGTTCATATATGAAAGACACCGAGAATCCAACAGACAGCTGGGACTGTAATAATTATTATTACAAATGTGAGTTTGGTTATAACATCATGGGAGCAATGCAAATTAGTAAATCCAAAAATTCAGCTTTTATATTCTATTCGAACGAATTAGAGTACTGTGAAAATTGTTACCACCTAACAAGTAGTTTTGGATGTATCGCAATTCGTAAGGGAGAATACATGATTTTAAACAAACAATATGGGAAAGAGGAATATTACGAACTAAAAGACAAAATAGATGAGCAAATGAAAAAAGATGGAACATTCGGTCAGTATTTCCCAGCAGAAATTGCACCATTTTCTTATAATGAAGCTCTTTCGCAAGATTTCTTTCCGCTTCAAAAAGAAGAAGTGATAAAAAGAGGTTTTACTTGGCAAGACAAAACAACCGGAACTTATGGGAAGGAAACAATTAAAAAAGGAGAGATTCCAAATACAATCGATAATATAGATGAAAATATTTTGAAAGAAATTTTTGTCTGTACTGATTGTGGGAAAAATTATCGTCTCGTGCAAGCTGAACTTGATTTCTATAAACGAATGCATTTACCAATCCCACATAAAGATTTCGAGTGCCGACACAAAGACCGAATGAGCAAACGTAATCCTAGAAAACTCTGGCCTCGTTCATGTATGTGCAAAATTGAAAATCATATGAACCACACGGGAACTACTTGTTCTGAAAAATTTGAAACGACCTATTCACTAGAAAGAAAAGAAACAATTTATTGTGAGAAATGTTACCAGCAAGAAGTGAGCTAGGTAATTAAGAATTAATAATTAAGAATTGAAATACAAATTTAAAAAAACTCTAATTGATAAAGCAAAAAGGATTTGGCGAAGCCAAATCCTTTTTGCTAATTCTTAATTTTTAATTCTTTATTCTTAATTATTTTACACCGGTGGTCTCATCTTTGACCCATTTGCATTTTCAACTTCAAAGTCCAAATGTGGACCTGTTGAACGTCCAGTATTTCCTATTTTACCAATTTGTTTTCCTTGAGAAACTTGTTGTCCAACAAATACAGATACTTTAGATAAGTGAGAATATCTTGTCCTTGTTCCATTTAGGTGCTCAATAACAATCTGATTTCCATAACGCCCACCGCAACTCCTTACTCCTTCTTTACATCCACTAACTACACTAACAACTATACCAGAAGCCGCTGCAACTACAGGAGTTCCTCTTTTATTGCCTATATCTATACCATAATGGAATCCTCCTTTTCTTGAACCATAAGGTGAAGTAATTGGACCAGGAGCAGGTCGAATATAATATCCTGATTGAACTTTTGTATTAGATACTATTTTACCAGAGCCAGAAGATGTTGGCTGGGAAACAACTGATTTAATAATACCGTTTGGTACGAAAATTATATCCCCCAGTTTAAGAGTATCCCCATTTGAAATACCATTAAAAATCGTTATGTCTTCTATTTCTGCCTCATATTTATCGGCAATTTTACTTATAGTATCACCACTTTTAACAATATGTTTGACCCCGGTAACAGGCAAAATGTTAAGTTTTTGTCCAACCGAGATAGTCTGTCCAGAAATGTTGTTTTCCCAACGGATAGTGTTTGTAGAGATATTAAACTTTTCTGCTATTTCAGAAAGGGTGTCTTTTTCTTTTACTGTATAAACATTTATTTGGTCAGACAATGGACTTTTTTCTAAATTGAGTAAACTCACATCTATTTCTGATAATCCATCATTATAAATAAAAGAGTCATTCTGCACAATTACGATATCTTCCGATTTATTTGTATTTTTGAGGTCTGGGTTAATAGAAGTTTCAAGAAGAGGAATGGTTTGTGAGTTGTGAACAACATTATTACTACTCTCTGGACTGTCTGTTGTTTCGTTGGCCTGTACTTGCTCTCCTCCAAAAACCGTTGTAGTTACATCAGAAAAAAAGCTAGCATCTACCATTAAAGGAGCGCCAGCAATAAGCGAAATAGCTATAAAAAAAGAAGAAACCTTAACGATATAAGGCTTGGGAAATAAGGATATTTTCATCTTACAGCCATTTTGACTAGCAGAATCGCCTAAAGAATCTTGTGTTTTTAGTTGAATAAGCCTAATTAAATAACTACACTATTTTACCCCTTGGTTAGGAACCACAGTACGACCGCATAAGCGAGGGCTGTAATTGTTAAGTAAAACAAGCGTAATTGTTACAATCGTCTCAGGAAAGCTTGAAAAATATAGCTTTTTTCGGATTCTCTGCACCATAAGACCCATACCAGAGGCCCTATCTCTATAAAGGGTAGCCCATATGGAAATGATAGTCAACCGAGTAATCCACAGGTAATCCACATGGGTGTTATTAGAACATATAATCAAAATTAGACAAGAAATTAAATCCGGTGGTATAATATACTTGTATATGAAAAATCTAGACAAAAATAGAATTGAATTGGCACAAATAGAAGATGCTCCTGATAAAATACCATGGAAATTAACTGAAATAGAAAAAGGAATGGCAGAGAAAGTTCCTTTTGAAGAAATAAATAAGGATGAAGAATCTTGGACAGGTCAAGATGAAAAAATATTAAATGAGTTGCTGATTTTTATTAAAAATATAGAAATCCATATAGCAGAAATAGACACTGAGTTGAATATAATAAAAAAAGAAATAAAAAGTCCTATAACTGTAAATAACGAAACAAAAGGAGTAAAGGATTATTCAACAGATTTTATAAAAGAGAAAATTTTACCCCTTTTAGAAAAAAATAAAGAAATAGATGAAATCATAAGTTTTGAAATAAAAGGAATTGGTAAAGAAATAAGACTAAACATAGTAGTAAAAAGTTATGGCTTTAATATAAAAGTACAAGTAACTTTTGAAAACAAAGGGGATGGTGTTGCAGTAAAAGATGATTATATAATTGACGCAAAATGGCCAGTAAAAGGAAAAGCAGAAAAAGAATTAGTACCACAACTTGGTAAAGTTTCTGAAATGTTAAAAATGTATATAGAAAAAGAAGGGGGTAAAAAAATTGAAAAAATTTGGATTGAAGATGGAAAGTTAAAAGCACTATCTAAAACAAAAAAAGAACTAGAGAAAGAAAAAACGGAACAGCTTGAAATCCTTGCGAGAGTAAAAAAGGGAGTAGAAGATTTGTTGGCTAAAAAAAATAAAGCGGTAGGTACAAATAAAAATATTATGAAAGGAAAAGACCCAGAAGTGGATTCTGTGGTTGATGAAGACGAGGTGAGAGTAGATAACCCTAAAGATGGAAAAGAAAAAAAACAAGCCCGAGATCGTAAACTTTTAAAAGCAGTTGTTGGTGGAGCAATCATAATGGCTAGTGGATATTTTGCATATTACTTTGTGGGCAATAAAAGATTACCTGTAAATAAAGATCATAATACTGCCGTTGGTCAAGATCCAGAAAATAAATTAATTAAAACTTATTCATATCCTACTGGTAAATCTGAAGAAATAATAGATACTGGAACAAAAGAGACCAAAGATGTAACCGTCAAAAATAGTGAAAATATTAACCAAGTAGAAGAAATTGAAAAACCAAAAGTTGTAGTTGATACAACAACTCTTAACAATCAAAATATATCATCAGAAAAATTTGTAGAAATTAATAATGACTCAATAAAAACACCCGATGTTATTATTTCTCATTATTCAGGTGGAGTATTGGGTAGACTTGAACAGGCGTATGATCAAAATATAAAACATCTTTTCCCTAATAACATAAATAATCATGCGTGGGATAATGTAAAAGGTAAAAGTCCAAATGATTTGTTTAAACTTGAGAAAGAAGGAGGTCTAAACGAAATGTACAAACCATTAGCTGTTTATCTTCACAAGCTTGAAATAACCACGGGTCTTTCTCCAGAAAATGAAACAACATCTGAATACATGAATCGTGGATTAGAAAAAGCCTATGAAATGGGAAGATTAAAAAATGTAGAATTATTGGATGCCCCGAAAATCGAAGTTGAGCAAATTCCAAGCAATAATATAACCCCCGAAGAAATTTTCAAAATAACGGGTGTTAAAGAATTAAATGTTGGTGAATTAAAAGACTGGGAAAATATAATTAAGGGGTATGAAGCTGATGGGTATAAGGATATTTATGGACAACTACCTTTTAAAACGAAAATGGACGGGGTTGAGTTAAAAGAATTGCACGCGGTTGCAATAGAAAATAATGCCATGACACAAGAAGCAGTAAAAGTCGCATCAAATGCTAAAATGGATAATGTTATGGAATTAATAAACGGCAAAGAATTTTATGATTATTATCTTGAAAAAATAACACCAGATAAGAGGATTAAACTAATACATATCAAGTTTTATAAATAGGTTTAAACTACAATTAATAATAAAAAATATATGTTCAATCAAATAAATAAAAATATAGTTGTAATCCTAGGAATTAATACTTTGCCTGTCGAACAACAAAAAGAGGCCATGGAGCGTCTTGGTGCTATTGTTTATCAAGAGGTAATGTTGCGTGTTCTTGATATTTTAACAGAAGAAGACAAAGATGAATTTGAGAAATTAATTGAGAAAGATCCAAACCCAGAAATGATGTTTGAGTTTTTATCAAATAAAATATCAAATTTTGAAGAAATAGTAAAAGAAGAAGCAGAAAAGTTAAGAGAAGAAAGTGCAGAAATCATAAGCGAAATAGGGAAATAAAATGCTACAATAGGAGTCATGCGATATCTTGATTCTTTGAATGAAAAACAAAAAGAGGCAGTTCTTTATACGGATGGGCCTCTTTTGATTGTAGCTGGGGCTGGAGCAGGGAAGACGAAAACATTGACTCACCGAATAATTCACCTTATCCACAAAGGAGTAAACCCGAGCTCAATATTGGCAGTAACCTTTACAAATAAGGCCGCAAAGGAAATGCGGGATAGGGTTATGGGATTGTTGGAAGATAGGAAGCATGGAGTTAGTGCGCCCGAGCGAAGCGAGGGCGCCAATGTGCCATTCGTTTCTACTTTTCACTCACTTGGGGTTCATATCATAAAAGAAAACGCTCACCTTATTGGCCTCAATAAATATTTCACAATCATAGATGAAAGCGATGCGCTAAGTATTATCAAAAGCATCATGAAAGAACGTGACATAGATACGAAGCAACACGAGCCAAGAAAAATAAAATCAATTATTTCAAAGTCAAAAGGTGACTTTATTACAGTAGATACATTTAGTGCCAATGCTAAAAGTGCAGTGCAAAGTATCGTCGCAATGATCTGGCGAGATTACGAAGTTAGATTAAAAAAAGAAAAAGCATTGGACTTTGACGATTTACTTCTTGAGACAGTTTTAATTTTAAAAAAATATCCGGAGATAAAACAAAAATATCAAGAGGAGTGGAAATATCTTCATATAGATGAGTACCAAGATACGAACGAAGTTCAATATGAAATGACAAAACTTTTAGTCGGAAAAGAAGAAAATGTTTGCGTTACGGGAGATTGCGATCAATGTGTGTACTCATGGAGAGGAGCTAGTATAAAAAACATGCTTCACTTTGAAAAAGATTTTCCCAGCGCGAAAATCGTAATACTCGAACAAAATTATCGCTCAACAAAAAATATTATTGAGGCGGCAAATAGTGTCATAGAGAAAAATGTGTACCGTGTACCAAAGATTTTATTTACAGAAAACGTGAAGGGAGAGGAGATAAGTATTTGCGAAGCATATGATGAGCAAAGTGAGGCAATATTTGTGGCGAGAAAAATAGATGAACTCTTGAAAAAAAATAAACCCGAAGATATCGCGATACTTTACCGTGCAAACTTTCAATCAAGAGTTCTAGAGGAAGCATTACTTAACAAACAAATTCCATATCAAGTTCTCGGAGTAAAATTCTTTGAACGAAAAGAAATTAAAGATTTGCTCGCATACATTCGCCTCTCTTACAATAAAGAAAGTTTATCGGACATAAAAAGAATAATAAATATTCCAACTCGCGGAATAGGGAAGACCACAATCGCAAAACTTTTTGCGGGGACTACAAATGATTTACCAAAAGGAATGCAAATAAAAATTGGAAAATTCTATGAGCTTGTTGACGGCATACGATTGTATATTGACTCTCATAAACCATCTGAATCTGTGAAATACGTGATAGAGAAAAGTGGACTAAAAGAGGAGCTTTCTCACGGCACGAGCGACGAACAAGAACGCTTGGAAAATATGATGGAATTGGTAACTTTAGCTATAAAATATGACAATATTCCAGACGGTGAAGGAATGGAAAAACTACTTGAAGATGCATCTCTTGCAAGCGACCAAGACACTCTGATGCACCCCATTAAAAACCGCGAGGGATCACAAGGACCCTCTGTTTCTAACGGGACAGGTAAGGGAAATGGCGTGAAGTTAATGACAGTGCATGCATCGAAAGGTCTTGAGTTTAAATATGTTTTCATCACGGGGCTTGAACAAGATTTATTCCCACATACAAAAGGAAATTCAAAAACAAAAGAAGACAACGAGGAAGAGAGAAGATTATTTTACGTGGCCGTCACTCGAGCAAGGGAAAAATTATTTTTATCTTATGCATCACTCCGAACAATTTTTGGAATGAAACAAGTGAACAGCCCAAGCGAATTCATTTACGATATTCCCGCACACTTAACAATTTTTGAACAAGCATATTCTTCAAGGGGACCTGCCCGCCCTCACAAAGATTCGGGAGCAGGCGGGGAGAAAGTGGTGTATTTATAGATTCCCCTCGTTGAGGGGTGCCCGTAAGGTGGGGTGGATTTAATTAATTAACCCATCCACCCCGTCCTCTGGTTACAGAGTCCACCCCTCAAGAGGGGAATTAATACAGAAAATTTATGTTAATATATAAATATGATTTACAAAGCAAAGAAATCTTTAGGGCAGAATTTTCTAAAATCCGAACCAGCTCTCAGGATGATGTGTACGGCGGGAGAAATAAATAACAAAGATATTATTCTTGAAATAGGTCCGGGAAAAGGAGCATTGACAGAAAAACTTTTAGAAAAGGCGGGGAAGGTGATAGCGATTGAAAAAGACCGAGAACTATTTGAATTTTTAAAAGAAAAATTTGGAGAAGAAATAAAAAATAAAAAATTAATTTTATTAAATGAAGATATATTACAGTTTGAGTTCCCCTCCCCTTTGGGGAGGGCTGGGGAGGGGTTCCTAATTAAGAACCTCCCCTCATTCCCCTCCAAAGGAGGGGAGGAAATCAATTCTTATAAAATCATCGCCAACATCCCTTACAATATAACCGGCTCAATTTTAAAAAAGTTTTTATCTTGCGAGAATCAACCAGAGAGAATGGTCCTCTTGGTTCAAAAAGAAGTCGCCGAAAGAATTGTCACTCGCGATGGCAAAGAAAGTATTTTGTCACTAAGCGTGAAGGCATACGGGACTCCGAAATACATAATGAAGGTTCATAAGCGATTTTTCTCACCAGCCCCTAAAGTAGATTCGGCTATTATTGCAATAAATAATATTTCTAGGCAGAATTTCTATATAAAAAATGAAGAAAATGTGTTTTTTGAGGTTGTTAAAATAGGTTTTGCCCACAAAAGAAAAGTCCTCCGTAAAAACCTCGAATCTTTGGAAGTCCGACTTCCAAAGATTGATGAGATTTTCAAAAAATTGGGGATTGATCCAAAAGCTCGCGCCGAAGATATCAAGTTTGAAAAATGGCTTGAAATAACTCGTCATTTATCCACAAATATCTAGTATTTTTAAATAAAAAGAGGTATAATTAATAGTGAAAAGGGAATAGTGGGAAGCGAATAGTTGATAACGAGTGCTAATATGAATAAATTCAAAAAATATCTTCCGAGTAAAAGTTTTTTTGCAGTTATTATCTCTATTATTGTATTAATAGGTTTATTTTTCGGCATATTTTTTGGAATTAAGGGAATTATATCTTTATTTAAGAATAAAAAATTAACAGCAGATGGTAAACAAGTAGAAGTAACAGTAGGAGAAATTATCCAAAAAGATAGCAACGATAATGGTATCGCTGATTGGGAAGAGTATCTATGGGGTCTTGACCCGAAGAAAAGTGGTCAGGAAAATAAAAATTTTATTCTAGCCAAGAAAAAAGCATTGGAAGAAAGCGGCATTTTGGTTTCCGATGAGACTCAAACACTGACAGATAACGACATGCTTTCGCAAGAATTTTTCGCAACACTTATCTCTCTACAGATGACAGGTGATTTGAACACAGAGTCAATGAATTCTGTTGCTGCCTCTTTAGGGAAGAATATTGTAGCTATTCCAATTCCTGATGTTTATACAAACAATATGCTGACGGTAGAAAATGATTCCACTGGTGCAAACACAACTTATCATGAGGCATTGGTAACACTTATAAATAAATATAATGACGCTGACATTGGAAGTGAGTTGACCTTTGTTACTCAAGGATTAAGCAATAATGACCCGAGTGCGCTATACGCTGCAGCAACCGTTGCTGATGCGTACAGAACATTCGGAGAAGAACTTATCCAAATACCCGTTCCGAGGTCTTTGTCTGCCGTACACTTAAGCATGGCAAATAACTACGAAAAAGTAGGTCAGACAATAAATGATTTGGCGAAGATACTATCCGACCCACTTATTGGAATGAAGGCAATTATCAGTTACAAAAATTATAGTGATTTGCTTGCTTCTGATTTAGAAAAAATTACAACGACTTTGCAATAGGTAGTAAAAAAGTAGTATAATATCAGTAATTATTTATGAGAAAACAAACTATAACAAAAATAATTTCGGGATTGATTCTCTTTGTTTTTGTTGTATCTCTTTTCCAATTTGCTTTGCCTGTACAGGCGGCTGACCTTTTCAATGATAATCTTTCTGTTAATTTTCAAGAACTCTGGAAGAACCCAAACCAAGCTATCAAAGATGCTCCTTATAAATTCTCTTTAAAGGTTTTAAAATCTGGGATATTCCAAAATGTTATTGGTTGTACTGGGATTGTAAATAAAGTTGCAGGATGGATGTCAAAATTACTGCAATCACCAACGCAAATAGCCGCAACAGTTGAAAAACAATACCAGGCAACAAAAAAACAATTGGGATCAGCATGCGCGGCTATTAAAGCTGGGACTGAGTTGAGTGCTGGTCTTCTTGCTGTTGTTAATGATGCAGTGTCAGCCATAGACACAACGTTTGAGAACTTTTGTAAAACCTCAGTAGATGCGACAGATGATGCAATGGTTAGGGCTACTCTTGAAAGAAATAAAGCATTAGCAACAATAACCATAAAAGAACAATGTTTTGACGGTATCGCCATCATGCTTGCCAAGAATCAACTCACTTCTATGACTCATAATGCTATGAACTGGGTAAATACTGGATACGGGGGCAATCCTTTCTTTGTACAGAATGTACAGAATTTTGCAAACCGGCTTGAGCAAAATGTCGTAGAAACAGGAATAGATGCATTGTTAGCCCCAATGGTTAGAAACCCATACGCTAGTGATTTCGCTAGATCTGTCGTAGCAAGTAGAGGTATAGGGAAAAGTTTGACTAGTTCTCTTTTTAATCTCAAATCCGACTTGGGGGCTTTCATAACAGACCCGCAGTCTTATTATACTGACGAAAACATGAGTGATGCAGAAATAACACAAGAGGCACTTCGAAGAGCACAGGGCGCAAATGATGCTTTTGCAAATGATTTCTCTGTCGGTGGATGGGATGGATGGCTTGCCTTAACTCAGAGAGACCAGAACAATCCTCTTGGTTTTACTATGCTGGCAAGTCAATATTTGGAAAACGCACAAATGCAAGCAGTCGCTGAGAAAAAAGACGAGTTGTTACAAAATAATGGATTTTTGA
>Ga0265296_1003921_pt1 | contig 13342 bp, 8 predicted proteins | sample MunlanPumphouse1_FD_189073 | JGI IMG/M metagenome (GOLD analysis project Ga0265296, IMG submission 189073) | Groundwater microbial communities from a municipal landfill in Southern Ontario, Canada - Pumphouse #1 | ecosystem: Environmental > Aquatic > Deep subsurface > Groundwater | place: Canada... | reverse complement strand
GTCCGCTCCCGTGACTCCGCCCGGACCCCCCTTCTCCTGACTCTCGTTCTCGTGCTCGCAGCTGCCATCACTTACCGCATTCTTCATCCGCAGTCACCGAACCAGGACTTCCGTTTTTCCATCCTCCTCGTCCCTATCGGCGCCTACTTCGCCGCCTGGGCTCTCAGAACTCCCCGCAGGCTTCCCCGCGCCCTGATGGCCACCTGGCTCATTCTCTTCATGAGTGCCTCAACCCTCTTCTTTCTCATGCTGTTCGCCTTCAGCTGATGTTCTGCCTTTTCGGGAGTGCCGCGTATGTCCGCCGCCTCCGTACAAAGTACTCGAAGAGGAGACACGGCCCCTGAAGTGTGCCCGGCCGGAGTCCATCCCTCCGTTTCTGCCAGAACGAAGGCGCGCGGAGCAGGAACCCGCCAAGAGCGAACAGTGGCATGAGTGCCGCCTGGAACCCCGTGCTCGCGAGATAGTACACCGCCGCTACACCATCGAGCGTCATCCGGAGAGGGAGGAGGAAGAGGAGAACGAGAGGCGAAGTATTCTTCAGGAGGATGAGGAGATTATTGCGATGTTTCATATAGAGGATGACGTAGGGCTGATACCGCCATGTCCGCGCTCCCTTGTGGAACACTATCGAGCTCGGAACCGACATGATCCTGTATCCCTGCCGCCGCCACCGCCAACAGAGGTCCACCTCCTCCATGTGCGCGAACAGCGCTTCATCGAATCCGCCCGCCCGCCGGAAGGATGCTGTCCGTGTAAGGAGACACGCTCCACACGCCCAATCCACGGTACAGGGACTGTCATATTGGCCACGATCGTTCTCTGTGGTGAACAAAAGCCGTCCACGCACGTACGGGAAGCCCAGGACATCGAGGAATCCTCCGGCCCCGCCTGCCGGATCAAACATCGTCCGATCCGACCAGGACTTCAGCTTCGGCTGACACGCAACGATATCCGGCGACGCCTGCATCGCCTTCAGGAGCGGCTCCAACCATTGGGGCGTTACCTCCGTGTCGTTGTTGAGAAAGATCACATACTTCCCACGCACATGTTTTGCCGCTTCGTTGTTCCCTCCGGCATACCCCTGATTTTGTTCGCTGCGATATGCACGGATGGCATTGCCGAATTCCGCCACGAGAAGTTCCGCCTCGTTCTGTCGTGATCCGTTGTCCCAGACAATGATCTCCTTGTCCGAACAGCCATCCCTGATGAGAGACCGGATGCAGGCACGCGTGTCATCCAGACCGTTGTAGTTGAGGAGAATGACAGAGACGACAGGAATCTGCCGGTGCAGATGATCCGATGGCTTCATCACGTACGAACTTTGAGAAGATGCAGCATACCACTCAGAACCGTGCGGTCGACTTCCACGCTGAAGCCTGCACCTACCGCCAGTTGGACGAGCCAGCGCCTCTTGAATCTCTGAATGTGCGTCTCCGCCCACACCGTCCCCCGCGACTTCGTCCAGAAGAACCAGAGCGTCCGGAAGAGGAGACTCTCCGTCGGGACGAGGAAGACTGCATAACCGCCCGGCCTCAGGACGCGCTGCACCTCCGCGAGAACGAGTGACGGATTCTCGACATGCTCGAGTACTTCGAGTGCGAACACGGCATCGAACGAAGCGTCAGGAAAATTCAGCGCGTGCGCATCACCGAGCTCAAAACGCATGACGCCGCCAGCCCACCGGAGGTTCGCCCACTCCACGAAGTCACGAAGAACGTCGATCCCGATCAGTTCCTGTGCACCCGACGCTTCGGCAAGGATGCCGGTGAACATCCCGTCGGCCGCTCCGATGTCCAGAATGCGTCCTCCTGTTCGTTCAGTCACCGCTGATACCGCCGCAAATCGTCGCCAGTGCCAGTATCGCTGGAAGAGGTTGTCCCGGATGGAGTGTTCGTACCACCCTGGTGGAACCCGGGCGTGTCGCTTCGCTGCAGCGAGCAAACGGCCATTGAGCGCCTCGTTGGCGTGAAGAGGTTCCATGCACCGCAATGGTGCCATCACTCGTAGAACTGGTACACCTGAAATTCCGAGTTGACGAGCAAGGGAACGCCGCCGAGGCGCTCGCGCACGAACGCATCGCGCGCGGGGCGCATCTGATGCGAGATGAAGTACTTGAAATGATGGTCGCGAAGGTACGCACGCATTTCCTCAAGTTGCTCAGGGCTCACCTCATCCATCCCGCGGCCATACCACAGCACCTGGTAAATTGTCTTGCTGTGCTCCTGAAGAGCTGGAAGCGGTTCCCGAGACAACCGTGCGAAACTCACGGGGTGTTCATGCTGTGTTACCTCCAACTCTGCGAGAATCGAGTGATCCGTGAAAACGGCGATATCCGGCGGCTCCGCGCGAATTTGCTCGGCAATTGCCTCAGGCAACCGCGGTACGGGGCTGAATTGAATGGGGCCACGCATGTACTCGAGATTCGGCAGGAGAAACGCGAGCAAGAGCAGCTCTGCGTCACTGAGACCGAGGAAGCGTCTCTTCGCGAGCGCGGCGGCAGAGAGGGCGAAGCAAACTGCGAGCGCCAAGTAGAACATCATGATGAAGCGGGAAGGCATCCCTCCACGGCCAAAGAACGGAATGAGATTCTGGAAAAAGATGTACGGAAGGGGAAGCGCGATCCTCGCGGGCTGGCCATAGAGCGCGAACCCCACCGTGAAATCAACGAGGGTCGCCAGCGCGAACACGACGAAGAGATCCCGCACCCATCTGTGCCTGCGTACGAAGGGCAAGGCTGCGATGCACAGGAAGGATGACGCCATCCACACAGGCAATGCTGTCTGCTGACCGATGGAGAGGAAGGGCCCGAACGACAGGAGGAGGAACACGAGCCCGATCGCGAGGAACCGGCGAGCTTCGCCGATGGTGCGGTAAGCCGCGTAGAAAGCCACGATTGGCGTCATCCAGCCAAGGAAGTATCCCGTTGCTCCTGCTGCACCATTACCATAGCCCCTCAAAACGTACTGCTGCCAGAGTACAGGGAGATGCTTGAACCAGAATGAATTGCCGCCCGGGAGCAGAAGGCCGACGGGGTCGAGGGGATAATTGCTGCCTGAATGGTTGAAATTGAGGGGTGCCGGAAACGCATGCTTCAGCAGAATCAGAAGAATGGGGCTGATGAAGAGGAGTGCCGAGAGCGCGCAGGAGAGCGAACGCCGAATCTCCTCTTTCTTCCACACCTGCCACGCTATGAGCGTTCCCGATTCGCTGTAGGCGACGTACGCCATATCCAGGAACATGAACATCCCGATGTACACGAGGTAGTAATAGTCGGAGAGAGCGATGTACAGGGCACAGAATCCGGCGAAGAGCAGATAGCGCCTCTCCCCGCCATGTTTGTACTTGAAATAGAAGAGGAGGAAGAGAGGGATCCCTTCTACGGACAGGAGGTTGATGTGACCGACGACGTTGACGAGGAGGTACGGAGAGAGCAGGAAGACGCATGCTCCCGCGAATGCCGCGAGGGAGGTCCGCCATCCGTCCCCGAACGACCGAGAGACGATGTATCGTAAGAAGAGCCACGTCGTAAAGCCGGTGACGACGAAGGTGCCGAAGAGAAGGAGGTTCTCCGCCGCCACGGGCTCGAAGAACGGGAGGAGTACCACACCCCACACGGCCTTGATCGGCGCGAGCGTATGCCAGTACATCTCGGCGCCGACGGGGTGGTAGAGGTAGGGATTCATGAACGGCCACAAGCCGTTGAGCACCACGCGCTGCATCCACCAGAGCTGGAAAGCATTCATGACCCCGTCTGCGTAGTGCCCCAGGATGATGCCGTCACGGAAATGCCATATCGGACGGTACTGCAGGAGCCCGAGAAAAAAGAAACAGAGGAAGACGCCAACATGACGGAGGAAGATCTTCACCCGCCCGTGGCTCTCTCCCTTTCTGCTAGTCGGCATGGGAAGCATTCTACGCGCAAGCGTACAGAAGTCTTCGCGATACATCACCATCCCCTCGAATGCGTGAACAAAAATATCCTGCGACACTCCAAACCACTAAAGGTACAATCGCCTCATGCGACCGTATGTCCGGGTGCTACTTTCGATCGGATGCCTCTTGATCCTCGCCAATATGTTCGTCGAGTACCGAGGCAACATTCGCTCGGGTGACATGCAATTTTTCCAGAGCCTCGCGCAACGCATCATTGCCAACCCGCAGTTACCCGGCAGCTTTGCTTCATCATTTCCGTTCCTCGCGACCATCCTCTTCGTTGTCGTTTCGCTCAATCCATTCCAACTGTCATTCGAAGTCGCCTGGGCGCTCGCGCTTCTCAGCGCCTATGGTTTCGTCGTACTGTACACATTCGCCTTTCTCCACGAGCACGATGTCGCATGGCTCCTCATTGCACTGACACTGACGGCATTCTTCCTCCATCCCGTGCAACTCTTCGGCAGGCTGGATGGGTTCGTGATATTGCTCTTCTTCCTCATCTGGAAAACCTATCAGCGCCATCACCTGCTCCAGTGCGGATTCTGGGTGCTCATCGGCATTTTCTTCAAGCTCTCGCCGATGTTCCTGCTCCCGCTCATTCTCCTCTCCCTCTCCGCAGCCGAATGCAGGCGATTTCTCGCTGGCATGGTGTTGGGCGCCGTTCCACTCCTTGTGTCTGCGCTGTCTTTTTCCGGTCTTGCCGGACTCTGGGAGAATACTGTGCATCTCATTGTTCTCCGGGGCAGTCGTCCCGTTGATGTTCTGAGTTCACTCTCTTCGATCGACATCTTCTTTCGTTTCCTCCTGAAGAAACCCCCAATGATCGGACGGGTTCCGGATGAGGCGTACACAAACTGGAATCTCAGCCTTCCCTCATGGGCTCCATTCGCGCTCTTCCTCGTTGTCATTGCCGGTACGATCGTAGTCGCCTTGATGGCCCGGAAAAGACTGAGAGAGAGGAGAGAACTGTTCCCTCTCTACATGTCCATGACCATGTTATGGGTCGTCGGCACTTCGCCGCTTTTCTCTTCACAACACCTTTTTTGGGTCCTGCCTATCCTCTTTATCTGGTTACTGGATCAGGCGGAAGAACGGGGCTTCTGGACGTGGAAGAACATCGTCATCTTCTGCACTGCGGCAGGAGTGGCCCTCTCTACCCGCTGGATCACACAACATTGGGGGGATCTCCTCACGGGAAAATCTCTTCCCGTCATCCTGATGCACATGACGCGGACATCCCTCCTCTTCACCCTCATCTACCTGCTCTATCGGCAAGTGCGTCCTGCAACGGAACGCGTTTCTTAGGTCAACGCGCAACGTTCACCGCGCAACGCGTAAACAATCTACTGGCCCACCACGATCACCGCCTGGTGCGTGAGCTTGAGGTCGCTATGGTACCCCCAGGTACCGATCCTCGTGAATGGGAAACTGTAGGTCGATCCGGTCCCGCTCGTCCCGCGCTGGTTGAAATCGGGATAGTCCGAATGCGCCGGGTGCGGATCGCTCGCGACCCACATCTGGAGACCGGAGGAATTCCTGAAACGGACGGTATCGTTATAACGAATCACCAGAAGCGACGGCGCAAAACCGTCTTTCGTATAGAGCACCTCGTAGGTCTGCCCCGTCCTGCTTGACGAACTGGAGGAGGAAGACGACGAACCCGGGCACTGTCGGATCACCCAACCGCAGACCCCGCTGACCGATCGCGTGCAGGAGGGACCAGCACTTGACCCGTCCGAACAACGCCAGTTCGGCATGAGCGGCCTAATGCCGCAGAGGGCTTCGGTACATCCCCCGATCGAACTAAAGGCACTGGAAGAAGAGCCGGATATCCGGTTCCCCGGTTCGCCGTAGCGTGCACGCGCTTCCAGAGCGATCTTCACCGTTTCGGCACGGTTGATCGGAGCAAGAGGGCGAAACTTCCCCGTCGGGTTTCCAGCGCTATCCGTATCGCCGTTGACCACCTGATCAATGGCGAGACCTTCGATGGCACCGGCAAAGTCCACCCCTGCCCCGACATCCGAGAATACCCGGCCTTTCGGGGAGGGGACGGAGAGATGGAAGGCGTCGGCGATCAGGGAAGCGACTTCCGCACGCAGAGCAGGACGATCGGGATTCAGATACGGATCCTGCAGGAGAGAGAAACGTTCGCCGAGAGCGATGGAGAAGTACTTTGCCGCCCAGTGGCCGTATCCCACCCCCCTGCTCACGTCATACCCGGCACTCTGGAGTGCGATCTTCAGCGCTTCCGCCACCGTCACCCGGTTTCCCGGCCCGAACGTTCCAGCTAAGGCCCCATCGGAATCCCTGTATCCGCTGACGATGCCGGCATCGACCGCAGCGTTCACATACTCCGCGTACCAAGCGTCCGGCGGGACATCGGAAAATTTCTCCCCTTGAGCCTCCACCACCCGGGAAAGGAGAGACAGCAGAACAGTCACGAGCGCAAGGCCGATGATGAGGACGCGTTTGCCTCGTTGCATGACAGACACATGGTAAAGCATGAACGGAACAAAGGGGACAGAAGGCACCGACCATTCGGCCTCGTCTCGACGCCGAGCGCTCGACGCCGAGGCGAGCTCATGGCCGAGAGGGGGGACCGAAGGGACCGAGGTTACCGAAGTGCATGAGAAACTGAAAAAACGTCGGTCACTTCGGTTTCTCCGGTAACGTCGGTCCCCTTTCGCTGCAGGATCTGTCTGGACAGGACTCGATTTCTGAGGTACACTCCATCAGCTATGGTCACACTAGGACCATAGGCTTCTTCCAGTGCCATGGACAGCATCAAAGTGAAGGGCGCCAGGATGCACAACCTCAAGAACATCGATGTGGAAATCCCGCGCAATTCCCTCACGGTCATCACCGGCCTCTCCGGCTCCGGGAAATCCTCCCTTGCCTTCGACACCATCTTCGCCGAGGGCCAGCGCAGGTACGCCGAGTCCCTCTCCGCCTACGCGCGGCAGTTCATCTCCCAGATGGAGAAGCCGGAAGTCGACTCCATCGAAGGCTTGAGTCCCGCCATCTCCATCGACCAGAAGACCGCGCCGCGGAATCCCCGCTCCACGGTGGGAACCGTCACGGAGGTGTACGACTATATGCGTCTCCTCTGGGCCAAGGTCGGAAAAGTGCACTGCCCCATCACGGGCAAGCTCCTCACGAAGCAATCGGCGAGCCAGATCGTGGAGATCATCACAAAAATGCCGGAGGGGAAGAAGATCATCATCCTCGCCCCGCAGGTCCTCGGCCGCAAGGGCGCGCACCAGAGGATTCTCGATACCATCAAGCGGGAGGGGTTCGTGCGAATGCGCGTGGACGGCCAGATCGTGACCTCGGACGAGGAGCTGGTCCTGGACCCGAAGAAAGCGCACGATATCGAGATCGTCATTGACCGCATGATCGTGCGCGATTTCGCGCCCGTCCGGGAAACCCTGAGTGACGGGACGACCGTGGAAGCGCCGAACCCCAACCGCACCCGCCTCGCCGACAGCGTCGAGCTCGCGCTGCGCAAGGGCGAGGGTCTCTTCTTCGTCCTCGACAACGAGACCGGTGAGCTCATCAAATTCTCGGACCGCTTCGTGAACCCCGACTACCCCGAGATGAGTATTCCGGAGATCGAGCCGAGGAGCTTCTCCTTCAATTCCCCGCACGGCGCCTGCGAGCACTGCCACGGCATCGGCAGCATCCTCCAGATCGACGCGGCGACGATCGTCCCCAACCCCGACCTCACCGTCAACGAGGGGGTGATCCACCCCTGGGCGACGTCCGCAGGCCGCATGAGCTTCATGCTCCAGACGCTCGCCGCCGTGGCGAAGAAGCTCTCGTTCTCGCTCGACGTCCCCTGGAAAGAACTCTCACCCGAGGCGCAGAAGATCGTCCTCTACGGGCACCCGGAGAAAATCGAGGTGGACTTCAACACCGAGAAATTCGACGGGCACTACCAGACCACGTACGAAGGTGTCATCCCCAACCTCGAGCGTCGCCACCGCGAGACCGACAGTAGCTACGTGCGGACGCAGATCGAGGCGTACATGTTCGAGCTCCCCTGTCCCGAGTGCCGCGGGAAGCGCCTGAGGAAGGAGATCCTCGGCGTCACAGTCTGGGGAAGGAACATTGTGGAAGCGACGGCGATGAGCATCTCGGCGGCAAAGATGTTCTTCGAGGGATTGATGCCAGAAGGGGACCGAGGTGACCGACGGGACCGAGGTGACCGAGGTAACAATAAGAAATCACCAGTGAGCAGTACCTCGGTCCCTTCGGCAACATCGGCCCCTTCGGTCCCCTTGTCAGAGAAACCATCAGCCAACTCAACACCTCGATCTCTCACTACCTACGAATTCTCCATCGTCCGAAAGGTTATTTCTGAAATCATCTCTCGGCTTACGTTCCTCGAGAACGTGGGGCTCAAGTACCTCACGATTGACCGTTCCGCAGCCACGCTCTCCGGCGGCGAAGCGCAGCGCATTCGCCTCGCGACGCAGATCGGCTCGGCGCTCCAGGGCGTCCTCTACGTTCTCGATGAACCCAGTATCGGGCTCCACCAGCGTGATAATGCCAAGCTCATCGCGACCATGACGAACCTCCGCGACATCGGGAACACCGTGATCGTCGTGGAGCATGACCGGGAGACGATCCAGGCCGCGGACTGGCTCCTCGAAATCGGCCCTGGCGCCGGCAAGCACGGCGGGCAGGTCATCGCGCAGGGAACACCGGACCAGCTGATCTTAAACCCGCGCTCGGTCACCGGGCAGTACTTAAGCGGCAGGAAGAAGATCCCCCTCCCTACGAAGCGGCGGCCTGGGAACGGCGAGTTCGTGGAGATCACGGGTGCGCGGCACCACAACCTCAAGAATGTGGATGTTCGTCTGCCCCTCGGCAGTTTCATCGGGGTCACCGGCGTTTCCGGCTCCGGAAAATCGAGCCTCATCCACGGCATTCTGGCTCCCGAGCTCCTCAGAGTTCTCAATAACGCCCATGCGAAGGGACAGGACTTCCGGGAGATCAAGGGGCTCCATCACCTCGACAAAGCCATCGTGATCGACCAGTCCCCCATCGGCCGGACTCCGCGGAGCAATCCGGCCACGTACACGGGCATCTTCACGGAAGTCCGGGATGTCTTCGCGATGACGCCGGAGGCGAAACTCCGCGGTTACAAGCCGGGGCGCTTCAGCTTCAATGTCAGCGGCGGACGCTGCGAAGAGTGCGAGGGAGACGGGCTCAAGCGCATCGAGATGCACTTCCTCCCCGATGTGTACGTCACCTGCGAGTCCTGCAAGGGACAGCGCTACAACCGCGAGACGCTCGAAGTCACCTACAAGGGGAAGACGATCGCCGACACGCTGGAAATGACCATCGCGGAAGCACTGGAATTCCTCGGCGCCTTTCCCACCATTAGAACCAAGCTCCAGACGCTTTCGGACGTCGGCCTCGATTACATCCACCTCGGACAGAGCGCCACGACCCTCTCGGGCGGCGAAGCGCAACGCATCAAGCTGGCCACGGAGCTCACCAAGCGGGCAACCGGCAAGACGTTCTACATCCTCGATGAACCGACGACCGGACTGCACTTCGACGACATCCATCGCCTGCTCGACGTCCTGCAGCGGCTGGTGGAGAAGGGCAACACCGTCCTCGTCATCGAACACAACCTCGACGTCATCAAATCGGTTGATCACGTGATTGACATCGGACCCGACGGGGGCGATGAGGGCGGACAGATCATCGCCACGGGGACGCCGGAGGAAGTGGCGCTCTGCCCCTCCAGCTCTACGGGGCAGTACCTGAAGAAGATGCTCGAGCGGTGAAGCCGCGGGAGCTTCACCCTGAGCCCGCCTCTGAGTCGAATGGGTGAATTGACAATAATTTTTTGTATACTACGATACCTCTCCAGATTTGGGCTTTGTTCAGATCTGGATCGTTCTTTGTCATAGCGGGCAGTAAACTTAAACGAAAGGAGGTGTAGCCGAGACAGGTGGCACGAGTATCAAAGAAAGGCGGAGTGGTTCTGCCTTTGGGGCGAAGTGCCCATTTTTCTTCACCTGCGAACAGGAAGAACGGAAAAAAAGAAGAAGCATTTCCGAATCTTCATGTTTGCACTTTTTGGAGACGAGTTCATGTGCAACGCTGCACGACAAGCACTGGAGAAAGGAATCGGTGTCCTCAATCTCGGCCAGACGGGAAGAGGGCAAGCGCGGTACGATGTGGTGAAGCCGGAAGAAGGCTGGGAGCAGGTGGGGATTTTCGAACCACCGTATGATCAGCGAAGGCGTTACCGGAGCAACCTGCTGGATTCCTTCTGGGACCAACAGCGCCCGGAGCTTGGCGGCTCTTCGCTCCGCGAGGAGGTCGCCAAACGAGGAGGCCTGGCAACCTCCATGTGGGGGGCCGATGACTGCGGCCTGAACGCCAATGGCGAGTTCACGTGTGGATGGAACTACATGGCAGTCGCCAAGTCCACGAGCAGACTGCCGAAATGGACCGCAAGGCTGAACCCGAGAGACCGGCACTTGGCGACCGGCGGTGCCTGCCGGCTCAGGCACCAACCGCCCGAGCAACTGGTGTGGATAAGATGGCACGTGGAGCCGGAGGGCTGGAGGCAGATCGCGACCGTTGTGCCAACCGGTGACTACCTACTCTCCAAGCTGACCGGGCAGAAGGTTCACCAGGCCGGGATGCTTCAAGCCCAGGGACTGGGTCTGCCTGGCGCGCCCGTGGCCGTCGAGAGATGGGTCAAGCTGCCCAAAGGCACCATCTGTCCCTGGCGGACCCTGGCCCGGGATCAGTTGGTGATGGGGCCGGATAATGTCCCCTGCACGGGGGTCCTGCACGACACGGAGTGCGCCTGGATCCCGCTCCTCAGCCAAGCTTCCTATGGCCTCTCAACGGGAAGCTGGCTGATCGCGGCCACACAGCTCGACGGGTTTCCAACCGACGACCTCAGCGCTCTCTTCGACGCCGGTGTCTGCGTGGAAGGGAATCCGCCGAATCTGAGCCTCAACATCGAAATGTTCGGGCCCACCATGGACGTAGCCCTGAGAAGCATGCAACAGGAAACGGGAACCTCCACCGAGGACACCGAATTCATGTTGGCTCAAACGGGGCTTCCGCCCCTTCCGTCAGACATCCCGTGGCAGGAAGACCCGACAGCCGCAGCGGCAAGGGTCTATAACCTCGTCACCCAGGGGCAACGGTCATGGAAAATGGCTGTCGCCACCCTTCGCCACAGCGTGGCGCAGGCAGCAGCGAGAGACCTCCGAGTCCTCAGCAAATCCTCCGGCAAGGCACTCGATAAGGTTGCCGTCGCCGGAGGGTGGACGAAGAGCCCTGCCTTCATCAGGCTCCTGAAGAAGTACGGAGACTTCGAGGTCGTCCTTCCTCCGTACGCCGAGAGGGGCACAAACGCCGGGGCGGTAGCAATACTGCTGTTCGCCATCGCCAAAGCCGCAGGGGAGCCGATAACCATGGCCGAGGCCCTCGGCATGCTCCCCGCGTAGGGGAAACCCTAGCCCGCATGACGCGTTCCGGAGGCGACTCTGCCTCCGACAGACGTATGAGAACGAAACTCACCAGGGCGACTCGCGTCGTCCTGGTTTTCTGAATTCCGGATACCAAAACCGAACATTTGCCGCGCAGAGTCACAAAGAAAACGCTCACCAAATGAACAGAGGATAACGAATAATTGATTTTCTCCTTTGTCAATTGCCCATTGTCCATTATCCATTGTCCATTTCGCTCCGGATTACGGATACTAGGACCAATTCCCTTCCCTTCTCCCCATGCGCCGCTTCCTCCTTTCGTTCATCTCCGCTGCCCTCCTCCTCTCGCCTGCTCTGTCCTTCGCGGCGTTCTCGACTCCGAGCCAGCTCTTCCATGCCCTTCAGGATGATGCGCGGGCGAGGAGCTTCTTTGCTACCGCCCATGCGGGGAGCCAGGGAACGTATGTTTCCGTATGGGCCAACGGCAAAAACCAGGGCAAACAGGCGGAGAACACCTCCCTCTCGATGAACGTCACTGTCGACGTCGTCCAGGGAACCACGAAGACCCGCATGAAAGGCCAGGTGCTGGTCATTGATGAAATCCTGTATTTCAAGATCCTGAGTGTTCAAAGCACCCCGAAAGACACCGCACCCGCCGTGCTGCAGAATCAGTGGATCAGCATCCCGCTCGTTCAAAGCGCGTTCAGTTCCGTGAGCTCTGGCCTCGCGGCGGGTTTCTTTGCCTCGGAACCGACTCCTGTGGACTCCATCTTCACCCTCTCAAGCTACACCGATAAAGGCCTCAGAGTGTACCAGCTCTCCCTCACGCCGGATTCCGCCGTCGATCTGGCCATGCAACTCAGGAGCCTGCTCAATGACACTCAGTCGACATCGAGCGATTTCTTCCCCTGGCGTGAGCTCGGGAAGAGTCTCTCGTTCTCGATGACCGTCGTCCTCACCGGCAAAGACCGCTTCGTCTCCAGCACGTTCTCCCTCTCCATGAAGACCAAGTCTTCTTCCTTCTCCGCCAAGGGTTCCGAACAGATACTCTCAGGTCCGCTGTCCCTCACGACGCCGACGGATGCTATAGCGCTCAGTTCCCTGCCGCAGTCCGCGAGAGGCCTCACGCGAGAGCTGCCACTTATGCTTCAAGAGCCGTCTCTCCCACAGGAATCACCGGAATCCGGAACGGAGCTCAGTGCTCCGAATTCCGTCCCGTCTGACTCCGCCTGCACTGATCCGACGGTGAGTCCCGCGAAGTTCCTCGAGCTCCAGCGAAGCGGCGTCTGCCCAACGAAGAAAGTGCCGACGCGGTATGGCGGTTGGTGATTCCTCCTTACTGTGCGCCACATGTTCTTCCTCTCGCCCAACGCCTACCCCTGGGACATCGCCATTGCCATGATCCTGGCAGGCTCCTGTAGCCTGATAGTCGCGTCATCAGCTGCGCTGCGCTCGGAACGGAAAGGGATTCTCCGCCATTTCGCCATCTCTCTCATCGGACTGCTCTCCTTAAGTGCCTTCTTCCTCACGGCCTACGGAACATTCGTCGAGCCGAAGCTCCTTACCACCACTCGGGCATCCGTTCCTCTCCGAACGGACCGCCCCCTCAGGATCGCCCTCCTCGCCGATCTCCATGTCGGCACGTACGTGCAGGCATCCGATACAGAACGCGTCGTCCGGAGAGTCAACGGCCTGTTCCCGGATCTGATTCTCATCGCCGGGGACTTCGTCGCAAGTGATACTCTCAACGCGCGTACGTTCTCCTCCCTCTCGCCCCTCAAGAATCTCCGGTCCAGCTACGGCACGTTCGCCGTCCTCGGAAACCACGATCACGGCGTGTACCGCACGTTCTTCGGCGTACACCGCGCTCCGGAAGATCGCAGTGAAACGATCGCGGAGTTCCTCCGCAGTTTGAATATGACCGTGCTCGTGAACGC
>Ga0265296_1003919_pt1 | contig 13346 bp, 11 predicted proteins | sample MunlanPumphouse1_FD_189073 | JGI IMG/M metagenome (GOLD analysis project Ga0265296, IMG submission 189073) | Groundwater microbial communities from a municipal landfill in Southern Ontario, Canada - Pumphouse #1 | ecosystem: Environmental > Aquatic > Deep subsurface > Groundwater | place... | reverse complement strand
CCCAGAATTCCAGGCCGGTCGTCATCAATAACCAGCAGTATTATGTTTCTGAAGGCACCTATCTGCAGCCGTGTTATCAGGGGTCGGAGCTAAAGTACTGCGTAGTCCAAAACCCCGAGCAACCCCCAAACCCTTGACACAGAAGGGTGAAGGATTATGGGGTAAAAGCAAGGATATCTCTCCAACACCATGAACCTATTAGAGATTAATGATCTGGCCTCGGGTTATGAAGGCGTGCAGATTCTCTGGGGCGTAAATATGCGCCTGGAGCAGGGGAAGCTCACCACCTTGGTGGGCTCCAACGGCGTGGGCAAGACCACCCTGCTCAGCACCGTCATGGGGCTTTTGCGCCCCTACCAGGGTAGCGTGACCTTTGCCGGCAAAGACGTCACCCACCTGGCGGCCCACGCCCGGGCCAAGGCCGGCATGGTCCTGGTGCCGGAAGGCCGCCAGCTCTTCACGGATATGACGGTCCTGGAAAACCTGGAGATGGGCGCTTTCTCCGGGCGGGCCCGGTCCTCCTTCAAACAAAACCTGGGCAAGGTCTTCGAGCTTTTCCCCCGGCTGGCGGAGCGGGCCAAACAGAAGGCCGGCACCTTGAGCGGCGGCGAGCAGCAGATGGTGGCCGTGTCCCGGGGCTTGATGGCCGAGCCGGAAATCCTCTTCCTGGACGAACTTTCCCTGGGCCTCTCCCCGCTGCTGGCCCTCACCCTGTTTGAATCCCTCACCCGCCTGAAGAAAACCGGCCTGACCATGCTCCTGGTGGAGCAAAACGTCTCCATGGCCCTGGCCGTGAGCGACTACGCTTACGTCCTGGCCGAAGGCCGGGTCCACCTGGAAGGCCCGGCCCGGGACCTCCTCAAAAACGACGAAGTCCGGCGGGCTTATTTGGGGATATAGGCAAAAGGCGGGATGCGCTTCGCTTTCCCGCCCTACAGGCTACGGGCTACGCGCTAATAGCTAAGATTTGTTCGTTTACAAGTTCTTGGTATTTTTTAAATGCAAGAATACATTTATTATGCTGATCATTTAAAATGGGCAATAATTGGGCAATCTTAAGGGGATTTGTCTGTCCAATTGTATAATTTATCCTACCTATATCTTCTCTTCTTTTAACAAGTTCTGTAATTCCGAACTCAATTCCTAATGAATATCGATGATTATATTTATTCCGAAAATCATTAGTATCTTTATTAAACTGTTCGTTTGCAATCTTTTTTAAAGCCGCCTTGAGCTCCGCATATTCTTTCCATTTCGAACAATGCTTACCAGTCATATTCATCCATATTTCATTTTCTTCAGGAAGCTTATCAACCCAGTTTGCATCTTTGGTACGGTTGCACTGATGGCAAAGATGCACAATCGAATAAATAAACCTAGAACGTACAACATATGGCATATTTATAGCTAATGTAGCAATAGGACTTATAAACTCAACAATAATTTCAAATTTACTATCTTCATCGTGATCCTTAATGACACCCCCCCATGCTTCAAGGTCACAAATATATCTTAATAATTCATTTATAGAATTTGCAATTCCCATACAATGTTCATCGAGCATTGTGCCATAAGGCATCCAAAAACCAGACAACTTATCCTGAAGTTTAAACCAATTATATGGTGCCATCCTCTCTTGCTTTACTTGCCCTGCTATAACGGATCTACGATCAAGAAAGTTCTTATACGCATCTATCAATCTCTCATTTATGTCAATCATTTCAAGGCCCTCTTCCATCACTCAAAATATAGTATGCTTTCGATCATAAGCCAAGCAGTACTTTTATTTGCTACAGCAGAGCGAACCATTTCCAGAAAAAAGACCCGGGGTAGGCGGCCATCACCCTCGTCCCCCGATTTTTAATCGGTTTGCGTCTTTCTTTGCGCCTTGGCGTCTTTGCGTGAGAGATCTTGACTATGGACACATAATGTGTACATTTCCTTTCGGAGGGCGCGCCATGAAGAAAGACAAAAATATCAAGAGCTATACGGCCGCGGAACTTAAGGCCAGGCGGGCGGCAAGCCGCACCGATTTGAGCAGGGTTGATGCGACCACGGATGCAGAACTGGAACGTATAGTGGCCGCAGACGAGGACGAGCGCGATCTGCGGCCCGACTGGACCCGGGCGAACCTGGTCTTGCCCCAAGCCAAGCAATCCGTTCACTTGCGCCTTGAGAAAGAAATCATCTCTTTTTTCAAATCCAAGGGCAAGGGACACATCTCCCGGATGCAAGCGGTTCTCAAGGCTTACGTGGAGGCCCATCGAGGGCAGAGCAAATGACCGCGGCCTCCTTATTTCATCTCGTTCCCAAGCTATGCCGAACGCCTTAAACGCCAAGCTCAGCTTGGCGTCCAACCCCGTTACCAAGTGCAACTTGGGAACGAGGTAAAATATTTTTTCGTAGGGGCGAACCTTATGTTCGCCCGGGACGTTCAGGGCGAACACAAGGTTCGCCCCTACGGTTAACACCTTTTTAACTGTAACTCTATATTACATTCCTTAAAGTAATCAGCGTGTTCACCCCTGGAGCGCTCGCAAAAAAAGCCGGGGGAGGCGGCCCTCCCCCGCCTCCCCCGGCTTTTTTATGTTTGCGTCTTGGCGCCTTGGCGTCTTTGCGTGAGAATTATTTCTACAGCCGGTAGCGCTCCTCCACGATGCGTTCCACCTCTTCTTCGTTGGGCATGGAGTCCCGGTAGCCGCCCATGTACTGGTTCCGGAGCCACCTAAATAAGCTCACCGTCTCGTTGACCCGGACAATCTCCGGGATATCCCCGCTCTTCACGGTCTTGATGTGCTGGTTGTACTGGCCCAACATGGACACCACGTCGTAAAAAGTGGCCGCTTCCCGTTTGATGCCCCGCTTGAAGGATTTCCCCTCCTTGGGATAGATGCTGTCCGGAGCCGGGTTGCCGGAAATATCGATGCGCTGGAAGGGCCGCCTGACCGCCACCTGCCATTTCCGGGACTCCACCATCATCCGGGAGATCAGAGGCCCGGCCCAGTCGTGGGTCTGGTGCCCCTGGGGGCAGGCGGAGAAAAATTCCACCAGCGAGGGACCGTTGTAGGCAATGGCCTCCTTCAGGATCTTGATGGCGTAGAAGGGGTTGTCAATGGTCAGTTTGGCGGCATAGACATGGGAGATGGCCATGGCCTGGCTGATGATCCGCCGGTGCAGGGTGGTTTTGCCCGCGTACTTCTTGCCGATGGGGGAGGTGGAGCGGTCGCTGCCGAAGCGGGTGGCCCCGGATTTTTGGGTGCCGGTGTTCATGTAGCCTTCGTTGTTGTAAATCACCCAGGTGATGTCGTAGTTTTCCCCCAACGCGTGGTTGAAGGGACCGTTACCAATATCGTAGATGGCCCCGTCCCCGGCAAAGACGATGATCTTGCTCAGCACGCTGCTGTAACGGTTCTGGTAGGCCTGGTCCAGGCTGAACTTGGAGCCCAGGGCCGCGGCGGACGCGGTGCCGAAGCCGTAGTGGCCCGTGGGGTAGATGCGGGTGTTGAAGGGGTTCACCAGCTCCGAGACCTGGTTGCAGCCGGTGGCGTTGATGGTGTAAATGTTGAAGCCGTGGTCCAGCATGTGCTCGATGGCCCGCTTGTTTTTCTCGGAGAGAATTTTGAGGCCCTGGTAGAAGGTGGCGATCCCCTGGGGATGATTGCGCAGGGACTCCGCCGCGAAAAAGGTGAGCAGGTTGATGACCCCCTCGCTGCAACCGGGACAGAGGGTGTGCTTGCCGGGATAAAGCTTGGAAAAGACAAAGAGCACCTGGTGGTTGAGGGACAGCTGGTCCACAAAGGGCGCCAGGTTAACCGTGTTGTCCCAGGCCCGGCAGGTCTCGGGCAGAAAATCCGTGTCCTTGACGTCGGCCTTGGCCGCCATTTTCAAGGCGTCGGTGGGGCAGACCTGGGCGCACACGCCGCAACCCTTGCAGGATGCGGGATCGGCATTGATATTCAGGGCGAACCGGTCCCAGGGGACCCCCTTGGGGAGGGTCTTGAAGACCTTGAAATACCGTCGCGCCTCCTCATTGATGGGCCGGTCGGTGACTGTGGAATAGAGGGCCGAATCGGGGCAGGACGCGGTGCATATGCCGCAGGCGATGCACTTGGACTGGTCATAGACCGGGATCTGCGTGCCGATGTAGCTCATGTCCCGGTAGCGGCTGGTGGCTGCGGGCACGATGGGCAGAAAGCGGTCCCAGGGGACCTTTTTCCCTTCCAGGATGGGCTTGACCATATCCTGGTAGAAGGTTTCTTGAAAGTTGGGAATCAGGTGCACCGGCTTAATGGCCCCCAATTCATCCTTCTCGGTGAGGGTCACCCGGAGACCCGCGGCAAAGCGCCCCTGGCCAAAGCTCTCCGGCAGGGGACGGGTATAAGTGGTGCCCTTCTTTTCCAGGGCCTTGGCTGCCTTCGTCTTGGTGGGAAAGGCGGAGGCCTGTTCCGCTCCGAACTTGAGAAGCGCGATGTTGGCTTCCAACATATCCTTTTTCTTGGTGCCCAGCTTTTTTTCCAGGATCTTCTTGAATCTTTGCTCAAATTCCTTATCCGGGAGAATCCCCATTTCCTTGTTGATGATACCGATGATGGGGGCCCCGGGCAGGTTCCGGTTAAGATGGGTCAGGGCCGCTTTGGTGCCGTCCAGGGCGATGAGCTTGATCTGGCGGTACTTGATCAGGGATTGGACCTGTTCCGGAAAGGAGGCCATGACTTCCTCGGTGGACCTGTTCGTGTTGATGACCAGCAACCCTTGCTCTTTCAGGCCCCCCACATATTCCCGGAGGATTTGATCCGAGAGGAACTTTTCATTGAAAAAGGCCAGCACGTCCCGCTCGGTGAGTTCCGAACTGTTGCGGATGGGCTGGGAAGAGAGGCGCAGGTTCATAAAGACCGGGGCCCCTTTCCGGGCCGCGCCGTAGCGGGCGCCGGACTGTATGTATTTGCGGCCCGTGCCCGTCTCCTGGGCATAGATGAGGGCCGCGGACTCCAACGCGGTCTTCACCCCTTCCGCGCCCACGCCGATAAAGGTCATGCTCAATTCCCGCTCCAGGTAGCCGGGCAGGGGGGCCGGTTTCAGGGTCATGGGGCCTTCGATTCCCAGATAGAAATCCCGCGTAATTTCCCGCTTTTTTTCCATGGTGGATATCATATTTTCCACCACGGCCGCGACGTCATATTTATTAAAGTCCTTGCTGCCCAGGCCGTACACGCCATGGAGGAGGGTGGGCATGTCTTCCCGGCCATAGAGGCGGTGTTCTTTTTTGCCTTCCCGGCCGGCCCGGATGGAGACCTGCAACGCGGCCTGCACATCCGCCAGCAGTAACTGGTTGTGGGCGGTGCCGGCCCGTTCCAGCACTGTGATCACCTTGGCTTTGCGCATGCCGAAAGCCAGCTCTTCATAGCAGGGGGGGGTAAAGAGCACCGGGCGCACCACCCCGATCTTGTAGCCCTTGACATCCCGGTAGTAATCCACCACATCCTTGACTACTCCGACCCCGGAACCCAGAATGACGATGGCCAGGTCCGCGTCCGCGGTGCGGTAACATTCCACCACCTTGAGGTTGGTGTTCAGGATGCGGTTCATGACGTACATGGCGGCCACAATTCCCCGCTTGAAAAAGCGGTAGGCCAGATCCTGGGCCACCTGCCCCTCCATGGTCAGGTCGGTGTCGGTAAAGGTCCCGGTGAGGGTCCCATGCTTGAAGTCCGGCTGATAAATGCGATTGGGGGGCCCTAAAAAATACTCCAAAAAGCCGTTGGAGAGCTCCTTGATATTTTCAATGGCGTGGCTCTTGATGAAACCGTCGCCGATGACCATGGAGGGGAGCATCACCTGCCTCAATTCCGACACCTTGAAGGCGATGGGCAGGAGATCGTGCAACTCCTGGTTATCCCGGCCCACCAGTTGGGCCCAACCCGCGTTGCGGGTGGCATAAAAATCCGTGTGGCCGCAGTGAATGCTCAAGGAACCTTTGTTCACTTCCCGGGCCATGACGGTCATCACCACGGGCAGGCGTTTGCCGGCCACGGAAAACAAGTTCTTGGTCTTCAGGAGCAGTCCCTGGGAAGAGGTGTTATCCACGTAACGCCCCCCCTGGACCGCCATGGCCTCCACCGCGGTGATGGCCGAGAGCTCATCCGAGGGCTGGAAATACATCAGTTCCTGGCCGAATATATTCTTCTGCCCCTGGGAGGCAGCCTTGGCAAAGTTTTCGGCAATGGGGGTGGAAGGCGTAATGGGGTAGCCGCAGAGCCCGTCCACCACCCGGGTCAGCACCGAGATGGCCGCCTGGTTGCCGTCCATCAAGACTGCCTGGCGGCGCCGCATGGCTTCCAGCATCTTCTCCGGGATGCTGGCCAGGTCGAAGGAAAAGAGTTCCCGGGCGTCAAACCGCTCCCATTCCGTCTGCCAGTCAACGGGAATCACCTGTTCTTTCTTTATTTTCCGGAGCTTATGGTACGGCAGCTGTTCCCTGAGATCGTCGATTTCTTTACCGGGTATCATGATTGAACGTTCCTTTTATAAGTATATTAATTATTTTTCTTAAACTTATTATTAATTAACAGCTTTTTAAGATGATAGAGGAAATTATTCCTCCTAACACCCCGATCAATAAATCAAATCCGACCTTCAAAAACCTTTTAGTTAAAAGGGCGGATGGAGGACTTAATGGATAAATAATTAGCACCTTCATGGGATGAGATAGTTTATTATCCCAGCCATGGTTGAAAAAATCTCCGTCTCCGTCTCCGCCATCCCCATCGCCGCCGTCATCTCCGGAGTCTCCTTTTTTTTGAGACCCTGCTCCCCCTCTGGTTTGACCAGATCGCGAAGAATTGCTTGTTCTTTGGTTGTTGTGCGCTCTCCTCTCTCGGCCATGAGAAGCCATCATATAGTGTAATTCTTGAATGCTGTAGTTACCTAAGCTGAACAGCACTCGGGCGTCAAAGGGCTCCCATTCCGTCTGCCAGTTCACGGGTTTTAAACATCCCCGCCCGAGATGGCGATAAGGCAGGTGTTCCCGCAGTCTGTCGATTTCATTACCAGGCATCATGATGGCGACTCCTTCATAAATATCTTAATTATTTATCGCAAATTGTCGAGTAGGCGCAAGGAAATATCCATTGACAAAGGATAAATTATCCTTCACAAATATTATATTTAATAAATGAAGGATAATAAATGGCAGGCGGCTACGCCATCAAAGAATTGACCGCGAGCCAGCGGCGAACCTATCGGGCTATGGTGGCGATCTATCAGGCCTACCTGGCAGCCCTGGGGCAGAGCCGCGTTTTTCATGGCGGCATGCACTGGAAAAAGATCCGGGGCCGGGATTACCTCTACCGCTACCGGGACCGCTACGGCCACGGCGAGAGTCTGGGCCCTCGCACGGAGCAGACGGAGCGGCTCTTCAGCCTATTCATCGAAGAGCGGGGGGAGGCCACCGCCCGGGTCCGCAGAGAGCGCCTCCTCCTTCAGGAGCAGGCCGGATTTTGCCGGGCGGCCAAGGTTAACCGGGTCCCCCGGGCCGCGGCCAGGATCTTGCGGCGCCTGGAGGAACAGGACACGGGGGAGGATTTGCTGGTCATCGGCTCTGCGGCCCTCTATGCTTATGAAGCCGCGGCCGGGGTTTTCCTGGACCATTCCCGGCCCCTGGACCTCCTGGCGGGACCTTCCCGCACCCTCACCCTGCTGGGCGCGGGGAAGACGGCCTGGGAGGCATTGCTGCGCCTGCTGCGCCGGACAGACCGCTCTTTTGCTCCGCTCCCGGGGGGAGAGTGCCGGGCCGGGAACAAAGACGGCTTCCAGGTGCGCCTGCTGAAATCAGGGAGCAGGCGGCCCGGGATGCAGAAGACCATCACCGTGCCCGGGGCCCGGGAACCGCTGCCGCCGGAGGCCGGCCATCTCCATTTCCTGGCCGCGGCCGCCAAATTCTCCCAGGTGGTCATCGGCAAAGACGGCGGGCCCGCCACCATGGCGGTGGCCGACCCCCGGGCCTTTGTCCTGGGCAAGCTCTGGCTGAGCCGCCAGGAGGACCGGGAAGAAAGCAAGCGGGTCCAGGACCAGAACCAGGCCCTGGCCGTGGCCGACCTGGTCCTGCGCTATCTGCCCCAATGGGACTATTTTTCCACGGAGTCGGACATGCTGCCCCAGGACCTGGTGCAGAGAGCGGCCCGATTCGCGGACGGGGCGGATACGACCGGGGAGGAGACGGGTTGAGGGAAGGGGTCGTGGGCAGAGGATGGCGGGCGAGACGCCCGCCCTATGGGGAAAAAGATCAAAACCAACCGGGAGGGTCAGGGGCTAGCCCCTTCCTTTTATGGACATTTTGTCTTAATTTGGATTAAGATGGCATGTTGACGGGGGGGCGCGGTTTGCCCCGGTTTTTGGAGCCGGGGAAAATGGGAGTGCGGCCCGGCCGGAAGAAATTTAAGGAGAAGCACCTAAGATGGAAGACGGGACAAAAAACCCTGGCCAGACGATGGAGCCCCAGGCCATGATCCGGGGATTATTGCAAGCGGAGAGCCCCATTTCCACGGAAAGAAAAGCTTACCAGCCGCCCTTGTGCCCCCGCTTACAAAAAGGCCCAGGCGTCACCCGGCCCCTGGCCGGGCCGGAGTTGGAGGTCCTGAAGGTGGCCCGGGAGCAACTGCCCATCGTCAGCCAAAACATGCTCCTGGAAGTCGTTCCCTCTGCGGAGAAGAGCCCCGGGGATAGGCCCCGGAACCTGGGCATCGTCTTGTCCGGGGGGCCCGCGCCCGGGGGCCACAACGTCATTGCCGGGTTCTTTGAGGCCGCCAAACGGGCGCATCCGGAGAACCGGGTCCTGGGATTTTTGGCCGGTCCCAAGGGGATCATCACCAATAAGCACGTGGAAATCACCGCCGAGATGGTGGCCCTTTACAAAAATTCCGGGGGCTTCCACATGCTGGGAACCGGCCGGGAAAAGATCGACAACCCCCAAAAAATGGAGCAATGCCGGCAGACCTGCGCGGCGCTCAATCTATCCGGGCTGGTGGTGGTGGGGGGGGACGACTCCAACACCAACTCCGCGTTTCTGGCGGAGAACATGGGGGACCTGGGGGTGCAGGTCATCGGCATCCCCAAGACCATTGACGGGGATCTCCAGGTGCCGGGCCTCTGCCAGGTGCCCTTCGGGCACCACTCCGCGTGCCTGGCCTTTGCCACGGAGATCGGCAATCTCAATTCGGACTGCAAATCGGACCTCAAGTACTGGCACTTCAACCGCCTGATGGGCCGCAGCGCCTCCCACATCGCCCTGGAGGTGGCCTTTCAGACCCATCCCAACGTCATCCTCATCGGCGAGGATATTGAGGAACGGGACCTGACCATCCACAACGTGGTGCGCCTCATCGCCGACGTGGTGGTGGACCGGGCCAACCTGGGGAAAAATTACGGCACCATCCTGATTCCTGAGGGCATCCTGGAATTTATCCATGAAATAAACGTCTTGATCATCAAGGTCAGCCATATCATCGCCGCGTACAACCGGGAGGCCCATGAGGAAGAGTTCTTCCACAAGCTCCCCTTTGATGACCAGGTGCAGCTCATCGACAATAACGACATCTGGCGGGACTACGACAGCCGGGTCTTCCTGGGACTGCCCCCGGAGCTGCAGCGGGGCTTGTTGCTACCCCGGGACAGCCACGGCAACTTCCAATACTCCATGGTGAACACCGAGAGGATTCTCCTGGGGATGGTGGCCACCTACTTAAGGAAACAACGTTCCAAAGGGATTTATAAGGGGGCGTTCCGCACCCAGAATCATTTTTACGGCTACGACGGCCGGGGCACTTTTCCCACCAAGTTCGACTGCGACTACGCCTATAACCTGGGCCATACCGCGTTCAGCCTCCTGGCCAACGGGGCCTCGGGCTACATGGCGGCCATCAAGGACCTGCACCGGCCCGTGGAAGAGTGGCAGCCCATCGGCATTCCCCTGGCCCCCCTGATGCACCTGGAGGAGCGCACCGCCCGCCTGGAGTTGGTCATCCAGAAACAGAAGGTGGACCTGGAGAGCCCGTCTTTCAAATTTTTGGAACAGGAAAGGGAGAAGTGGGCCCGGGAAGATGACTACCGCTTTCCCGGCCCCATCCAGTTCCAGGGCGCCAGCGCGGAGGACAAGCCCATCACCCTGATGCTCAATGCGTTGGGGGGGTAAGGCTTGTGGAGGGAGGGGCCAGGAACGTGACGTCCCTGCCCCTCCCCGACCCGCATATTGATGGTGGGGCGGGCCTCCGTGCCCGCCTGCAGGTCGGTGGGATTTGCAGTCTCAAAATGCTTGCAATCCCCGGGCCTGACGGTCATAATTCTTTGGAGAGGGATTAAGCGTCTCTTTTCCACCATCCTGGGGGATCGTCCAATGGCAGGACAGCGGCCTTTGGCGTCGCTGATCTAGGTTCGAATCCTAGTCCCCCAGCCATTTTTCCTTTGGATGACAGGCCTCCGGAAGACCGTGTTCCGGAGGCCTTTTTCACGGCCAGGTGCAATGATCATGGCGGCCCAGGCTTGCCAGCCTGGGCCGGCGCAGCCCAAGGCCTGGGGCCGCCAAATATTGCCGTGCGCCTGCCTGCAGCCCCAAGTCCACCTTTTTCTGCCCCCCACTAGTTGAGAAAATCCCGCCGATGATATAATTTAATAACCAGGTTGTTACCCGCGGAAGTGCAAGGTTCACTGGTGGGGCCCCCGGACTTCAAATCCGGTGTGCCGTCTGAATAAGGCGGTAGGTGGGTTCGATTCCCATGCACTTCCGCCAATGGTTTGCGCGGACGGGGGGCCATAATTTTTGGCCTTCTTTTTTTTGGTGAGTGACAGCATCCTGGGGTAGAGGGCTGGTCTGCCTGAAACCGGGGAAACGGTTGAATTTCCACCTCAGCTCGTGCTATTTTGCCCTGGGAGAAAAGCAGCGGAAAATTGTTTTGGGGTTATCTCTGGGACGGAGTTACGCAGCCTTGATTGGGGACGGACGGAGCTTGTTTGCGGCATAATCTCCCCTACCGGCAAGGTTTATTTCCCTGGCCCGGGCCATTTGCCTGGCTCAACCTGAGGAGGAGCTATTGATGCCATCTTGGAAAAAACTGGCGCCCGCGATGATCCTCATGACCTGGCTGGGCGCGCTCAACGCCCTGGCAGACAAACCCGCGCCCACGCGCTCTTTTAAACAGTATTCAGCCAATAAGGCTTTTTTTATGGAATTTACTCCCTCCAAGTCTTTCGGTGAGGAAGGTAGGGGGGTGGCCAAGAGAGCGGCGACGGGAGAACCTCTCTGGGAAGTGCGTTGGTATGCCCGCCGCGTCATATTAACCAATGACGGGGTCCATCTTATTCGCCCGGGGACTTTAGCCAGCGACTGGCACAGGTTCTCAGATCTGGCCGTGGCCTTTTACAAAAACGGCAAAGAACTTAAAAGATATAGCATTGGCGAACTCATTAAAGACCGGACCAAGATTAAGAGGACCGCGTCCCACTATTTTTGGCAAGATGGGTACGTTCCGGAGATTTCTCCGGACCAGCGGCTTTATCCCCTCTGCTTGCTAGACGGCAGCATTTATATTTTTGAAGTGGCCACCGGCAGGATGGTCCACAACCAGGAACTGACCCAAAAAATAAAAAGGGCCCGTGATCTGTACCATCGGGGGAAATAGCCGATAAAGGGTCAAACCCGGTGACGCGCCCAGGGCGGTTGCGGGTTCGACTCCCGCCGCCCACCCCGGCGCCAGCCTTTAAATTGGAGCAGGGACATCAGGCGACCACATTATTGGGGCAACAAGAGGGATTCTATGAGAAAGATATCGGCACTAATCCTCTGCATCGCCATAAGTTTGGCAACCGTTAATGCCTCGATGGCGGCTGCTGCCGACCTGGTGGGGAAATGGGACCTGGTGCGCGTGGAGACAGCCGCTGGCAAGAGTAAGCCCCTCCCAGCCAAGCCGAAGATGGGGGGAGCAGAATTCTTTAAAGAAAAAACCGTCTTATTCTCAGACGGGTTAAAAGGTGAGTGGTCTATCGCCGCAGACGGCAGTCTAAAGATCGTCCTCATGGAGTTCCTGGAGCTGACCGGGGAACTTAAGGGGGATTTTTTAAGACTGAGCAACATGGTTAATCCGGACGAGATCTTGGTTCTGAAAAAGCAGAAATAACCCGGTGTCATTTTGCCAATAGTAGTTTAAAATTGCTAGCTTGGCCGGGTATTCTTCCTTTCCTTTGGCTGGGCAAGACCGGTCCTTTGCCCTTGACAATTTTCTCAGATCATGGACTAATTAACCTAAGGATTTGTCCACAATTTCCCAGGAGGGCTAAGATGATCACCCCTAAAGATCTGGCCAGGGTTAAACCCGGTCTCAGCGGCGAAGACAAGGAGCTCAACGAATTCTTGGGGCGCTCCTACGACCATGAGATGCAGATGCGGAACGTGGGTAAGGACGGCGTGGAAGCGGAACTTTATCCCACTTCGACCCGCTTCGACGGCGACCGCACCTGATCGCCGGCTAATTTTCCGTGATAACCGGCAGTTAGCCGCCGGATATTGCCTTGACGTCCCGGCGCGGCCGTCAAAAAGGTGATTTGCGTCCTCAAAGAAGACCGGCAGCGCCCCCTTTCTAAAATGCACCTGCCCAGGGCCTGGGAATCTCTCCCCCTCGCCCTGACCATGCCCTATCCCCTCTCCCAGTATTGTTATGAAAACTCCCAAAGAATTTAAGATAGCTTTGGCGGATCTGGCCTATCTGTCAGAGGATAATTATGTGCAAACAGTGCCGTTGAATATCGGTTATATTGGCGGCTATTTAAAACAGGAAGTAAGCGCCGTAACGATAGAGTTGTTCAAAGACCCGCAAAAGTTATATGACACTTTGGTTGCCTATCCAGAAAGATATACCTGTTTAGCTTTATCCAACTATGACTGGAATTTCAACCTTAACCGCCATTTTTTAAAATTGGCCAGGCGGTTAAATCCGGAAATCATCACCGTCATGGGCGGCCCCAATATCGATGGCGGCACCGAAGAAGGACTGAAGGAATTTTTTCATTATTTCCCGGAGCTTGATTTTTATATTCTGGGCGAAGGGGAGGATAGATTTGCCGCGCTCATAAAAAGCATCATCCGTCATAATTGGCAAATTCAGGCAGTATGGGAGGGCCTACCCGGCACTATAGTGGGCTATGACCGGAAGAACCGGCGCCTTTTGAGGGGCAAAGGCGCGGATGTGGGTTTCGTTGATTGCCGGACGCTCCCTTCCCCATATTTATCCGGAATACTGGACGAGTTTTTGGCTAACCCCCATCTCGTTCCCATTATTGAAACCAACAGGGGGTGTCCCTAT
>Ga0265296_1003917_pt1 | contig 13348 bp, 13 predicted proteins | sample MunlanPumphouse1_FD_189073 | JGI IMG/M metagenome (GOLD analysis project Ga0265296, IMG submission 189073) | Groundwater microbial communities from a municipal landfill in Southern Ontario, Canada - Pumphouse #1 | ecosystem: Environmental > Aquatic > Deep subsurface > Groundwater | place... | reverse complement strand
AAGTCGCCCGCGCCACCCTTGAACTCTACATCTGCCACGGAGAAAAATTTGAGCCGCAAACCTTAAATCAAAAACTATGGGAAAAGCGCGGCGTTTTTGTTTCACTTCATAAAAATGGCCGGCTTAGGGGTTGTATTGGTTTGTTAGAGGGCGTAGAGTCCGTAATATTAGCGGTTAGGGACAATGCGATTGCGGCCTCTTGCGATCCGAGATTTCCGCCGGTAGAACCATCGGAATTACCAGATATTAATATTGAGATTTCCATTTTAACCGAACCGGAAAAAATTAAATTTGAAGATATTGAAGAGGGCGATGGCGTGATTGTTAAATATGGGCTATATCAAGCGACATATTTGCCTCAGGTTTGGGAGGAAATTAAAGACCGGGAATTATTTTTCGGGAGTTTATGCCAAAAAGCGGGCTTGGATGAAAAAAGCTATCTTGATCCCAAGATGGAGTTTTTTAAATATCGGGCGATTGTGTTTATGGACATCACATTATGAAACCGCACTCCATAAGGACAACAAAAACGGCGAATCGCTTGTTTTTCGCTCGAAAAAATCCTCAATGTATGTCTAATATATTTGCGGTTTTTTCGAGCTCCAAAACTTCGCGCTTCACTCATTTTTGTTGCTTCTAAGCGCCGTTTCATAATGTGATGTCCATAGTCAAGCAAATCATTAATTTGATTTGAATTTGTCAAAAGGAGCAACGGCAATGGAAAATTGGAAACCGGTTCATCGGCAATCTACGAGCTTGCTTGAGCCAAATCTAAGTCGTGATTATAAAATTATGATCTGGATGATCATAATTTTATTCCTGCTTTTGTTGGCGGTATGCGCGTTGGGTGATCATCGGAAATCAGAAACTTTAAGCCAATCCAATACTCGGACCGCGGCGGAAAGGGTTGGTATTTAAGATGAATACCCAAAAATAAGGGGATTCGTAAAAAAACGAGTCCCCTTTGACATTTTTACGGAATTTGCTATAATTAATTTATAATAATTTATATTTCCCCAGACAGCGGGCGTAAAAATAAGACCTGCCGAGGAAAAAGGCTTTAATTAAGCCAATTTTATGTCTGCGGAAACGCGGTTTTTTATTATAAATTTAATTAACAATATAAATTATGCCGAAAACAAAATTACAAAAAATAGAGATTATTAAAAAATTACAAGACAATATTAAAGAGATGAAATCAGTTGTCTTTGTGAATTTTTTTGGTATTCCGGTTAAAGAAATCAGCCAATTGCGCCAGAACTGCAAGGATCAAGAAGTTGAATATGTGGTGGCGAAAAAGACGTTATTGAAAAAAGTGCTTTCCGAAAGCGGTTATCAGGCAGTGGCGGAAAAAAATTTGAGCGGTGAGATTGCGGCGGTTTTTGGCAAAAAAGATGAAATCTCGCCGTCTAAATTAATTTTTGATTTTGTCAAAAGCCACGAAAAAATGAAAGTGGTAGCCGGTATTTTAGACGGTCGGGTCATTAATGCCGATGAGATTATGGCCTTAGCCAAGTTGCCGTCAAAATCAGAATTATTAGCCAAAATTGTCGGCTCAATTGTTTCGCCGTTATCCGGCCTGGTTAATGTATTACAAGGCAATATCAGGGGTTTGGTTTTTGCGTTAAACGCAATAAAGGAAAAAAAGTTATAAATTATATATTAAAAATTAATTAATTTTAAAACCATGTCAGAAGAAAAAAAAGAAGTTATGGTGCCGGAAAAATTCAAGTCCTTGGTAGAGCAGATTGAACAGCTTAGCGTCATTGATTTATCCGAGCTGGTCAAGGTATTAGAGGAAAAATTCGGGGTATCGGCCGCCGCGCCGGTGGCCGCAATGCCGGTGGCCGCAATGGCCGCCGAAGCCGTAGAAGAAAAAGACCGCTTTGATATTGAGCTTACGGCCGCGGGCGATAATAAAATCAATACCATCAAGGCGGTAAGAACTGTTACCGAACTTGGCTTGAAAGAAGCCAAGGACTTAGTTGATGGCGCGCCCAAGATGATTAAAGAAGGCGTAAAAAAGGAAGAAGCCGAAAAAATTAAAAAGGACCTGGAAGCGGCTGGCGCCATCATCACCTTGAAATAAATTTTAAATTAAAAACGCTCTCGATAATCGGGAGTGTTTTTAATTGACCAGATAAGCTACTTTAATATTTTATATCAATTTCGTAGACCCTATTGTCATTTAGCGCGTATATTTTTTTCTCTTTTTCCACCACCACTATTGATTTTAGATTATTGAACTGCTTTGAAGTATATTGGATTTTTACCTTGCCGGTTTTATCATAGACCACAATCCTTTGATTTTGCGGGTCTAAAATATAAAGATAATTTGATTCCAAATTGCTGAATAATTGAGTGGGCGACTTGATCGCCTGGTCCATGGGAATGAATTTTATTTCTTTTGGTTTGCCATTGGCGTAATAGCTTATTTCGCCGTTATTTTTGGCGACAAAAATGCCGCCGTCCACGGCGATGGCGCGCGCATTTTTTAAATCAGCGCTCGCCTTGAGCCAGGCGCCTCCGCTGTTAAAAACGCCGCCCGTCGGCAAGTGCTTGTAAATTTGATTTTTATCGGCTTGCAGGGTGTAAATCTTGCCGCCATAAACGTCAAAATCATTAACCTCGCCAGCAATGGCCAAGATTTTTTTAGTGGAAGTGCCGGCTAAGTCGTATCGGTAAAAATTATTTTTGTTATCGGCTAAAATGACGCTTTTATCATTTAAAGCATCAATTTTTTTAATATTTTCCAGGCCGTTTAATTTAAGGGGCAATGTTTGTTTTTTGTCCAAATCAATTTTGTAAAGATTTTGATTTTGATTATCAAAAGTAAAAATAATATTATTGATTTTTGCCAATCCATCCACGTTTGCCTGATTGTTTGTGTTTGATAAATCCGCGATTGCGGCTGGATTTTCCAGATAAGCGATTTTTTGCAACTGCCTGTTCACTTCATCTATTTTATTTTGCAGGTCAATTTTTGTCTTTTTATATTTTCGATTATCGGGTATTTTTTTCAACAATTCATCGGCCTCGGCAATTGAATTTTTAGCGCCCGACTCGTCATTAAAAATATTTTTTGCCGTCGCTTTATTAATGGCCTCATTGATTTGCTGGATTGTTTTTTGCGCGTCAGTGGTTGTGCCGCCGCCTTGGTTTTGGCCGCGCCAGACAATGCTTTGGCTGAATAAGAATATTAAGGCAAAGGCCGAGATGAGAAGCGATTTTTGCCATTTGTTAAGCGAGAAAAATTTGGCAATTTGTTTATTGAGAAAATAACTGATTTTTTGTTGGCCGCCGCCATTTTTCTGGCTCGGTTTTATAAACCCAAAGTTATTTTGTTGGCTGGTGGCTGGCGATTCGTCTTCTCGCGCTTCAACCTCTAATTCTTGTATCGCCGAGCGCGCCGGATTTTCCGCTTTTATTTCTACCGCGTATTCCTGGCGCTCTTTTAGTTCCTTGACGGCATATGGGCGGCCAGGCCTTTTTTGCCTAATTTTATTTTTAATGATATTAAGGACACGGCCGAATAATTCAGAAAGTTTTTTAAGGCCGTATCTTATAGATATTCCTAAATATTTGAGCAGGTATCGCAAAAGTTTTTTAAGCCCGATCACGGCCAAAAGCAACAGCTTTTTCCAATTTGGCATCAATGATGGCATTAGGTATTGTTCGGTGCTCTCCTGGGTCTGAATAAGCTGATTAATGGAGGTTTGGGGTGGTATCGGCGTCATCCGGTCTTTGCGGATTTGGGTGATGGGGGCGACCCGAGCCACAGTTTCTTCCACCTCTAAGGGGGCGGCTGGTTGAATGATGATCGCATAAAAATTGTTTTTGCCGCTTTGCGGTTCAAGTTCGCTGGCCAATTGTCTCGGGGCGGTAATGTGGTCGTTTTCTGATATTATTTCCGATAATTCGTTTTGGGAAAGATATTCTAAAATCGTATCATTACAAAAAAGCAGATTATCCTTAAGGCCGATCTCGCCGCTGATGATATTAGAAAACATTTTTTCCGGGTCAATTTTATGGCTTGGCGGCCGAGCGGTTGATTTTTTATCGGCGGCTTGGCTGAAAATATCCACAATAACGCAATCATATCTCTTTTTTTTGTGAAATAAAAAAGCATTATTTTTCCCGATTTGCGATAGATAAATTTTGTTGCGGTAAATTAGGCCGACTAAGGCGTTGAGGTTTTTTAATTCTATTTTTATAATTGATTTTTTGATGATTTTGCTGAGGCGGCGGTTGGCTCTTTGCAGGCATTCCTCAAATCTTTTCTCCAGGCCATATTCGTTTTCCAGCGGCGGCAGGTAGTATTCGGTTTTTAGGTCAGCGATTATTTCAAAAAATTTGTCCCCGAATTCTTCGGGCAGGGCGAAAAGTTCAATCATGCCAAAAATAATCCCAAGTTTTCCCTCAAGATTTTTGTCCGGCCCGGTAATGAAAGCATCACCCGCCGCCGATTCGTTATCGGATTCAATTAGTAATTTATTTATTTTGGCCTCAAATTGTTCCATGGCTTTACAGTTAACTTGTAATATTATACTATATTTAGTAGTTGTAAGGCAAGGAAATGGGTATGTTTGTCGCTGTTTATTTCAAAATTCAAAATTTTTATATTATGCTTGAACAAATTTTTGGTTCAAAAACCAGGGTCTTATTATTGAGGTTATTTCTAAATAATCCCGAGCGGTTTTATTTTGTCCGCGAGTTGACGAGAAACTTGAATATCCACCTAAATTCAGTCAGGCGCGAATTACAAAATTTGGAAGACATAGGCATTGTTTGTTTGTGCGTCAAGGCGGATTTGGAGAGAGAAGTGGAAAAAAAACTCAAGGACAATAAGAAATATTATAAATTGAATAATAATTTTGTTTTTGTTGATGAATTGAGGGCGCTCTTAATCAAGGCCCATCTTATTTTAGAACGGTCATTAATTGAAAAAGTGAGAAAAATCGGCAAGGTAAGTTATTTTTTGCTCTCCGGCGTTTTTGTCGGCCGGCCGGACGCGCCCGTGGATCTGCTGGTCGTGGGCAAAATCAACAGAAAGAGATTAAAAAAATTAATAAGCGAATTTGAAAAAGAATTGGGCCAGCCGATAAACTACGCCATAATGGCGGAAAGCGATTTTAAATACCGTCAAGACATCACCGACCGTTTTTTGTATGATTTATTGGAAAAAAAGAATTTGGTGGTGGTTGATAAATTGACCGCCATATCTAAAATGCGGTGGCCGTAGATGGGCGGGTATAATATATTAATTTTTGAGCTATTTATTTTCCGCCAGGGGCGGATCTGCCTATGGCATGAAAAAATTAAAAATTACAAAATTAAAAATTATTTTCATGTTTCTCATAATAAACACTACTAATAATGAATTTATCTTACTCATTCTGGCCAAGAGCCAGACCGATTTTAAAGTTAAAAAAATAAAAGCCGAGTTCAAGCAGTCGGAAAGATTGTTATCCGCTATCGCCGAGTTATTAAAGAAAAATAATATTAATTTGACGCAACTTAAGGGGCTGGGCGTGGTGAGCGGTCCGGGCGGTTTTACCTCATTAAGAATCGGCGTGGTTACGGCCAATACCCTGGCCTACGCGCTTAAAATTCCGGTCGTCGGGATTAAACGCGCCGAATTTGAGAATAATCAGGAATTAATTAAAAAAATATTAGCGCCATTTAGACGTTCCGGGGGAAAATTTATTTTAGCCAAAAATATTATCTTGCCTTTTTACGGGGGAGAGCCGAACATCTCTTATCCCTCTCATTAATTTTTTATTGTGGATAAGCTGTTATCAATATTATTTTAAACAAGGGTTGAACCGCGGAAACTTATCCACCCAACGGGTCGATATTTTTTAAAAATAGCTTATTTAAAGCTATTTTTTGTTTTTTTAAAAAGTTTACAAGTGTTGACCAAGCCCATAAAGTGGTTTATAATAAGTACATAGTGGTGAAAGGTGGGGATAAGTGGGGAATTACCAGAATACCAAAAAACACGTCTCACCACCAATTTTTAACTTTGCTAAAATGTTTATCGGGCAATACTCACACAATATTGACCTTAAGGGGCGACTGGCCGTGCCGGCCAAATTTCGCTCTGATTTAAAGAAAGCAGTTGTCACCAAGGGTTTGGATAGCTGTCTTTTTTTGTATCCAAAAAAGGAATGGGATGTATTAGCTCCAAAATTAGCCGCCTTGTCGATTGCAAAATTAAATACTCGCGCCTTTGCCAGGCACATGCTTGCCGGAGCCATGGATGTTGAGGTGGATGGCCAGGGACGCATTGTGTTGCCCGAGTATTTAAGGAAATTTGCTGGTTTAAAAAAGAATACCGTCATCGCCGGTTTATATGATCGTTTGGAAATTTGGGATGAAGATAAGTGGAATAAATATAAAACCGAGACCGAAAAAAATTCTGGTGAAATTGCCGAGGCCTTGGATAATATTGGCGTTTAAATAATTTAAAATGGCGACCATTCACGAGCCGGTATTGCTTAAAGAGATATTAGAATATTTCAATCCCCAGCCCGGCCAAAATTTTATTGACGGCACGTTTGGCGGCGGCGGGCACGGCTTGGCGATTTTAGAGAGAATTAAACCGGACGGCGTGTTAATCGGCATTGATTGGGATCCACATGCTGTTCAAGACAGCAGTAATAAGAATCTGATTTTGATTAATGATAATTATAGGAATTTAAAAAATATATTTGTAAAAAATGACCAGGGAATTTCTAACATTAGCGGCATATTATTGGACCTGGGGCTATCATCAGATCAGCTCGGCGTCGGGGATAGGGGATTTAGTTTCCAAGGTAAGGGCTTTCTTGATTTAAGATATAACAAAAATAGCCAAACCTTGACGGGCGCGGAAATTCTAAAGACCTATAATCAGCAAGAATTATTTAAGATATTCAAGGAATACGGGGAAGAACCATTATCCTGGCCGATCGCCAAGAAAATAATCGCTGATCGCCAGATGGGCCGAACCGTGGAGACGGCTGATATGCTTGTCCAGCTTGTCTCCGGTATTTATAGGAGGAATTTTAAATCGCGTTCCCGAAGAAATCCGGCGACCAGGGTTTTTCAAGCCCTAAGGATCGCGGTCAATGATGAGTTCGGCAATTTGAGAAGTGTTTTACCTCAAGCTATTGAGATTTTAGCTCGAGGGGGTCGATTAGCGGTCATTTCTTTCCATTCGGGCGAAGACCGGATTGTTAAAAATTTTTTTAGAGATGAAACCAAGAAAGAACCACCAATGATAAAAATTTTAACCAAAAGGCCGGTGGTGGCGTCGGAGGAAGAAATTGAAGCAAATCCGAGAAGCCGAAGCGCTAAATTGAGGGTGGCGGAGAAATTATAAATTTTAATAACTTTTCGAGTTAACGGGTTAAAACAATGCCAGCAAACAACTCGTTAACTCGCAAGATTATTAATAGAAAATAGAAATATTATGTGTAAATTTTGGAAGCCGGAAAAATGCAATCACCATTTTCCCGAATTAAATAAAAGAAAAAATAATATTCGCTTGCTCGCCAGATTTTTTACCCCAAACAAAATCGCGACCATGTTGGTTTTAGCCGTGATGGGCGTCGGGTTTATTTATTTAATGGAGACAAATATCGGAGCGACTAAGGGTTATAAAATAAGTGATTTGGGAAAGAAAGCGGAAGAACTTAAGCAAGAATACGATAAGCTGAACTTGCAATATATTGAATTGCAATCAATGGCTAATATAATTAATAAAACATCGGATTTAAATTTAGTGGCCATTGACAACATTGAGGTGATTAATCAATTGGGGTCGGCGGTCGCATTAAGGTAAAATTAAAAATTACGAATTTCAAATTTCAAATTAAATCCAAACAATGATTTGGCGGCAGAGCTTAGCAATCCATAGAAGATTATACCGCGTCCGCCATAGCGATAAACAAAATTCCAGGACTAGTGGTGGAGGCAGGGTTAAATTTTTGGCGCTGCTTTTTGTTATATTTGCCATCCTAATCGTGGTCCGCCTTTTTTATTTGCAGGTTTTACGAGGCGGTTTTTACGCGGCTCTGGCTCTCGGCCAGCACGAGCTTTATAAAAAACTATTCCCCGAGAGGGGTTCTATTTATGTTATTGAAGATAACGGGCGAGACAAGTCCCTTTTTCCCCTGGTCACCAATAGGCAATTAAATTTGCTTTACGCCGTGCCGGCCAAAATAGCTAATCCCGAGGAAACCGCTCAGAAATTATTTGAAATTTTGGGGCGGGCGGAAAATATTGACATCAAGCAGGTGGAGAAGGATTTATTTGCCGATATTTCGCCCGCCTTAGATCCAAAATTAGCCGAAGAAATAAAAAGCAATCGGCGGGAAAAATGGCATGAAGACCAGGAAAAAGCGGAAATTGAACGGCTGACTAAAATTTTATCAAAAAAGGATGACCCCTATGAGCCGATTAGGCATCGCTTAACCGACGAGCAGGTAGAAAAAATAAGAGCTCTAAAAATTGAGGGATTGGATTTCAGCGAGGAGGCCTGGCGCTTTTATCCGGAAAAAGGCATGGGCGGCCATATTTTTGGTTTTTTGGGCTTTAGTGGCGATAAGAAGCGGGGGCAATATGGCTTAGAAGGTTATTATGATAAAATTTTGTCCGGCCAGATTGGCGAGATTCGTTCAGCTAGAGATGTTTGGGGCGATATCATTGCTATTGGCCGTCATTCTTTGAAGGAGAAAGTGGACGGTTCGTCTTTGGTTTTAACTATTGACCGGGCGATTCAGTACAAGGCCTGCCAGTCGCTATACGCGGCCGTTGACCGTTTCAAAGCCGAGGGCGGCAGCGTGATGGTGATGAACCCGAAAACCGGCGCCATTATCGCGATGTGCGGCGCGCCCGATTACGACCCCGACCAATATAATAAAATTGAAAATATAAATGTTTATAATAATCCGGCAATTTTTAACGCTTATGAGCCGGGTTCCATTTTTAAGGTCATTACCATGGCGGCCGCTTTGGATGCCGGCAAGATAGAGCCGGAGACGGCTTATATTGATACCGGTAGCGTTAAATTCGGCCCCTACACGATTAAGAATTTTAATGATAAGATATATGGTCAAAGAACCATGACCGAGGTTTTGGAAAATTCCATTAATACGGGCGCGATCTGGGCCATGGAACAGGCGACGGCCAAAGTATTTACCAAGTATGTTAAAGATTTCGGTTTCGGACAATTGACGGATATTGGTTTGGAAAAAGAGGCGGCCGGCGACATTGCCAATTTGGATAAAAAAGGGGAAATTTATCCGGCCACCGCTTCATTCGGGCAGGGCATTGCCGTGACCCCGCTCCAGATGCTGACGGCGTATGCCGCTATTGCCAATGGCGGAAAATTAATGAAGCCCTATATTGTTTCTCAAATTATCAATGATAAAAACGAAATTCAAAATTTTTATCCGCAAGAGATTCGTCAGGTAATTTCCTCCAAGACCTCAACCATGCTGTCCGCCATGCTGGTGAGCGTGGTGGAAAGCGGACATGGCAAAACCGCTCAAGTGCCAGGATATCGAGTGGGCGGTAAAACCGGCACGGCTCAAGTGCCGAGAAAAGACGGACGGGGCTATTCCAGCGACGTTGATGTTTCTTTTGTGGGTTTTGCGCCATTCGCCGACCCAAAATTCGTGATGATCGTGGTGATTTTTAAGCCGCAATACGGCAAAGAAGCGGTGGTGATTAACGGGCCGGTTTTTGCCGATATTGCCAAATTTATTTTACAGTATTATAATGTCCCGCAGGACAAATAGCATATGGCGAATAGCTAATGGCATATAGCAAATACAAATAATTATGGGAAAAACAAAAATATTATTTATTTATCACCAAATTCCTAATAAAATAAAAGGAGATGTTTTATATCCGCTCAATGAAATAAAAAAGATATATCCAGAGATTTATCGTCAAGGAATTGAAAAATACAAGAATCGGAAAAAAATAATGAAAAGTAAAATTTTGCCATTAGATTGTTTATGGAACGATGCCTTGCATTTTAATCCCATAGATCCTCGTTTAATAAAAAAATCTTTGGCAAAATTCGGCTATAAATTCAGTGGCGAATTTTTTAGAATTCATTGGGAAAAATTAGATCCAAAAATTACGACGATATATAAAAATACCAGCCCCCGCCGCATCTTCAAAAAAGATTTTGAAGATTATAATCTGGAAAATTTAGTAAAATATAAAAAAATACCCGCGACAACCATGAAATATTATGAAAAATTAATTAAACAAGGAAAAAAGCCATTAATTTATTCAAGGATCCCTCATATTTTTTATCGCGGTTCAATGAATATTAAGAATACACCCATAATCAAAGTATAAATTTTTATGAAAGACATATTAAAAAATATTGTCAAAAAAATACTGCGAGGCCTGGCTAAGGCGATTCTAAAAAAATACCAGCCGGATATTATTGGCGTAACCGGCAGTTTTGGCAAGACCTCGGCCAAGGACGCGATTTTCACGGTGCTTTCCCATAAGTATAATATTCGCCGAAATATTAAAAATTACAATAATGAAATCGGCCTGCCCCTGACGATTATTGGCGCCGGTTCGGGCGGCCGGTCAATTTGGCTTTGGCTGGGCGTTTTTATCAAGGCCCTGGTGATGCTGGCCTGGAAAGAAAGGAGCTATCCGGAAATTTTAATTTTGGAAATGGCCGTGGACCGTCCCGGCGATATGCCATATCTGATTGATTTGGCGCCATGTAAAATCGGCGTGGTTACCAATATCGGTCCGGTTCATTTGGAATATTTTAAAACCCTTGAAAGGATTGCCAAAGAAAAATCACTCCTGGTTTCGCATATTGATAAAAATGGCTGGGCGATTTTAAATTGCGACAACCAATATGTTCGCGAAATGAAAGAGATTGTCGGGGCCAGGGTTTTAACTTATGGCTTAAAAGATGAAGCCGACATTAGGGCTTCGGAAATAAAAATTCTTCAAGGCGAAGCCAATTCCGGCGACGAGGAAATCGAGGATAGCGGGACATTTGGTTTAAATTTTAAATTAACCCATCGGGGCAGTACCGTGCCCGTGTTTCTGCCGAATATTTTAGGCGAGCATTTAATATACGCGGCTTTAGCCGGAGTAGCCGTGGGTGTGGCTTATGAGATGAATTTGGTAGAAATTTCCCAGGCCTTAAGATTTTTTGCGGCCCCGCGCGGGAGAATGAATTTAATCCCGGGCATAAAAAATACCATGATTATTGATGATACCTATAATGCCGGGCCTGATTCAATGAAGGCGGCGCTTAAGGCCCTGGAAAAAATTAAAGTCGCCAATAGAAAAATTGCGGTTTTAGGCGATATGCTGGAATTAGGCAGTTTTACGGATGAGGCGCATGAAATAATCGGCCAGGCGGTCAGGGAAAATAAAATTGATATTTTAATTACGGTTGGCGAGAGGGCGAAAATTATTGTCGCCGAAGCGGAAAAGCGGGGTATGGCGCCAGACCGGATATTTTCTTTTTCCGACGCTTTGACGGCCGGCCGTTTTGTCCAGGACAGAATAGAACCGGGCGATATTATATTAGTCAAGGGCTCGCAAGGTATGAGGATGGAAAAGATAGTTAAAGAAATAATGGCCGAGCCGCTAAAAGCCAAGGAACTACTTGTCAGGCAGGATAAAATTTGGTCTTGATTTTATTTAAAGACCCCTTAGATGGGTTTAAAGTTTTAAAGGTAGAGATGGGGCATACCCCGTCTCCTTTTGTTTTTTAATTTGTAAAAAAGTCCATTATGCTTTAAAATAAGATAAATAATATATGTTAGAAATTTATAATACCCTAAGCAAAAAAATTGAGGAATTTAAGCCGATTAAAAAGGGCCGGGTCGGGATGTATACCTGCGGGCCCACGGTTTATGATTATGACCATTTGGGCCACGGTTGGAATTATTTTAATGCCGATATTTTGCGGCGGGTTTTAGAATATAATGGTTATAAAGTTAATCAGGTAATGAATATTACCGATGTCGGCCACTTGATTTCGGACGGCGATACGGGCGAGGATAAGCTGGAGAAAAGCGCGAAAGAGGCGGGCAAAAGCGCTAAGGAAATAGCCGAATTTTTTGAAAAAATTTATTTAGCAAATAGGAAAAAGCTGAATCTTTTGGCGCCGGCCGTTATCTGCCGCGCCACCGGCCACATCAGGGAAATGATTGACTTGGTGCAGACGCTTTTAAACAAGGGTTATGCTTATGAAATTTCCGACGGTATTTATTTTGATGTTTCCAAATTTCCCGATTACGGAAAATTATCAGGCAATACTTTAGACCAGTTGAAAGATGGCGCCAGAATAGAAGTTAATCCGGAAAAAAGAAACGCGGTTGATTTTGCTTTGTGGAAATTTTCGCCCGAGGGAGAGAAGCGGCAAATGGAATGGCCGGCCTTTGGCAAAAAAGGTTTTCCGGGCTGGCATATTGAGTGCAGCGCCATGTCCATGAAATATCTGGGTCGGCACTTTGATATCCACACGGGCGGGGAGGATAATATTTTTCCGCACCACGAATGCGAAATCGCGCAGAGCCAATCCGCCACCGGTGAAAATTTCGTGAATTATTGGTTTCATACCAGATTTTTGCAGGTTGAGGGCGGCAAGATGAGCAAGTCAAAGAAAAAATTTTATACCTTGGCGGATTTGGCGGCAAGAGGATTTGAGGCGCTTGATTTGCGCTATTTATTTTTAACCGCCCATTACCGAAGCCAGCTTAATTTCACTTGGGAGGGGCTGGAGGCGGCAAAAGTTGCCAGACAAAAACTAAACGATTTTATTGTTGGCATTCCAGCCCGTCCCTCCCCCTTTATAAGGGGGAGGTTAGGAGGGGGTAAAGCCAATAAGGATTATAAAAATAAATTTGAGGCCTTGATAAATAATGATTTGGCCATGCCGCAGGTGATGGCTTTGGTTTGGGATTTGGTCAAGAGCGATATTGCCGATAAGGATAAAAAAGCCACGCTTTTGGATTTTGATCGGGTTTTGGGGTTGGATTTAGATAAAGTGAAAAAATTAGAAATTCCTTCCGAGGTTAAAAAATTGGCGGAAAAAAGATTAGAGGCGAGAAAAAATAAAAATTGGGCCGAGTCAGATAGGTTAAGAGAGGAAATAAAAAATTTAGGTTTTGAAATTGAAGATGAAAAGGAAGGATATAAATTGAAAAAATTTTTCGTTGTTGTTTATAAAATAGATTAAGGGACCTGGTTGTGGCAAATTTTTGGTTAAAAATTAGAAAATTTAATCCAGCGAATAGCGGACCAATTTTGGTCTTGGCGCCCATGGCGGGCGTAACGGATTCGGCTTTTCGGTAAA
>Ga0265296_1003916_pt1 | contig 13353 bp, 10 predicted proteins | sample MunlanPumphouse1_FD_189073 | JGI IMG/M metagenome (GOLD analysis project Ga0265296, IMG submission 189073) | Groundwater microbial communities from a municipal landfill in Southern Ontario, Canada - Pumphouse #1 | ecosystem: Environmental > Aquatic > Deep subsurface > Groundwater | place... | reverse complement strand
CCGGCTTAAACCCAAAGAAAGAATGTATAGTCTGGCCGCGTACGTTCAGCGCGGCCACTCCGGTGGGAGCAAGGACTACTATTTTCTTACGGGTAACGGAACGGAAATAATCAAGCAGGGTAGATTTGCCGGTGCCGGCCTTGCCGGTGATAAAGGCATGTTTTGAGGTATTTTCCATTGCCTCAAGCGCCTTTACAAACTGCTCATTCAGTTCAATATTATTTTTTGCCATAAGGCAAGCTTTCTCAATATTCCTTACGCCCGGCCATATCGGATTGGCCGGTGTGCGCTTTCTGCGATCGAGTAGGAGGCGAGATTGCTCCCGCCGTCCTCTCACACCACCATACGTACGGTTCCGTATACGGCGGTTTCTGTCATCTTCTGCTCTTTAGCCTCAATGCCTGCACCATTTAACCGCCCATTCATAACTCAGGGATTCCGTCCCTTACTTTTGATTGTGGCTTCCTTGCGGAACTTCTGGTCATGGCTTCAGAATTTTAGCTCAGCTTCTTATGACAGATTCAGCCCTTCATCATCTTGCAACAATTACTATGGCCTCTGCTGACTTCTGCTGTTCATCCCATCACCTCACGGCAATAGTAGCCTTGCGGCAAACATGCAGACCTCCCCGGGTAATACGTGTCTCTTTCCCGCTTATGCCTGTCACATCTACGTCTGCATTTTCCGTATAAGTATCGGACTTTAGGTCTATTGGCCCCCTTATCCAATGCATCCGCCTCTATGTGCTTCCTGTTCGTCAGGCCAGCGTTTTGCCTGCGGCTTCCTTCAGATTCCGCCTCACGACGGACACCCTTGCCGACCGGCTAACGATTCCCCTTATCGGGCTCGTTGGGAACTTTCATCCTAAAGAAACACGTCATGCCGGGCATACCATTAAAAAGAGGGGCATCTAAACTAAGATACCCCTCTTTTAGCGCTCCAAAAAGCCTTCTTAGAGACCTTTTTTAACTATATATTCAGCCAGGTCAACCACTCTGTTAGAATAGCCCCATTCATTGTCGTACCAAGCAAGCACTTTGATAAAATCATCTTGAATGACTTTGGTGCTCTTGGCATCTAAGATTGAGCTTAAAACGCAGTGGTTAAAATCAACTGAGACTACCGGATCTTCGGTATAACCCAAAATACCCTTGAGCTTGCCTTCGGCAGCTGCTTTCAACGCCGCATTTAGCTCTTCTACGGAAACCTTTTTGGCTAATAGACAGGTTAAATCAACTACTGAAACATTAGGCGTTGGCACACGGATAGCAAAACCATCAAGCTTGCCTTTAAGCTCAGGGATAACCAGAGAAATTGCCTTAGCAGCGCCGGTTGAGGTGGGGATCATCGAAACCGCGGCTGCCCGGGAGCGGCGCAGGTCTGAATGCGCCATATCCTGCACCCTCTGGTCATTGGTATAAGCGTGAATTGTGGTCATTAGCCCCTTAACAATGCCATAATTGTCGTTGATAACCTTGGCAACAGGAGCTAAGCAGTTGGTAGTGCAGGAAGCATTGGAAAGCACAGAATGGTTTTTAGGGTCATATTTATCCTCGTTGACACCCATGACCACGGTAATATCTTCGCCTTCCGCGGGAGCCGAAATAATTACCTTTTTTGCCCCGCCTTTAGTAATATGATTCTCCGCGCCCTTGACGGTTTTGCCTTTCTTGTTCGCCCCGTCTTTTTTCACAGTAAAAAGCCCTGTTGACTCTACCACAATATCTACCCCTAAATCCTTCCAAGGTAATTCCGAGGGATCAGACTTGCTTAAAACCTTGATCACTTTGCCGTCGACGGAAATCCCGTCTTCCCCGGCAACCGCGACCTCTCCGGGAAACCTGCCGTGCACTGAATCATATTTAAACAAATAGGCGTTTGACTTTGCGTCAGTCAAATCATTTATTGCCACCAGCTCCAGGCCGGTAGATTTACGCTCAAGAATTGCCCGGGCAACTAAACGCCCAATCCTGCCAAAACCATTAATGCCCACTTTTACTGACATATGATTACCTCCTTTTAAAATCCTGGGACCGTTTCTATTTTTCCTTAACCGCATGCCCGATAAATCGGGCAACTACAATAATCGGGAAAAATAGAAACGGTCCCGTGATTTTCCTTTATTTTGCGTTTCTGATATATTCTGCGGCTAATTCAGGCGGGGTGGAAACCACATAAAAGCCACTTCCCCATTCAAAACCTGCCACGCGCGTCAACTTCGGCATAAATTCAATATGCCAATGATAACCTTCCATCCCTGCTTCCGGGCCGTTAATCGGCGCAGAATGGATAATATAGTTATAGCACAAATTCGGAAAAATAATTTTCATTTTAGCGATAATTTCTTTCAACATCCCTGCCAACGCGGGGATTTCTTCCTGTGGCATATGGCAGAAATAGCCGCTGTGCCTCTTAGGAATAATCAAAATCTCAAAAGGAAAACGCGAAACAAAAGGGCAAAAGGCGAGGAAATATTTATTTTCCGCCACGATCCTTTCTTTTTCCTGCGTTTCCTGACGGATAATATCGCAAAAAATACAGCGCTCCCGGTATCCGAAATAAGCCTGCGCGCCACTGATCTCTTCCATGGCGCTCTTAGGGACCATCGGTAGAGCAACCATCTGCGTGTGCGGATGCTCCATGGAAGCCCCGGCTGCCGCGCCGAAGTTTTTAAAAACCATCAAATATTTAAAACGTTTGTCTTTTGCCAAATCCAGCGCCCGGCGGCAATACATAGAAAGAAAATCTTCGATTTCTGAATTCAGCAGGCCGCAAATATCCTTCTGGTGATAGGGCGTCTCAACTAATACCTCATGAGCGCCTACCCCGTTCATCATATCGTACATCCCGATACCATGGCGGTCCAAATCGCCTTCAATCTGCAAAGCGGGAAATTTATTTGCAACCACGCGCACCCGCCATCCGGAAGTGTTCGGCGCGGTACCCGGCTCTCTGATTGCCTCAATTTCCGGAGGGGTCTGCGCTTCATTACCGTAGCAAAAAGGGCAAACTATACCTGCGCGGTAGCTCTGCGGCTCGTATTCGTAGTCCTTAGGGGTGCTGGGATGGTTGGTATCTACAATCACCCACCTGCCGCCTATAGGATCTCTTCTTAGTTCTGACATTCTACACTTCCATATCTCTTAGGAACTTTGCCGCGTCTTCCGGCGGTAAAGGACAGATATAAAAACCCGTGCCCCATTCAAACCCTGCCATGCGGGTTAAACGCGGGATAATTTCAATATGCCAATGATAATCTTGATTAATCGTTTTCCAGTAACCTAGTTTTTCCCTGCGAAAAGGCGCGGTATGTAAAACATAATTATACGGCGGGTCATTCAGCCCTTTTTTGAGCTTTGCCAAAACCTTTTTCATCACCCGCGCTAAATTAAGCCGCAGCGCCGGCTCTAGAGTTGTAAAATCGCAGGAATGTTTCTTCGGCAAAATCCAAACTTCAAAAGGAAAACGCGCGGCAAACGGGCAAATAGCGATAAAACCGTCGAAATCAAAGATCACCCTTTCCTGCGAAGCGATTTCCTGCTTGATTAAATCGCAGAAGATGCATCTTTCATGGTAATTAAAATAATGCCGCGCGCCGGCTAATTCTTCTTTCACGCGCTTAGGATTAACCGGTGTGGCGATCAACTGCGAGCGCGAATGCATCATCCTGCCGCCGCCGGCAGTCCAGCCATAATTCTTAAATATCAGGACATATTTAAAACGCTTATCTTTTTCTAAATCCGCCATCCTATCCACATAACAGGTAATTACCTTGGCAATCTGCTCTTCGCTCAAATCCGCCATATTCGCAATATGCTGGTTAGTTTCAATAACCACCTCATGGGCGCCTACGCCGCTCATCATATCATAAAGGCCTTTTCCCCGCCGGTCAAGCTCCCCCTCGATGCGCAAAAAAGGAGAGATGCTGGGAACCACCCTTAACTCCCATCCCGGGCCGTTTGGCTGGCTGCGATTTAGCCTAAGCGCGTATATTTCCGGAGGAGTCTGCGCTTCGTGGTTTTCGCAGAAAGGGCAGGGTTTATCCGCAGACACTTCTTGCGTTTGCGGCTGACCGGTGAATTGATCCGGGCGCTTAGCGCGCTCAGTGGCAATAATTACCCATCTTCCGATTATCGGGTCTTTACGTAATTGCGGCATAGGAAATGAATCTCTTTAGATTAAAACCCAGAGTTTCCTGAATTGCCCCGACTCGCTGAATGCTCTTAATCTGGTCTTTAATTATTTGTGCTCGTCGGGGTAACCTTCACGCATTCATCACGGCTTAAAAGCTGGAAAGAATACGTGAAGGTTAATTTTAACATAGTATTATTTTATTGCAACTATTTTTCATGATTTTTGAAACCTTGGGACCGTTTCTATTTTTCCTAATCCGCATGCCCGATAAATCGGGCAACTACAATACTCGGGAAAAATAGAAACGGTCCCATTATTTCAAACGGTCCCATTATTTCGCCCCATTATTTCAACTATTTTTCCTAATCCGCATGCCCGATAAATCGGGCAACTACAATACTCGGGAAAAATAGAAACGGTCCCATTATTTCAAACGGTCCCATTATTTCGCCCCATTATTTCAACTATTTTTCCTAATTTTCTATTAATCCCTTTACTTTCCGCGCAATTGACAAACAACAGGTCAGCCCGGGAGATTCTATGCCAATCAGATTTACAAAACCGGGCAGATGATTATCAAATTCTTCCTTAATCAGAAAATCGCGGAAATCCCCTCCCTCCGGCTGTAACTTCGGCCGGATTCCGGCTGTATCCGGCTCTAAATCCCCCTCTTCTAAAAAAGGGAGGAATTTTCTCGCCGATAAATAAAACTCGCTTTTTTTTGTACTATCTACCGTGTAGTCCTTTTGACGATTGTTAAGGTATCGATCATCCGGGCCAAGGCGCATACCGCCGCCTAAATCCAAAGTCGCGTGCACTCCTAAACCGCCGCTGCTTGGTTTTGGCACCGGATAAGCCAGATGATTAATTAATTTGGCGCGCGCAGCATTGACCCGGAAATATTGGCCTTTGCAATAATATAGTTTGTAATTCAATTTTTCTATATCCAGCCCGGCTAATTCCGCGATACTATCCGCGTCAAGCCCGGCAGAATTAATCACCACTTGCGTTGCTAAATTTATGCTTTCCGCGTTGTTATAAATGGTTAAATTATAACCGTTATTTATTTTATTTATTCCGGTTACCTCCGCGTTAAAAACTACTAACGCGCCGTTTGCTTTTGCCGTGTCAAAAAAATATTGCATTAGCTGATGAGAATCGATAATCCCGGTTTCCGGAGAATAAAGCGCTGCGATTCCTTTCAGGTTCGGTTCAATCCTGCGCAACTCTGCCTGATCAACCATACGCAAACCCTCTACCTGATTTTCTTTGCCTTGACAAAAGAGCTTTTCTAGGGCGTTGGCCTCTTCGTTATTCGTTGCGACTATCAGTTTACCGATTTTTTTATGCGCGATATTCTTTTTATCGCAGAGCTCATATAACAGCTGCCTGCCTTCTACGCAAAACTTTGCCTTCAGGCTCGCGGAAGGATAATACATCCCGGCGTGGATCACCTCGCTGTTGCGGCTGCTGGTTTCTTGGCCGAAACGATCCTGCTTTTCTAACACCACGATATTTTTATGCTTACTGGAGAGCTCCGCGGCAATAGCTAAGCCCACCACCCCGGCGCCGATAATCGCGATATCTACTTCATCCATAGTCAGTCCATTAGTTTCTAGGCTAGTGTCATTGCGAGGAGCTAAAACGACGAAGCAATCTTTTAATAGATTGCTTCGCTAAAATCGCTCGCAATGACACCCTAGAAATTAACCTAGAATGTCTCCTGCTGAAATTTTGTGGCCGGAGATAAATTCTTTTACCGCTAAGCGCTTTCCCGCTTCAAATTGCAGTTCCTTAATCATTAAACAACCGCTTCCTGTGGCTACGATGATGCCTTCCGCTCCGAGTTTGACTATTTCTCCGGGCCGGTAACTACCCGGAATATTACTTGCTTCTGCCTTAAGTATTTTCAGCATTTTCCCTTTGTAATAAGTGAATGCTCCCGGCCAGCCCAGCGTGCCTTTAATCAGATTATCTATTGTGAAAGCGGGTTTTTCCCAGCAAATCAGCCCATCTTGCCGCTTCAATTTAGGCGCGAGGCTAACCTTTGCATTATCTTGCGCAATTAACTTATATTTATTGCTTTCTATTAACTTTATCGTGGCGGTTAACAGCTTTGCGCCAATCTGAGATAATTTTTTCTCAAGCGTAACAACGTCATCAACTTTACTAATCGGAATTTCTTCCTGCGTAATAATCGCTCCGGCATCCATCTTTTTCTCAACTTTTATTACGGTAACTCCGGTAGTTTTTTCCTGATTAATCAACGCCCAGTTTATCGGAGCTGCTCCGCGGTATTTAGGCAATAAAGAGGCGTGCAGATTGATGGTTAAAACCGCAGGGATGCTTAAAACATCCTGCGACAAAATCTGGCCATAAGCTACTACCACTGATAAATCCGGCTTAAGGCCTTTTAGAAACAGCGCTGCTTCAGGGAAGTTAATATCGCCGGGTTGGTAGGCTCCCAAGCCCAGCTGAGCGGCAGCTGATTTTACCGGTGTAGCTGCCAGGCTTAAACCCCGGCCCTTTTTCCTGTCCGGCTGAGTGACTACGCAAGAAATATCATACCCGGCCTCATGTATCGCAATTAAGGCCGGTATTGCAAAGCTATCACTCCCTAGAAAAATGATATTCATGTTATTCCTGTCCAAATTTGTGTCATTGCGCAACCAGTGTGTCATTGCGAGGAGCGAAGCGACGAAGCAATCTTTCAATAGATTGCTTCGCTAAAATCGCTCGCAATGACACTAATTTAAACAGCTATATCTTCATATCTTATACTGGATCCACATCTATAGTCACTATTATACCTGAATGCGGCAGGCTTTTTAAGTTAATTTTCAGGAATTTATTCAACTTTACTATATCTTTGGCCTTAAGCAGCACCTGCCAATAATAGTTGCCGCGCAGTTTAGGCGGCTGGCCAGCGTTCACTGAAACCACCTCTATGGTTTTAGTCTTATTTGCTTCTTTTAGTTTCTCAAATAAACCTAAGGCCGCGTTTTTTGCCTTTTCTTCCTGCTTAGCGCGCAGCTTGATTAAGACTTGATGTTGATACGGCGGAAGCCCCAGCTGCCTTCTCTGGCTTAGCTCTTGCGCATAAAATTTATCCGCTTCGTTTTTTGCCAGTGCCGCGAAACAATGCTGGTTCGGGACCTGGGTTTCAATAATAAACCTCTTTTGCGTTAGGCCTAATAAATTCCATAATAAGATAAACGCCTTTTCCGTCGAGCGAAAATCCGGCCGGTTAAGCGAATTATCTATAGCCAAAACAGCGCTCAAGGCAAACCGGGAACTTGTTTTCAACACGGAGCTGGTGGCAACCATAATATCATTACCTGCGCCTTCCCCGATTTTTGCCTGCGGAAAAATCCGCGCTAATTCGCTTTCTAGCTTCTGCGTGCCCAAACCGGAATATTTAATATAGCCTGCATTGCAATGCGGGCAGATCTTGGGTGGCTCAAGTTTAAAATTACAATGGTTGCACTTAAGCAGGCCCTGGTTAAAATAATATACCAGCGCTATATCGCATTTGGGGCATTTCAAGGCCGCCCCGCAGCTATTGCAGGCAGCAAAAGTGGCAAAACCCTTACGATTAATAAATATGAGGATTTTTTCCTTTGCCGCTAAAGAAGCTAGGATCGCGTCCTCTAAAAAGCGCGAAATCACTTCCTTATACCTTTTCTGAATAATCTTGATTTCTGGAATTATCCTTTTATCTTCAAGGGTAATTCTTTTTATTTTGCCTTGAGAAATCAAATAAAAACTTTCTACGGAAGGTGCAGCCCCGCCTAAAACCGCTTTCACCTTCTCAATGCCGGAACGCATCAAAGCCACTTCCCGGGCATGATAATGCGGCACTTGTTCCTGTTTATATACGGAATCGTGTTCTTCGTCGATAATGATCAAGCCTAAATCCGGCATTGCCGCAAAAACCGCAGAGCGGGTGCCGATTACGATTCTAACCTGCCCTTGCCTAATCTTAAGCCAAATTTCCGCTTCCTTGGGCTGATTACGATGCAAAACTGCCAGTTCAGCGCCTAAGCCCAGGCCCTCTAATAACTGCTTTAAACCAAATATAGAATTAGTATCGGTTAATAAAACAATCGCGGATTTTTTCTGGCCGAGAGCCTCTTTAATCTGCTCTACATAAAAGGAGAACCTGATTTCTGCGGAGGCCTGGACGAAAGTTACACTGGGTTTGTCGGAAATAATTTTCTTTGGCGGGTTTTTTGGCTCCGGGGGCAACTCTATTTTAAGCTTGACACCTTTTCTTAAAGCTAAAGGAAGTGCTGTTTCAATAGCCTCGCCCCAGGAACAACAATAATAAACCGCCAGCTTGCGGCAAAGTGCCAGTATATTTTCCGGCAGGATGGCTTGGTTATCGATTAACGCGGAGATTTCTTTTAGTTTCAAGACATTAGTTTTATGGCTTAAGCCTACGCAGTAACCGAGGCGCTTTTTAAAAGAGAAATTTACCCAGACCCTTGAGCCGACAGCGATTTTTTTGGCTAGACCGTCGGGAACAATATAATCAAAGGGGCCGTCTACGGGAAGGCCGAATACTACTTTAGCGTATAACATCAGAGATATTTTTCAGGCAATCAGGTTTTTGCAGGCTGGCAATCGAACTTTTAGCTTTAAAAAGGTGCTCCGGGTGGTTCTTTAAATCCATGATGATATCTTTAATCTTACAAATCTTCTTAGGATATACCCCTATTCCGTAACTGGCAAGTGCCTTGATATTTTCCGTTTCCTGCCCCGGTATAGGAGAAATAAAAACCGGAAATAAATCTTTGGCTAGGCTTTCACAAATACTTAAGCCTCCGGGTTTAGTGATAATCACGTCTGATACAGACATCAGTTCGTCGGCATTACTGATAAAACCAAATACCTTGGTATTAGCCAGATTTTTTTCTTTAAGGCGCTGGTATACCTTCTTATTTCTGGCGCAGACAATCAATACCTGCGTATCTTGATGCAGGGCTTGGACAATTTCTTCTAACGGCCCCAAGCCAAAAGATCCGGTCATCAATAAGGCCGTAAAGCTATTTTTGATCCCCAGCTTTTGGCAAAGGCTATCGCGGCCATGCCTAATATAGAATTTTTCATCTATGGGGATGCCAAAGTCGTAGATTTTCTCCTCTTCTGCGCCCAAACCCAATAACTGGCGTTTGGTATACGTAGAAGATACGATATATTTATCTGTGCCGCTAGAGGCCCAAAAAGGATGCACTCCGAAGTCTGTGATCACCGTCACCAGCTTAGAAGTTATAGCCCGGATATTTTTTAAGCCGGCGGTAATTTCCGACGATAAAAAGTGCGTGGAAATAACATAGTCCGGGTTTCCCCGGATTAAAAACTTTTGAAAATTCCTCGTGTTAAGATAGTTTGCAAAGCTAGTGATTCTGCGGGAAAAATTATTCTGCGACTTAATATTGTTGAGGTAAAAAAGGAATTGCCAAACGGGCGTCAGGTAGCGGATCAAAAGCCCATAACCGAATTTATAAAGAACGCGGTATCCCCAGGTAGAAGTTTCCAGTATATCGACTAAAGAAGCCTCAACTTGCCGGTTATGGGCTTTAAGGCTGGAAAAAATCGCCTGCGCGCAACGTAGATGGCCTGCCCCGTAAGAAGCGTAAACCACGATTACTTTCACTTATTCAATCCTCGCACGTGTCCATTGCGAGGGCGAAGCCCGAAGCAATCTAATCTTAAAAAGATTGCTTCGTCGGGCTAAAGCCCTCCTCGCAATGACACACTTTGCTTTTGTAAGATATAATTAACCGCGGAAGCCAGGCCCTTGAAGATAAATTCAGGCGTATCTTGCCAGTTTTTAAAGTTTTCCAGTTTTTCCCTGCCGGATAAAACCAAAATAGACTTTAACCCAGCGGCATGGGCTGTTTCAACGTCGCGGATACTATCCCCGATAAAAAATGTCTTTCGCGGGTTAAATTTATAACTCTTTCTTACCAGGTTAATTGAACCGGCCTTTGGCTTCCGGCAGGCGCAGTTTTCTTCCGGGCGGTGCGTACAATAAATAACTTGTTCTATCCTGCCGCCGGCTTTTTTTATCCCGCCAAGCAGCTTAGCGGTTATCCGCTTTAGTGCCTCTGGGCTAAAAACACCCTTGCCTACCCCTGCCTGATTGGAAATAATAAATACTTTAAAGCCGGCTTTATTTAATTCCGCGATTGCCTTTTTAGCGCCAGGCAGGAATTTATAACCACCGGTAGAAACTACGTACAATTTATCTCCCGGGTATTTATTAATTACTCCGTCGCGGTCAAGAAAAATAATTTTCATTCTCTTTAATCCAGGCAATCAGCAACTTTATTCCCTCCCTGACCGGAGTCTTGATTTTCCAGTTTAAGGCTTTTTGCAATTTCGCGGTATCAGTGATGTAGACTTTCTGGTCTGAAGGGCGCCAATCGGAAAATTTAGTTTTTGGCCTTTTACCAGTTAATGACTCCAACTCATCTAAAAATTCCAATAGAGAAATAGTGTTCTCCTGTCCTCCGCCGATATTAAAGAGGCCCCGCTCTAGCGGGCTGTGGATAAAACGGTTAAAAGCATCCACTAAATCATCCACATAAAGCATATCGCGCACCTGTTTGCCGTTTCCGTAAATGGTAATCGGGCGGTTAAATAAGGCGGCAATGATAAACCAGGCAACCCAACCCTGGTCCTCAAATCCGAATTGCCGCGTGCCATACGTACATGACATGCGAAACACCGCAGTGCGCATTTTATAAATATAGCTGTATTCCTGCACGTAAAGGTCGCCGACAAGCTTAGAGACTCCGTAGGGGGTGTGACCGGTTAAATCCGTGCACATCTCTTCTGTAACCCCGGGGGTATTCTTATAGGTATACCTTGTTGGTTTTTCCGCTAACTCAATTTCATCCACGTTTTCGCCGTAAACCTTATTCGTAGAACAATAAATAACTACTGTATCTTTTGACTTCTTGCGCGCTGCCTCCAAGACGTTCAAAGTGCCGAAAGCATTGATACTGAAATCTTCTTTAGGCATGCGCACGCTGGAAGGCACCCCCGGCTGGCCGGCGGTATGGATTACCACATCCATTCCCTTGCCGATTGCCTTAGCAAGGTCAGCGTCATTGCGCACATCCCCTTTAATGCGCGTAATATTTTTGAATTGCTTTAGATAATTCCAGTTAAATTCGACTGAAGCTAAATCGTAGCCGAAGATCTTTGAGCGCATCAAATTATCTAAAACAATTACCTTATTCTTAGGATTGCTAGTAGCGAAAAACTCCGCGGCATGCGAACCGACCATCCCCGCGCCTCCGGTAACTAGAAGCTTCATTTAACCTGCTCCTTTCTGGCAATAATCTTATCAATGAACCCGCGGGCTATTTTACTCAACCCTAAAGATTTATCGCAAAAACTCTTTTACGCTTTTGGCGATATAATCCATTTCTTCTTTGCTAAGGTCAGGATAAACCGGTATAGCTAAAGTCTGCTGCGCGGCTTTCTCTGATTCCGGAAAGTCTCCCAATCGATATCCTAAATACCGGAAACACTTCTGCAAATGCAAAGGCAGCGGATAATATACCCGGGAATCTATGCCTTTATTTTTCAGATGCAGCATTAATTCTTTACTGCCTTTAGCTAAACGCAAGACATACTGATGATAGGTATGCGTGGAGTATGGCGCAACATACGGCACACAAACGGCCATATCGCTAAATAATTCTTTATAAAAGGCAGCATTCTCCTGCCTTTTTTTGTTCCAACCCTCAAGGTATTTCAGCTTTACCTTAAGTACAGCCGCCTGAATTGTATCCATGCGGTTATTAAAACCTAAAGCTAAATGAAAATATTTTTCCTGGTTGCCCTGGTTACGCAGGAGCCTGAGTTTATCCGCTACGGGCTTACTATTAGTCAGCACCATTCCCGCGTCGCCAAAAGCGCCGAGATTTTTCCCGGGGAAAAAGCTTACCGCGCCGCAATCTGCGATTGTCCCGGCTTTTATCCCCTTGTATTCCGCGCCAAAGGCCTGCGCGGTATCTTCAATTACTTTTAATTTACATTTCTTGGCAATTTTTAAAAACGCATCCATGTCGCAGCACTGGCCATAAAGATGTACCGGGATAACTGCCTTAATCTTGTCTTTAGCCTTGCGCCTTAGCAAGCCCTCAACACTAGAAAAAGAAATATTATAAGTATCCGGGTCGATATCCGCGAAAAACGGCACAGCTCCCATGCTGGTAATTGCTCCGGCAGTAGCATAATAGGTAAACGCCGGGCAAATTACCCCATCACCCGGCTTTATCCCTAATGCCAGTAAAGCTAATTTTATGGCGTCAGTGCCGTTTGAAACCCCTACGGCATAGCCAACCCCGCAATAAGCAGTAACTTCATTTTCCAACTCCTCTATCTGTTTACCGGCAATAAAATTGGTATTATCGATTACCTCTTTTATTGCCGCATCTATCTGGCCGCGGATTGGCGCGATTTGTTTTTTTAAATCCAGCATTGGTATCAAATTCATCTTAAGTTGACACTTTGAGTCGTGCACATTGCTGTCCAAATTAAAGCGGGATCAGTCATTCCCAATAATGTTCGAGTGAGGCCGAAACTACCCAAATCTTGTTCGAGTGAGGCCCGCCGAAGGCTGGCCGAATCGAGAACCAAGCGCCTCCTTCTCGACTCGCTTCGCTCGCTCGAAGAATATTGTTTACTCCGCTCGAAGAATATTTGGAATCCCGGAGCGCTTGGCCCCTTGTAATGACGATATGAGGAATGATATCTTAAACCGATATCATCTCGATAGATACCCGCTAATTTGGACACGAATGAGTCGTGCACAAAGTGTCAAGTTAACAAAGATTTAACTGCCGCGTAGGCATCATCCACGCTGATTGACCGAAGGCACTCCCGGGGCTTATCACAATGCTGAAGACGAAAATTGTTGTAACAAGGGCTGCAATCTAAGGGTTTCTTCAGCACTATATGCCTGGACTCATCCGGCGGATACGGGCCGTAAACCTTAGGGTCAACCGGGCCAAAAAAAGAAACCGTCTTTTTCCCCAGGGCCGCGGCAATATGCAGCAGGCCTCCGTCATTGGTCACTAAAAGGTTTACCTTATCCATTAGCGAGATTAATTCATCAAGCCTGGTCTGGCCAACCAGGTCTATGGGCTTATTTTCACTCGCGTAAACAATAATATCCGCAATCGGCCTCTCTGATTC
>Ga0265296_1003915_pt1 | contig 13357 bp, 12 predicted proteins | sample MunlanPumphouse1_FD_189073 | JGI IMG/M metagenome (GOLD analysis project Ga0265296, IMG submission 189073) | Groundwater microbial communities from a municipal landfill in Southern Ontario, Canada - Pumphouse #1 | ecosystem: Environmental > Aquatic > Deep subsurface > Groundwater | place... | reverse complement strand
TTTCGGCTTTAATTTGATAAGATTCTTTTTTCTCATTGATACTACCTCCTTTTGGAGATAGTATACTAAAATATTGCTATATTGTCAAGTATTTATGAGACAATGCAGTAGTATCCCAATCTAGTTCTTTGATTCCCTTAATAACAGACCCCTTGTTTACAAATTTCTCCCAGAGCATCGCAATTACTCCAAAAATCATACAAATAATCCCTGCCATATAAGAAAACCCTTTATCAAAGAAAGAAGAAAGAGCAAGTAGCACAATCAAGCTCACTAAAAGCGCTGCCGGAACCCAGGACTTTACTTTTTCTATAGGTATTATCGCCGTTTTCTCCTTGTTTTTTCTAAAAATTTGGTATAAAACCCAAAAGGATACGAATGCTCCCAGCTCTACGGCAAAGAAAATACTTGGTTTGCCCTTATAGAAAAAGAAGTCCATAAAGTTCATCTTAGCGAATCCTCCTAAAAGCATACTCGGAGGGTCGCCAATAAGCGTAGCAGTTCCTTGAAGATTACTAGAGATAGCGATCCCGATCATCATGTTTATGGGATTAATTTTTAATTTTTTAGCTAATGCTAAGGCAATAGGCGCGACTATCAAAACCGTAGCAACATTCTCAACAAACGCGGAAATAAAACCCGTCATTAAGCAAATAAACAAAATAGCCCAGCATGTATTTTTAGCTTTATCAACGATGATCTCTGCCAAATATGCCGGCACGCGGCTCTCCATAAAGATATCCGCAAGAATAAGCGTTCCCACAAATATGCCCATGACGTTCCAATTAATAGCCCAAAATGCTTCTTGCAGGCTTATTGCCCGAATCGCTACGATAACAAATGCGCCTATTAATGCCGCCATTGTTCTTTTCCGTGGCAAAAATATAAAGGATATATAGGCCAATAGAAAGATGATTAAAACTGCATTGCTTGGATTCACTGTTCCTCCTTAACCGTATCTTCCGGTGATATAATCCTCTGTGCGCTTATCTTTGGGCGCGGTAAATATATTCTCGGTTCTGCCAAACTCAATCAATTCGCCTAAAAGCATAAAACCCGTATCGTCTGAAACGCGCGCTGCCTGCTGCATATTATGCGTAACTATTATTATAGTATATCTGTGTTTTAATTCACGCATTAGTTCTTCGACTCTTGCCGTTGCTTGCGGATCTAAGGTAGAGCAAGGCTCATCCATTAACAATACTTCGGGCTTAACAGCAATAAGCCTGGCAATGCAAAGCCTCTGTTTCTGTTCCAATGACAACCTCAAGGCCGGCAATTTAAGTTTATCTTTTAATTCGTCCCACAAAAGGACATCCCTTAGGCTTCTTTCAACAATTTCATCTAATCTATCTCTTGTAATTCTATCCGCGTGGATTCTTTCTCCAAAAACGATATTTTCATAAATTGAGAGCGGGAATGGATTGGGCCTCTGGAATACCATACCTACTTTTTTGCGCAAGGCTACTAAATCCGTATGAGAATTCAGAATATTAGTATCATTAATGAGAACCACTCCGTCCGTACGCACGCCTTCAATCAAATCATTCATGCGGTTGAAGACTCTAAGCAAGGTGGATTTACCGCACCCCGAAGGCCCGATTATGGCAGTAATCCTATTTGCCCCTAACTTCAGGTTTATATTCTTTAAAGCATGAAAAGTGCCATACCAAAGGTTTAGATTCTTAGTTGCAATATTTGCCATTATCCGAATTTTCCTCTGACATAACCGTCCGTGCGTTTATCAAGCGGTGCGGTAAAGATCTTATCTGTCTTATCCAACTCAATGAGTTCGCCGCTCAAGAAAAACGCTGTTTTGTCTCCCACCCTTGCGGCCTGTTTTACATTGTTAGTTACCAAGACTATGGTGAATTTTTCTTTAAGCTTAACCATTGCATCTTCTACTTTAGCGGTGGATATCGGGTCAAGCCCTGAACAGGGCTCATCAAATAAAATTACCTCAGGTCTTACCGCTAAGGTCCTTGCAATACAAAGGCGCTGTTGCTGCCCTCCTGATAATTTAAAAGCCGAGTCGTTAAGCCTGTCTTTGACTTCCTCCCAAAGATATGCCTGCCTTAAAGTTTCTTCTACTTTTTCCTCTAGTTTTTTCTTTCCTCTTTCCCCGTGTATCCTTAGCCCATAGGCTACATTATCAAATATAGATAACGGAAGAGGCAAAGGCAGCGCAAAAACCATGCCTATCCTGCGGCGCAATTCTTCTATTTCTACTCCACGAACATCTTCTCTTTCAAGCTCTACCGCTCCGCTTATCTTATAATTAACATTAAGCTCATTAAGGCGGTTAAGCGCGCGCAGGAAAGTAGTCTTGCCGCTATTAGCCGGCCCTATCACGCTTAAGATTTCATTAGATTGAATTTCCATATTAACATGCTTTATGGCGTGCACCGGGCCAAACCATATACTTAAATCGTGTATCTCGAATTTTACCCCCGCACCAATTGTCATATTTGAATACTTTCTCTTATGCGTTTCTTTAGTTGCGCAAAGGCTCGCGATCTCAATTTCAGATTCTTTTCTCTATTGCGAGAATCCTTATCGGGCCTGTATGCTTCATAGTAGATCAATTCAAACGGAGACCTTGACTTTGTGGAAAATACTAGCCCTGTATTGTGTTCATTAAGCCTCCGCTTCAAATCATTAGTTGAACCAATATAGAAATTTTCATCTTTTTTGTAACAGTTCAGCTCTCAGAAGCATCCGTCGGTGTCATTGCGAGCCCCGTAGGGGCGAAGCAATCCTTTTTAAGATTGCTTCGTCGCTGTCGCTCCTCGCAATGACACGAGCACTTCCAAGGGCTGAACTGTTACTCTTTTTTGCTTCTTAGAATATATACGTAATTCATACATCCTCCAATTGGTGCGGGATGGTTTACCCCCGCACCAATTTTCCAGAAAACAAGTACCCTGATAACAATTGGTGCGGGGGTTTACCATTTCTTTTTCTTCCTAAATTTATAACGTATTATTATAGCCACTAAGTTCATAATTAAAACCAGCGCCAGCAAAACAAACGCGGTGCCATATCTTATTTTCTCATCAACATTTGGGACCTGTGTTGAAATAACGTAAAGATGGTAGGGCAATGCCATTACTTGATCAAAAATAGAATTGGGTAATCGCGGCAGATAAAAAGCCGCGACGGTAAAAAGAATCGGGGCTGTTTCTCCTGCCGCCCTTCCTAATCCTAAAATGGTTCCGGTTAATATGCCCGGTATAGCATTAGGAAGGACAATATGCCTTATTGTTTGCCATTTACTAGCGCCCAACGACAGGCTTACCTCACGAAAAGAATACGGAACGCTCTCTAAGGCTTCGCGCGAGGTTGTGATAATCACAGGGAGAATCATAATCCCAAGGGTAAGGGAACCGGAGATTATTGACGCGCCAAATTTAAAGAATACCACGAAAATTGCCAAGCCAAAAAGCCCATAAACTACCGAAGGCACACCAGCCAGATTGACGATTGCTAATTTTATAAGCCGGGTAAGCAAGTTATCTTTCGAGTATTCGCTTAAGTATATGGCCGCAAGAAGCCCTATCGGTAAAGCGAAAATGATAGCACCCGTAACTAAATATATCGTCCCTATAATTGCCGGGAATATTCCGCCTGCGCGCATACCTTGCCGCGGGATATCGAAAATAAACTGCCAATTAATTGCCGGCAGTCCCTTTTGAATAATAACAACAACGATTAACCCTACCGGAACTACTATTAAAAGCGTTGCCAAGAATAAAAAGAAAAAGGCGATGTTTTGTGTCCTCTGAGGATTTCTCATCATTGTCTTTTATGCAGGAATAAATCCGCGGTTACGTTAATCGCAAAGCTGATGACAAATAAAACTATACCAATAGCAAATAAGGCAAAATAATGCTCAGCCCCCACCACTGCTTCACCCATTTCAGCGGCAATAGTAGCAGTTAAAGTCCTAACCGGAGCTAAAATACTATTTGGCATGACCGCGGCGTTTCCCGTAATCATCATTACTGCCATTGTTTCACCAATTACTCTGCCGATCCCAAGCATAACTGCCGCAAGTATGCCGCTTGATGCCGCCGGAAGCATTACCCGCCATATCGTCTGCCAGTGTGTTGCTCCCAACGCAAGAGCTCCTTCTTTATACGTCTTGGGCACAGAATACAACGCGTCTTCTGCGATTGAAACTATTGTCGGCATAGCCATAAAAGCAAGTATTATTGAACCGGATAAAGCAGTTAGTCCTGTTGGCAGATGAAAAACTGCCTTTACTAATGGAACAAGGGTCACCATACCGATAAAACCTAAAACAACACTTGGAATCGCTGCCAATAATTCGATTCCTGCCTTAAGAACCTCTTTGATTTTTAGCGGGGCTATCTCAGCAATATAAACTGCGCAACCTACGCCTATCGGAATAGATATAATCGCTGCTCCTACCGTAACCAGTAACGAACCAAGAATTAAAGGCAGTATCCCTAATTGAGGAGGTTCTGAAATGGGATACCAGCTCTTGCCAAAGAGAAACTTATTAGGGCAAACAGTCTTAAATACCGCAAGCCCCTCTTTAAGTAAAAAAAGAAAAATCAACACTACGAAGAATATTGAGGCTAATCCGCAGATAAGTATAAGTTTTTCAACGATAAATTCTTTAAGTTTACGCATCGAGCACCTTATGTTTTTATCTGGCGAAATCCCCCGAAGCTTTAGCGAAAGGGGGAAGATTTTATCTGTTAATCGGTACAAAATCGGTAGCCAAAACAATATCCTGGCCTTCTTTAGAGAGTATAAAATCTACGAATTTCTTTACCAGGCCTCCCGGCGTGCCATTGGTGTAAAGAAATAAAGGCCTTGAAATAGGATACTTGCCGTTGATGACATTTTCTATTGTCGGCGCCTCATAAACTGATAATTCATCTTTGGCTATAGTTAAAGCTTTTTGCTTTTTTGATATATAGCCCATCCCATAATATCCAATGGCGGCAGGGTTTCCAGCCACCTCATCAGCAATCGCCTGAGAAGATGAAAGCATCAATGCTGCCGGCGCGAATTCTTCTTTGCTTTTAGGATCGTTCTTTCTTAATATATGCTCCTTAAAATAAACATGAGTTCCGGAATTGACTTCGCGCGAGAGAAGAACGATCGAACCATCTTTACCCCCCACTTCCTTCCAATTAGCGGCCCTTCCGCTAAATATATCTGCGAGTTGAGATAAGGTAAGTTTACCGATAGGATTATCCGGGTTTACTACCACCGCCAGTCCGTCTAAGGCAACTTTTATTTCATTAGGGTTTATGCCTTTCTGTCTGGCAAGAGTGACTTCCTTCTCTTTGATGTTCCTTGAGTTCATAGCAATATCACAGGTGCCGCTTATAAGGCTTGATAGCCCTGTGCCGGATCCACCGCCTGTAACTGCTACAAAATCACCTGTGTTCTTGGCCATAAATTCTTCGGCCCATGCCTGGCCTAAATTAACCATGGTATCTGAGCCTTTAACCTGTATGGAATTTTTATCTTTTGCCGCAAACGCGGAAGCCGTAAACATGGCCACGAGCAGAACTAATAACCATTTTCTAAGCATATCTTCCTTTCTTTTTCTAATAGAATATTTTACTAATATTATACCCGTATAGAACTAATGTAAAATCTTCAAAACACCAGCTTAAGCTTTGTGCCTAAGACATTGGCGTCAGTCCAAATGCCGGAACTTTTGCTGGACTGCAGCAGGTAATAAATCTCCGCCTTTATATCTTGCGTAAAACTAAACCCTAGGCCGGAATAAAAGCGATTGCGGTCTAGGCCTTCACCGTTAAGCCCGAAGAATACTTCATCCGCCAGATACGGCTGAAACTCCAATTTGGTGAATTTCCAAGGGAACTTCATAGTAAACTTATTGCGATACCTCCAGGAATCCTCCTTCCAGTAGAAATGGCGGTATTCCAGGCGGTTGCGGTCATCGAAACTAATGCCCCATGAATCCCACTTCAAGGTGGCATTGATGTGCGGCCGGTTTTCTTCCCGGAAATGCCCGTTTTCTTTTGCCAGCACCTGCCGGTAATTTACCCCAAAGTCAAAATTTTTGTTCGCGGCAAAAACAAACCCCAGGTCATAATGCTGATAATAGAAATCACTGGCGTCATCGCCAAAACGGAATTCTTCTTCCGTGGTTACTTTTAATTTGTCATTGATTTTCTTTTCCTGATTTTCCGTATGCCAGACCTGAAAGTCTCCGTCATCAAAAGCCCAGGCCAATGAAATTATGGCCGTAAACCCTAAGCTTAATATTGCTAACTTCAACTTACTCATTATCGCCCCCGATTTATCTGGTGATACTCAATATCTTATACCTTAATATGCCGGCGGGGGCCTTGATTTCCGCTACTTCGTTTAATTTATGGTTTAAAAGCCCGGCCCCCACAGGGGAAGTAACGGAGATCTTTCCTTGCGTGTAATCCGCTTCCATCTCCGAAACTAGCGTGTATTCCAGCTCTTCTTCTGTGTCTAAGTCTTTTAGTTTTACCGTAGCGCCGATTAAAACCTCATCGCTGGTGATACCTTCATCTAGGATGCGGGCGCGAGATAATTTTTCCTCTAACTCGAAGATTTTTTTCTCGTTTAGGCCCTGAGCATCCTTAGCGGCGTCATATTCGGCATTCTCGGAAATATCTCCATGGGCCCTGGCCTCTCCTACTGCCTTAGACAACTCCCTGCGCTTGGTTGTTTTTAAATAATCCAGCTCATCAACTAATTTCTCATGCCCCTTTTTAGTCAGGTATATATCGCTCATGCTTAAAGCCTTTCTTTTGCTTTCGGCGCGCAGGCATTCACGCAGGCGCCGCAGATATACTGGTCGACTAAACGCTGTTTATTGAAATCTTTTAGCTTCTCAAAACAATGCTGCCGTTGGAAATCCGCGGGGTTTTCTTTAATCGCCTGGGCAGGACAGGAAGCAAGGCAAAGCACACAGGCCCCGCAGTCTTCCTTTAAAGGCTGATCCGCCGTAAGCGGCATATCCGTAAGCACGGTTGCCAGCCGGAACTGCGCGCCGAATTCTTTATTCACCAGAAGGTTATTCCTGCCGATCCAGCCTAAGCCGGCTGTCACGCCGATTTTTTTATGCGATAAATGCGCGCTTTGCGTTTTCCAATCGACAATTTGAGTAGCCGGTATGGGTATTGCCAAGTAACCCTTGTTCTGGATATAATTGCCGAGCCTTAAACTTGCCTGGTCTAAGAAAAAATTCAGCGTTTTATAGTGGTAAAAATACAACCGGGTGGGAGCGCTCTCAATTTCCTCTAAAACTCCCTGCGCGGCCCTGGCTCCGATACAAACCGCCCTGCTTAATTTAACCAAAACTCTCGGCGCAAGCAGGAATTCTTTTTTCATCTCGCTGATATCCGCCACGCCGAATAAATCCAGTCCCTGCTGCCGGGCAAACTTTTTTAGCGCTAAATAGTTCTTTTGTGCTTGCTTATCCATAACTGCCTTATCCATGATATTACTCGCGCACCCTGCGCATGATTTTTTGGGTGACTTGGTTTGATTCCGAGCGGGGCGTTTTGCAGGCCGAGCGGGCACGGTTCCCCCGCTAATACCGACCAGGGGAGAGCGAGGCCGAAAACCGAGCGAAGCCCCGCCACGCCGGGGCGGGGCGAGCGTCCCCGCGAGGAACAAACCAAGGCAGGACCCAAAAAATCCTGCGAAAAGCTTAGTCAATGAGCGAGCAAACAAACAGATCCATATTGTTAACTTCTCGCATTCAGTTTCTTCAAATACACCATCAATATCGAGATTGCCGCAGGAGTCACGCCGGAGATGCGCGAGGCTTGGCCTAAATTTAAGGGCCGGAATTTTTCCAGCTTCTCTTTGATCTCCCGGGAAAGCCCGGCAACTTCCAGATAGTTTATCTTATCGGGCAGCCTGATATGCTCTAGATTCTTGAATTTCTCTACCTCTTTTAAGCTGCGCTGGATAAACCCGCTATATTTTACCTCAATTTCTACTTGGCGCATAGCAAATTCCGGGATCTCCAGAGGAATATTGCTGAAGTTCTTTAAATCGCTTAAACTCACCTCCGGCCGCTTAAGAATCTTCTCCAGAGTGAGAACTCTTTTCAAATTATTTAATGCCGCGTCTGGTCTAACGCGGGTTTTTCTTAAGAAGTCGATACCCTTTTTTATTGCCGCGGCCTTATCAACTGTTTCCTGATAATCCTCCTTTGTCACCAAGCCAAGTTGGAAGCCAATTTTTCGCAAACGTAAATCCGCGTTGTCTTCGCGCAAAATCAGCCGGTATTCCACCCGCGAGGTAAACATCCGGTATGGCTCTTCAGTGCCCTTGGTAGTTAAATCATCCAGCAATACTCCGATATAACCGCTGGCGCGGTCTAAAATTAAAGGCTCAAGCCCCTTTACTCTTAAGGCGGCGTTAATCCCGGCAATTAAGCCTTGAGCAGCTGCCTCTTCGTAACCGGTAGTGCCGTTAATCTGCCCGCCAAGAAATAAATTTTTGATTAATTTTGTTTCCAGCACCAGGGTAAGCTGTGTCGGCTCTACCACCGTATGCTCAATACCATAGCCAAAGCGGATGACTTTTGCCTCTTCTAATCCGGCGATAGAATGCAGCATTGCTAACTGTATATCTTCCGGAAGGCTGGTGGATAGGCCATTAGGGTATATCTCATCAACGCCTAAGCCTTGCGGCTCCAAGAATACCTGGTGCCTTTGCCTATCAGCAAACTTCACCACCTTATCTTCTATTGAAGGGCAATACCTGACCCCCGTAGATTTAATAATTCCCGCATATAATGGTGAGCGGTCAAGATTTTGGCGGATGATTTGGTGTGTCTTGCTGTTAGTATAGGTAATATAGCAGGAAACTTGTTTTTGCTTAATTTCTTTAGTGCTAAAAGAAAACGGGCTTGGCGGATGGTCGCCTTGCTGAAGGATTAATTTACTAAAATCAATGGATTTGCCATCTAAGCGCGGGCAGGTCCCGGTTTTAAAACGCAATAATTTAAACCCCAGCTGCCCTAAATTGTCCGCTAGCCCAATAGCTGCCGGCTCGTTAATCCTGCCGGCGCTAGAATGATTCAGCCCGATATGGATTACCCCGTTTAAGAAAGTGCCGGGGGCAATAACTAGGCAGCGCGAAAAAAAATCCTGCCCTGCCGCGATAGTTACTCCTTTAATACAGGCGTTTTCAACGATCAGGCTTTTTACTTCCGCTTCTTTTAGAAAAAGATTTTTTTGCGTTGAAACTAAATTCCGCATATAACGGTTATACTGGTACATGTCAATTTGCGCGCGCGAAGATTGCACCGCGGCACCCTTAGAAGCATTAAGAATCCTGAATTGAATCCCGCAGGCATCAGCAGCGATGCCCATTGAGCCGCCTAAGGCGTCAATTTCTTTGACCAGCTGCCCCTTACCTACTCCGCCGATAGCCGGATTGCAACTCATCAGGCCAATGGTGCTTTCTTTTAGTGTCAACAAAAGTACCTGGACACCCATGCGCGCTGCCGCCATTGCCGCTTCAATGCCGGCGTGCCCGGCGCCGATAATTATGACGTCGTAGCCCATATTAGAAAAAGGGGTTGAAATGTTGACAGTGCGTCAAAAACGAGAAAGACGCTGCGCGTGTCATTGCGAGCGAAGCGAAGCAATCTTTTTAATTTTCAGAAAAGATGCTTCGTCACTTCGTTCCTCGCAATGACACACTGGTGCCGCAATGACACTACTTTAGATAACAATAAGTATTCTGCTACTCTTTCGCAAATTTGACAAGTAATGGCAGGATTTCGCGGCCGAGGATTTCGCCGATAGAACCCAGCTTTGCCGCCTTTTCCGAAAAGCTTAAAGAGCCGTCGGGTTTGATATTGCCGCCGGAAACTAAAAGCGGCACAGGGTCGGCAGAATGGGCTTTAATGGCGCAGACCGTGGAGTGGTCCGCGGTAACCGCGATAATGGTATTTTTCAAGTCTAATTGCGCCAACAGGCTGGCGAAAAAATATTTATCTATCGCTTCGATGATTTCTTTTTTCTTGGCGAAATCTCCGTCGTGCGCCGGCTCATCCGGCCCTTTGATATGGATATAGATGCCGTCAAAATCCTTGATCGACTCCAGCGCCATTTTTGCCCAGAGCGGGTAATCCGCATCCAAGTGGCCGGAAGAATCCGGCACCGGGATAATCTCAATACCGGTTAACAGGGCAATACCTCTTTCCACCGGCATCTGCACAAAAGAGCCGAATTTCAGGCCGAATTGAGCGTTTATCGGCGGGAATTGCGGCAGGTGGTCTCCGGCATCGCGCGAAAGAATCACGTTTGCCGGCAACTTATTTTCTGCCGCTCTTTTCTTATTTATTGCGCATTCATTTAAAACTTTATTGGACTTGAGCGTAAATTCATTTAAAAGCCGGGCTGCCTCAACAGCCTCGGGAGATTTTTCGTAACCGGGCATCGGTACACTCTGCTCAACAAAATTTTCGAACTTTTCCTTGGCTACGCCGAAAACGCCTTCCCGGGAATAAGCCGGGTCAGTATTGGTAATCCATCCGGATAATTTGGAATGCATGCCTCTGATTACCAGCACCCCGCGGTGGCCGATGGTATTTTTAAATTCAAAGGTGGCGGTAGAAAGCGTCGTTTTAGAATTTATTTCTTTAGCCAAAGCAGTGGCTTCTTCGGTGCTTAAATTCCTGCCTACCCTTCTGTCTTTAATGGTTTTACCATCCGCGCCTACGGTAGCAAAATTCACCCGCAAGGCCACATCGCCGTCGCTTACCTTCAAGCCTTCGGCAAAAGATTCCAGCGGCCCGCGGCCGGTATAATATTTATGCGCGTCATAGCCTAAAAGGCTGATGACCGCGATATCCGATTCCGGGGCAATGCCGCGGCTAACCGGATAGGCTAAACCGGTAATGCCCTTCTGCGCCAGGCGGTCCATATTCGGAGTCAAAGCCGCCTCTAAAGGAGTCTTATTGCCTAACTCTTTAATCGGCAGGTCGCCGAGGCCGTCGAGAACTATATATAAAATCTTTTTCATACTTCTTTATGTTCTCGACTCGCCATGAGCCTACCGAAGGGCTCGCTCGAACAATATTCTTCGAGCGAGGGAGCCGAATCTCTCAGCTTACACTTGGGATTCGGCGAGTGAGTCGAGAAGATAATGTTCTAACACTTCGAGTACCCGCACGCGTGGCACTTTACACAGCCTTCTTCATGGCGCAAAACCCCGCCGCAGTCCGGGCAGACCCCGACGATATTGGCATTATGGATGGGTTCGCCTGAAGAGGAAGCCGGGCGTTCATCTTCATCATACGAATGTTTCATCGCGATAGAAGCTGCTTCTGCCACTGCCTGCGCTGCTGAGTCATTCAGGAGCCGGCGCTCAACCACGCGGGCAATCGCGTCAGCGCAGGAAAAAATCCGCTGGCCTTTTTCCCACGACGGGCTGGGGCAGCGGATATTACGCAGCTGCTCGATAATCGCCTTGACTTCAATACCGGAACGAAAACCCAAAGAAACCAAACGGCCGATAGCCTCCAGCTGCGAAGCAGCGCACCCGCCGGCCTTGCCCATCTGAGTAAAAAGTTCAAACGGCCTGCCTTCCTCATCCACGTTAATTGTCACGTAAAGATTTCCGCAGCCGGTAGAAACCTTAGTGGTAGTGCCGATAATCACCTCCGGCCGCGGCCGGGGGACAATCTCTCTTTTAATATCCATCGGCTGCTGCGCTTCTTTTTTCTCTACTTTCCCCACATTCAATACCTGCTCTTCCCGGCTCCTATCGCGGTAAATAGTAATACCTTTACAGCCTAAATCGTAAGCCATCAGGTATGCCTTGCGCACATCCTCTAGTCTTGCTTCGTGCGGAAAGTTAATCGTCTTGGAGGTGGCGTTATGCACGTATTTCTGGAAAGCCGCCTGCATGCGCACGTGCCACTCCGGAGTTATATCGTGCGCGGTAACAAAAACCCGGCGCACGTCCTCGGGGATTTCCTTAATATCCTGAATAGAAGGCCGCTCGGCGATTTTTTCCATTAACTCCCGCTTGTAAAATCCGCGCGCCTTAGCTACTTCTTCGAATAAAGGCTCCACTTCCACTAATTTATCGTTATCCATTACATTGCGGTAATATACAAGCGCGAACAAAGGCTCTATACCCGAAGAACTCGGGCCGGCAATGATGCTGATCGTGCCGGTAGGGGCGATTGTGGTTAAGGTAGCGTTACGCATACGCGCAGGCTTATCTTTACGGTCGTAGATGCTGCCTTTAAATGCCGGAAAAACGCCCTTTTGATTTCCTAACTCCAGCGACCTTTTGCTTGCTTCCTCCAAGATAAAAGACATCACTTTTTCCGCTAGTGCTACTGCCTCGTCGCTGTTATAGGGTATATTTAAACGGACAAGTAAGCTTGCCCAACCCATCACCCCTAAGCCGATTTTGCGCGTGGCCTTTGTGGCGCGCTCAATCTGGGGCATGGGGAATTTATTTACATCGATTAAATTATCCAAAAACTGCACGGCAAGCCGGCTGAGCTGGCGCAGCCTAACCCAATCAATCTCGCAGCGGTTATTTGTTTTCTTGACAATACGGTCTAAATTAATCGAGCCTAAATCACAGCTTTCAAAAGGCAAAATCGGCTGCTCGCCGCATTGATGAGTTATGATACCATTAACAATCATAGAATGTGTACTTGGCTCGGTAAGGTCGTATACTTCTTGTTCTCCCGCGTTATCAATAGATATTATATTTTCTTCATACGACCGATTATAAAATTTTTTAAATCTAATATTTTCCAACATCGCCTTTTTCTTCTTATCCATAAATCCGATTAACGACCTGAATCTTTCACGGCTTTCACCGAATATGCCTAATTCAAATAACACCCCATCACTCCCATAGGTTTTATGTTCTCCATTTTTAGTAATATAGAAAAATAACCCTTCCCTTGGTTCCCTGCTCCGATCGAAAATTCTACTTTTAATATTTAAATTTAATAATAATGATTGTACCTGTTTAAGCAGCAATTTGCTCTTTGATGTTAAAGCAACCCAAGAACTATTGCTCTTTGGATTATCTCTCACTGTCCCATCCGCGGTAAATAAACCTTGGAGAAAACCTATAACTGCTTCCTCTGTTGCAGTAAATATTGCAAAAGGCACCTCTTTATTTCCGCTTATCCAGCTCTTCATGCCTAATTTCTTAAAGAATTCTATAAAATATTTACTATGATAAGAAAGATGGTAGACGTTATTTTCTCTTAATACCTCTTTAACATCATATCCATAGAAGCTATTTATAATCGGTTTAAAATATTCTAAAATTTCTTTGTCGTCTTGGCTAAAGGTGAAACCGC
>Ga0265296_1003914_pt1 | contig 13360 bp, 8 predicted proteins | sample MunlanPumphouse1_FD_189073 | JGI IMG/M metagenome (GOLD analysis project Ga0265296, IMG submission 189073) | Groundwater microbial communities from a municipal landfill in Southern Ontario, Canada - Pumphouse #1 | ecosystem: Environmental > Aquatic > Deep subsurface > Groundwater | place: Canada... | reverse complement strand
TCGATGACATAGGCGTTGGCGCTGATGCCGGTGAGCACGCCGAACAGCATCGTCGTCGAATGGCCGACCGCGAACAATGTCACATACAGCCCTATGTCCTTCATCCGGTAGAGGAAGAAGATGACGCCGAAGAGGAAGAGCAGATGGTCGTAGCCAGTGACCATATGCTTCGCGCCCAGATAGACGAACGGCCAGAACAGGATGCCGCTGCTTTCCTGGATATAGCCCTTGTCGCCCTCGGCGACATTGTGCGCCCAAGCTTCTGCGCCGATCGCGAAGCAGAGAAGAAGAAGGCTCGCCGCGAGCAGCGCGCAGCGCAGGATGCCGCCCGGCGGAGCGATGGATCGGATAGACATCATAATACTCCTGAAATGTCGGAAAATGGGTGCCCCGCGCGCCGGTTGGCACGCGGGGCGAGCGGTCAAGCCGGTAAAGGTTCGGCCGCTGGGGGCTGGGAGTTCTGGTCCTTGGCGCGCCGGCCATGTACCATGCGGTAGAGGGCCGGCAGGATCAGCAAGGTGAGGATCGTCGAGGAGACGATCCCCCCGATCACCACCGTCGCGAGCGGACGCTGAACTTCGGCGCCGGCGCCGACGTTGAACGCCATCGGCACGAAACCGAGGCTCGCGACCAGCGCGGTCATCAGCACCGGACGGAGGCGGGTCAGCGCCCCTTCGCGGATCGCCTCGTCGAGACTGCTTCCTCCCTCGCGCAGCTGCCGGATGAAGCTCAGCATGACAACGCCGTTGAGCACCGCGACCCCGGAGAGCGCGATGAACCCGACGCCCGCCGAGATCGACAGCGGCATGCCGCGCAGCAGCAGCGCCGCGACGCCCCCGGTGAGCGCGAGCGGCACCCCAGAGAAGACGATCGCGGCATCCTTCGCCGAGCGGAACAGCGCATAGAGCAGCCCGAAGATCAGCAGCAGCGCCGCGGGCACCACGAGCTGGAGCCGCTTCGCCGCCGAGATGAGCTGCTCGAACGTGCCGCCATAGCTGATCCAATAGCCCGACGGCACCTCGACCTCGGCATCGACCTTGGTTCTCAGCTCCTCGATGAAGGAGCCAAGATCGCGGCCGCGCACATTGGCGGTCACCACGACGCGGCGCTTGCCGTCCTCGCGGCTGATCTGGTTCGGACCGATCACCACCTCGACCTTCGCCACATCTGCGAGCGGCACGAACCCGCGCATCTCGCTGTCCTGACCGGGCAAGGGGATACGCAGCCGGCCAAGCTCGTCGACCCGCTCGCGCGCCGCTTCGGGCAGGCGCACGATGATCGGGAAGCGCCGGTCGCCCTCGAAGATCTGCCCGGCCTCGACCCCGCCGATCGACACGGCGACGACATTCTGGACGTCGCCGACGTTGAGCCCGAAGCGCGCGAGCGCCGCCCGGTCGGGGGTGATTTGCAGCACCGGCAGGCCGGTGACCTGCTCGACGCCGACATCCTGCGCGCCCTCGATTCCCGCGGCCACAGTCTCGATCGCGTCGCCGACTTCGCGCAGCGTGTCGAGATCGTCGCCGAACACCTTGATCGCGACATCGGCGCGAACCCCCGAGAGAAGCTCGTTGAAACGCATCTGGATCGGCTGGGTGAACTCGTAATTATTCCCCGGTATCTGGGCCACGGCGGCTTGCATCTCGCGGACGAGCTCGGTCTTCGGCTTTCTCGGATCGGGCCAGTCCTTGCGGTCCTTCATGATGATGAAGGTGTCGGCGACCGAAGGCGGCATCGGATCGGTCGCGACTTCGGCCGTGCCGATCTTCGCCACCACCCGGTCGACCTCGGGAAATTGCTTGATCCTTGCTTCGAGCGTCGTCTGCATCGAGATCGCCTGGCTCAGACTGGTGCCGGGAATGCGCAGCGCGTGCATGGCGATATCGCCTTCGTCGAGATTGGGGACGAACTCGGACCCCATGCGCGTCGAAGCGAACCCGGCCACGGCGACAAGCACCACCGCACCCGCGACGAACGCGGTGCGCAGCTTCAAGGCGCTATTGAGCGCGGGCGCATAGGCCTTGCGCGCCCACAGCATCAGCCGGCTTTCCTTCTCTTCGACCTTGCCGGTGACGAACAGCGCGACCGCTGCCGGCACGAAGGTGAGCGAGAGGATCAGCGCCGCAGTCAGCGCCATCACGACGGTGATCGCCATCGGATGGAACATCTTGCCCTCGACCCCGGTGAGCGCGAAGATCGGTACATAAACGAGCGCGATGATCAGCATGCCGAACAGCGACGGCCGGATGACCTCCGACGTCGCCGAGGCGGCAAGCGCGAACCGCTCGCCGCGATCGAGCAGCCGCCCGGCCTTGTGCTGCGCTTCGCCGAAGCGGCGGAGACAATTCTCGACGATAATCACCGCACCATCGACGATCAGCCCGAAGTCGAGCGCGCCGAGGCTCATCAGGTTCCCGGAGATGCCGCCTCGTACCATGCCGGTGATCGTCATCAGCATCGTGATCGGGATGACCGCCGCGGTGATCAGCGCCGCGCGGACATTGCCGAGCAGCAGGAAGAGGATGACGATGACGAGCAAGGCGCCTTCGAGCAAATTCTTCTCCACCGTCCACACCGCGCGTTCGACGAGATCGGTGCGGTCGTAGATCGGCACCGCCCTGACCCCGGCGGGCAGCGCCCGCGCGGCAACTTCGAGCCGTTCGGCCGTGGCGCGCGCGACGATGCGGCTGTTCTCGCCCGCGAGCATGAAGACGGTGCCGAGCACCACCTCCTTGCCATTCTCGGTCGCGGCGCCGGTGCGCAGCTCCTCGCCGAGATCGATGTCGGCGACGTCGGCAACGCGGATCGGGATGCCGTTCCGGTTGCTGACGATGATCGCCTTCAGATCGTCGATCCCCGACGCTTGGCCGGGCGTGCGGACCAGATATTGCTCGCCATAGCGTTCGACATAGCCTGCACCGCGATTGTCGTTGTTGGCTTTCAGCGCCCGCACCACATCGTCGAGCGTCAGCCCATAGGCCGACAGCCGCGCCGGGACCGGCGTGACATGATATTGGCGTTCGTAGCCGCCGATGCTGTTGACCTCGGTGACGCCGGGCGTGTTGCGGAGCTGCGGACGGATGACCCAATCCTGGAGCGTGCGCAGATCCTCGGGTGTGTAGGCGCCCCCGTCGGGCTTCTCCGCTCCGGGATCGGCCTCGAGCGTGTACATGAAGATCTCGCCGAGGCCGGTCGCAATCGGCCCCATCTCGGGGGCGACCCCTGGCGGCAGTTGTTCGCGCGCCGATTGCAGCCGCTCGTTGATCAGCTGCCGCGCGAAATAGATACTCGTGCCGTCCTCGAACACCGCGGTGACCTGGCTCAGGCCATAGCGCGAGACCGAGCGCGTATATTGTAGCCCCGGCAAGCCGGCGATCGCGGTCTCGACGGGAAAGGTCACGCGCTGCTCGGCTTCGAGCGGCGAGAAGCCCGGCGCCTCGCTGTTGATCTGGACCTGGACGTTGGTGATGTCGGGGGTGGCGTCGATCGGCAGGCGCTGGAAGCTCCAGACGCCGATCGCGCAGAGCAGGAGGACGGTGGTGAGGACCGCCCAGCGAAAGCGGATCGCGCCCGCGATCATCCGTTCGAGCAAATGAACCTTGCCCGGCGGGGGGCTGGTGTCAGTGGTCATGGCTGGCTCCCGATTTCTCGATGTCGGCGCGGATCAGGAAGGCGCCGTCGACGACGTAGACTTCGCCGGGTGCGAGCCCGCCGAGCACTTCGGTCCATTCGGGCGTGCGCCGCCCGATCTCTAGCATCCGCACCTCATAGGTGTTGCCGACCTTGGCGAAGACGACCTCGAAGTCGCGGAAGCGCTGGATCGCCTTGGTTCGCACCGCGAGCGGCACGTCGGCCTGCGCGACCGCAAAGCTGCCCTCAACGCCCATGCCGGGACGGAATGTGCGCGAGGCGGCGGGTGGCAAATGGACATGCGCCATCAACGTCTGACTGCTGATGTCGGCGGTCGGCAGGATCGCCTCGACGACCCCCGCGAAGCGCGCTTCGCCCGACAGGCTGCGCAGGTTCACCGGCTGACCCACGCGCACGCGTTCGGCGTCGCGCGGATAGACAAAGAACTCGGCGTGGAGCTTGGTCGGATCGGCGATGACGAACAGCGCGCGGTCGCCGGTTGTGTCGCCGACATTGACATTCTTCTCGACGATCGTGCCGCTGATCGGTGCGGTGACGCTGTAGGTCTGGAGCGAGTGGCTCGATTCCACCCGTGCGAGCACCTGGCCGCGCCGCACCTGCTGGCCGAGCTTGCCGTTCAGCGACATGATGAGGCCCGGAAGCCGGGCGCGGACATCGGCCTTGCCTTCGGGAGTGATCTCGATCCGCCCGCCCATGTCGATCAAGTCGCTGACGGTCGCGCCGCCCGCTGCCTCGACCTTGACCCCGCCGGCTTTGGCGGCCTCGGCCGTAATCGTGGTGCGCCCTTCATAGGAGGCATAGGACCATTTGCGATTGCGCCCGCCTTCCGATGCTGCGACGCGGACGTCGAAGCTGTGCGGTTCGGTGACGACGCCGCTGCCGCGCAGGAAATCCTCCTGTGGGGTGAAGCTGAATCGGTCGATCTTGCCGCCGAGGCGGCCAAGCTCCATCGTCAGCTTGACCTCCGATGGCTTGACCGGCTTGTCGTTCCGGAAGGCATAGACGCGGAACTCGGGGTCGACGCCATCCTCGAAGATGGTGACCTCAAGCGCGAAATCGCCGTCGCGCAGCATCCGCCCGCGATGCGGGCCGCGCTCATATTCGCCGGCCTTGGCAGCGGCTTCGCCGCCTTCTTTCGTCGGAGGACCGTCGCTGCACGAAACGAGAAGCGCGGCGGTGAGAAGTGGGAATGCCCACATAAGATGTTTTCTGCTCATCGAGCATTCTCCATGGTCGGGATGAGGGCCGCGTGGCGGCCGGTCAGGCGGTCGAGGCGCACGCCCATCAGGTGGAAGCGTCGCAAGAGTTCGACGCGGCGCGAGCGTGCGTCATGCGCGGCGATCTGGGCCTGGCTGAACTCGAGGAAGGTGAAGGCGGTGCCCCCGCGCGCCAGCCCGTCGCTGATCAGGCGCACGGCGCGACTGGCGCTGGGAAGCACCTCCTCGTCGATACGCTTGATTTCGGAGGCGATCAGCCGGCGGTCGGCGACCAGCCGGTCGATCTCGCGGCCGATTTCGACGCGCGTGACCGCAACCTCGGCTTCGAGTGCGCGCTGTTCGGCGCGCGCGCGTTCGACATTGCCGCGATTGGCGGCCTTGCTGCCAAGCGGAATCGAGCCGCCGACCATCACCGCCAGATCATTGCCTTGCCCGAAATGGCGAAGGCCGACACGGGCGCTCGGATCGGCGACATTGCCGGTCTCGGCGAGCTTCACCTTTGCCTCCGCCGCCGTGATCTCGGCCGCGAGGACCGCAACATCGGCGGAGTCGCCCGCAGCGGGCACCGACGGATCGAGCGCCTGGAACACAGCGGCGTCGATCTGATAGTCGCCGGAGCCGCCCCACCAGGCGGCGAGGCTCGCTCGCGCGTTTCGCGCTGTCTCGCGTGCCTGTTCGAGCGCGATCTCGGCTTGCGCAACATTGGTGCGGGCACGTTCGGCAGCGAACCAGGGATCGAGCGCGCCGGTCACCCGGCGGACGACGTCGAGTTCGACGCGCTTCAGGTCCGTAAGCCTTGCTTCGGCGACGGGGATCGCCGCTTCTGCGGCGAGCGCTTCGACCCACGCCGCTTGAACGCGCGCGAGGCGATCGAGCAGGCGAACGCGGTTCTGCTGCCCGACGATCGCGACATCGGCGCGCGCGGCGCCGATCCGCGCTTCGCGCTTGCCGCCACGTTCCCACGTCCGCTCGTACCAGCCGGTTGTCTGGGACTGGTTCAACGGCGAATAGGGACCGGTGCCCGCGAAGTCCTCGAAGTCGATCCCGACCACATCCCGCGGTCGGACGTCGGCCTGCAATATGGCGGCATCGGCCGCTTCGAGCCTTGCGGCGTTGGCGGCGACCGCAGGATCGCTGGCGGCAACCCGCGACAGCGCTTCATCGAGACTTAGGTTCTGCGCCTGGACCGGCAGCGCGAAGGCGGCCAGCAGGGCGCTCCCGCAGAGCAAGACTCTACGGGCGGCATGCGCGCCAAAGCGCGCGCGATTATGGAATAACATGAGATAACGGCCTCGCTGAAAGGCGTGGAAACATCCCACGCCTCAGGCGGCGCGGGAACTCAGACGGTCAGCGAGATGGTTCTGGGAGGGCGCTCGGGTCCGAGAGCTCGCAGGCCGGCAATCGGCCGCTCGATCCGCCCGCCAAGCAGCGAGCCCGAAGGCGCAAGGGAGGTTGCAGTTGCGATATTGGGAATGAGCAGGTTCGGCCCGCTATCGCCATGATGATGGTGACTGCCATCCAGATCGTCGTCGGGCTGATCACCGGTATCGTGCGAATCGTCATGAGGCGCCGCATGGTCGTCGTGCACAGCGTCGATCGCGAAACTATCTGCCCCTTGATGATCGTGCACCACCATGAGGGCCGGCGCATGCTGGATCTGGCCGGCTGCCTTGGCGGGCATTGTCGCCGCATAGAACATCATCAGCGCCACGCAGAGCATCGCGATCAGGCGGTCAATTGCACGGGCGGGCGAAGTTGGCACATCCACGCGTGTAGTTGCGATCCCTTCCGTTGACAAGCTGCAGCTACCCGCCTCGACAGGATCGAAATCAATCTCTGAGTGGAGGCTGCGGGTGGTCGGGACGTGGCGCAGGGCCGGTGACGCCAATTCAGATCCCTCAGACTGAGGTGAGAACCGGCCGAACACGGAGTCCCATGATGGGGAACTCGCTCAGCGTCTCGTGACCGGCATACGCCTTTCGAACCAATCTGCGCCGCCCAATATCGGCGGCGGGCGCCATTGGGTCAGCGCAATAATCCGTTCCAAGCTGTTGCGAATGACCTCAAGATCAGCGCTGTCCTCGATTAGGTGCTTGACCCTGTAGTAACTACAGGGTGTAGGTCGCGTTCCGACTCGAGGTTATTCGAGAGGAACGCGCATGGCAAACGACCCCCACCCCGCTAAGATCGCAAAGGCATCAAGCAAAGCCGAAGACCCCGTGCGCACCGCTTATTTTCTCGAACTGAGGGAATATCGAACAGCGCGGGCAATCGGCGACTTCGCTGCGGCATGGCGGCACCTCGAGCGCGCCCATATCGTCGCTCAGCCCAGGTTATGGCTGCACATGGGATCGCATATTACGATGCTCGCATTCGCTTTTTCGCGCCGCGATATGCGGGAAATGTCGGGTAAGCTGCTGCGCATCGCTCTCGTTCCACTCGGCGCGCTGACCGGCCGCCTCCCGACCGGCAACACCGGTCGCGCCCGCGTCAGCGCCTTCGCGCCAATGCCAGTGCCGGACGATTTGCGGACTTATGTGCGCCAGGATGCGCCATGATCCTCGGCTTGCCTGCGTCTCGTCCGGCTGCTAACCGGCGGTTGATGCGAAATCGCGCGATCCAGTTCCTTTTGCTCATAGTGGCGCTTTTGGCTTGCCCGGACACACCGGTCATGGCCTATGACGCTGCGCCGATTGGCGTCGACGCGCATCAGCATGTGTTTGCGGAGGTCGCTGACGACGCGGCCCCCGACGACAACAGCCCGACGGGCAGCGGCACGGAACTGGTGCATCACCATCATTGCCCCACAGGCTTGGCCGTCGACGCATCGGACGCGGCCGACGGCTGGTTGTCGACGCGTGACGTACATCTCGCTGGCACCGCTTCGGCACTCGCTTCGCGCGCGACCGCTCCCCCCACCGAACCTCCCGCCGCCTGATCTCTGCTTCGCGCAGGCCTTTGCCTGCGCCGTGACGCATTGATCAGGAGTATTTATGTCGAAATCATTGGGCACCCTGCTGTTTGCAGGGTTGCTGACCATGGCAGGTCAACCGGCGTTCGCCGAACCTGTCTCGTTGTCCGACGCGCTTGCGCGCGGTCAGGATGTCTCCCCTCGAATTGCCAAGGCCAAAGCCGAGCTGAAGGCGGCCGACGGCCGCGCCATGCAGGCCGGCGTGCGGCCGAACCCAACCATATCCGCCGAAGTTGAGAATTTCAGCGGCACCGGGCCTTATCGCACCTTTGGCCAAACCGAGACCACGGTCGCGGTGTCGCAGCCGTTCGAACTCGGCGGCAAGCGGCGCGCCCGCAAGGAGGTCGCAGCGGCCGAGCGGGATTTTGCGCAGGTCGCGCTCCGCAAGGCCGAGGCCGACCTTGCCTATGACATCATCGTATCGCACGCCGAGCTGCGCGCGGCGGAGGATCGCGCCAAGCTGGCCGACAGCGTCTATGCGAGGGCAGTCGAACTGGCACGCATCGCCGAGACCCTCGTCGACGTCGGGCGCGATCCGCCGCTGACCAAATTGCGGGCCGACGCGCTGCTGGCCGAAGCAAAGGCGGAAAGCCTGCGCGCCAAGGCGGAGCTTTTGTCGGCGCGGCAGGAACTGGCCTTGCGCATCGGCAGCGAAGATCCCGAGCTGTCCGCCATCGCTCAGGATATTCCGACGCCGCCAGCCTTGCCGGCTGACGCGCAGAGCCTCGACGAACGCCTCGCGGCAGCCGAGCGCGATGCGGCTTCAGCGCGGGTCCGGCTCGCCCAGGCCGAGGGCGTTCCCGACATCACCGCGTCGGGCGGCGTCCGAAACTTCCGCGAAAGCAAGGATACGGCGTTCATCGTCGGCGTCTCGATCCCGCTGCCGGTGTTCAACCGCAATCGCGGCAACATCTATGCAGCGCGCGCGAGCGGCGAAGCCGCCGAAGCCCAGCTTGCGCAGACCCGCCTCGACACCCGCTTCTCGCGGCGCGATGCCGAACTGATGCTTTCGGCCGCCACGGAGCGTGTGACGGCCTTGTCGGGCGCCGGCCTGTTCCAGGCGAGCGAAGCCGCCCGGGTCGCCGAGATCGGATACCAGCAGGGCAAGTTCACGCTCATCGAGCTCATCGATGCCCAAGAGGCGCTGACCAGCGCCAATCTCAAACTCATTGAAGCCGAACTCGACCGCGCCCGCGCCTTGGCTGCGCTGGGCCGCGCGAACGCGCAATAGGGGACTGAACTCATGCAAATCTTCGAAAACAAGAATCGCCTGATGGCCGCCGTGGCGGTCGGGGCGCTCGTGCTCGGCGGCGGCGGCATCCTGATCGGCCGGTCGATGACCACACCGGTCGCGGCACCCGCTGCGGCACCTGCCGAGGAAGAAGAGGAAGGCCATGTCGAAGGCCAGATCCTGATGGACGAGGCGCGCGCCAAGGGCGCGGGCATCGTCACCGAGACGATCCAGGCTGGCGGCCTCGGTTCTGAAATTCTCGCGCAGGGCATCGTCGCATCGACCCCCGAGGGCGAGGCCGTACTGACGGCGCGTGCCGACGGGGCGATAACCCGCATCAATCGCCGCCTCGGCGACGAGGTGCGCGCTGGCGAGGCGGTCGCGGTGATGGAAAGCCGCGATGCGGCCGCCATCGCCTCCGAGCGCAGTTCGGCGACGGCACGCCTGGCGCTCGCGCGCTCGACCTATGCACGCGAAAAGAAATTGTTCGATGCGCGCATCACGGCGAAGCAGGATCTCGAGGCCGCCGCGGCGGCGCTCGCGGAGGCCGAGTCCGAAGCGCGGCGGTCGCAATCGGCCGCCGCGGCCGCCAAGGTTTCGGGGGACGGCCGCACCCTTGCGGTGACGAGCCTGATTTCGGGGCGGGTTACCAAAGCCGATGCGAAGCTCGGGAGCTATGTGCTCGCCGGAACCGAATTGTTCCGGGTCTCCGATCCCCGCCGCATCCAGATCAACGCCTCGGTGCTCGCCGCCGATGCGCGCCGGATCAAGCCGGGCGATACCGCAGTCATCGAACTGCTGGGAGGCGAGACCGTGAATGCGGTGGTTCGCTCGGCAACCCCGAGCCTCGACGCCGAAAGCAAGACCGCGACCATTGTCCTCGTTCCCGACGGTATCGGCGGACTGACGCCGGGCCAGGGGCTGCGCGCGCGGATCAAGCCGCGCGGTGCCGCCGGTTCCAGCCTGATCGCGCTGCCCGAGGAAGCCGTGCAGACCGTCGAGGGCCGCGAGGTCGTGTTCGTCAAGACCGCCAAGGGCTTCCAGGCGACGACGGTCGTCACCGGCAAACGCGGTGGCGGACGCATTGAAATCGTCGATGGGGTGAATCCGGGCGCGGTCATCGCGACCAAGGGCGCCTTCCTGCTCAAAGCCGAAATCGGCAAGGGCGAGGCGGAGCATTGAGATGATCGAAAAACTTCTCGACGCGTCGATACGCTTTCGCTGGGGGGTTGTTCTCCTCACCCTCATCATTTCGGCCTATGGCCTGACCGAGCTCCTCAAGCTGCCGATCGACGCCGTGCCCGACATCACCAACAAACAAGTCCAGATCAATACGGTCGAGCCCAATCTCGGCCCGCTCGACATCGAACGGCTGGTCACCTTTCCCGTCGAAACCGCGATGGCCGGCATTCCGGGCCTGCAAAGTTCGCGCTCGATTTCGCGCAACGGGTTCAGCCAGGTCACAGTGATCTTCGAGGATCATACCGACCTCTATTTTGCCCGCCAGCAAGTAGCCGAACGGCTCAATCAGGCCAAGGGCACCTTGCCCGACGGCGCCGAGCCGCAAATGGGGCCGGTCTCGACCGGCCTCGGCGAAGTGCTGATGTATACCGTCGATTTCGACCGCTCGGCGAAAAAACCGAAGACCGCTGGCAAGCCAGGCCCTCAACCCGACGGCTCCTACATTACGCCCTCCGGCGAGATATTGACCGACGAGGTGGCTAAGCTTGGCTATTTGCGGACTGTCCAGGATTGGGTGATCCGCCCGCAACTGCGCTCGGTATCGGGTGTCGCCGGCATCGACTCGATCGGTGGTTATGAAAAGCAGTTCGTCGTCCAGCCTGATGCGACCAGATTGGCGAGCTATAGCATCAGCTTCTCGGAGCTGGCCGAAGCGCTGGAACGCGCCAATATCTCGGTCGGGGCGAACTTTGTCGAACGCGGCGGCGAGGCCTTCCTCGTCCGTGCCGACGGACGCATCCGGACCCTCGATGAAATCTCCCGGGCCACCGTGGCGAGCCGCGGCGGCGTTCCCGTCATGGTGCGCGATGTCGCGACCGTCCAGATTGGCGGCGAATTGCGTACCGGTTCTGCCTCCGAGAACGGGAAAGAACTTGTCGTCGGCACTGTGTTGATGTTGGCGAACGGCAACAGCCGCATCGTAGCCTCGGCAGCGGCCGAGCGCCTCAAGGATGTCGCCAAGTCGATGCCGGCGGGTATCGTCGTCAAGCCGGTCCTCGACAGGTCGCAGCTTGTCGATGCCACGATCGGCACGGTCGAAAAGAACCTCGCCGAAGGTGCGCTGCTCGTTGCGGCTGTGCTCTTCTGGCTGCTCGGTAACTTCCGCGCCGCGGTCATCGCGACCCTCGTGATTCCGATCTCGTTCCTGGTCATGGGAACGGGGATGAACATCACCGGCACGTCGGGCAATTTGATGAGCCTTGGCGCGCTCGATTTCGGGCTGATCGTCGACGGCTCGATCATCATCATCGAAAACTGCCTCAGGCGATTGGCGGAACGACAGCATCTGGAAGGACGCCTGCTCTCGCTGAGCGAGCGCTTGCACGAGGTGTATGAAGCATCGCGCGAAATGGTGAAGCCGACGATCTACGGGCAGGCGATCATCTTCCTCGTCTTCGTCCCCTTGCTGACGTTCACCGGGGTCGAGGGCAAGACCTTCTCGCCGATGGCAATCACGGTGCTGCTCGCGCTGGCAGGTGCGTTCGTGGCGTCGCTCACCTTCGTGCCCGCGATGGTGGCGCTGCTCATTCGCGGCAAGGTCGCCGAGAAGGAGGTGCGTGCGATCGCATGGGTGAAGACGCGTTACGAACCCGTGCTCAAGCGCGTCATCGCGCGTCCCTGGCCCTGGATCGGTGCCGGCGGCGGCACCTTTGCTGCGGCCATCCTGGTGTTCGGGATGCTCGGAAGCGAGTTCATCCCGGTGCTCGGCGAGGGCAATCTCGCGATGCAGGCGCTTCGCATTCCCTCGACGTCGCTGAACAAGTCGCAGGAAATGCAGCTACAGGTCGAAAAGGCCGTGTCCACGCTTCCGGAGGTGGCCTTCATCTATTCGAAGACCGGCACGGCGGAGGTCGCCAGCGATCCGATGCCGCCGAACGCGTCGGACACCTTCATCATCCTCAAGCCCCGCGATACCTGGCCTGACGGAGTCCGCACCAAGGATGATGTTATCGAACGCGTCGAAAAGAAGCTCGAGCCGCTCGTCGGCAACGCATTCGAAATCAGCCAGCCGATCCAGCTCCGCTTCAACGAGCTGATCGCCGGTGTGCGCGGCGATATCGCGATCAAGCTATATGGCGACGATCTCGACGAAATGGGCCGCGCGGCGCAGCAGGTCGCGGCGATCCTGAACACCGTTCCGGGCGCGGCCGACGTCAAGGTTGAACAGACCGCAGGCTTCCCCGTGCTTGATGTCCAGTTCGACCGCGATGCCATCGCCCGTTACGGGCTGACGTTGCAGGATGTCAGCGATACCGTCGCCGCGGCGCTTGGTGGCCGCGAAGCCGGCATCGTATTCGAAGGCGACCGGCGATACGATATCGTCGTCCGTCTCGATCGTGCCACGCGCGACGATCTCGACGCGGTGGGGGCGCTCCCTGTGCTCCTTCCCGGCGAGGGCGGTGCGCGGGCATCGGTGCCGCTCAGCGAACTGGCCAAATTCGGTTTCTCCGAAGGGTTGAACCAGGTCAGCCGTGAAAACGGCAAGCGGCGGGTGGTGGTGCAAGCCAATGTCCGCGGCAACGATCTTGGGTCCTTCGTCGCCGAAGCACAGGAGAAAGTGAACGCGCAGGTCAAGCTTCCGACGGGCAGCTTCATCGAATGGGGTGGGCAGTTCGAGAATCTGCAAGCCGCATCGGCGCGGTTGTCGATTGTCATCCCGATCATCTTCGCGGCGATCTTCGGCATCCTGTTCATGGCCTTGGGCGGTGTGCGGCAAGCCATCGCGGTTTATTCCGCAATCCCTCTCGCGCTGGCCGGCGGCGTCTTCTCGTTGCTGCTGACCGGGCTGCCATTCTCGGTGTCTGCGGCGGTGGGCTTCATTGTGCTTTCGGGCGTGACGGTGCTCAACGGGCTGGTCGTGATGTCGAGCATCAACCAGCGCATCGACGAAGGAAAACCGGTGGACGTCGCGATCGGCGAGGGCGTCATGGAACGCGTCCGTGCGGTGTTGATGACGGGTATCGTGCCCGCGATCGGCTTCGTGCCGATGGCGCTCGCCACCGGAACCGGCGCCGAGGTGCAGAAGCCGCTGGCGATCGTCGTCATCGGCGG
>Ga0265296_1003913_pt1 | contig 13362 bp, 10 predicted proteins | sample MunlanPumphouse1_FD_189073 | JGI IMG/M metagenome (GOLD analysis project Ga0265296, IMG submission 189073) | Groundwater microbial communities from a municipal landfill in Southern Ontario, Canada - Pumphouse #1 | ecosystem: Environmental > Aquatic > Deep subsurface > Groundwater | place... | reverse complement strand
CCCGATATTGATGTCTTATTGGGAAATACCCCAAGAGCTATCTGCCATTTGGGGAGCGTGCCTTTTATTAGTTGTAAAGGTTTTGAGTACTTATATTCATTTGCGCTTGATGGAAGTAAAATTTCATGTTTAATGTTTTTTCTTCCAAGATCAAATGAGAACCCTCCATCAAAATATGTGTTAATGCCTACCCCAGAGGTTCCCCCTCTTCCAGAGAGTAAGATAATTTTGTCTCTAGAAATTGTTCGTTCATTTAGCAAAAAGATCCCTTCTACGAGAGCTAACTTTAAAGCAGTGCCGCTACCAAGCCCAATATGATTTGAAAAATCACTATCGTTAATCCTTATATTTGCGTGATGTTCTAAATTTTCAAGTTGTATAATTTGTTCAAGGAAATGAGTGAAATTTTGACTTTCGGTTTTGTCTACTCTTTCAGTTCTACAATCGATAACTTTTGAATAGGTTGATTTCGAAAATTCAATTGTTAAAGACGGCTCATTGATTGCGAAGCCACCCCCTCCATTTACCCTATATCCGTCTTTATTCATGAATATAAGGCTAAGGTGAATCCTAGGGAAAATTTTTATTTTAAATCTGATATTGTTATTCACTACTATTCCATTCATATTCAAAATGATCTAAATATTTCTTTACAAACGGACTATTTTTTTCAAAATGGATTGCCGGTGTATCTTTGCTTTGTAGCTCTTGGAAAACAGGCCCTACAATACAAGTTTCGTCAATTTTAAATATTGAGTGAGCGGGATAATGATCAAAATATCGAACTTCAATATTAAGCTTTGTTATTTTCTCATAGACTAAATCAAACTTTGGTTTATTTTTATCAGTCAGAAATTCTTTTTTGGGAAGTAAAAATCTAACTTTTACCCCTCTATTAATGGCCATAATAAGGACTTTTTTTTCTTCTCTTGGACTATCTGAATCAGCAAAATCATCAAATAATCTATCCATAGTCACTCCCATTATATCAATAGTTTCCTTACTTTCTTTGATTAAACCCCTATAATAATCTTCGCTATCTCTATTATCATTTATATTAATAATTTTCATGGACCTAAGCTTATCTATCTTTTCATATTCATAGAAATTTAACAATAACTGAATTATGGCTATAAAAAGACCAGTAATTAAGCCGGAGTATAAACCAAGTAGTTTCTGAGAATTGTCCTCTATTCTGTAATAGAAATATGTGAGAAATATTACTGCTATAGTAATTACTAAGATCACAATCCAAATAGTTTTTATTTTCCTTGTTTTATTAAATACATTCATTTGGTTTAATTTTTACTTCTCTGCTTTCTTTGATAAAATTTTGTTCTAGCACTCCGAATTTTTTTTGGAAGACTTCTTCGTCAAATACTTCAATACAATCAGCAATATATTTTTGCTTGTTATTAATTAAGCAATAAAGTTTGCACGAAGTTGCATAGAATAATGGCTTGTTTTTTACCTGAAAAGCTTTATTGCTTCTTCTAATTAACTTTCCATTTAACCCCGAGATAATATCATTAAATAATATTTGCTTTCGAAGATGTTGTTTTATTATTTTTATTAGATTTGATTTATTAGCATTAAAGTTTAAAAATGCCATTGTCCTAAGTTTCTGCTGGCTATCTATTAAGGAAGAAACTCTTGTATTTTCGTCTTCAAAACTAATTTCTGAGAAGATTTCTTCATATATTCTTCTCAGAAAGATGGAATGAGATTGTTCCAATGAATTGCGTAACATCACCTTTGTAAGTTTATATCTCCTTTTGTATTGGTGTTTTTTATAATTCATTGATTATTTGAATAATAGTGTTTTTTGATTTTTAGATGTTTGTGCAATGTTAATAACTGAATTTTAAATACGAAATATCATTCCCCCTTCTTTTTTATCGGATACTTTAGAACATAATTTTCAATTAATTCACCCATCTTTCTTCCAGTTGCTTTTTCCATAAGGATGAATTCATACGGTTCTGGTACACCACCATTGTAATATATATCAGTTAGTCTCTTCTTATCAATTCCTGTTTTGTTTAAAATATAATCAAACATGTTCTTACCTTGAACTTCAACTTCATTTCTCATGAAAATGCCGAAGTTGCTTCTCTCTTCGATTTCTTCTCCGTTTTTTAAATCTAAGTTTCTATGTGTATATACGGCTTTGATAGCATTTTCGATAATGTCACCCGAGAATACAGTAATTTTATGGAAGGAGTGCACAGAAACGCTTTTCTTTTTTTTATTGATTATTTTGCTTATTTCTCCGCCAGTCATATCTGTTAGATATGCAAATTCTTTATTCGGTAACCCCGAGGACAATTTTCGTGATAATACGTAATTTCCAAAATTAGCCACCTCTATTTCGAGTAACTTATCGTCATCCATTGTCATGTCTATTTATTTTGAAAATTCCATTTTATTTGTTTTGTTAAAATGGAATTGTATTCGTATATTTGTTTAAACGATTTGAAATTCATGGCTTTTAGCCTTGATTAACGATGTATCTCGACCTGTAAACGACTAATTTATCTCGAGAGAACCGTGAAATCGTCCCATGCTTAAAAAAATGTTACCTTTGTAACTCAAAATAAAAGCATGCGGGCGGTGTCGCGTATACTTTAGAGATTGCGTCGAAGTCCTTCGGGACCTAGATTAAAAGGCTAGTCACCTTCAGGTCTAAAGTGCGGGCCGCCCCTTGTATTTTTCAAGGTTTCTCCACACTTTAAAATACATCGTTCATATCATAACCAATAAGTTTATGAGAACGACATTTTTTAAAACCTTAATGCACCGGTATCAGATCAAAGATCTATATACTCGGTATTCCGCTAAGCAGCATTTCAAAAATTTAATCCGCGCGCCGGACTAAGCATTTAACCATACACAGCACGTAAAAGGAGAGGAACAATAAAATGGCTCGGCATTCTTATCCAAAAGAATAGCGATACTTCCCTTAAACGTGTCTGCCACCGACCCATTACTTCAATATTTAAATAGAGAATAAAAGGCAAGAAGATGGCTAGTACTAAATAATTGTTTTGCACCATAAATTTAGGCAAACTTTTCATTGCTGGCAACTTTCTATTCAAATTATTGTCGTAATACAACAAAGGGTCGGTTCTTCCTATCATTGTGGATGTCCGTGACGAACATATATATAACCATTGACGAAAAGAGTAAAACGGCATTCTGAGGTTTAGTTAATAAATTTTTTAACAGTGTAGGCTGTGTTGAGACTTTTGACTCGATAGGGGATTGTTTTATCCTATTTTTTTTCAAAGAATCCATGCAGCAGTACGCCCTCAAAAGCCAAAAAAATGAAAGAGCTTTTAAAAAAATTGGTCGCCTTTGATCTGGCGATGTACGAAATCCATCATCTGGAGTATGATCCAGTAGTGTGTATTAAAGATTTTTGGACTAGATACGATATGGACAGTTGTCGCAATCATCTAGTTGAACTGCTGACGATTTATTTTGACAAGGAAAGGGGAGTTAATCCTACTATCAGTACAACAGATGTACAGAATTTCTCCGTCGCATTGTTTCGCATGGTAATGGGGTATTTTCTAATTCACTACAAAAAGATTAATCTGACAGAGGTGGAAATTTCATTTCTCCGAAGCAATAGATTCATCGCCTGCGAACTCGAAAGCAGCAAGGAAATCTACGATTTTTTTTATCAGCTTTCTCAAAACCACTAATAAAAAAATGATGAATATCCTGAAATTTTTAGCTTTTTTAAAGGGCTATATAACCTATATATTTCAAGTACCTGTGAAGCACTACTTAAGCACAGATATAGTACTAATTACGCAAAATTTGCGTAAGAAAATTAGACAAGGAAAAACGTACTTCAAAGGTACTTCGATCCTGCTAAAAAAGCGCTGTAAGATTGGCGCTCAGAACCTAATAAAAACGGAAACTTCTTTGGGCAGCGTTCGGCTTTTGTTTGAGGATCGTTCGACACTGCGTCGTACCAGCGTCGCCTCATCTTCGGGAACGCCTCGACTGTTGTTCGACTGCGCTTCGGGTAGGAGTCGAAGCGTACTCGAAGCCCTGCCGAAGCCGAGCCGAAGAGCTCCCGAGCCTGTCTCGAACATGTACCGAAGAAGTCTCGAAGCCGAGCCAAAGGTCAGTCGAAGAGCGGAAGAGGTATCACTTTCTTCGGACTTTTGCCTGACCAACTTTGCCCCAGCTTCTGCCTTTCATGAAGTCGGCCTTAAGTTTTCATCGGGATCTCATCGGGCCACACCGATCAAAACCCGATGCGGACTCGATGAAAAACCGATGAAATGTAAAAATTCGGCAGGTATTGCTCAAAAGATGGTCGAAGATTTTCAAAAGGTGGGAGATGCTAGATTGACGTATAGAGTAGAATGTGAACGATCTGTTTTAAGGTTCTTTAAGTCGATCTGTAAGGCTTTGGTGTTTCGAGCCAATACTTTACTTGGATTAATAGGTCCAGTTGTTCAGCGGGCTTTAAAATGTCTTTTATTCGTCGCAGATTATAAGCGTGCCTATCGCATGATTTTGACATGCTTGTTTTTATGTTTAGTTTCTATGTTTAGTTTATCAGCTCAGACGCCTCGCAAGGACAGCGGGGCCGATGGGCTCTCCAGTCTCGTTGCGCTAAAACCAGGCGATAAAATCCCGGATGCGGTATGGAACCAGCCGCTTGAACTCAATTATTTCAATGGGAAAAAGAAAACAATCAAGTTTGCCGATTTGAAAGGGAAGCTTATCCTGCTGGATTTTTGGGCGACTTGGTGCCCATCGTGTATTGAGGGGTTTCCACATCTAGAAGATGTGTTGGCGATTAATAAAAATGAGATTGCCGTGCTGCTTGTCAATAGCACACAGACAAAGGATACACAAAAACGTGTACAAGATCTAAAGAAAAAATATCAAGCGGCATATGGCTTTCAGACTTCTCTTCCTTATCTATTTGGCGACACCATTTTTCAGCAATTATTTCCTCATAACGCGGTTCCACATGTCGTTTGGATAAATAAAGATGGTATTCTGGTTGCCAATACTTATCCCAATGCATTGTCAAAAGAAAATATAACAGCAGTGCTTCATACTGGAAATGCAGATTTCCATCAAAAAAAAATGAGGACCAATAAAGAAGTGGCTCTGATAACCAATGAAATGCTGAATAACGGATTTTATGCAGGTTCTGTTTTTCAGACTTATCAAGAAGGGTTAGATGCTAGTTCTGGAAATTATTCGTTCGACGGAAAAAGGACCAGGTATCAGCTATTGAACCTCAGATTCTCTCAGCTCGTGGCCATAGCATTTCAAAAAGAATTGAAAGGAATACCATGGAGACATTGGCAGTTTGCTACAAGCAGCGGAGTAAACCCTAAACACAGACTCCTGACCCCAAATCGTTATGAAAACAGCTTCTGTTATGAAATGGTGGTGCTGGATTCTTTGCCTAAGAGCAGAGCTAGACAATTTTTTACGGAAGATTTTAAGAAGTTCTTTGGGATAAAACTTTCTGTAGAAAATAAGCCAACGGATGTATGGCGCGTCAGTTTCAATTCCGCTACCGAGAAGATCAGGAGTAAAGGTGGTATCCCAGAAGTTTTCCTGGGAGATTCGCAGACGGAAATGAAATTCCGCAATATTCCTCTAGAATTGTTGGTGGATAACCTCAGCCTATATTTTCATCGTCCATTGGTAATTGGAGCGTCCAAAGAGGTACTTGTAGACATGACCATTCCTAAAGATTTTGAAGGCTGGGAAGAGGATACGCGAAAGGCATTTCTCCGAGCAATGGGTTTAGAGCTTAATTCTGTACAGGAGACTATTGTCTGTGCATCATTTTCATTAACGGATAGATAGGAGGGTAGGATATGTATATGAGAATGTTATGCATCCTAAGTGTTTGGATGTGCTGGCTTACGTCCTATAGTCAGGTAAAAGAAAGAAACATAGTTCGGGGAGTAATTCTATCAAGCGAAGACTTGCGCCCATTGCAGGGCGTCACTGTGCAAAATATGGTTACAAATATGCGTTTAAAAAGTGAAGCCGATGGAAGTTTCGGAATAAGCGGAGATTCGCGGGATACTCTTCGGTTTTCGGCTATGGGTTATCAGGAATTACGGGTATTGGTAAAGGATGTGTTGGCTAAAGGTAGGGTTTTGATGGCTGTAAAGGATAATTACTTGGAAGAAGTGCAGATCAATACGGGCTATCAGATTTTAAAACCCAATGAAACAACAGGTTCTGCCAGTGTGATTTCCAATGATATGCTCAACCAGCAAACTGGTACAAACATTTTAAACAGGCTCAATAATGTGGCCTCTGGGCTGAGATTTGAAAATCAGCCCAGTACTGTCAGTGACAGACAAAAGCTGAATTTTTCTGTTCGGGGTCTCAGTACCATAGATGGTAATCTTGATCCATTGATAGTATTGGATGGTTTTATTTATGAGGGCAATGTGGCTAATATAGATCCGAATAGCATCGAATCTGTTACCGTTTTGAAAGATGCCGCGGCAAGTTCGATATGGGGTGCAAGGGCTGGAAACGGGGTTGTGGTCATCACTTCTAAAAAAGGAGGTCAGGGTGCTGGCAAAATAATGAATACCACATTTAGCAGCACATTGATTACAAAAGCGAAGCCAAACCTTGATCAGGTGTATCAATTGTCCAATAAGGATTTTATCGATGCAGAGTCCATGTTGTTCAATAAGGGATTTTACGATTGGCTTGGGAATGGTTTTCAGTATATCTCGGTCACGCTGGCTATAGACATATTTGACAGGACAAAACGTGGATTGCTGACTCCTGCAGATTCAGCAGATCTGATCAATGAGCTTATGACAAAAGATGGGAGAAAATCATACCGTGACCTGTTTCTCGAATCGCCCTTCTCGCAACAGTATTCCTTAAATCTTTCGGGCGGCAGCAGACAGTATAATTATGGTTTTTCCGGAGGCTATACCCGAGAAATAGACGAGTATGCAGGACGGTTTCGAAAGTTGAATTTACAGCTTACAAATAGCTTCCAGCCTACAGAAAAACTGGACATTGCGATCAACCTTTTGTTTACAAACAGTATTTCTGAATCAGGAAAGCCAAAGTTTGAATCACTTCACTACAACGGTAAGCAGGTGCCTTACATGGATTTTTACAATAATGATGGCTCTCAACGCGCCTTTTATCCAGAATTTAGGGGTACTTATATGACCGAAAATTATGGCACACCTTACTTAGACTGGGGGTATTATCCATTGTCTGATTATAAGCAGGCTGTTTCAACGACAAGATTGAATGAGTGGTATTCAACCATAAGTGGAAAATATAAAATTTTACCTTTTCTAGATGTAAGTGTCGGGTTCCAGTATCAAATCCAACAGACCGATCTGCAAGGACTATATAATGAAGAAAGCTATTATGCCCGAAAGAACATTAATCAATTTATGGAGGTTTCAAATGGGGGAAGTAGCATTACGTATCATATTCCCAGAGGTGGGATCAAGAGCAAAGACTTCTCCTCAGGACGGTCTTACACCGCAAGAACGCAGTTAAATATGAATAAGTCATGGGGTCTGCACCGGTTGATCGGTATGGCTGGTGGAGAAATTCGCGAAACAGCAAGCAAGGGTGAAAATTATTGGGTATATGGTTATAAAGAGAAGCCCTTACAGGCAGTTCCGGTAGACTTTACGACATATTTCACTATAGTGCCTTCAATGGTGCCAATGGGTATTACGGGAAGTCCATCTTTCACTGATCGCGTGAACAGGTTTGTATCGCTCTATTCAAATTGGAGTTATATTTTTAAGGATCGATATGCCTGGTCGGGAAGCTTTCGAAAAGATGGAGGCAATATATTCGGAGCAAAAACCAACGATAAATGGTCACCGTTATGGTCTACAGGTCTCTCTTGGGATATCGGGAAAGAATCGTTTATTGCCCTTAAGGATGTAGATCGATTGAAGTTAAGGGCTACCTATGGTTATAGTGGGAATGTTGACCTGCGTAAAACGCCGCAGCCTATCGCCAGTGTAACTGCAGGTAGTTATACAAGATTACCTGCATTGACGATCTCAAAATTAAATGATCCATCTTTAAGATGGGAGAAAGTGTCCACCTTCAACCTTGGACTGGATTTCTCTCTGTTTAAAGGTCGTCTATCTGGTACGGTGGATCATTACATTAAAACAGGAAAAGATCTGTATGGGCTCACTGATTTTGATTATACCGCTTGGGGTAAATCCAATACAGTAACCAAAAATGTTGCATCCATGAGAGGAAAAGGCTGGGATATCACACTTTCAACGAATAATCTGGATAAAGCGGTGAAATGGAATTCTAGGCTGCTTTTGAATTTGAATAAGAACAGGACTACTGCATACTATAGGGCTTTGAACAGTGGCGTATCATCTTTTTTGGGCGATGGAAATACCATCACGCCAATACCGGGGATGCCATTGAATGCACTCTCAGCCTTTAAATGGATGGGGCTCGATAGTGAGGGAAATCCACAGGGTATCCTCCGTGGTGAAGTCAGTAAAGATTATATCGGTATCAACAACGCTGCATTTAACGACGGACTGGAAGGCGGCAGCATCGTTTTTTATGGTTCTGCCAAGCCGCAGGTTTATGGATCACTTATAAATACTTTCGGATGGAAATCTTGGACGCTTTCGCTAAATGTGAGCTATAAAGGAGACTATTATTTTAGAAAACCTGCGACTTCCTATTATAACCTTTTCAACCGGGGGGCTGCTTTTCCTGATTTTGAGACGCGCTGGCAGCAAGCAGGGGATGAATTGAAGACTTCAGTGCCTTCGGTGCAATATCCATTGGAAGATTTTAGGGACGCGCTATATGTGCAATCTGAGGTAAATGTATTGAAAGCTGATCATTTGAGGTTAGAGTATATAAACATTTCATGGGATAAAACCCTGAGGCTTCAACAGCGTGCTTTACGGATGAAATTTTATGGAAATGTAAGCAATCTGGGCTTACTATGGACTGCGAATAAGCAAAATATTGATCCTGAATTTCCTTATCGGATTTCGCCCCCAGCGACCTTATCTTTTGGATGCCAGTTAAATTATTGATCATAAATGAATCTTGAAATGAAAAAGACGAAAAAACACTTTTGCTTTCTTACGATCTATCTCGCATTATTCGTAACATTCCATACATCCTGCAACAAGTATTTGGATATACAAGCAAACAAAAATCAGGTAGTACCAGAGGATCTGACAGATCTTCAGCAGATACTGGATGGTTCGCAAAACATTAATTTTAATTTTTGTTCCATAGGTGAGGTTTCGGCTGACAATTACTTTTTGAAGCAAAAGGTATTTGATGGCCTGAATGAAGTGGGCAGAAAATTTTATACCTGGGAAAATCCCGTTTATAATTTTAATAATGATTGGGCAAAAGCCTATATCACTGTCTATAACTGCAATTTAGTGTTAGATAAAATTAAAGAAATTAAGAGAGTGGAGGCAAATAAAAATGATTGGGATAATGTAAAGGGCAGTGCCCTTTACTATCGTGCCAGCCAATATCTTAGTTTGGTATGGACCTATAGTAAAGCATATCAAGACGATACATCTGCGAAGGATTTGGGTATTGTACTGCGCAGTACCTCAGATTTTAATGTAAAGTCTGAAAGAGCAACTGTTTTAAAGACTTATCGTGTTATAGTGGATGATCTTTTAGCTGCCGCCGACATATTGCCTGATAAAGCAATTCACGTCATGAGACCATCAAAAATAGCAGCATATGCGGGATTGGCGAGAGCTTACCACTCGATGGCGAAATACGATTCAGCTTACTATTATGCGGATAAGGTCTTATCGGTAAATAAAGAGCTTATGGATTATAACAATGCGGCTGAAGTGAAAATTTTAGCTTCATATCCTTTTACAAGATTTAACAAAGAAACACTCGGATATTTTGAACTTGTGACCATTAATGCGCAAATAGGAGTTAATAACGCTAATATTGATTCAAATCTTTACCAGTCTTATCATGTTAATGACCTAAGAAAGCAGGCCTTTTTTAAAATGAATGCAGATGGCTATGTTTCGTTTAAAGGCAGTTACGCGGGCAGTGCAAATTTATTTGGTGGGCCTGCTGTTGATGAAATGTTTTTAATCCGTGCGGAATGCGCTGTAAGAAAAGGAAGCATTCGGGAAGGAATGGATGATATGGATTATCTATTATCCCGACGTTATAAAATAGGAAGTTATATACCAGCTCATTTTGAGATTCAGGAAGAAGCACTTGATTTTGTTCTTGGGGAAAGACGGAAAGAGCTGCTCTTTAGAGGTTTGAGATGGATGGACCTGAAACGTTTAAACGAAGAGGGGCGGGGAATTCAGCTTAAAAGAAACGTGAACGGGAAAGAATATATTCTCAAACCGAGAGATAATAAATATGCACTACCATTGCCTGAAGATGTGATTATGGCGACAGGAATGCTTCAAAATCCTATTTAAGAAAAATCTTTATAATAGTCTTTTTTTGAATTATATACCTTAAACGAGAGACCAGCATTATTTGAAACTGGTCTCTTGTTGAAGGACAGCCAATAGATTAATTGAAAACGAAAATCTTCAAACAAATCTTTGGCAAATACGAAAAATTAGCTTCTGTTGTGAATGTTAATTTCAGTTTCACTATTTCCACCACTTCGTTCAGGGATAAAACCCGAACCTGTTGAGATTTCCGCTAACTCAATTTGACTGGGATCTAGTTCTCCTGCCGAATTTAGGTCTGAAGTCTCCACTTGCATAGAACAGGCTTTATTGTCACCTGAACAGGATTGACCATTTGGTGTCGTTGTCCAATTCGACTCGTTTGAAACCTCTCCGCTTAATAGCGGATTTCCCTTGAAATAAACAGTTACAGGAGCTAAACTTTTTCCTGTATAAGCCTCAGCACCTTTAAATGCTGAGAATCCGATAATCATGGCTCCGCCTAATATCATGTAGCCATAATTGTTTAAAAATTTGGTTAGCATAATGCTACCCTCCTTTCTGTATTGCATGCCAATAATTGATGAGTATAGTGGTTGGCCTGCAAACTTTTGGTAAATAATTGTTGTCGGTACGGTTCTGTGTACCGATCGTATCTTTATGCCAGGCTGCCTACTATAGGCCTACTGACGCTGTCATATACTGGAGAATGGCGTATGCTGTCTGGCATATACCAGATTTCATGTGTTGGTTTAAATGTTGCATTTTTATAGCTTACAATTCCTGTTGCTAGAATAACCGTGAGAAAGAGGCCGACAGCGGTCTTGTTGCTTAAGTTGTCTCGGCCGCGCAGCACAGATTGGCGGTTGAGTATTTGCCCTGCTAGCGATAGACCAAGAATAAGGAGATTATAGATCAGATGCGCTGTCCAGGAGATATGACTGAGAAAGCTGGTACACATACAAGGTTTTTTGTCATACACATCGAGGACGCCAAGGGCAATATAAATCGAAAATAAGGTGATCATGATAGTCGATGCTATCCAGCCCCAACGCTGTAAACGGCGTGCAGGCAACCCAAGCAAAGCTCCGATGCTAATTTCCAGCAGCGGAAGCAGCCAAAAAAGTATTGGCGCAAGGATGCTAATGATCGGTTGTTGCTGCAGTGCAATATGAAATGCACTGAGCTGCCAGAGTTTTTCAATACCCACGTAAACCCAAAAGAGGATCATCGCCGCCCGAAGGACTTTATAAATCGTTGTATTAATTTTGTTCGCTTCCATAGCTTTAATTATTTGTACAGCGTCACTTATTATTTTCTCCGCTGTTTTTTTCGTTTCAAAAACAGGGCGCCATACCTGCCCCTCCCGGCTCGGGTACAGCGGCCTGCTTCAGCGTCAACTTCTACCTTTCGTACGCTTCAAAACAAAGATAGATCGGATTTCAGTCGACCGCAGGGGTAGTAAATAGGGCATAGTGAGCCAGCGAATACCGTTCTAAATAGCTGTATGAATGGGGGCGGGGAATTAGAGACGAAATAACTGCTATGGGCATGGCGCAGCAAAATAGCCTACAGAAATGATTTTAAACAGGATTTAAAACCTGATCAATTCTTTTAGCGCAGGGGTAACGTGGGAATACCCCTGCTTTTTAAAATTAGGATGGATTTTTATCCATTTAATTCGGGGAACTTTTCGTGCAATTCATTCAGCATCGTTTTCAATACTTTGCGTAGGTGGACAGCAGCGGGAAATTCGCTGCCTCTGTCCATCTTTGTGAGGCTGTGTATCGAAAGCAGTATGCCTTCCTTGGTTTTCACGAGTTTTGAGAATTCTTCCGCTGCTTCCTTTTTCTCGGACGATCGCATGACTTTGGCCTTCACACATAAATGTAGCCAGAGTTTGAGCTCCTTCCCATTCAGATTGCTATGGATAAACCGATAGGGAACAGCGCTGGAAGACTTATCATCTGCCGTTTCCATTTCAATATACTGGCACATCAGCATGAGCAGCGTGCTGCGGTTGGGATCATAGGCAAAGCCTGGGATGGCGGAGAAATGCTGCGGATACCGCAATAGATTGTCGGTAGCGGCCGGGTCAGCTTCGTAGAATTCCTTCCAGCGATTTAAAAAGCCGATATGGTTAAAATTAAAATTGATCATCAAGATCAAAAAGCGAGAAGGCCAGTTTTTATGCTGACGCTCGTCCTGGGCCAGTTGCCTGAGCGCATCAATCAGCTGAACAAGGTATTGCTGATGATGATATTGCAGGTAGGGTATTTTGCCCCGCTGGAAAAGGCTTTCAATGGCGGAATGCACTTCATCCAGATAGGCTTGGGGAATCTGTTTATGCCTTAATCTCTCTAAGGTGTCTTCGAGGTGAAGATCTAGATATTGCCTGATGCGTTTTTCATGATGTTGCGGTAGCGGTGTCAGGGGATTGATATATTTCTTAAATAAAAATTCTACACTTTCCAGTAGTTCCTCCACCCGAAGGAGCGCATTATGTTCCTCTGAAATGGAAAGATCGCAGCAGGTGTATAATACTTCATGCAGGCGAAGCAACTGTGTATGGTAGAGCTGTATGCCACGGATCGCCTGATCGGCATGGGTATATTGCCGATGGAGGGCCAGGGCGTCGTTCAAATGTTCGGTACAGGCAGAAGCAATTGCTTCCAGTTGTTTGGTTCGGCTGGAAGGGCTGATATGGGCAAAGGTCTCTATTAAAAGCATCAGGGGATATAAGCTTGTGATCATTTGTACCTCCTTTTCATTTCTTTGTGATACCATGGCCAGCCATATACACCCGGATGCAGCGTCATGTTCAGCTTGCCGCCCTCTTTGGCCTGCTCAAAAGTCTTTGGATGTACCTCGACCGGAAATTGGTATTTCTCATCTT
>Ga0265296_1003912_pt1 | contig 13362 bp, 9 predicted proteins | sample MunlanPumphouse1_FD_189073 | JGI IMG/M metagenome (GOLD analysis project Ga0265296, IMG submission 189073) | Groundwater microbial communities from a municipal landfill in Southern Ontario, Canada - Pumphouse #1 | ecosystem: Environmental > Aquatic > Deep subsurface > Groundwater | place: Canada... | reverse complement strand
CCCGGCGGATGCGCTCTTTGCCGATTTCGGCAATGGTTTTGTAACCTGCCTTGAAGGCTTCCGATTTTTCATCGCAGGGTTCTGGAAGTTGCACCATGATAAATTTGCGGTTGCCACCGTCTTCGGCGTTATGCTGCAAAACAGCATGCGCGGTGGTAGCGGAACCTGAGAAAAAATCAAGTACAATACCTTCGCACACATTATCAAAGTTTGTAGAAATAGAAAAAAGCTGGGTCAGCAGTCTCGTTGGTTTAGGAAAGGGGAAAATAGATTTGGCCAATAATTGTTGAAAATCTTTCGATCCCTCTTGGGTATATGGCCCCTCAAGGATTGATAGAGGTTTTCCTCTTCTGATTACACCATTCTCATCTCTTAAATATCCTTTGAATCTGATCTTAAATGAACCGTCCGATTGCGGATTGAATTCCAGTAAGTTATTTTTTTGTGCGTCCAGCACCCTTTCTTTAGACCAAAGCCATTGTTTTTCTGGCCAAATTTCTATACCCTGATGCGTAATCGGGAATCGCAGATTCGGCCTGTCACCCATACTTGTAGTATCTAAAGGCCATGTGGCATATGGGCCTCTTATTTCGTACTTTTCATCTTTTTTGTTATACATTGCAGCTGTTTTTTCAGAGTATGGAACTGAAATATCGTCTATTGCAAAAATATTTTTGCATAACAAAGTACGTATTCATGAAGGCTTATCCATCCTTTTGTTTTAGCACCTCCACCGGTCTTATTTTTCCAGACTATTTCTTCAAAAAAATTGTCCTCTCCGAATACTTCGTCACAGATCTTTCGGAGACTTACAACTTCAATATTGTCTATTGAAACAAACAAAAGTCCGTCCTCACTCAACAAATTTCTTGCCAGCTTTAAACGTGGATACATCATGCTCAACCAATCTGAATGAAACCGTCCATTTGCCTCCGTATTTGCAACCAAGCGATTTCCTGCCTCATCTTTCTGATTGGAGCGCTGGAGAAATGATTCCGTATCTTCAGCAAAATTATCCTCATAGATAAAATCATTACCTGTGTTATACGGCGGATCGATATAAATCATCTTGACCTTGTTCAGATAGGTTTCCTGGAGTAACTTGAGCACATCAAGATTATCGCCTTCGATATACAGATTCTTGGTATTCTCAAAATCGACGCTTTCCTCTTCACAGGGGCGAAGGGTCTTGGCGATTGGAGCGTTGGCCGTGAGAATTGCCTCGTTCTTGCCGGGCCAGCTCAAGGTGTAACGCTCACGGGGGCCTTCCACCAGACTGGCGGATAGTTCCTGGCGTAACTGGTCGAAATCAACCGCCCGGCGAATCTTGCCGCTTTCATCACGGTCTTCGGTGATGCAATTGGGGAACATTTCGGCGATTTTTACGATGTTGGCATCCACCAGATTGGGGCTCTGCATTTTCAGTTTATCCATGGCAATTCCTTTTCAGTATCAAAATTATGATCGTAGGGGCGCAGGCAATGTGCCCCTACCCGATATCCCTACGTTATTCTCTTCTTCCCTTTACCGGTCAACCCCTTGAAATTATCACCCGTCACCACTGGTTTGCCGGATCGTTTTTCAATGTCCCGGCGGGTGCTGCCCGCAACCGCGCCGCCTTCCTGGGCATCCTTCTTCAGCGGTTCAATTCCCTGGGAATCCCGATCACGATGCAGCTTGGTGGTGGTTGCCTCGCCAAGCATGGTCAGAATCAGCTCAATATCGGTCATATGGTCGCGCAGGTTCTCCCACGCCAATCCTTTCACCTGCTTGTGTTCATCCACCTTCAGATCAAAAGCCCCCTGCATGATCTCGTTGGTCAGTATCGCATATTCCAGACTGGTCTTGGCTCCACGATTTTTCCACTCGCCGGTCAAATCCTGGCGGACGGCAATCCCACGCATCCGCTTGTCAATCCACTCTTTCGGATACCCTTTTTTCTCATACAGCGCCTGCATCCGCTCCATGGATAGTTCGGGGTTTTCGATTTCCTCAAGTCGTTCATAACCTACCCGGGCCAGCCATTGTTTGAACGGTTCAACCTTTGGCGAGGGAATTGACTGGATGATACGAAACATGGTTTCAGTGTTGGCGCAATCGGTGGCGTAATATTTCCCATCGGCAGCAGCAAATTTCAGTTGTACGATTTTATCGTACAACTCGGAATAACCTTCTTTTGCCAGCTTACGCTTGAGATCGCTCCAATATCGTTTTGGTATGTTGCTGCCGGTAAGCACTTCTACAACATCAATTACAGAAAACCACCATTCGTCTTCATTCATGATTTTGCGAATATGTTTCCCTTCAAAAACCGCCACACTGATTAAATCGGATTTTGTCATGTGACATGCTCCTTTTCTGTCTTATTGCTTGCCTGGTCAACAGGGAACGGTCAACGACCGTAACCGTTCCTGTATCTCTCGCACCTGTGCGTTGAATTCTACCTTCCTGTTAAATTGCTTTTCGCTTTTCATCTTTGTTTCCAGCACCCGTAGGTCACGTTGGCATTTTCGAATCATTCTGACCCGTTCCATCAAGACATCCAAGTTTTCACCGTCGAGCGGCGCTAAATCAATATAGGCAAAGAGCATCTGCTCGTAAAGAGTTTTCATATCAAGCGCCACTGGAAGGGGTTTAACCGGGACAACATCATCCGTCCAATCGGTTTCAAAATAGGTTTCAGTCATCCATTTACCGGAACTGTCAGCCGCGGGGCGCTTGTAGGCCGCCACTCTTTTTATCCTCCCTTCATACAACAACCGGTAGAGTATGGGATAGGGAATCGCCTTATCAATCGCAACCAGAACATCAGAGTCCAGCTCCGGCTCCTTGAGGGTAATCTCAAACACCTGAATCTCGGTGAATCCGTCTCGCGTTGCCAGATTGGTGGTCTCGGGGGACAATTTATATTTCCAGACAATCTCGCTGATCTGCGACACGAACTTGGCCTTGACCGACTTCGAGGGCTTGGCATTGGTATATATCTTTACCTTTGGCAGCACCCGATTGAATTCAGCCTTTGCGGGGTAGATAAACACGTTTAGGGTGCTCCTCGCACGACCAGGAAGGCGATAAGCTCAAAGTCATCCAGGCCGCTAATGGAATTCAGCAAGGCGGTAGTGCCGCCGCCGGTGAAAAGACTGTCTATGTCTTTTTCTTCCTTGAGATCGATCATGGAGTGAATGGACTGCTTCAGGAGATGGGAATATGCCACCATTTTCCGGCCATCCTGGGTTTCCCGGTTGAACGGTTCATAAAGGGAGGGAATGGGCTCAGAGCGGTCCTTACAAGCGGAACGGAGACTGTCAAGGATCTTTTTAACCTCCGTGTGGTTAATCAAGACCTCACCGTTGACGTTGATGTAAATCAGATAGTAGGGGTGCAGGCGGTTCTGCTGATTGATATTTACGCCATTGTCGGTGTTGCGCAACACGAAAATAACGCCGGGATGAATTTCCTTCTCCGGCTCGGCGCCAATGATCGCATGCATTCCCTTGGGAGCACCGTCTAAACTGCCGTTGGCCTTTACATAATTGACCAAGTCCATGCGGAAGTCGTTCAAACCGAGGTCGGTAATGGAGACTCCGGTCTTTACATCCTCCAGATCAATAACTTCATCCTGGAGCCGCTGAAGCTGTTCCTTGCGGAATGCCAGATCGTTGGCCTCGGCACTGAGAACATTGTCATCACCGGTAGCGGTAACGTCGGCAATTATCATGCGGTTTTCAACGCGGGCCTTCAGGTTGATATAGTCATCAAGGGAGATGTCAGGCCAAAAATTCACGAGTTGAATCTGGGTATTTTTCGAACCAATTCGGTCAATTCGCCCGAACCGCTGAATGATGCGGACCGGATTCCAATGGATGTCGTAGTTCACCACAAAATCGCAATCCTGCAAGTTTTGCCCTTGAGAGATACAATCTGTACCGATCAGTATATCAATCTCCGCTGGCTCTTGCGGCATGATCAAAGCCTTTTCCTTGGATATTGGAGAGAACAGTGTAAGTATCGATTGAAAATCATAGCTGTGTTTGAGTGTTGACTTGCAGCGGTCGCTGCCGGTGACTTTAGCGGTATGCAAGCCGAACTGTTTCTTGATGTAGAGTGCCAGGTTATCATAGAGATAACCGGCTGTGTCGGAAAAGGCGGTGAAGATCAGTATCTTTTTGTTACCAAGATTGATGGGTTCTGTCTGTTTACGTGCAATCAATTCTTTCAGGCATTGCAGCTTTGCATCATCGGGAGGGGTAATTTTCTGCATTTCAGTGAGCAGTTCGGATAAGACTTCAAGATCGTTACTCAGATCGAATTCCCATGAATCAAGGTCCATATCAGCTAAACTAATCTGTACCTTACCACCAATGGTGGAATCGTCAGGTAGCTCCATTTCATCTTCTTCTGCATCTGCAAAAGCTGTAGAAAGATCATCGAAGCTATCGGCAAGGCCCGTTTTCTTGAATTTATCGATCTTGACCAATGTCTTTTCATACTTATCCTGCAACATCTGCAAAGTAAGCCGGAACGCCTCCACTGAACTTTCCAGACGTTTCAGCAGATTTACCGTCATCAAAGCTTGCAGACTCTTTTCTCTGTCGCTCTGTTTTAGGCGTGAAAGTCCACCCTTTACCTCAGTATCATACATTGTTTCATACTTACCAAGACGGCTGGCCAGAATATACCGGAATGGCGCATAAACCGCCATATTCAGAATAATCAGACGATTGAATATCTCATTGAAGTTAATGACGTCTGTGCTATTGGTCAGCGGGCTGTGAAATGATATGGGCTTGAGCCGCTGTGGAAAAGGCCCGATGTCCTTGGTGTCGTAAAATTTCTGAATGTGTTTGCGGGAGCGTGCAATAGTAACGCTATCCAGCATCTCAAAAAAATCGAAATCCAGTGCATTCAGAATAGCCGCTGGTGTTCTCTCATCCGGTAGCAATTTTGCCCAGACGTTGAATACCCCTTGAGCGCGACGAAATATTTCGTTTATATCCCTATCGGTACGCAGTTTTTTGTCCAGGTTGTTGGGGTCACCTTCGTAGGCAAGCGCAAGTTGATTGCGCAGGTCGTTGAACCGGTTATTGACCGGCGTGGCAGAAAGCATTAGCACCTTTGTCTTTACACCGGCCTTGATAACCGTGTTCATCAATTTTTGATAGCGGGTTTCCCTGTCTTTGAACGCCTCGTTGTTGCGGAAATTATCCGATTCATCAATGACAACCAGATCGAAATTACCCCAATTTATCCGATCGAGCCGGACGCCAAGTGAAGAACCACGGTCCCGCTGCAAATCGGTATGACACAGGACGGTATAGTTGAAACGGTCTTTTGTAAAAATATTCGTTACCAGATTCTGATTATAATTTTGCCAGTTATCCGCGATTCTCTTGGGGCATAGAACCAGCACAGACTTATTGCGTAGCTCATAGTATTTGACTACGGCCAGGGCGGTAAAGGTCTTGCCCAGTCCGACACTATCAGCCAGAATGCATCCGTTATAACTTTCCAGTTTGTTAATAATACCGATAGCGGCATCCCTCTGGAAGTTAAACAACTTATTCCAGATTAGACTATCTTTGTAGCCCGTGAGATCATTGGGCATGACATCCTCGGAAATATCTTCGAGAAATTCATTAAAGATATTAAAGAGAATCAGAAAGTAGATGGATTCAGGGGAATTTTCTGTATAAACAGCGGCGATGTGTTCGCAAACCCGATCCGTAATATCTTCCACTTTATCGTGATCGTGCCATATCTGGTCAAACAGGCGCAGATACTTTGTTGTCACGGTGGGGTCGGTCAGCTTGTTGACAAAATTGGATACCGCATCCCCCCTTTGATAACCTAGATCCACCGCAGTAAAACCACTTAAGGGAAGATAAGCAATTTTGGCTTGATCATCTTCAACGCAAGCGAATTGTTGCATAGGGGCATTGGAACGATTTGACCGGAATCGAACTTTATGCCTGATCCACTCTGCGCACTCTTTGGCTATGGCCCGTTGAGTCAGCTCATTCTTTAAACGTATTTCAAACTCTGACCCATATAAACTGCTCTCCCGGTTGAGCTTGGGAATATGGAACTCCCTTTTTTCTTTGTTGAGTTTGTCTGTGACCTGATCGGGTATAAATGTTGGTGATGTAAAAATAAAATCCAGGGAATCAATCTGTTCCAGTTCTGACTTCAGGGCTTCGTAGGCATAAATGGAAAAACAAGAGGCGGCAATCTTAAGCTTTACATTGGGCTGAAGTATTTTCTTAAGATCATCTCCTAAAAGAGTGCTTATGTTGTCAATAATTTCCATTTAATATCCATGATGATGACAGGTCAGTTTTTGAGTCTAGTACACGGTTTCTTATGATACTGGGACACAATACTCAATTTAGCCACGTTTCTTTTTCGGCCCCGGCTTTTGCGGTCGAAGCATCCGTCCACAGTTTATTTACTTTAAATTTCTACATTATATTCTTTAACCGAATAGTCCAGCCTTAAAGAAAAAAGGCATCCCCCTCTTTGCTCTCTGTAATCTCAGGAACTAAGGAAAGACGCCCTCATATTCACCCCTCTGTGATTTGGGTTTACAAAATCATATCTGTCATTTAACCATGCACTTACCTATACCTCAATTATTAAATGGGGTCTAGTCTTTTTTCGCCTTTTTGAGCCTGTTTTACAAAGCTGCATCTAGGAACCTAAATTTCACAAAAAACGTAGAAACTTGGTAGAATTGCCAGCCGCTGAACACTTACCAAAGGGCTTGAAAGGAGATTTTATAGAACGTTCTTAAGGAGAAGCTAAATCTTTACTTGACTCTTTTCAACTGAAGGTAGCGGTTGTTTGCTGTTTTATGCTTATGCACTTCCGCATGGGACATCAAACGTTGAAGCGTATATCGAGAATGCTGTTCGCCGGGATGATATAATCGCGGTCAACAAGCTTGGTCAACCCCCTGGAGCGTGCATCCTGCATGTTGTGGACTGTCATTATATCCTCAAAGCTCACGAGTTCCGCTTTGATAAACCCCCTGGCCAGATCTGAATGAATCTTGCCGGCACACGTTACGGCATCGGTGTCTTTTTCAACCAACCATGCATGAACCTCTTGCTTCCCCACCGTGTAGAAAAACATCATGCCGGCCTTCTCCATGCCATCACGGCACATAACATTTGCGTCCAGTAATGAGGCCTTGGAAACCAGCGTGGGTTTGAAGCTCAACGGGCTGAGCGCGTTGACGATAGCCCGCTCGCTGTTATCCAAGAATAAATCACAGATCGGCTTCTGATCCTCAAGCTGTGACAGGCATTTCTTGAGCACCTCCTTTTCGGACGGATCCTCTGTCCTCGACAGCCTGCCTTCGATCTTCTCCATGTCAAGAATGAGCAGATCCAGAACATGTTCATCCGCTATGGCAATGATGTCGGCTGACTCGTAGTCTTCCGGCATAAATTCGAAATAGTACGGCGACAACTTTGCCGGCTGAAACTTCTCGGCAAGACTCACAAATATCTCGTCATTGTACTTTATCTTACCTTCGGGCAGATTCAGCCCTGTATATGCTATTTTCATTACGTAGAAAGACCTTTCTTTTGATTAACTTTACTCGTATTTTCAATTAGCGCAAACCTTTAGAGAAACCTTTAGTTTGCGTTAGGTTGGGGGCTATCTGACCGTCCGTCGTTCTTCCCACTTTCATCAATTCCATTGGATATAACATCGGCACTTTCTTGATCATCCGGTTTCTGCTGTTCATCAGGCATTTCCAAATTCCCCCCTGGTACATCATCGGGTTCTTTCATTACCTCTTCATACTCAGGTATCACGATACCTCTTCTTATCATGATCTTGTATATCCTTGCTGAGCGGTTTACTACATATCTTGTCTTCCCGGTCGGACTATACCGTTTCGGATTGGGAAGCACGGCAGCAAGCCTTGCGGCTTCTTCAGCCGTAAGAGATGAAGCATGTTTCCCAAAATAGTGCTGGGCGGCAACCTCGATACCAAACAGGCCATCCCCCCATTCTGCGATGTTCAGATAGAGTTCGATGATCTTTCTTTTGGAAAGGTTTCTCTCAATTCTCCATGTAATGACCGCTTCTTTCAATTTTCGGACAGGATTTTTTGAAAGAGACAGATAAAGATTCTTCGCCAGTTGCTGGCTTATAGTGCTGCCTCCAGCCTTAAACATCTTCTTTTTAATGTCCTTTTTAATAGCCTTCTCTATGGCTTCAAAATCAAAACCCTCATGGGACCAGAACTTGTCATCTTCTGCAATAATTACTGCCTTAATCACATAAGGAGAGATTTTGGACAGCGGCACCCATTTGTATTTTATTTTTTTATTTATACCCTGTCTCTGCCATTCTCTTTCCCGATATTCCATTATAGCCGTCTTCTTGGGATGCTTTTTCTTAAGCATTGAAACATCAGGATAAATAAAATAAAAGCAGATATTCAAAAACAGGGCAGAGACGAGAAAGATCGCAACAATGACAACCCATTTTTTAATCATAGCAACAATCATTCCACTTAAGATATACCTTTGTCAACCACGATCTCAGGAAGATATTGGATAAATCAACTATTACTCTGCATTTAACCTTCTTAAGTACTATTTTTGCAAAGCCTTACACATATTGTCCAAAATCTGCAAAAGCGGACAAGTCATCTGCTATGAAATACGATAATATCTCATATCATTTGTTATCAACAGGTTAAATTAATACTAACTGATAAAAGAGGAAGTGAGGTAAAAGGTATATTATGGCTTATTGAAGCTCCTGGCTTACCTGTTACCGGTAGGCTCAAACCTCTGCCTTAGAGGTTACTGAGTTAACCCTTTTTGTTAGCCGGGAGATCTTTCTTGAAGCGGTTTTCTTATGAATTACGCCCTTTGAGGCTGCCTTATCAATAGCAGGAATAGCCTTTACTAAAGCTTGAATAGAGCTTTCCATATCCTTTTCATCAACTGCATTCCGTACTCTCTTAATCACTGTTTTCACATAAGACTTGATTTTCGTATTTCTCATCTTGCGCTTTTTGCTCTGTTTGTCTTGCTTAATTGCTGATTTATGAGTTGCCAAAGTCTACCTCCCATGATCCATAACTTTAATAAATTAGTTTCCTTTTAACATTTGCAAATTAAATATGTCAAGTTTTTATTTATAATATCGACATACATATCACCAATGCCCTTCTTTAATTCGACAAGTCAAGTTAAAAGGAATACTTACAGGAAAAAGTGTTGATTTATCTTCCAGGAGTTGATAAATATCTGTATGTTCAGGTATGGTTAAGTATAACAGGCACTTGGAGACGTTAATTCTAATTAATACATTATTTGACAGGCAGTCGGTTTTTCTATAGAATCGTATCATGCCGCGCCATGCCTCTCTCTGCGGGAAGGACCGATGCCTTTCCACTGCCTGAGCAGTGCGGTGCGAAAGGAGTTCCCTATGCGGAAAGGTCTGATGACCTCAGTACTGCTTGCTTTTCTCTTCCTTGCCCTTCCCCCTGCGCAAGGGGCGATGCAGCAAGTGACGGCTAATAGCGGACGGGATGAAGTCCCGATTCTGCTCTATCACCGCTTCGGGCCCACCGTGGCCGACGGGATGACCCTGACCACGCAGGTGTTCGCGTCCCATCTGGAATACCTCGCTAAAAACGGTTACACCATTATCCCTCTGAGGAAACTGATTGATTTCTATCTCAGGAAAGTACCTGATCTCCCTCCCAAATCGGTGGTGATCGTTGTTGACGACGGTAACAAATCGGTCTATACCGATATGTTGCCGCTGGTCAGGAAATATTCCATTCCGGTCACGCTCTTCATCTACCCGTCGGCGATCTCGAACGCGACCTACGCTATGACCTGGGATGAGTTGAGAGCGTTGAAGAAGACAGGATTCTTCGATTTTCAGTCGCACACCTATTGGCACCCGAACTTCCTGAAGGAGCGCCGAAAGCTGGGGCCGGCGGATTTTGAAAAGTTCGTGGATACGCAGATGAAAAAACCACTCGTCAAGATCGAGAAGGAACTTGGCATCAGGCCCGACATGCTCGCCTGGCCCTTCGGCATCTGTGACGACTATCTCACCGGAAAGGCCAGGGAATCTGGATATATCGCCGCCTTTACCATCGAACGCCGGCGCGCTTCCAGCCGCGACGGCCTCCTGAAGCTCCCGCGCTACCTCTTAATCAATGCGGACACGGGAAAAAAATTCGAGAACATTCTCGCAGGGAAAGGATAATTGCAGCATGAAACTTCATAATCACCGGGCAGCCATGTTTCTTGTATTTCTGGGCTTTCTGTTTGCCGTCCCGTTTCCGGCCTTTGCGGACGGATATGCCACGGGAAGGGTGACCGATTTCGAGACGAAAAGACCGATCGCGGGGGCAATCGTAACACTCCCGAACGAGGTGATCCGCACGGATGAACAGGGCATGTTCACCATGAAATCCCCGGCGGCGAAGGTCGGCGTGCGGGCATGCGGGTATCGCCGGGGGGAGGTCACGCTTCCCGTTCTTGCACCGAAGAGCCCCTTGCAGATCGCTCTCCTGGCATTCACTCCCAAGGCACTCTATCTCACCTATTACGGGATCGGGGACAGGGGACTGAGAAACTCGGCGCTCAAGCTCATCGAAGAGACGGAGCTCAATGCGCTCGTGATTGATGTGAAGGGCGACAGGGGCGTGGTCACCTATAAGACGGAAGTCCCTTTCGCTAATCAGATCGGCGCCCAGAAGCTGATCATCGTGAAGGACATAAGAGAGCTGATCCGCTCCCTGAAGGAGAGGGGGGTCTACACCATCGCCCGGATCGTTGTCTTCAAGGACAATGTGCTAGGAACGGCGCGCCCCGACCTTACCATCCGGACCCAGGACGGAAGTGTCTGGCGCGACCGGGAAAATCTCCTCTGGGTTGATCCCTCGAAACAGGAAGTCTGGGAATACAACATCAGCCTCGCGGTAGAGGCCGCCAGAAACGGCTTCGACGAAATTCAGTTCGACTATGTGAGATTCCCGGACAGGAAGGGATTGAAATTCGCGGTACAGAACTCTGAAGAGAACAGGGTGAAGTACATCTCGGGTTTCCTCAAGGAAGCGAAAAGGCGACTTGCCCCCTATAATGTTTTTCTCTCCGCCGATATCTTCGGGTACGTATCATGGAACCTCGACGACACCCAAATCGGGCAGAGGCTCGATGCGGTCGAACCGCATGTCGATTACATCTCTCTCATGCTCTACCCATCGGGGTTCCGGTTCGGAATCCCCGGTTACCGGAATCCCGTGGCCCATCCCTACGAGATCGTCTCGCTTTCGCTGAAGAAGGCACAGGAAAGGACGGCTATTCCAGCGGTCCGTTTCAGGCCGTGGCTGCAAGCCTTCAGGGATTATGCCTTCGACCGGAGGCATTTCACGGGAACCGAGATCAAAATGCAGATAAATGCCTCCGAGGAGTTCGGTTCCGGAGGATGGATGCTCTGGAATCCGCGGAACGTCTATCTCTCCGACGGATTAAAGCGGCGTGCAAAGGTCATGCGAATGGGGGCCAGGATTCATGATCCTCAGGGATAAGGCAATGCAGTGCCCGGCGAAACCGCTCCATTCTGGGCTCCTGTCTGTGCTGGTCGTGCTTGCGTTCCTCCTGTGCGGGGCGGCCTCCCAGCCAATCGAGAAACCCCTCTCTTTCCCGTCCCTGCACGAGGAACAGCTTACGGGTCTCGACTCCCTCGTGGAAACCGCGATCAGGGAAGGCAAGACCCCGGGCGCCGTTGTCCTTATCGGCAACCGGGAGAAAATCATTTACTCCCGCGCCTTCGGTTTCCGGTCCCTTGATCCGGAGAAGGTACCCATGAGTGAGGACACCATTTTCGATCTTGCCTCGCTTACCAAGGTGATTGCTACCTCGACCGCGGTCATGCAACTGGCCGAGAAAGGAATCCTCAATATTGATGCTCCGGCGGCGAGGTACTGGCCCGCCTTCGGTAAGAACGGCAAGAAGCGGATCACGGTTCGCCAGCTTCTTACCCATTATTCCGGTCTCCGGGACGATCTGAAGCTGAAACCGGGATGGTCCGGATATGAAGCCGCCATGAGGAAGATCATAGCGGAAAAGCCCTTGCGTCCGCCTGGATCGGGTTTTATCTACAGCGATATCAATTTCGAGGCTCTCGGAGAGATCGTACGCCGTGTATCGGGGTTGCCGCTCGATGATTACTGTGCGCGGCATATCTTCACGCCGCTCGGTATGAAGAAAACGGGATTCAAGATTTCTGCCGACCTCAGAAACCGCATTGCACCTACGGAGTATCGGAAAAACAGGCTTATCTGCGGAGAGGCGCACGATCCCGCATGTTACTTGATGGGAGGGGTCTCCGGGCATGCCGGCCTATTCTCCAGCGCCGCCGATCTCTCGATCTTCGCGCGCATGCTCCTGCGGGGAGGCGAATACGGAGGCGCCAGAATTCTCTCCCCCCGTACCATCGATACGATGACCATCCCCCAGTCTCCGGGAGTCAGCAACGCACGGGGACTGGGATGGGATATCGAGGCGCCATTCGCCTCGAACAGGAACGAGCTTCCCCCGGCGGGCGCATTCGGACATCTTGGGTACACCGGGACCTCGCTCTGGATTGATCCGGTGACGGGAGTCTACGTGATTTTGCTCACCAACCGGGTACATCCCTACGGCAAAGGAGATGTGAAGGAACTCAGGGCGCAGGTCAGAGGCATGATCTCCAGTGCCCTCGGACCGCTCTCGGAGGCGCAGATTCTGGCAAAGAGACCTGCCCTTTCCCGATACTTCGAAAAGATTGGTCACGGGACCTCCCGCCGGCGGGCAGAGATGGTTGCCACGGGTATCGATGTCCTCAAAGAGAGCGGATTTTCCCTCTTGAAGGGAAAACGTATCGGGCTCATCACGAACCACACGGGTCTTGATTCCGCAGGGATCAGCACGCTCGACCTGATGCGCAGGGCCAAAGGAATAAGACTCGCAGCGGTCTTCAGCCCCGAGCACGGCCTGTACGGAGATGCCGATGCAAAGATTGCCTCGCAGCGGGATCCGGCAATGGACATTCCTGTCTACAGTCTTTACGGAGAACACCGTCGGCCTATGCCGAAGATGTTCGCGGGGCTAGACGCCATCGTCTTTGATATTCAGGATGTGGGCGTCCGCTTCTACACCTATATCACCACCATGGGATATGCGCTGGAGGCCGCGGCCAGGGCGCGGATTCCTTTCTATGTCCTCGACCGGCCCAACCCCCTTACCGCCACCCTGGTACAGGGGCCGGTGATGGACAGGGAGATGAAGTCCTTTACCGGATACTTTCCCATGCCGGTGCGCCACGGTATGA
>Ga0265296_1003911_pt1 | contig 13364 bp, 12 predicted proteins | sample MunlanPumphouse1_FD_189073 | JGI IMG/M metagenome (GOLD analysis project Ga0265296, IMG submission 189073) | Groundwater microbial communities from a municipal landfill in Southern Ontario, Canada - Pumphouse #1 | ecosystem: Environmental > Aquatic > Deep subsurface > Groundwater | place... | reverse complement strand
ATTTTGGGCAGCAACGTCCAGCACCACGACCTGCGCAAAACCGCTTTCCCCATAGCTCAGTCCATGCTCCCCGCGGTTCGGGCATCGAAGACTTTCTGACGCCTAGCGGCGTCTGAAACTCTCAACGATTTCGGTCAGTCCGCTCCAAGGCGCAGGGCCTAAGAAGCAGACCTTGGCGGCCCTGTGCTTCGACCAGCGCCACCCCCGTGAATAAAATGACGCTTCGCAGAAAGAAGGGTGATTGGCCCTTCGGGCCGGCCGCCGCGATCTACAACCACTCCAACTTCTTGAAACGGATGAACAGCGAAACGCACAAGGCAAAGATGACGGCTACGACGATGAAATAGCCATATTCTGTCTTGAGTTCGGGCATATTCTCGAAGTTCATGCCGTAGATGCCCGCGATCGCGGTCGGGACCGCCAAGATTGCGGCCCAGGCGGCAAGTTGCTTCGTGATCGCGCCTTGACGCTGCTGCTCCAGCAGGTTGCTTGCTTCGAAGACCGAAAGCAGGACTTCACGCAAGCTTGCAATTCGGGCCTCGACGCGGCGGACATGATCGTAAACATCATTGAAATAGGGGCTGACTTCGGGGTCGAGCGAGGGAAGGTCGAGATGCGCCAACCGTTTGCACATTTCCGACATGGGACCCAAGATGCGCTGGAAATAGATTAACTCGCGGCGCAGCTTGAACAGGCGGCGAATTTCCTCGCGGCCGATGAAGCTGTCGAGCATGCGCTGCTCGGTTTCGAGAACCTCATCCTCGATCGCCTCGGCAATCGGAAAATAGCCGTCGACGATAAAATCCAGAATGCCGTGGAGCACATAATCAACGCCGTGGCGGAGCAATGTGGGTGCAGCTTCCAGCTGCCGTCGCAGTTCGGTGTGGGCCCGCGCCGATCCGTGCCGGACCGAAATGACGAAATTCTCGCTGACGAAAATGGCGGTCTCACCGTAGGCAATCTGGTCGCCTTCCAGTTGCGCCGTGCGTGCGATCACAAAAAGCTGGTCGCCGAACACTTCGACCTTGGGGAGCTGGTGCGCTTTCAGCGCATCCTCGACGGCGAGCGGGTGAAGGCCGTAATTTTCCTGGAGCTGAAGCAGTTCCGCCTCGGTCGGCTCGAACAGTCCGATCCATACGAATTCCGATCGATCCGCTGCGCATTGGAGCGGCTGGTCGAGTGGCACCGGCGCCACGGGCTTGCCGTCGCGATAGAGAAAGGCTGCAACTACGGTCATGAGGGGCTTCCAGATGTTGAGATAGCGCGGGGGGCTAGCAGATGCTCCGATAGTTTGAAACGCCATCGCTTGTTCGTCGCTGGGCATACCGTGCCGGCGCATCTCTGCCAGCTCCAAAGAATAATGGACGCTGAACCCGTCGCTAGTACTGCTTCCTGCCGACGAGCGTACCCTTGCTTCCGCCGCGAACGAGGTGAAAATCAAACCCCGGCCACATTTCTCGCCAGCGACGCGCGACGATCCGTTCGCCGGGGCGAGCGGCATCGTCAAGCAGTACCATTCCGCCCGGCGCCAATCGATGAAAAAGACACTCGGCCGCGCCGCGAACAAGCGGATGAACTGCCCATGGCGGACCGTCGATGATCAGCAAGTCGATGCGATCGGGAAGGTCGCTAATCGCATACCAGCGCCCCGGCCAACCCGGAGCCGAACGCAGGAGGGGAGCGTGCTGCAAATCCGCCGAAAGTCTGTAGCGAGCCAGCCAGTCTGCGGTGGCTTGCACGAAATCCTGGTGCTGGTCGAAACTGTGCAGGCGGCCACCACCGTTCATTTGCATCGCCTTGGCGGCGATCAGGGTCGAGGCGCCGGCGCCCAGCTCGACGACATGCTCAGGGCGCAGCTCCTCGATCGCAGACACAATTTGGCGCAGGAAGCCGACGTCCGCTTTCCAGCTCCCGAGATGCGGCAGCGCGTCGTCGGGAAGGTCTAGCGCGGCAAGCATAGCCCTCTTGTCGCGCTGCCGTCCGCCCCACAAACTGGCGAGGAGCCATGGCCAGCCGATAGCTCCAAAGGCGAGGCGCCACGCCCAATCGGATGTCGATCCTTCGTTTTCGTCGGCGAGATCGCGCCTGGAAAGCAGGCCTGTCAATTCACGAGAGGTCAATAGCGTCTTCCTGTCCGATCCGCCCCAGCAACGCCGACGGCTTTCGATTGTTTCAGTGACAGGATGATGATGCGCTTGCGGGCACAGAGCAGCGAACAGCGTTTTGATGCGGCGATGACGAACGATGAAAGCTTTGTCCCCTTTTCCGCGGCGATCGGACGCTCTATAATCAGCACGGGCGGCGAAGCTGATGAAATGCCTTCGTCATCGCGCCGCAATCACTTTTGCAGGATCGCTTTATCATGTCGTGGCCAAAAGGTACGCGGGCGCTTCTGTTGCACAATGCAAAGGCCCGACAAGGCGAAGGCGCGTTGCAGCCGGTCTGCGAGCGGCTGGCATCCGGCGGTCTCGAAGTCCAGGTAGAGCCATTCTCAAATCTTCCCGAGATCGCGCGCGATGTGACGCGGCTGCACCGCAATGCCGACCTTGTCGTGGTCGTCGGAGGAGATGGTTCGATATCCTCGGCGGCGCCGGCGCTCATCGAGAGCGGATTGCCGCTCGGCATCATTCCTGCGGGAACCGCCAACGACCTTGCGAGGACGCTTTCTATACCGCTCGATTTCGCCGCTGCCGCCGACGTCATCGCTGCCGGTCAGGTTCGGCGGATCGACGTCGGCATGGTCAACGGCCATGCCTTTTTCAACGTCGCGAGCATCGGGTTGAGCAGCGAACTTGCCCAGAAGCTCGATCCCGCGATCAAGAAGAGGTTTGGCAGGCTCGGCTACGCTGTTGCCGCGCTTCGCATCCTGGCCGGCGCGAAGCGTTTCCGGGCCCGGATTACCGAAAAGGGCCGCCAAACGACCGTCTCGACCTATCAGATCGCGATCGGCAACGGACGCCTCTACGGAGGCGGGAATGTCGTCGAGGAGGGAGCGGCGATCGACGACGGCAAGCTCGACCTCTACAGTCTGGAAATGCGCAATCTCTGGAAGCTTGCGCTGATGATGCGGGCCTTCCGCACAGGAACACATGGCGCGTGGAACGAGGTCCGTACCGCCAAATGCGTCGAGTTCGACATCGAGACCCGCCGCCCCATGCCGATTAACACCGATGGCGAGATCGTTACCGCAACACCTGCGCACTTCCGGGTCATTCCGCGCGCAATCGCGGTGCTCGCGCCGCGGGAGCTTCCCGCAGTGCCGCATAGCTTCCCGCTTTATCACCGCTGACCGGGAGGAAGAACCCCTCCGTTCGCGAGCGCATCGGAGGGCGGTGTCCGTACGACGGCACGCAAAGACGCCCCACAGACAAATGCGGTTCGCAACCGAAGCACAGCCTGTCCAGTCCATTGCCGCCGCGAAAAGCCGAGCGAGACTTTCCCAAATTGACAGCGCAGATGCGCGGGCGCATATCGCCGCCCGCCGGAGCGCGACTCCGGCATCAACCAAGGACAGAAAAATGGACCCCGACAGTAGACGTCGCACCATATGTCCGGCAGCCACGGCGGTTCGCGAGGGGTAATCTCCTGCGCATCTCCTGACGCTGGCGGACGCCAGCATTCAGGAGACTATCCATGTTCAACGCTTTCGTTCGCGAGGCCGACCGCCTCGTCCGCGCCGATATCTGCGCTGCAAACCCGCCCGCGATTCTGTGGGCCGATATCGTTCATCCGACCGCGGATGATGCCGCGAATGCCGCCGCTTTGCTCGGCATCGAGATTCCGACGCTGCCCGAAATGCAGGAAATCGAGCCGTCGGCCCGTCTTTATGAAGAAGTCGGCGCGCGGTTCATGACGGTGCCGATCGTCGTCGGTCTCGATGGCGATACGCCGCGCCTCGCGCCCGTCACCTTTATTCTCGGCGCGGCGAGCCTCGTCACGGTGCGCCATGCCGAGGCAGCACCGTTCGAACAGGTGATCGCGCGCCGCTTACGCTCTAACGGGGCTACAACCGCCGAAACGCTGATGCTCGACCTGATCGAGGCGATCGTCGATCGCGTCGCCGACGTTCTCGAACGCACCGCCCTCCACTGCGACACCGTGTCGCGCGACGTTTTTGCCCGGAAGGCCGCCGGCGGCGGGGCCGAAGGGCCCGCGCGCGACCTTGAGGCGATGCTCGGGCGCATCGGGCGCGAGGGCGATCTGCTCACCAAGCTGCGCGAATGCCTCGTGGGGCTCGCGCGGATGCTCTCCTATCACAGCACGCGCAGCGAAGGCGGCAACCGCGAGGCGCGCGCGCGGCTGAAGACCGTCCAGCGCGACGTGCAGGCGCTCACCGATCACGCGAGCTTCCTGTCGGGCAAGATCAACTTCCTGCTCGATGCGACGCTGGGGCTGATCAATCTTGAGCAGAACCAGATCATCAAGATCTTCACCGTCGCAGCAGTAGCGTTCCTGCCGCCGACGCTGATCGCGTCGATCTATGGCATGAATTTCGACCTGATGCCCGAACTGCGCTGGCATTACGGCTATCCGTTTGCGATCGTCCTGATGCTCGTTTCGGCGGTGCTCCCCTTCGCCTATTTCCGCAAGCGCGGCTGGCTGTGATGACGGCGGGAGACAGACTATGCGGATCATCAAGCGCCGCCTGCTGCGCGGATTGGCGGCATCGAGCCTGATCGCCGTGCCGCTGCCCGCTATGGCAGCGGGCGGCGCGCACGGCGTCGACGACGCCGGCGTCGAAACGTCCGGCGCCTGCCATCTCGAAAGCTGGGCCAGCGATCTCGGCGGCGGCGAACGCCTCTTCAATCTGAGCCCCGCCTGCACTCCCGGCGCACTGCCGACGGTCGAAATCGGCGGAACCATGCAACAGGTCGGCGCTCCCGGCGACCGCCGCTGGCTTGCCGGGCCCGCCGTCAAATGGACGCTGTACGAGGGTGGCCGCGGCCCGGCGATCGGCCTTGTCGGATCGGCGCTGATCGACCTGAGCTCGGGACATATCGACAGCGCGGCGCTTCTGGCTCCCGTAACCGTCCGGCCAAGCGAGACACTCACCGTCAATTTGAACGCCGGCGTCGGTCATGCCCGGGGAGACGGCGCACATCTTCTCTACGGTCTGCAGGTCGAGGTCGCCGCTGCGAAGGGCATCGCGCTGATGGCGGAAGTCTTCGGACGGCCCGACGAGCGGCCTGCTCTGCAAGGCGGTCTTCGGTGGACCTTCAATCGGGACAGCATGGATATCGATCTGCTCGCGGGTCGGCAGGCTGGGTCAAACGGCGATGCAAGCCTGACGCTGGGTGTTACGATCCGGCGATAGCTGAAACGGCAAATTTCCAGCGGCGGCGCAGGCCCCATTTGATTGGGGCGGCCGCCCATCTGGTACTGGCCGATAACGGACTGGCAGGTTTTGGGCGAGCGGCGACTAAAGCTGCCAACACGACGCAACGTTCAGAAAGCCATGTCCTGCTCTGCAACTAATGCACCGGCCTGATATTCTTCCACCGACCAGCGCCTTGCGTCAGCGTCGACCTCAAGGAAATAACCGAGTAAATAGCCACAGACATGGCAAGGGATCTCGTCGCCCCCGGCCGCATGCACCGCGGGGTCGAATGCCTTGGTCAACGCCCGCAGCCGGACACGGTCGCTATTCTTATCCGCAGCACGGTGCCCTTGCCGCTTCATCTCAATCGCAATTAAGTTGTCCTGCTCTGCGACCGTGCCGCGACTGTGCAGGATGATGTCGCAGGTAATCGTCACGACTTGCGAATATTCGTCGAGGATCGTTTTAACTCGACCGATGTTGCGATTATACTCCACGTCGGCGCGGTACCGATTCAAGCCTGCGGCTCGCGCTTCACGCTCGAGTAGAAATGCGAGCCTCCCGCATAGATTGCGCTCGCTGGTGCCGCGCAAGACATTGTCGGCCTCTTCGACGAGAAATAGCTCAAAGGCTGCAAAGAAGATCTGCTGAAGCCGCTCGAGCAATATTAAAGACCCATATTGGATTTGAGCGAGCGCAGGTCTTCGATGAATTCTTCGCGCATCTGGGATGTGTAGATCCGATCGATCTTACCTTGATTCTGCCGCTCGACGATCTTCTTCAGATCCGACAGCCGCTGCTTCCAACTGATGCCGTCCGTCACGAAAATCAGCCGCGTATTATGGCGCTTGGCCTCGATGATAGCGTCGAGATCGCCGATTATATCGCTCATCTTAGAGCCCGTCGCGCCATAGCCCTTAACCTCAATTACGATCGACGGCCGGGTCCGATCGGGAATGGCGACGTCACACTTTGCCGTCTTGCCTCCTGCGCCGGTGAAGGTGCAGCGCGTCTCATACCGGTCGCCGAAGACTTCTTCGACCAGAGCTTCGACAAAATCCTCGAGTCCACGTCCCCGCTTTTGACCGGTGATCGCCGAACCGCGTCCGGACCTCAGCCGTTCGACGAGAATGTCGCTCCAGACAGGTTCGTAGTTGATGGTAGTCTCCATTTTGACGAGGAGACCCAGCCTCTCTAGCGCATCGATAAATGCCTCGGGCGCAGCACGATATGCCTTTACCCCGCTACCAGCCGGCAACTCGCTGCGGAGGGCTGCATCCATGCTGTCCTTCGACAGCATCAGGAACAATCGAGCGCACAGGATGCCCTCATCAAAATTGGAGTCGAGCAATGCTGCTACGTCCGACCGGTCGTATTCGGCTTTCTTGGGCAGCGCGGTCAGTCGCGCGATCGCGCCCGCCGCCATCGGATCCATCCAATCGACATCAAGCGGGCTTAGCCCGCCAACTATTTCATCCAGCGACTGGTCACGGTCCAGCATCAGCGCGCAACAATGAGATATTCAAGCGTCTTGGCGCGTGCTACCCCGCTATGCGTGCCGAAATGATAAGTGTGCGGCTTCTCAAATATTCTCACGTCCGACTTAGTTTGACGTAAAAGGGCTTCGAGCGTCGCCAAGTCAGGATAACCGTTGGAGCTGTACGATAGCGCGATCGTGCTTTTCGAGAAGCGCCGGAAGAGCCTTTCGAAAGCGTCGATCGCCGACCGGCGATAACTGAACGGCGTGTGCTTTTTGGCAATCTTTCGGACCTTCGTCGTCATATCAACCGGCTCACCTTCCCAATAGGTCGCGAGGCCTTCGAGGAAGTGATAGCGCTTCACGTAGCAATTATCGTCAGAGCGCGGCACATAGGGCGGATCGAGATAGACCAAATCGACATTTGGCTTTGATCCATCGAACACATCCCCATGAAGGCTCAGATTGCGCCGACCGTTGTCAAACACAGCGCCGTTGTAGACTTCGATCTGTTCGAGAAAATGTTCCTCTATCGAGAGCCGCAGATCGCGGCGACCATCATCATATCGCGAAAGGTCGCCCGAGATCGTGAAGACGCCACGTGGCTGCTTTTTCAGGCAGGAGCGGAACAGCGCCGCGTAAGCTAGGGCCTGTTGATAAGGATCTTCGAGTGCGCGGATATTAGCGGAAGTCCTATCGAGAAACCGCAAATCTGCGGGCGTATAGAAAATCCCTTTGAAGGTGCGGGCAATGAAGGTGCCTGAACTTGAGGGGCGATCTAGCAGACGTTTAATAGCCGGCCCGTCGAGAACGTGGTGGTTATTTTCTACAGTGGCGCGGGCGACGATCGACGGAAAACGCAGAAAATCAGACGTGACGACCCGGCGGCCCATCGACTTGAGCAAATAACCGACGCTACCCGTGCCGGAAAAAGGATCGAAAGCACTTTCGAAGTCGAGCCCGTCGAGCGCCTCAAAGATCCAAGGTAAAAGCCGCTTCTTCGATCCCATATAGCGCATTTCGGGATAGCGGAGAGCCCGGTCAGGTATGACCGTATGAGGCGGCACCGCTGTCGGCGCAACGACCTTCAGTCTATGACCTTCTAGACGTGCTGCGTTTGCCATAAACTGCCTCCTATCACTCCCTATGGCGCAACCAGCGCGTGCTGGGAACATAGAACATATAGGGAACATTGTGCGCTGGGGCCATAGGATTTGATATCACTACTTCCGACAAGAAGGCGGCTCCTACCTGTTTGGCGAGCCGGAGGCCATGGAGCCCGGCGAGTTTGCCGGATAGCGGACGCCTTGGTTTTGCGCCGCGAATACAAGAGAGAATACATGTGAGCGCACGATTTTTCAAAACATCTCTTGCAATACGCAAAGATTGATAATAAAAATCCGTTGTTGCTAAAGGGGACGCTGCTCCATGGATATTCGCCGTACCATTCTCGATACCGTTCCGAAGGAACTGTGGATCGACCTTGAAGACCGTCACCGCGCCGAGGCGCACAAGGCGCACGACGTCGTCAAGACGAACATCCCGCTGAACGCCAAGCGCAGCCGCGAGGTCGAGGGTCAGATCCGCTTCCGTCTGCAGGAACAGGGTTATGAAGAGGTGGTCCAGCTTCACGGCGGCCACCTTGTTGAGGACGGCATCATGCCGGGCACTGATTTGCGCGTCTATCAGCCCTTCGCCCGTTTTCAGGGTCCGAAGATCGGCGTCATCCTCGGTTTCGCCGCGATGCCCGAGCCGCGCAAGATGCCCGCGAAGAACATGTCACGCGCCGCCGGCGTTTCGTTGAACTGGCATCTTCAGCCAAGCATGTTCGACGATACGAAGAGCGTGCGCGCGAACGATATATTCGTGCTTTTTCTTACCGCTCGGGATCGCAACAAGGCGGGCATGATCGAGGAAATCGCGGTCGGTGTAATCGGCGCCGATTATAAGGACTTTATCTTCTACGAGTCGCTCGAAGACTTCCTGCGCGGCTACGGCGAAGGCAGTGAAGCGCCGGGTGGCCCCGATGATTCCGATGACCGTGGCGCCGACGTCAAGCTCCGCAAAACTCGCAAGCTGTTCTTGCCTCCTGAGAATCGTCCAGATAGCGACGCCGGGGACGGCTCGAACGAATAGGTCGGCCGCACCGACAGACGCTGTTTTTTCTCCGCTTCGCACCCCCAAAAGGGTGCGAAGCCGCAAGGATTCCGGCCATGAGAATTGGTACCCCAGGGTTCATCCCGGCACGGCTCACTGAAATCCGCCATGCGCGACGCATCCCTTCTCGCGCTGCGCTGGCTCGGCGACTCAACTCAAGCGCCAGCACAGTGTCGCGATGGGAAGATGAGGACTCGGACCAGACCCCAGACCCGGCCGCGCTTCTTCAGCTTGCCGGCGAGATGCAGGTCCGTCCGGAATATTTCCTGCGCGATACTTACGAGAGCGACCGGCCGACCTTCCTGCGCTCGCTATCGAGCACCCTTGTTCGCGACCTCTCGTACCAAAAAGCGCAGATGCAGTGGCTGCATGAAGCAAGCTACATCATCAGTCATTATGTTGATCTGCCGGAAGTCGATATACCCGATGTTTTAGCAGGCGCCGACTATACCCAACTTCGCGACGAGGATATCGAGCAGATCGCGCTCGACCTGCGTAGACACTGGGACCTTGGCGAAGGGCCGAGTGGCGATATGGTCACCTTGATGGAGCGGGTCGGCATTGTCGTTGCCACTATCCCAATGAACACGACAAAGCTCGATGGTCTTTGTAGCTGGTCTCCCATTGATGGGCGCCCGCATGTGCTTCTCGCGACCGACAAGATGTCATTCCCTCGCAGGCAGATGGACGCAGCGCACGAACTGGCACACGCCATCCTCCATAGGGCAGTCCCGGCCGAGGAGTTCGAGGCTAATCTCCGCGTGATCGAGCGGCAGGCCTTTCGGCTGGGCAGCGCCTTTCTTATGCCGTCGACAAGCTATCCGCATGAGGTTCGGCGCTCCTCGCTTGCTGTGCTGGCCAGCCTCAAGGAGAGGTGGCGGGTATCGATCAAAGCGCAGATCAAGCGTCTTTCGGATCTTGATATTATCCCTGAAGATTTGTCACGGCAGCTTTATAAACTCTATTCGGCGAAGGGCTGGTCGAAGGGCGAGCCGCTGGATCAGCACTGGCCGGTCCAGCAACCTCGAGCCCTGCGTGACAGCCTAAACCTGATCGTCGACAATGGCGTGCGCAGCAAAGCAGACCTGCTTGCGACCGAGTTCACAATCTCGGCAACCGATGTTGAGCTGCTTTGCGGTCTATCGCCGGGATGGTTCGATCGCGATGCGGCGGAGGTCGTAACCCTGAAGGCCTCTTCGCCGGATGGTGAGGCTTCGCCGCGAGGCGAAGGCCAAGTCATCGCCTTTCCGGACCGCTATCGCAGCTGACGCGAAGGCGAGGATCCAACTTCTGTCACGATAGCTATGGCTTATGCACACCATTCTCGAGAATGCTGTCCAGTCGATCCAGATCGGCATCGAGGACTACAAGAATAGCGATCCACGGCGAATGCTGTCCGCAATCCGAAACGTCCAGGCGGGCATTTCGCTTCTTTGCAAGGAACACCTCCGCCGCTTGTGTCCGCCGGGCAGCGAAGAGGTGTTGCTGAAGACCAAGACGCGCGCTGTAAAACGCGACGGCACTATTATCATGATCGGCGATGGCCGCAAAACCGTCGATCAGAGACAGATCAAGGAACGCTTCAGCGAGCTCGGCGTCGCAGTCGATTGGAAGCCACTCGATAAGATCACGGAGTATCGCAACGAAATCGAGCACTACCGTTTTTCGGGCAATCCTGATGAGCTAGCTGAAAGCATCGCAGGGTCAGCTAAGATCATACGCCATCTGATCGCCGATATTCTCGAACTCGATCCGGTTGGTGTGCTCGGACGGCAATGTTGGGACATCCTTCTCGAAACCGAAGCAGTGTTCGACGCAGAGTTCGCGGCATGCCGCCAATCGATCGCATCGATCATATGGTACTACGGCGATATTGCAGAAAACCTCGATGAGATTGCCTGTCCGTCTTGTGGCTCCGCGCTTATCGCGCAGGAGGATTCCCTAAACAGCTCGCAGGCCGATGCGACATTTTGCTGCCGAGGCTGCGGCGCCAAGCCCGAGAACCGAGAGCTCATCGAAAATGCGCTCGGGACGATCCTCCAGACTGACTATTATATTGCTATGACTGACGGCGGCGAAGATCCCGTCATGGAGTGTCCGAATTGCGATGCCGAGGCCTATGTGCTCGAGGCGGGAGTTTGCGCAGCGTGCGATTATGCGCTGCCGCCCTACAGATGCTGTGCTTGTTATCAGGGTATAGAAGAGGACATATATCTTGCATACGATGGACGTTGCGCGTCCTGCGCCAGCGATCCACTTTGGGCTTAAGGCCAAAGTAGCTGAGCCTCCTGAAACCCCGCTAGGTGAATCGTCTCCGCTGGGAACGTGTAAGCCATAGTTGTGTTGAGGAAATTCAATTAGTAGATCCTTGCCTTTGAATATATCGGCGCTACCCTCATCTATGGGAGAGGCAAGATGGCGGACGAGGACGGCGAAAAGGAGCTAGGCCAAATCTCGCTTTATCTGGCGAAGGAAGGAAAGCCCTTAGAAAGCGTGATCGATTTCGACGCGCTAGGGAAGCGGCACCAGAGCACCGAGCATCAATTCGAAGTTGACGATGCGGTCTGTCGATTCATTTATTTTGAGACCTCTACCAAAAAAGCCAATCCGCCTTGGCTCGACTTCATCAATGTCCAGATTGCAGCGACGGATCAGAAAAGCTTCGCCGCCTGGAGCCACAGCGCCAATGGCATTCTCGCTATAGCGCTCGATAGCCAGCTATTCATCGCTACCTTTGGCCGCAGCGCGGGGTCTCTAATCCAGCGGAAGGAGATCCAGACCGATTTCGGCATCCGAACAGCGATGAATCTATGCGGCAACGAGGAAATTCGCCAAACGCGGACGCAGAGCCACTCGCTAACTCCCACGCACATCGACCGGCAGGTCGCACGTCCGTCGCAAAGCTTCGTGTTCGGCCTCAGCGAATCTGAGGATCTCAAGTCCATTGCAGCGCACCTTAAAGGCAATCCGCTGGTCACACTGCAGGGCCGCGATCATCTGACGATCAAGATTATAGGTACCGAGAAGCTAAGCTGGGACCGACTGATCGAGCAGTGTCGCGGTTTCGCTGCGGCATATGATAGCGAGGATTTTGCCAGCCTTTTTCCCAATTACCGCAATTTCAAACCTGCGGACGACGATCAGATCAAGTTGCTTGATCAGGCGCTGATCGACACTTTACATGCAAAAGAACTCGAGGCTGTCCAGCTGTGGATCCCTGAGCTTATCGCCGATGACGATTATAGCTTCAGCTATTCGGACAATCCCAAGCGCGACAATCGCATATACGCCTTCCTTGATTCCAAGCAGTTAGCGCGCGCGCTGAATCTCGACAAGGTCACTATCAAGATGCTCCACACCCGGCGCATCTACGCTTATTCACATCAAGAAGACCGCGTCCTCTCGTACAAATGGTGGTCACTCTACGACTGTATGCTCTTCGAGCATAAGCTCGGCGACAGCCATTTCATACTGAGCGGCGGGGCTTGGCGACAAGTTGAAGGAAATTTCTATCAATCCGTGACCGACTTCGTCGCCAACCAAGTGCGCGAAGAAGTGTGTGAGCCGCTTTATGCCGGTATCTCGATTGCTGACCAGACTGCGCGCAAGAATCGCGAAGCGGTGTTCAATACTCAAGCCTGCGTGCTGCGCCCGCAGAGCATCCGTTTCGACCAAGCTAAGCTGCGAATCGGGTCGAGCCGGCAAGATAAGGAATTCTGCGACATTCTCGATCTGACCGAGGATGGCACGATGCGGATCATCAATTGCAAGCCGTACAAAGGATCGTCATCGATCAGCTATCTGTTCGCTCAGACCCGCTTCTACTGCGACAGCTTCCTCCACGATCCCGTGTTCCTGTCGGAAATCCTGAACTATGTCGCGAGCGCACCAACCCCGACTAAGGCCGACTATCTAGCGCATATAAAGGCCGACATCCGCGAAGTGTTCGGCAGCGATTATCAGGTCTGCGTCTGGCTGTTGTTCGATAATAAAAAAACCCAGCCTACCCGCGCGGGCCTGCCGTTTATGGCGCAATACGAGCTAAAGCTAATGCAGGAGCATTTGCGCAACCACTGCAAGTTCGCAGCGGTTGTGCTCCGCTTCATCCCGGTCGAGTTCGTAAATTTCGAGCGTGACGTCAAGCCGACCAAGAAGCAGAAAGCCAGCGCTAGCGGCTGACCCGGCTTCGAACTTTCCACAGGATCGTCGCAGAGCACAGACTGAACGACGGCTTTCAAACGACGCTGCGGGACAACTAGACGTCCGACATCAGGCGCGTTCCTGCCGTAAGCGTGGTCCGGAAACCGCCATCGGTTAGCTGTCGCGAGATTTAGCGTCGGCGTAGGCGGCTTTTCCCTGCACCCGTCGCTTGGCGAGCTTCGCCATGCGTGCGTTGATCTCGTCGGGGCTGAT
>Ga0265296_1003910_pt1 | contig 13366 bp, 8 predicted proteins | sample MunlanPumphouse1_FD_189073 | JGI IMG/M metagenome (GOLD analysis project Ga0265296, IMG submission 189073) | Groundwater microbial communities from a municipal landfill in Southern Ontario, Canada - Pumphouse #1 | ecosystem: Environmental > Aquatic > Deep subsurface > Groundwater | place: Canada... | reverse complement strand
CAGGGCTCCCAAGATAAGAATTATTAGGCCCAGTGACCACAAAATATTCACCATGGACTTAGTAAGGACCTCTCGATCTCTGCCGAGAAAAAGCATCCCCCCTATCTTATTATCAGCAGTCATAATCGGCCAGTAAATGGTATTATAATCTTTGCCTAAAATTTTGTTGATATTAAGGAATTTTTCTCCCTTTTTAAGTACGGTGTCAATAACCTGGGGGTTGTCCATCGAGGTGCCGATAGCCCGCTTGCCGTCCCTCATGATGGTGGTGGTAACCCGCACGTCTCTGTGAAACATGGTGCATTCGGTACCGGCAGCTTTTTTAATATGATCGACAAAATTGTTACTGGAGGACAAGTCTATTCCGGTCGTAACGGTTCCCACAACGCGGTTATCGATCTTTACCGGCACCCCGGCCCGGAGGGAGAACTTGACCACCGTACCTTCCTCCAGACCCACGGTGCCTTCTCCACCCAGGGCTTTTTTGACATTTATCTGCCCGCGCACGCTGTCACCCACCTTATCCGTATGCCCCCGGGCGACCACCGTGCCGTCCTTATCAGCTATGGTGATTAATTCCATGCCGGTCTGGGTCATAACTTCCTTGCTCAACTTCTGCAGGTAGGCGGTATCTTTTTTATCAATAGCTGCAGCCACATCCGACCTGGAAGCAAGTAAATAGGTCACCCCCAGTATGTCCTTTTTGAGATCGCTTAGATGGAATTGCACAAAATCGGCGGTCCTGGACAATTCACTATTAAATTGTTCATTAAAATTTGTTGACAGAAAATAATAGAGGAAGCCGAAGAACGCCCCGCTCAAGACCACTACGGTGCTTACCACCAGGGCTATTATCCTTTTGGAGACCGACAGCTTCATATTTTCTCCGTTTTGCAGAAGGTATTAATTTGGTTTTATTTTCTAGCTGACACCCGAGATTATGCGGCAGCCTTGGCCGCCACGGTCAAAAACGGTTTTGGGAACCATTTCCCCGAGGCATAAGCCCAGGAAGTCCTATTTTTGTGCCCCAATTTTCTACCGGCAGCCGCATGATAGCAACAATTTTCATGAATTTGTCAACCAATTAGCAGAATGTAGGGAATTTTTTGGAAATTTTGGCATACCTGCCCCTCAGCCCCCGGGTACCTCACTGCGGTGGAGTTCAAGAACCCCAGGCCAGCACTGCCCGATAATGGTGAGCCAGAGGGAAGGCGGAGGCGACATGGACATACCATCTCCGGGCATGATAAGAAACCCTGGCGCCCACTTTGATTAATCGCTTGATCAGCCATTCCATAGACCGTTTCACTTCTTCACCCCAGACATAGAACTGACGGATCATGTGGAGGAGGTTGTAGGCCAGAACCCCCATCTTCAAGCGGGCCTGGTTGGCCTCGAACCGCTGGCAACTGGTCTTGTCCCAGCGCAGGGTGTTCTTCCCTTCCTTGATCCGGTTTTCGATCTCGGCTCGGCCGTTATAGACCTTAACCACTTTACCGGCAGGCAGCCTGGAGCTGGTAACCACAAAGCCGATCCGAGGGAAAAGCTCGCCCCGATGCCACTCGATCTTGGCCACCACCCGGCGAGGCCGGCTCCAACTCTTGGCCTGGTAATGGAGGTCAACGATCTTGACCTGAATGCCGCTTTTTGGCAGTCGGCCCACCGGTCGGTTCAAGTGAGGTTCCAAGAGGCGCATCAGGTTGGCATTGCTGGGCAACCTGATGAAATAGGCGATCCGTTCTTCCTCGCAATAATCGTAGGTTTCCGGGTTGGCAAAGGCAGCGTCGCCCCGAAACCAGAAAAGCTTGAACCACCCCCGGTAGCGCTCCGCAATGGGCTTGACGAAGCCCAGGACGCCATCGGCGGAATGGACGTTCCCCGGTCTCAGCTTGGCCCTCAGACAATCGCCCTCGCTGGTGAAGCAGAAAAGCGGATGAAAACAGTTCTTGGCAAAATGGCCATTGTAGGCAACCCCTTCCTGCTTGCCGTGGGCTGGGTCTTCGGTGGAATCCAGGTCAAGAATCAGCCGCTTTTTGTTCTTCCTTTTCAGGAGGGCGTCGGTGGATCGGGTCAGGGCAGCCTCCAAGCCCAGCAGCCCAGCCTCGTTGCCCAGGATGTCATTCTCCAGCCTGGACAGCATGGACTGGCCGGCCCCAGCCTGATGATCTTTGCCCAGAGCCAGCCGTAGGGCAGGGTCTTTACGAAGAAAATCCGCATCATTGCAATCCTCGTAACCGGCGCCTATCTGGTAGACTCTTTGACGTACCATCTGGACTAACGAATGTTTCGAATGAGTCGAGGACCTCAGGTCCTCCAAGCAATCTCCCATGGGGGCGATGATCTTGAAACGTTCATCCATTTCTCGCATCAGGAGAAAACCAACGTCCGAGGTGATCGTGGCGCCATGAAAATCTTTCATGATGGCCCGGTTAAAATCCGGCCTGATTGCCTCTTTCTGGTTTTCACCACTATCGAGCATCTTCGACCCCCTGAAACTGCCTATTAATCTTCCTTATATCATATAGTTATGCTTATTTCAGCTAATTCTTGCGGCATAATCCAGGTGATTACGGATTGACATGGATTTATGTTGAGTTATACTGGTTGCCGAAAATATTGTCCGTTTGGCTACGAGGTGGTAAATCCGGTGGAACGCTGCCGGTTGGCCGCTTTTCGTCATTCCTGCTCTCGCAGAAAAGCGGATGTTATTGCGTCCGACAAGGTAGGACGTGTCGTTACGGACCTAGAACCGGACTGCCAATCTCGTGGCCAAACGGATACTGCTTTGGGAAACCGCCATAAATCGCCTTGTGATCAAGTACCATTGTAGGGCGTAACAGGGCAGGTGTCAACATTTGACCCCGCTGCCTCTATGAGCGCGACCAATTTGGTGATCGGGTATGGCTTGAGCAGGTATGCATAAGCGCCCTTCAGCCCAGCATCCTCTTCTTCAGCCAAAGCGTAATGTCCTGTGAGCACGATGACTCGGGTTTCGGTCGTAAAGCGCGAGATCTCCCTGAACACTTGGTTTCCGTCCATTCCCGGCATATTGATGTCAAGGACGACGACGTCGAAGTGCTCACCACCAATCATAGAAAGCGCCATAAGCCCATCTTTCGCTTCCTTGACATCAAAACCTCTGCTGCTCAGCACCTTGTTCAAGCCGCTCGTGAACCCTACCTCGTCATCAACCAGCAGGACCTTTATGCAGGACATGACAGGCTCAATCTCTCCTGAAGGCCGCGCACCAATTTCTTGGCGCTGGCCTTCCGGAGTGCGTAGATCAGGATTGGCTCGGAGGTCCTCGAACCGTTCACGAGTTCCACCTCGAGCCACCGCGTGGGACGAAGCAACCCGTGCAGGACGCCGAGGATTCCTAAGCCGGCCAAAAAAGGAGCCGTGATGGTCAGCCAGCCGTGAAATACCACGGCACCCGCACCGAACGCGGCTCCCAGCAATACTTCGCCCAGCCTGATCTGGAGCCTCTTTTTCACAGCGTGAATATGATCAAGGCTGAACACCTCCACAACGGTCTGGTCCCGACTGTCCGCGGTGGGCGGCTGGTTGGGCAGGATAGTGGATTGGACGCGATACAAATTCCTGTCCGTCAAGAACAGACTGGTCGCCTGCTGGGCAGGCTCCCGCAGAATAGACGACATGAGCCGAAAGTGAGTCCAGATGGTGTGATGCTCGCACTCAATGGTCTCACCCTCGGCCAGCCTTTCCTTGATGATGGCGCGATAGAGGTCCACGGTCTTGTTAGCGACGTGCGCTTGAAAATCCCGCTCTTTTAAGTCCCCTCTATCGCGCTTCGGATAAAGCTCCGCAATTTTCTGGCGCAGCTCGTTGAGGTCAGTCGTCTTCATAGGGGTATGCGCCCGGTGACACTGTTGAGGCGTGATAACCGGGCAACAGACTCACGACCACGGACACCGAGATGACGAAGACGATGACGAAACAGTACCACCAGTCGTGGGACATCAGGTTTATGTAGAGCCAGCTGAGGAGCGCTGCGTACAGAATGATGTTAAGAATGATCTGCATGATCGCCTCCTTTATACCAGTTTGTCTCGGAGCCAGACAACATAGATAACAGCCGCGGCTCCCAAAGAAATGCTTAGAAGGACGAGAAAGTATCGTAACATGGTACTCATGAGTGCTTTCATCGATGGTCACTCCTTTTCATGACGTAACGGTTTTCGCTAGGTAACGGTATTCGCTTCGATGGTCATTCGAAGCTCTTCCCCGGAACTCGCCCTATTCTTCGTCCTTTTGCACCACGAGAGCGGGTATCCAAGGGGGAACCCACTTGCCGCTGCGGAATCGCACCGCAAACAGGACCAGCGACAGGATAAAGAGGGTAAGGAAGATCATCTCACCCAGGGTGAAGACCACCGCGGCGAAGTTGAGGACTTTGTATTTCTGCGCGGTCAGCATATAGACCAGCCTGAGGAAAGCCCCTACTGTGGCCAGGCCCAGGGAGTAACTCAGGATGTAGCGGATGGCCGGGCCGCGGACAAAGGAGGTGGCAATGCTGCCAAACTGGGCGCCGACCATGGCCCCGATGATCATGAAGAAGACCGCGATCATGTCCACGTTACCGCTCATGAATTGCCGCAGCGCCCCGTAGCCGCCGGAGACGACGATTTCCAGAAGGTCCGTGCCCACGGCGATATGAGTGCTGGCGCCGACGAGGTACACCAGGGCCGGGACGCGAATGAAGCCGCCGCCCACGCCAAAGAACCCGGCCAGCACGCCGGTGAAGACGCCGATGATGACGACCACCCACATGGAGACGACGATCCGGGCCGTGTGGCAGCGAATGATCGGCCGCAAGGCGATGCTTTGAAAGAAATGAGGAATTCGGCTCACTTTCAGCTCGCGGCCTACGGTCGCCCCGCTTGCGGTGAGTTTGTCGATCTCCTTGTGCGACCGGTGGGTTTCTATCTGCGTGTAGATAAAGAGTCCGATCATGATTGCGACTGAGCCGAACAGGAGGGCGATGGTCGAGAGACCTAGTGCTTTGGTCAAGTTAAGCAGGCGGACCCCCATCTCGACCCCCATCATGGTGCCTCCTACCATGGCCAGGCCTAAGATCCAGTCGATGTTTCCCAGTTGCCGGTGCCTGATGGTGGCGACCACCGACTTCCCGGCAATGTGCGTGACATCGATTCCCGAGGCCATATATCCCGGAAATCCAAAGACGATGAGAGCAGGCGTAACCATATAGCCTCCGCCTACGCCGATGAAGCCGCCCACTATACCCACCGTCATACCGGTCAGCACCAGGAGGAAAATAGGGGCCTCGATTCCTGCAATGGCGAATTCAAACATGCGTTAGTCTCCTTTCAGTGTACACCTTCATAGTGCTTGATCTTCGAGATCTTCATCCCGATCATGTCCGTAAATCCCTCGGCCATGGAACCCAGGCAGAACCCCAGGATAAGAATGAAGCCCACGGCCCAGGCCCCGCCCCAGGGATCCGTCTCGACCCCTTTATGCGTGAAGGTATCCCTGAAGGCGAAGCCCTTGGATTCCTTGATTTGGCTGGGAATCATGACTTTGAGGGTATTCCCCTCCAGCGCCACCCGCTTTCCCTCCTTCACGGTTTTCTCGTCGATAATGCCGGTGGCGTTAGCGGGCAGGAGATCGCCCTTTTTGATCGGTACGGCCTGCAGCCCTTCGATTTTTTCAAAGGACCCGATCTGCAAGGCAGCCGGTTTGTCTTTGGTCGCCTGATCGAAGGTCATCGCATTGACTGCCCACCCCGCAAATTTTGCCTTGTAATAGTACTGCTTCATTAGATTACCGTTATAGTACTGCGCCCAGAAATAGACGCAAACGGCTACGGAAATAGCCGTCCAAACCACGAACTTGATAGTGCCTCTTACGTGATGTGACTCTTTTGCCATGAGAAGGCCCTCCTCCTTTGAGAATGTCTCTTGATGGCTAACCTCCGCTGAGGGTGAAAGCCCGTTTTCCCGGGGGGTATATTTTATGGTATCCCTGAATCACCTCCTTACTTAAGCATGGCAGCCGCAGTGATTTGCTCGGCATGTCCGCCTAGCCGGCATTCCAGAATATCAAACCCTTAAGAAGCAAAAAGCATACCAATGAGAAGTTTTTCACAATTGCAGACGCGCTAAATCCTCACGGAAAATCCCGGGCGCCTTGGTAATGCCAAGGCTCGAGCAAACGAGTATTTCTTTCCCAGGTGGGACAGGCTTCCCGCCGGTCATTTTCTGGGCAGTCCCGCGAGGCACGGGACCGCCTCACCCTGCTCTCCTGGGAATATTACCTGTTTGACAAGGCGTTGTCTAAGTGGGAGGATGGGAGGTAGAATCAAGAATACCGTGGAGCGCTTTTGGGACTATCTCAAGGCCGTACATGATGCAGAATGCCGTCTATTTTTCCAGGAGTATCATGATTTACGGCAACTTAGCGCACCGGAAAAAAGGAGAAATTACCGTCGAGGCGGGGAAAATCTCCTAATCTCTAATGGTGTCTGATTTTAAAACCTTTTTGGGTAAAAAAAACCTATTTTATGAGGTGTAATGATTACAGTAACTTAGCGAATAAAAAATAGGTAAAAATTACCGAAAGGCAGGGAAAAATTACCGAAAGGCAGGGAATTTATACTTTTGAGAGTTTAGTCCTAAGAAAATCCTTGACTCCATGTCTGCGGATAGACTATAAAACTTGGTTCTCTTTTCCCAAGAGGCGTCATTGACTTATTCAAGGTCCACTTGGAGCTCACCGAGGCGTTGGGGGTTTCTTCTGCGAGGATTCAGCGGGCTCGATAAATCACAGACCGCGGTCTTCTTCGGGATGGCCGGGTTTGGCGCCGGGTTGAAGGTCAATGATCGTGAAGAGATCAAAGATTTGCATGTAATGTTTTAGGGAATCAGGACTAATTCCGAGGAGCGCCGCCGCCTGTTTACGGCTTCCGTGAGATCGGCGAAGGGCCTCAACCACCAGGTGACGTTTCAAATTCATGGTCACGTCGTTAATGGTTTCGTTTTCTGGAAACCCGAAGGTGACCGACCATACCTGCCCCACTTCTTTTGTTTTGAACCTGGCGTTCAAGGTGAGATCCTCACGGCTAATCCGCCTCTTGCCACACAGAATCAAGGCGCGCTCCAACACGTTGCGCAATTCCCTCACATTTCCGGGCCAAGGATAGACTTCGAGCGCCTTTAACGCCTTGGAATCCATGTGCGGCACAGAGTCCAATCCCAGCTTGGATGATAGATCCGCTAATATAGTGCCGACCAAAGCAGGAATATCTTCAGTCCTCTGTCTTAAAGGAGGAACCTCTATGCTGAAAACATCCAATCGATAAAAGAGGTCCTGCCGAAATCGATTGAGTTTGACTTCTTTTTCGAGGTTTCGATTCGTTGCCGCAATGAGTCTGGCATTCACCGTAAAAAGTTTTACTCCGCCCACTCTCGTGAATTGCCGGGTGTCCAAAAAAGTCAGGAGCTTCGCTTGGAGCGACGTGGAAAGTTCGCCGATTTCATTGAGCAGTATGGTTCCGCCTTCCGCAAGTTCCAGCAGCCCTCGTTTCGGGCCTTTTGATCCGGTAAAGGCTCCGGATTCATAGCCGAAAAGTTCGGACTCAGCCAAGTCCGGGGAAACGGCCGCGCAATTGATGGAGAAGAAAGGCCCATGGGAACGTTTGGAGTTGTCGTGGATGTACCGGGCAATATGGTCCTTTCCTGCGCCGCTTTCTCCGGTCAACAACACGATGGAGTCCGTCTGGGCCGCCAAGCGCGCTGAACGGAGCGTGACACGCATTGCTGGGGACCGGCAACCGCTCCCAACAAGCGGGGCAACGGACTCACCTCGTTTGCGATCGGTTATTTCCCGGCTTATTCCTATTATGCCGGTAATCTTTCCCTGGCTATTCCGCATGGGAACCTTAGTATCAAGAAAGGTCCTTTGTACTCCCTTGATGAGCCGCGTGTGCTCCTGTTCGACGGTCTCTCCCTTCAGTACGCGCTGATCCACTTCAGCAAGAATCTCTGTTGAATCCTTTCCAAACAATTCGGCGTCTGTGCGGCCCACTATCTGGGATTCCGGGGATTCAAGCAGGCCGGCAAAATATGGGTTCACCTGGGTGTACCGGAGGGCGGAATCCTTAACAAAGATACAGTCTCTGGCGCTCTCAAAAATGCCCTGGAACTGTTCCACGGTCTCATACAGTTGCTCTTCATACACGCCTTTACGATTGGTAATATCAAGACAAATTCCTACCATTCGTAATGGTTTGCCGTTCTGGTCGTTTTCAACCACTTTGCCGCGGTCCAGAATCCACTTCCATTCTCCTGAGTCTGTCTGCAATCGGTATTCGGCTTCAAAAAAATCGGAGGGGTCCTCAAGATGATGCTTCAAAATCTTGAGGACCTTGAGCTTGTCATCACGAGGAATCCGGTTTTGCCAAGCCGCGAAATCCGATTCAGATTCATACATCGAACAGCCGAGCATTCTGCTCCGACGCTGATCGAAATAGACCATGTCCGAATTCAGGTTCCATTCCCACAATCCCAAGTTCGACACTTCCAATGCCAGGTCCTGTAGGCCCTGCCTCATGAGCCATTCTTTCTCGACAGCTTCGCGCTCCCGTAGCTGATCTTCGAGAAAGGCCTTGGTCTTCAACAGCTCGGCAGTCCGCTGCTTCACGCGCTCCTCCACAACCTGGCTCAACGCTTGTTCGCCTTGCAGCACTCTCAGGAAAAAGATGCCTAAAATGGCTGCTATCATTTCAAAGAAGCGTACTGCTTCAGCACAAAAGATATTGTCCCGGGAGTCGTTGAGCTGCAAAACACCAATGACCTCGCGATCGCAACGGAGCGGAACGATGGCCACGGATTCATAACCGGATGAAATAAAATGCCTTCTGAATAGGGTCTTTAGCTCGCCGCCGTACTCCGACTCGATCAATTTAGACAGACAAGTGGTCCAGAAACTCCCGGCGGGCGTAAAGAAAGGCCTGGAATGCTCCGTCTTCCCTCGGATTATTTCCCCGCACATGCACTCTAGAACCGGATTGCCTTCAGAATCGCGAATTATTTGGCCGGATCCGCTGCGCCTGGAGAGATAGTTCTCTGCCTTAATGAAAGCATCGGGATAACCGTTTGCCACGAGGTATGGATAATCGTCGCCTTGTCGAATACGAACACCAACGGCTTCAATACCGAGGGAGTTTCTCATCGATTCCACTATTTTTCCGATGTCGTCGCCCCTCAGGGCTCGTTGATTCAGAAGTTCGAGGATCTCAATTGCGAATTCTTGATTTTTACTCATGGACCGAAACCTGCCTTCCATTGCTTCCCACCGGTTTTGTAGAATCAATTCTTTCGCTGGTTCCCTCCTAGTCTTATTCTATCTCATCTGGCACCCCTTATCCTTGCACCGGAAGAGGAGATTCGGGAAAGACCGCGGTCATAAGATTTTGCCGGAACTGCTTCCAAAATGTCGGCATCATCTTCAGAGAAATGTGAGTAGCAATAGACATGCCAAACCAGGAAGTCACGCGGCGCATCCCTTGAGAACCAAGCATTCGCATGAGGAGTCGCCATAATCCACGCTCTGAATCACTTCGTCAGGATTTTTTACACCATATGTCAGGTATTTTATCAATAGCGCGGATGCTCTGCGTTTCCTGCGATATTTAGGCCACTTGGGCGTGCCACGCACCGCTGCCATTGGTCATGAATGAATGCCACAACCGGAACCTGTAAGATGAGGTGAGGGACTCCTTGGGCAGGCATCAAATTCCATGAAAAGATTCGCTATCATCGGCTGCAGGTCGGAGTAAGAAAAGGCGTGGCCGAGAATTGTTCTCACACCCTTTACATACTCGTGGACGGACGGTCGCAACCCGTGTCAAGACTCAACTCGTAATTCCCTTCCAAGAAGCGTCTTGCCAAAGCTTCGACGCTGCCTTCGGACCGCATAAGCATGTCCATTTGGCGCGTGAATTGGAGCATTCGCCCTACTTCATCGAGCTTCTCTTGAATCAGAGCGGCTTCGTACTTGTCATATCGCGCATCTACCCGGTCCCCACGGACTTCCACCACAAAACCGAGGGCATCAAGGATAGTTGCTACGACTCGTGCTCTTCTATTCCGTCGGGTCTCATCCGCCGCGCCGCCTTTCATTGAAAAGGAGATGTAGTTCTGGCTCGCCGTCTCGCAGCAATAGGTATCCAGTACGCTATAATGATAGCCGATGCGCGAGCTGAAATTGAGATAATTGTCTGAAATGATGGCATAACTTCGATCACCGAGACGTTCCCCTAGACCATTGGGAGCCAACATCTGTTCCTGGAGGACAGACAGGAAGCCACCAAGATCAACCGGCCTGGGACCTTGATTCTGCACGTCCTTGTGCAACATTCCATTTAGGACGGCCTTCAAAGGGCGGGACACAACCTGGTCTACGGTCACCCGTTTTGAGAAGTTTGAGCACCCCGTCAATCCACCTCCAAGGTCAATAATGTAGAGGTCCAATGGCACAGGGGCAACCAACTTGACGACGCCTGCTCCCTCTACGTCGGAAACGATATCGCTGATCGCGAACATCTCTTTGTACGAGAGCTCGTGGATTAGCCGCATCAAATCATGAAGGGTTTCGCAATATGGTAGGGCAAAATTGGGCGCTGTCGGATTGACGAGGTTCAAGGGCACGATCCAGTCCGCGACCCTTCTCAAGGTGTTAAACACCGGTGTGTCTTTCATCATTGGCGTTTCGGTCTTGAAGAGTTCCAGAAGCTCAAGAACCTGACCTTCGTAGACCCGGGCGGAATACGCGTCAACAGTGACCTCGGCGCCGGCTGGGATGGACTCTGTAGCCGACTTGGCGTCGAGAATCGTTGGCACCCCGAATTCTCTGGCCAGAGAAGCCATATGGCTGGTGACGCTTCCTGTGTCTGTCACTATAGCCCGCGCTTTGGTCATCACCATAATGAACTGAGGGCTGGGGTGCCGGGCCACGAGAACCCCGCCGGACGGAAACGTTTCCAGGTCCTCTTCAGATTTCACGTGTACGGCAGGGCCGAATCCTACGCCGGGGAAAACAACGGCTCCTCCTTCTATGAGGACGGGGTATCCTTCCACCCGCATGAATTCACTGTCGCCTGCGTCGGCTCGGATCTCGATATGAAGAGGCCTGGTCTGAAGAATCAGGACCCTGCCGCGACTATCCAGGGCCCACTCGACGTCTTGGGCATATTCGTAATGCTCCTCTAATCGAAACCCGTATTCGGCCAATTGCCTTATCTGCATAAGAGATAGACACGGCGCATCTTGCTTCTCAGGTTCTACAGGGATTTCGTGAAGCCCTTCTTCAGGCAGGCTGACGAGCTGAACGGGTTTGTGCGAGATCCGCGACTCAACCAACCTCAGCTCGGCATCCTTAGAAACTAGGTAACTGTCGGGAGTGATGACTCCGTCCACCGCATACGGTCCGAGGCCCCACACTGATGTAATGAGAATCTGGTTTGCCAATGGATTGGAGGGTTCCCTGGTATACATGACGCCGCTCGCGAGGGAATCCACCATCTCCATGCACGCCACGCCCATCGCGATGTCTTCATCCCGTATTCCTTTCGCCAAACGGTATGACAAGGCTCGGGGGTTGTAGAGACTTGCCAGAACCTGCTTGTATGTGTCGATAAGTTGTTCCCGCGGAACATTGAGAACCGACAGGTACTGCCCCGCGTAGGATAATTGGCTGTCCTCACCTATGGCACTGCTTCGCAGCGCGACACGAATGTCCTTTGACTGTCTGCCGCTCCCTTCGTGAATTCGCTCTGTCATCTCCTTGTACGCGGAAAGGATGGCATGCGCCAAGTCCACAGGTACCGGCGCTCTCGTAATAAGCCCCTGAATTTCCTGGCTGATGTTGTTGATCGCCTGGGGGTCATGAAGGTCCAAGTGCCTGCGCAAGCTATGGATTTCCTCAAAGAGGTCGTTTTGTTCAAGGAAATAATAGCAGGCAGCGGTTGTGATGGCAAAACCGTCAGGTGTGGGAATTCGGACGCGGTTGAGTAGCTCGCCGAGATTGGCATTCTTTCCGCCGACCGACTCCACCATGTCTCTCGTTATGTTCGAGTACGGCAAGACCCATTCGGTAACGGTCAATTCCTTGCATTTCCCGAGTTCTTCCTTGATGCGGGAATTAATCCTCTCAATGAAGGGAAGGAGTGTTGTAAAATGGTGGCCCGAGAGGTCGTCAAGGCTTTTCGCCATTTTCAGAGTATGAAAGACCGCTCTGGTTGCTTGCGACCGTACGTGGGACATGCTGAAGAACTCTTGGCCGCGAAGTTTCTCCTCGAAATCGGTGATAATGTTGAGCAGTTCAGTGTTCGAGGCCAGTAAATCCTTGAAAGACGCGTACTTGAACTCGAATACCGTTAAAGCCTGTCCCCTGGCCGTGCTTCGGTCCTGGGACTTTCGGCAGTATATTCGCTGCACGTATTGTAGAATCGAGTCCAATAGAGACATTTCAGCTTTCCTGAAGCCTCGAGAAGAGATCCCTGTTCAGCCTGCCGACAGGACAATCAAAGGTTCCATTTTGAGATGCAGGAGTCATGCCAAATCAAAAAAATGAACCTTCGGACCTCAAGCCCCATTCCCGCCTTCACCTCGATTATCTTCCCGATACCGTTCCGATGTTCGCCGGCTCCGCTCGATGGAAATCGCGCCAGGCTTAGCCGGATCGATTCTGAGTGATGTTCTTGAATTCAGCAGGGTTAAGTGGTTCGCCTCATGAAATACGCGACAAATATCTTTTAGTTATTCACATCTCCTCATAATCATAAGACTTTATCTATCACGGATTACTCAATAGAGCGGCATGAGGATTAAGTGGCAGTGGTGCGAACAACTTTCATCGCGGCAACAATTTTCACGCGTGGTTGCTCGTACGCTAGCTTGGCTTGTTGAATTTCATGCAGAGCTTTAGGTGGCTATGTCATATCTCACCCTGAGAAATTCTGCTTGTTCCTTTTGTAGACCTTTGCGGTGCGCGTAGTGCATCGTTTCCGCCACCCCCGTCAATCACCGCCGGATTGTTACTTCGGCCCTCCCTGTTTTGAAAAGTTCCAAGTTGCTCATGGGCAACTGCCTCTTTTTTCTTTTCCTCACGGGGAACCCTATTCCCCTCTCCCAGCATCCAGTTCCCGGCGCACGGACTCGGCCAGCTGCCGGGGGACCAGCGGCTTGGCGAGCAGTTCCCTGATACCCAGGGCCCTGGCCTTCTCCGGCGTCAGGGTCGCGCTGTAGCCGGTCCAGATGATGATGGGGAGGCCAGGTCTCATCTTCAGGAGTTCTCCGGCCAGGTCCAGGCCCGACAGGTGGGG
>Ga0265296_1003909_pt1 | contig 13370 bp, 14 predicted proteins | sample MunlanPumphouse1_FD_189073 | JGI IMG/M metagenome (GOLD analysis project Ga0265296, IMG submission 189073) | Groundwater microbial communities from a municipal landfill in Southern Ontario, Canada - Pumphouse #1 | ecosystem: Environmental > Aquatic > Deep subsurface > Groundwater | place... | reverse complement strand
TAAGCTTTCCTTGACCGGATATTTCCAGCTAACGATCCTTAGACCGACACATTCCGCATATTTTATGGCGTCAGACGAGCACCGGGTGTTTGTCACAAGCCAACCCTGGTATATCACAATATTATTTTCAGGCTCTGAATTAAAGGCTTTCTTTATGTCGGCAAACCTCGAATGGATATAAAGAGCTGTTTTAACGTCCGTAGAATTACCGCTGTTGCTATGATATTTACACTCTATGACGCAACATTGCTTGTCTTTACGCGCAAAAACATCCACTTCATGGTTAACGCAATATCCCCGGATAATCCTGTTTACCTCCGTTGAATACCCATATGCTTTAAGAATGGAGGCAAAATATTTTTCAAACTGGTATCCTGCAGGGCCGAGCGAGTAGATGGCCTTTTTAATGGAGTATCTCATGTCCGAAACCCGGCTGTACTGTCGAAGAAGTCTTTTGGCGGTTTTGAAAATGTGTTTTGTATGGGTGGCAGGGGTAATCTGTCTCTCCACTTTTTGCGCAATTTCCATGGCAACATCGCCGGTAGCGCCTGAACGGATAAGAGAGTCTATAAGTTTTTGAATATTGAATTCCTCCGGCCGGCCCGATGCTTTTATGATGGTTACAGACATTGGATAATTTTATCACAAATAACTCTTAAGGAGATAAGAAAAAGGAAATAATCAAAGTCGGCAAATAAATGAGGTTTCCGGATTATACTGTGAGGGGGATTATTCCTCCCTTTGGAAAAGGGAGGATAGGAGGGATTATATGAATATGTGTAGTCATTATTATGAGACTGTTGCCCGCAGTATCAATATGTGATACTATGAAGCAGGAGTGAAACCATGATGGAATATAAGGGATACACAGCAAAGGTAGAATTTGATGATGAGGCTGAGATCTTCCACGGCGAAGTGCTTGGCATAAAAGATGTAGTAACCTTCCAGGGTAAGACCGCAAAGGAGATTAAGAATGCCTTTAAGGAATCAGTGGACGATTATCTTTCATTCTGTAAGGAGCGGGGAGAGTACCCCGATAAGCCGTTCACGGGGAAGTTTGTTGTACGCATTTCCCCCGAGTTGCACAGAAAGATTTACCTGTCCGCAAAGCGTTCCAACGAAAGCATCAACGCATGGTTGAATGAGAAGTTGGACCGTGTTGTTGATGAAGAACTGAAAGAGTGCGGAGCATAGGGGGTTCACAAAACTTCTGAAACTCGGGTAACATGTCATTGATTGCCACAAATTCCGTAATATACCAATTTCGTATAATCTGAGATCATCCACATTTTGCCCGATTATGCACTGGCTAACATATCGTTTTAAATAACGTTTGCTTTTGTAACAACATAAGTTGTGGTATACTCTTGGCAAATAAACACAATTGGGCATAATAATTGTTGTACGTATATAAGAAAATAATAAAGACGCCGTCAGTTCAGCTTATGTGGAAACCTGGGAGGGCTAATTAAATGGAAATTAATTTTGAAGACAAACGCGTTAAATACATTCTCGCAGCTCTCGGGACCATTTTTTTGGGAGCAATTGGAAGCGGTTTATGGGAACGATTTCTCGGACCATTTTCAGATCGGTTAATTCTTTTTATTGTCGATTTATTTAGTTCAATTTCTAATTCATATTTGAATTCTTTATATCGCAAGATCGGTTATGGCAATAAGGAAATCTTTAGTTATCAGGTCTACAGTATCATTATGCCCCTATATTCCGTTACCCCATGGGTTCTTATACTCTGCTTACTTCGAACGATGAAGAAATTGGGCTCAAAACTTGAAAGAAAAAAAGAAGATAAAGAAGAGATTGAGAATCTTGATAAATTCAAGAAAGATTCCTTGGAAAAATTAAAACGCCTGAAAAAAATTGTTTACTTCGGCCTTTTCCCTGTGTTACTTCTATCCTCTTTGATTACGATCTCTCAATTTATGCGAAACTTATTTGAATACAAGGCGGTTGTCTATGTAGAACGGTCTATCGAAATGGTCGCACCAAAAATTAGCGGCCAACAATATCTTGAATTAAGAGCTCTCTACAGAGCTGTAGATACTAAAGAAAAGTTTTTGCTGTTACAGCAGGAATTAATTAAATACTCAAAGGCAAATGGAGTTAATCTTCCTGACTTCAAACTAGTTGACTGAAACAGCACTCAACGTACAACAACGGCATGAGCCGACCGGGTATAGCTACTGCTTTTTTTCAAAGGTTTGTTGCCCCGGTCGGCTCATGCCAAGCGTTCTGCATGATAAATAAAGGATGGCAAAATGATAATTCTTGATGACAAAAAATTAATCGAGTCAAAATTTATAAATGAGCAAGAGGTAGAAGACCTTGTCATTGCAAACTCCGAACACTTTTTTGGACCATCTTCAATTCTCATTCCTAAGAAGAAAATCAAAACGAAAGACGGCTTCGGAACTATACCGGATGGCTTTGCAATCGATCTTTCGGCGCGAGTTTGGTATATCGTCGAGGCAGAGCTTTCCCACCACAATGTTTGGACTCACATAGCCCCTCAGGTTACAAAGCAACTGTTGGCTGCTGGTCGCGCTGAAACACGTCAACTCCTCGCAGAAATATTAGTGCAGATGGTTACTGAAGATTTAAGTACGAAAGAAAAGTTTGAGGACGAAGGCGTAAAGGAAATTGACATCAGAAAGGTACTTGGAGAAATACTTGAAAAAGCACCAATTATTGGGATACCGATAGACGCAGTTACAAATGACCTCCGAGAGTGGGCTGCAACATTAAAAAACGATGTAAAACTATGGATTGTTCGAAAATACGTTCAATTTGGAAATCCCCAAAATATAGCCTACGAAATCCCCGAAGAATATCGTCCAGTCTTTGACACTACGGATAGAGAGGCGCAACCACAATCAGGGATAAAAACATACGATGTTTCTGTCGCTGATCTTATAGAGGAAGGCTTTCTTTCGCCAGAATCAGAACTGACCATGAGCTACAAACCACGAGGGGGAACACAGCAGACCTTCAGAGCCAAACTTGAATCAGATGGTTCATTGAGCGTTCTGGATGAGAACTTCCCAAGCCCATCATACGCCGCCATATACTGCATACAGAAAGCTGGCAGCGAAAGAACAACAGTAAACGGCTGGACAAGCTGGAAAACCCAAGATGGTAAATTTCTTTCTCAGGCAAGAGCAGAGTATCTTGAAAAGAAAGAAAAAGATGCAGAACAAGCAAATCAACCCGACCCGGAATAAACTTGGTTTGGTTTTGGCACAGGGCTTGCCCGTGCGGGTCATGCAAGGGGTTAAGTCAAGAAATAAATTGAAGTTTTATGTCCCAATGGATATAATTTGAGCATGGAAAGAATGAGATATATTTATTGGCAGGACAAGAGGATGTGGCTGGGATATTTGGAAGAATATCCTGATTACATGACACAAGGGAAATCAATAGAGGAACTCCAAGATAACCTCAAAGACATCTATAAGGAACTTACCAGCGGAACCATTCCTCACGTTCGTAAAGTTGCAGAACTCCAAACAACGGCATAATAAAACTCCGTGAATATGCGAAGAATACACTTCAAAAAGACAAGAGAATAAATATCCGGATGGCATCTATGGATCTGGATCAGGTACAGGTCATTGCCGCTCAAGAGGGCATTCCTTACCAAACACTCATATCCGGCATCATACATAAATAAATATCCGGATATTTAACAGAGAAAAAGAGGGCTTAAATAATTCATCCAGCCGACCATAAATAACGCTTGTTTGATTATTGCCTCAGGCATGTGCCCCGTCGGCTGCATACGTCGTTATGTGGATAATACGGCAATGGTGGAGGAGTATCTGACATGAATAAGGACGAACAAGACAATTTACTGGATCGAGTTGCAGGCATCTTTCTTTGGTGTTTTCTTCTGTCTTTTGCTCTATTGCTATTATGGTTTGTTTCCTATTTGTTGGCAGGAGACTGGGCGTATAGCCTCCATGCAGGATGGTTCGAATTAAGCAGGCGTGATTTTGCTTTAGTAAATTATTGGGGAATGGCGTTTACCAAATTTGTTGCCATTATAATCTTCTTGTTCCCTTATCTCTCGATTAAGCTCGTGTTGCGAAAGAAGAGGAAGAACACATAACAAGGCAAATTAACCCGGACTGCAAATTCCGCTGCGCTTCATACGCAGCCGGTTATTTGCGGCGTTAGACCACAACCAAAAGGATAACACAATGAATCAGAAAGTAGACGAAATATCGGAAAAGATTTTTCGAATGAAATATGAGCAACTTGGTGAACGAGAAAAAAAAGTTGCTCATCATCTCGCCGAGAGAATTCATATTTCGAGAAACGTCGCTAAGGACTTTTCTGAAAAACTGACTTTCGGACAGAGGATGGCTGATAAGGTCGCAACTTTTGGAGGCTCCTGGGTTTTTATCTCAATCTTTGCGGCTATAATGGTTACTTGGGTTTTTCTGAATTCGTTCGTTCTGATTAAGCTTGATAAATCGTTTGATCCATACCCGTACATTCTGCTAAATCTTTTTTTATCTATGCTTGCCGCCATTCAAGCCCCAATAATCTTGATGTCTCAAAACCGACAGGCCTCCAAAGATCGACTAAGCGCGGAGCACGATTACGAAGTCAACTTAAAGGCGGAGCTTGAAATAATGATGCTCCATGAGAAAATGGACTTACTTAGGGAGAAGCAATGGAGTGAACTTATTTCAATTCAACAGGAGCAGCTAAGACTTCTCAGCCAATTAATTGAAGACCTAAAGAAAAATCAATGAACGATGGTCTAACAAGCGCATAGAGTCGGCCGGTATTTAAAGAAAAAGGATATTGGTTTTATTTCCTTTCAAACGAAGAAGATCGAATTCACTCCCATGTAACATCCGAAGATGGAGCAGCTAAATTGAGGTCTGGTGGGTTAATTTTGATCCCTCAGGATAGGAGAGGCCATCAAGATACAATTGGACATTTATTAAAAGAGGCAATAAAAAAGAGACCGTTTTTATTTCTAACATAAAGACTCAATATCTCTCTCCAATTTTGCTTGGTCTTCTTCTTGTATATCCAAATATTCTAATCCAAAATTGACATACTCAGAATCATTACTAATATTGACATGTTGTTTTTTATACTGTAAGGACCCAATAATTTCATTAATAGCCTCTCGTGAAACATTGGTGAATTGTAAGCCGGCTTTATATATTGGAACAAAATTCCCTTTAGCATCCTCTTTGTTCTCAATTAATGAAGACCATACAATAATCCCTTTTACCGTCCAAGCGTTACGCTTAGTCTCTATTGTTAAAGTATATTGTCTACCTATATTCAATCTGATATCTGCTTTCAGTGAAATACCACCCTCACTTATATCCAGAACTTGTACATGGTCGGCTAAAGCCATTGAACTATTTATTTCATCGTTATCCACTGGAAATCTCTCGTATCGTCTTCCAACTTGCATAGTATTTCTTTAGGTTATTCCTTTTAATATGATTCAATAGATAGATGCTTTAACGGTTTCTCTAAAGGACTGACACATAGGAACTTGCAGTTATATCAATATCTATCAAACTAATAATTTCTGTTATCTTACCCTTTAAGACATCTGTATATTGCATCCCAGCGATATATATGGGAATTATGTTTCCACCGGCGTCCTCTGCATTAGCTTCTAATAAAGACCAAACAACAACCGCTTTAACAAATAAGACTTTGTTTTTGTATTCTATCTTTAGGCTATATTTTTTACCGATATCCAGTTTCCTATCTGCCTTCACAAAAACGCCGCTTTTGCTAATGTCTACAATTTTCATATAAGTAGCTGACGGCATCTCACTATTGACTTCCATATGTTCTACTTTCATCCTCTTATGCCGTCTTCTCTCCCGAATAGTTTTTCTATAGTCTTTATTTGACGCCTCACAATTCAGGGAAGAGATTATTTGCAATTCCGGGGGAGTTTGCTCTTCTCCAACATTCTCTTTTCTTTCTCCCCTGATGGATTTCACAAAATCTCTAAATGTCTCATCTTTTTCTATGATCTCAATACCCATTCCATTTTTCATCGTGGGAATAGGAGTCCTTATAGTTCTTCTAACAATTCCTTTCAGAAAAGAAACCCTATTGCCTGGCAGTGATAGTTCAATATCAATAGTGGTGTCAACGTTACAACCTCGATTCGTTCTTATAAAGAGACCACTTTCGGACAGGTCACTCGATATGCTCCAAAAGCTTGTGTGATCGATACCAATTCTTGTTTCAAGCCTTTTAATAAATCGTGGATGCTTTCGCTTTTCCATCTTATCCGACTTTGCCCCCACACTTACATGAGGCTAAGTTATCTTTAAACCAATATACTATTTGCATTTAGCAATTTCTCTGCCTCTTGACTTATATCTTACCCATTCATATCAGAAAAGCAATCCTACCTGGGTAGGGGGGGATATTTTTTGTTGCAGTAAGTCAGGATGAATGAACTGAAAAACAAAAAACAGACTGTTTTCAGGTTCAATAAATGACCTTAACCAGAAACAAGGCATGAGGAGGAGCTGTAAAGCCGGCCGCTGAGCGTTGTTCCTTTTCAAACATTTCTTTAATTTCTGAAACAGAAAGCTCTCCTAACCCAGCTTGAATAATCGTCCCGGTAATCACTCTGACCATTCTATGAAGAAAACCATCTCCAGAAAAATTGATAGTGATTTCACTTTCTTTTTTAAGAATTTCAATCTTTGAGAGTGTCCTAACGGTCGATTTGCTCTTGGACTTCAAGGCCGTAAAACTCCGAAAGTCTTTGGTTCCAACAAACAAATCCGCAGCCTGTTTCATTTTTTCAATATTCAAAGGTTTTTTTATGTGATAGTAATAGCGCCTGTTGAAAACATTTTTTTTAAAAGGATGGTTCCAAATCCGGTATAAGTACTTTTTTCCTTTTGAATTTAGCCTTGAATGGAAACGTTCAGGCATTTCCTGGATGTCCAGGAGATTAATATCATCTGGAAAGTATTTATGAAGATAGTCCTCTATTTCGGAAAGTAGCTTTTGACTTTGAGTATGAAAATTTGCAACTTGACCAAGGGCATGAACTCCGGTGTCTGTACGGCCTGATCCATGAAGCTCAATTTTTTCTCCTGTCATCAGTTGCAACACATGCTCAATTCTTCCCTGAACCGTGCTTTTAATAGTCGTCTGGCGCTGCCATCCGTTATAACGGCGACCATCGTATTCCAAAACAAGTTTAATGTTACGCATAAAATTCCTCCACAGAGTTGTCAACAATTATTTGCAATCCGCATTAATTATCCATTTCGCGCCTTCTATGTCCATTCTTTTTTTCCTTTTCGATCCCTTCTTTAACTCCCCTTTGTATCCAGTTATTTCTTATATCATCAACTTTATCTTTATATTTGGTTTGGATGTCGTCAGGTATGATGCCGCTTATGATCTTTATCCCTGATATGACATACGGAAGAGTCACAGAGCTATTCATAAGACTATTGCCGGCAGGCAAAAATGCGATTAGTACCGTTACTATGATCGCTATAAGAAGAAAGCCCTTTAGAAAACCCAACAACCCTCCTACGAGTCTGTTGGCCCAGCTTAAACCCGCTATCTTAAAGATCTTGCCGGCGGTCGCTCCCAGAATAGACGCTGATATTATGCAGGCGATAAAAATTAGGACAAAACTGATCATTTTGGCAGTCCCGGATTCCATACTTTTCGGCATTATATTTGCGACCGAGACATATAGCTTCAAAGAAATAATATATCCGGCAACAACCCCGGCCATTGTTACAACCTGTCTGATCATCCCTTTCCATAATCCGAGGGCGGTAGTCAGGCCGGCGATCCCGAGAATTATGATGTCGAGCTTGTTAATTGTCTTTTCCCCTTTCCGTTTTCTTTTCCTTTCGCATCTGACGCAACCCCACCATTATATCATGCTCAGTGTGGGCGGTTTGCAGGAAGTTAATGATTGCTGTTGCCACCCCTTATTCTTATTGCTTTTTCTAAAAATAAAGACCGCCATTCAAAGCAGTCTTATCGAAATATTCTAAAAAATTCTGGTTATTTTTTCTTGTGCGTTGCGCAATACGCTGATTTTCCGACTGCGGATTTCTTGCACTTTATCCCCTGCTTAGTCTTTCCGGCGCAAATTGCTTTCTTTGCAGTTGCCATATCTACCTCCTTGTGTCCAGTTGTTCTGATAAAATTATATCACATGAAAAAAAACAAGCAACTCTGCAGAATTATTTCTTACCATTTGTAATCAGCAAAGGCAAAGCAGATTTGTTCATGAGGAAGTAGGCGACAGTGACTTTCTCCCTGAAAAGTGCATTCCGTATTTGAACAGTATACGCAAATGTTAACTAATGATGATCTCTAAAAAATGTGGACTATTTTGAGAAAGTTATCTTAGCAATTGAGCCATGAACCGTTTTGGCTTTAATACCTCTTTACAAAAAATCTTTTTTCACTCTTGCTGCAAAGCGTTCGCTTCTCATTCCGATTTCTCCGCCCCTTTTTCATTTAAAAAATGAGTGAGAAATTCCGCGTCCTTTGGGGGTAAATCAAACTTTAAACAGGCCTCGCCAATAAACTTGGACAGGCTGGCGCCAGGATTCTCGAGTCGCTCATCTGATATCCACTTCACTGCCCTTCTCAGTTGCTCACCCTCAGGGAGAATACTCATTATATTTTTCTCCTATAGCTTTATTTAATTAACCACTTACAGAAGGAAAAGTCATTCCTCAAGGTAAACTATGATTTTTTGCTCGTTTTTGCAGTAAATTCCGATATTTTTTTCTGCACATTATCACTTTGACAATGAGCACACTTGATTTTTGGTTTAGCTTCAAATTCTTTAATAGAAAGGAAGACAGTGAACTCATGGTTACAGTCTTTACAGACATATTCATAAGCAGGCATATAGATCTCCTTCTTGTTTGATGATTTACGATTGTAATGTGCACAATTATATCAGTAATTGGTTCCGGTTAGCACAGGAATAAGCGGACCGAAATTCTTTCCTCTCGTAAGCCGCATATCCGTGGCGTGATAATAAGGTTGCTGTCAGGGCTTTATTTTCTAAGAATTTGAGTCGTGATATAATTTCGTTATGCAGATTAATAATACGGACCGTATAGAAATAGTTAGGATCAAGGAGTAGAAATGGCAGTTGAAAATTGCTGAGCCGGAGGTGTTAAAATGGTGAAAAAATCGTTTCCCTTGTCTAAGGTCTATAGTCTGATCGAGCCGGGGCCGGTGGTGCTGGTCACTACCTCCAGCAAAGGGCTGTCGAACATCATGACTATGTCGTGGCACATGATGATGGATTTCGAGCCACCGATTGTGGGTTGCGTGATCAGCAACCGGAACTACACATTCGACATCTTGAAGATGACCAAGGAATGCGTGATCAACATACCTACTGTGGAGCTGGTGGAAAAGGTGGTGGGCTGCGGGAACACCTCCGGACGAACGGTCGATAAGTTCAAGGTCTTTGGGCTCACAGAGGCATCTGCATCATGCGTCAAGGCAGCGCTCATCGACGAGTGTTATGCGAATCTTGAATGCAAGGTCGTCGATGGAAAGATGGTATCCAAATACAACCTCTTTATCCTTGAGGTGCTCAAAGCATGGATCAACCCCGCAAGGAAAGACGCGCAGACGATTCATCATCGAGGGAGAGGCGCTTTCATGGTCGCAGGCGAAACGATCAAGTTGCCCTCAAAAATGAAATAGCTTCCCTTGTGAAGGATTCACATCATGGGATCATAATCGTCAATGGGTGATGCAGTTTTACGGAAGGAAAGGTTTAAGAAAAGAGTTTGTCCTGGAATCCAGACACACATCAGACACGGTGATTATGTAAAATCAATAAAGCTAACCTATTGATTTAAAAGGAAATGAATGGCGGGGCGGACGGGACTTGAACCCGCGACCTCTGGCTTGACAGAACACCAAAGCCTCAAAAACGACCTTTCTATAACTATCTGAAATAACTCGTAATTCCTTGATTATCAAGGGATTACTGCTTTCTTGATAGTTGGTAGGCGTTGGATTATGTTGGAACTATATTCGAGGTCGCGGGCACAAATTAGGCACAAAATTAGCACAAACGGGAGGTTAAAGAAAAGGAGCAGCTTAAAATAATAAAGACAAAGGCCCTGGGGTAACCTGGGGCCTTATGATCAGTCCATGCTCTACCTTATTGCGGTAAGACGGGACTGCTGACTCTCACTTTCACCGGAAGTCTTCAAGCCCTGCTTCTATGCTGGATAGAAAAGTTCACCTACTTACAAACGTTTTCGGAGAGGCCACTTTTTTGTCTCTTTCTTCATCAAGTCTGCATGCCAAATATTTACCAATAGGTGTGGCTTATATCTGAAAATTCGCAACGAAAGGACAGAGTCAGGGTTGCGGTATACAACTGTTTGTCGTCAGTTTCAAAATTATAAATTCCTTAGATTCATTTTTCTATGACTTCTCTTATTTTTCTCAAAAGCTTAGTCGGTGAAACAGGTTTCAAGATAAACTCAGATCCTTTTGCTATCATATCGTTGATATGCTCTGCCGGATATCCGCTGGTGAAGAGTACCTTGATGTCAGGCGTTATTTTCTTTATCGCTTCATACACTTCTCTGCCGTTCCTGTTCGGCATAACGACATCAAGCATCACCAGCTGAATTTTATCTTTATGCAACTTGAACTTACCTATCGCATCCTCTCCATCTACCGCATCTATAACCTTGTATCCGTATTTCTCAAGCAATTTCATGGTGAATTCCCTGACAGCTGTTTCATCCTCCGCTAATAGTATTGTTTCCGTGCATATTTCAAGAGGTTTTATGACTTCGGGTTTTATCTCATCTACCTTTGCCTCTATTATTGGCAAATAAATCTTAAATGTGGTTCCTCTGCCCGGTTCACTGTAAATATTGATATATCCGTCATGCTGTTTGATGATCCCGTATACCGTGGAGAGTCCAAGCCCTGTCCCCTTGCCGACTTCCTTTGTCGTGAAGAAAGGCTCGAATATCTTCTCCCTCGTCTCTCTGTCCATGCCGGTGCCGCTATCGGTTACCGATATGACGGCATATGATCCTTCCTTTCCATATCCATGCTCTTTGATAAATCCCTGGTCTATATCAACAGTTTCAGTCTCGATAGTCAAAAGTCCTCCTGCAGGCATTGCATCCCGTGCGTTCGTTGCAAGGTTCATCAACACCTGCTCTATTTGCGTATGATCTGCCATAACAATCAGGTCTTTCTCTGCAAGTACCGTTCTTGATTTTATATCCTCTCCGATAATCCTTGATAGCAATTGTTCCACTAATTTAACAACTTGATTGAGATTTACCGGTCTTGGATTTATGATCTGTTTCCTGCTGAACGCAAGAAGGCTCTGGGTGAGATTGGCTGCTCTGTCTGATAAGGAAAGGATATGATCGGCATAGGTCCTCAATGTATCATTCTCTTTTAGCTTTATTTGCAGCAGGTGACCATATCCCATTATTGCTGTAAGGATATTATTGAAGTCATGGGAAATGCCTCCGGCAAGTTGGCCGACTGCTTCCATCTTCTGGGCCTGGAGAAACTGTGATTGAAGTTTTTCCTTTTCTTCTTCTGCGCGTTTGCGATCAGTGATGTCACGGAATATCCCTTGAGAACCGACTATTTGGTCACCCATAAGACGCGGAGTTACATTACCTTCAACACTAATTGATCGGCCATCTTTCGCAACGAATATTGCTTCTATTCCATCCATTGATTCTCCAGACATCACCTTCTTAAAAACTTCCATACAGTGAGGCATACAACTCGGATGAAGGATATCATAAATTGAAATCTTTGAAAGTACATCCCAAGTATAGCCCATTGTCTCTATCCATGAGGGATTCACAAAAATGAAATGACCATCCTGATTAACGCTTTGAATCATGTCATGGGCATTTTCAAATAGATTCCGATAACGTGTCTCACTCTGTATTATTGCTTCCTCTGCTATCTTACGCTCTGTGATATCGCGAAAGCTCCATACTCTTCCAGTAATTGCTTGTCCTATTCGCTGAGGCTTTGAATATCGTTCAAAAATTCTTCCATCTTTGAATAGTAATTCATCATAACTCTCAGCTTCAGGATTAGCATACAATTCCCTCACTTTTTTGAGAAATACTTTGGGGTCTTTAAGTTGATCGATCACAAATGATAGTGCCCGTTCGTCATTACGAGACTCTAAAATTTGTTGAGGAAAGTGCCACATTTCTACAAACTTTTGATTAAAGATAACTATTTTACTCTCTCTGTTTACCACAAGAATTCCATCGGCAGTAGACTCTATGGTAGCACTAAGAAGAGAGATGAGAGCCCTCATTTCTGAATTTGCGTGGAGGAGTTCCTGGGAACTTAGATCGAGTGACCGTTCAAGCCTGCCCCTATCAACATCGGATTGCATGTATGCATCATTAACTACTTCAATAAACTTCTGCCATTCTTTGGGAACTTGAAGGGAATCCCCAAAATATTTTTTAAATTGGCGCTTGAGCAGATTGTGCATCTGTTGTATCCTTTATTTCTCTGAAAGGGCGGTTATTGTCATGGTTTGGTTATGTAACTCGCATTTCGTACCCAGATTAGAAGGACAGATTTCTCCATAAGAGTAAAAGCCGGCGAGCACTGTTTTATCTCCCAGAATATCCCGAACCCCTTCCACTTCTTCTTCTGTCCTCTGGTTGAGGATCATTTTTCTGCCCACACAACTTACGAGGATTGCAAGTTCAGGAGAGAATGAACCGATTGCGATATAACTCTTTTTTGCTGCGCCTATTGCTCCATCAATTAATCTGTCGAAGTTTGCCTTCATAAGCCGGGCATATGCTCCTTCAGGTACATCCCCGGCAAACGTCAAGCTCTGTTCTTCTTCGTTGATAGAGAGAATTGTGCGAATCAATCCGCTCTCGCCTTCACCAGTGCGGAGGCTAAGTGGAAAAAGCAGGCCTGAGGCAGGAAGGTTTTTTGCGTGTTCCCCTAAATATTTTTTGTATAGTTCCAGCGCAGATTTTCCGTCCAGTTCGTACAGGATATTCCCTTTTGAGCGTGTTATTAACCGTTCTGGTCCAAAGGAGTCCCAACCTCCAAGAGAACCGTAACCCACCTTTAATCTTTTTCCATACAAACCGAGCACGGCAATGGTATCTCTTGCAGGGACGTCATCCAAGAATGTAAGCGTCTCTTGAAAGCGTTCACCATCCCCGGCAAGTCCCCCTGTGATTAATACTCCTTGTGGCAAATTCTTAGTCAGACCCCTCACTAAATCGCTTCCGTTTACATTACGTCCATCCGAGAGCACAATGATATGCGCAAGGTCATCC
>Ga0265296_1003908_pt1 | contig 13371 bp, 11 predicted proteins | sample MunlanPumphouse1_FD_189073 | JGI IMG/M metagenome (GOLD analysis project Ga0265296, IMG submission 189073) | Groundwater microbial communities from a municipal landfill in Southern Ontario, Canada - Pumphouse #1 | ecosystem: Environmental > Aquatic > Deep subsurface > Groundwater | place... | reverse complement strand
GCGCCGCCGCTGGCCGGCAGGCTGAAGCCGCCCGCCGCCTTGGCGGGACGCGAGCCTTGCGATGATGTTGCGCCCGAGGGGCCGGTGACCTTCATGATCAATGCTCCCGATCAGTCTGGACCATCGGCCACGACCGTCACCGCTTGGTTAACGCCTCGGCAGAATCTGCCGCCACCAAGACTGACCACGAACCCGCATCGTTGAATCTCCACGCTTTTTCCTGCGGCACAAACTTCGCATGGTTAACTGCGAACGCCTCAACAGGACGTCTGTCGTATGCAGAAGTTGCTCACCGCCCTCCTCGCCTCCGCTTCCGCCGCGCTGATTCTGGCTGTAACGCCGAGCGCGGTCGAGGCCCAGTCGCGCATCAAGGACATCGTCTCCATCGAGGGCGTCCGCACCAACCAACTGGTGGGATACGGCCTGGTGGTCGGCCTGAACGGCACGGGCGACAGCCTTCGCAACTCGCCCTTCACCCGCCAGTCTCTGGAAGGGATGATGGAGCGTCAGGGCGTCAACATTCGCGGCGCCAACCTGAACACCAAGAACGTCGCGGCGGTCATGATCACCGCCGACCTGCCCCCCTTCGCCACCCCGGGCTCACGCCTGGACGTCGCCGTCTCGGCCATGGGCGACGCCAAGAGCCTGTTAGGCGGCACGCTTCTGGTCACAGCCTTGCAAGGCGCCGACGGCGAGATCTATGCGGTGGCGCAAGGCTCGGTTCAGACCGGCGCCGTCTCGGCCTCGGGCGGTTCGGGCTCATCGGTCACGCGCGGCGTGCCGACCGCCGGCCGCATCGCCTCGGGCGGCGTGGTCGAGCGCGAGACGGGCTTTGACCTGTCGGCCATGCCTATCGTGCGCCTGACCCTGCGCAACCCCGACTTCACCACGGCCCAGCGCGTCGCCGCCGCCATCAACCAGTCCTATCCCGAGAGCGCCTTTGCCGAGAACGGCACCGTGGTCGCCATCCGCGCGCCCCAGACCATGGGCATGGCCGGCTTCGTCAGCCGCGTCGAGAACCTGCCGGTGCGGGTCGACACCCCGGCCAAGGTCATCATCGACGAGGTCAACGGCGTCATTGTCATGGGCGACGCCGTCCGCATCTCCACCGTCGCCATCGCCCAGGGCAACCTGACCGTCTCGGTTCAGGAAAACCCCATGGTCAGCCAACCCGAACCCTTCGGCCAAGGCCAGACGGTCGTCGTGCCGCAGTCGAACGTCTCAGTCGAAGAAGAAACCGGGCGTCAGATGCGGATCGTCAACGGCGGAACCTCGCTGTCGACCCTGGTCAACGGCCTGAACGCCCTGGGCGTCAGCCCGCGCGACATGATCAGCATCCTGCAGGCCATCAAGGCCGCCGGCGCCCTGCAAGCCGACATCGAGGTGATGTGATGGACGCCCTGCCCGTCGCCGGCCTGCTGAACCCCGCTGACGCCACGGCCAAACGCGGCCAGTCGCCGGAGTATATGCGCGAAACCGCGCAGGCTTTTGAGGCCAGCTTCCTGTCCCAGATGCTCAAGCCCATGTTCGAAGGCCTGGAGACCGACGGCCCCTTCGGCGGCGGCGAAGGCGAGGCCACCTGGCGCAGCTTCCTGATCGACGCCATGGCCAAACAGGCCGTCAAGGCCGGCGGCATCGGTCTGGCCGACACCGTCATGTCCGAAATGATCAAGATGCAGGAACAGCCCTCGTGACCCCCGACATCGAGACCTCCACCCTGCGTGCCCAGCAGCTGATCAACCTGACCCAGGCCCTGACCGAGCGCCTCAGCGCCGAACGCGACGCCTTCCGCGCCCATCGCGCCCAGGACGTCGCCCACGGCATGGCCGAGACCCAGGAACTGGCCAACCTCTATCGCCGCGAGTCGGTCCAGGCCAAGGCCGCCCCCGCCTTCCTGACGGTCATTCCTCCTGAGGTTCGCGACACCCTGATTTCGGCCACGCAAGCTTTTGAGGCCGTTCTGGCCGAACACGCCTCCACCGTCGACGCCGCCCGTCAGGTGTCCGAGGGCCTGGTCCGCACCATCGCCGCAGAAGTGGCCGGCGCCCGCGCCCAGGGCGTCGGCTACGGCGCTTCCGGCCGCGCCACCGAGGGCGACGGCCGCGCGGTGGCTATGAACCGAAAAGCCTGAGTCCAACCGCCCATTAAACCCCTCGCGATCCGTGGTTTATTAACGTCCCGCGCCGCAAGGATAGGCCATGAGCCTGAAATCCCGCCTCCTTGGCATGGCCTTTGCCGCCGCCGACGCCCTGATTGAGGTCGACGAGAAGGCTCAGGTCACTTTTGCCCTGGGCGCAGGCCCCGTCGCCGGACAGGCTTCAGCGAACTGGATCGGGCGTCCGCTGATCGAGTTGCTGGCTGCCTCCAGCCGCCCGGATGTCCTCGACGCCCTTCGCGCCCTGGTGGCTGGCGGACGCAGCGAACCTCTGAACGTGCTGACCGACTGCGGTGATGGCCGCGTGCGCCGTGCTGTCTTCCGCGCCTTCGTCCTGCCAGAACTGGCGCCCGCCGTCTCCTGCGCCCTCATCTACGACGGCGCGCCCTTCTCTCTGGACGCGGCAACAGACCTGCCCCTGGCCGATGCAGAAGGCTTCATGGCCTATGCGCGAGAAGGGCTGGAAGGCAAGAACGCCGCCGCTCTGCAACGACTGGCCATGGCCTTCATCGAGGTTCAGGGCCTGAACGCCGCCAACGACGCCGCCAATGCGCGCGTCGCTGCCCGGATCGGCGCCCGGCTGCAACTGGCCTCGCATGACGGCGTCAGCGCCGGTCAACTGACGCCCAACCGCTACGCCCTGGTCAAGGAGGTTGACGACGACCGCGATCTGGCGGCCGAAGTCCGCGAGGCCGGCATGGCCGAGGGACTGACCCTGACATCCCTGACCAGCGAAGTGGCGATCGGCGCTGATCCCCTGTGCGCCCTGCGCGCCATGCGCTTCGCCATCGAAGGCTGCCTGAAGGACAACAGCAGCCAGCCCGAGCTCAGCTTCGCCGATTCCCTGTCGCGCACGCTCAAGGACGCCGATCGCTTCCGAGGCATCGTCCGCGACCGCGAGTTCGCCCTCTTCTACCAGCCCATCGTTGATCTGAAGACCCGCGCGGTTCACCACTTCGAGGCGCTCGCCCGCTTCGGCCAGGCGGGCGGTCCCGCCCCCGCCATCCGCATGGCCGAAGAACTGGCCCTGATCGAGAGCTTTGATCTGGCCGTCGCCGAAAAGATCGTCCACCGGCTGCGTCAACCCGGTTCGGGCCTGCTCAAGATCGCCATCAACGTCTCCGGCGCCTCGCTCGCGAACGACGCCTATGTCGCCGCCCTTCTGCGCATGACCGCCTCGGAACCCGAGAACCGCCGCCGCCTGATCGTCGAGGTCACCGAGACCGCCGCCCTGGCCGACATCGCCGCCGCCAACCGCCGCCTCAGCGCCCTGCGCGACGCCGGGATCAAGGTCTGCATCGACGACTTCGGCGCCGGCTCCGCCGCCTTCGACTATCTGCGCGGCCTTTCGGTCGATGCGGTCAAGATCGACGGCGCCTTCGTGCGCGGCATCGACAACGATGCCCGCACCCGCACCCTGATCGGCCATCTGGTCGAACTGTGCGGCTCGCTGAACCTGACCACCATCGCCGAAATGATCGAGACCGAAGAAGCCGCTGCGGCCGTCCAGGCCCTCGGCGTCGGCTATGGCCAGGGCTGGCTGTTCGGCCGCCCGGAGGCCGAGCCTGTCACCATCGCCCCCCTCGCGCCACGCGCCCGCCGCCAGGGCGTCGTCGACGCCTGGGGCTGACGGCTGTCCTAATCCGGCGCGCCGATCCCTATCAGGGATTGCGACAGCCTCGAGCCGTTTAGCCCGCTTGGGTCACAGCTTGCGTCACACTAGGGACGGTCTTTGACACTGTCCGCTCGAACCGCCGCTACACCGTCCTATGGATTATGGCGGCCCATCACAGGTCTCGCCACCACCCCTAGCCCGCTCATCCCGGCGAAGGCCGGGATCCAGATTGTAAGGCGCGCCGCTGACAGCCGGTGACGCGTTAGCGCCATTTCAATCGGAAGCCTTTGTCATGTGATCTGGATCCCGGCCCTCGCCGGGATGAGCGAGATAGCGTAGCGCCAACCTTCCTCGAAAACAGAGGGTCCTTCATTGCACCAATTGCACTATTTTTTTCATCGCACAGTGCAATCCGCCCGCTCCAGCCGAACCTCTCGTCCCACCCCCACAGCGTTCAGAAAATCCCGGTCATGACTGACCACCACCAGCGCCCCGTCATAGGCCGCCAGCGCCGCCTCGATCGCCGCAATGGAATCCAGATCCAGATGGTTGGTCGGCTCGTCCAGGATCAGCAGCTGCGGCGGCTTCGCCCCCGTCATCACGCAGGCCAGTGCCGCCCTCAGCCGCTCGCCGCCTGACAGCGTCCCGACCGTTCGGTGCGCCGCCGTATTGCGGAACAGGAACCGCGCCAGCGCCGCATGGGCGTCATTCGGCGTCCCTTCCGGGTTCAGCCGCCGCCAAGCCTCGATCAGGGTCTCGTCCGGCCTCAGGATCGCGGCCGTCTGATCCAGCAGCGCCGCCATCACAGGCCGTTCGATGCGCCCTGCCGACGGCTCCAGCTCACCCGAGATCACTTTCAGCAGCGTCGTCTTGCCCGCCCCGTTCGGCCCGGTGATCGCCACCCGCTCCGGCCCGGTCAGCCGCAATGACACCGGCCCGACAATCAACCGTCCCTCGGGACTGCGCCACTCCACCCCGTCCAGCGCCAGCACGGCCTTGCCCGCCGCCAGCCCTGTCGAGGGCATCGGCACGGACAGCAGCCGCGCCCGTTCGACCCGCTCGCGCGCCTCGACCAGCTGCGCCTCGACCTCGGCCCGGCGACGCTCGGCCAGACGCCCTTCCCGCGCCCCCGACTCCTCCGCCCGCTGCGCCTTGGCGTCCAGCATGATCTTGGGATCGGACGTCCCCGCCCGATGCGCCCGCCCCGCCTTGTCGCGCTTCGCCTTCTTCTCCAGCGCCGTCTGCGCCTCGCGCGCCGCCCGCCCGACCTCGCGCTCGGCGCTTTCCAGATCGCGCTCCGCCGCCGCCCGTTCCGCCTCGCGCCGCTCGACATAGAGGTCCCAGCCGCCGCCATAGACACGCGCCCCCAAGCTCGACAGCTCCACGATCCGGTCCATCCGCCGCAACAGCGCCCGGTCATGACTGACCGTCAGCACCCCGCCCGGCCAGCGCCCGACCACCTCGGCCACCAGAGCCCGCGCCTCGGCGTCCAGATGATTGGTCGGCTCGTCCAGCACGATCAGGTCGGGCGCCGCCAACATCAGGCCCGCCAACCGCAGCCTTGTCTGCTCGCCCCCGCTCAAACGGGCTGTGAGACGGTCCAGCGCCAGCCCCGTCAGCCCGACCTGGGCCAGGGCCTCATCCAGCCGCGCCTCCAGCGTCCAGTCGGCCTCGGCCATGTCCCCGACCGAGCCCTCGCCCGCCAGCACCCGCGCAAGCAGGGCCAGAGGCTCCGCCGCCCCCAGGGTGTCGGCGACGGTCTCACCGGGTGCCGGATCATAGGTCTGGGCCAGCCAGCCGACCGTCCCGGCGCGCGCTGCCGTTCCCTCTGCGGGTTCGGCCAGACCGGCGACAAGGCGCAGCAGCGTGGTCTTGCCCACGCCATTGCGGCCCACGACGGCCGTGCGCTCGCGCCCGAAGGCGAGGCTCAGATTATCAAATAGGGAATGTCCGTCAGGCGTGCGGGCCGCGACGCTGCTGAGCGTCACGAGTGCGGATGCGGACGGGTTGTGGCTTGGGTTGGGCGAGGACAAAGGCGAGCACCAGCAGCGGAGCGGAAAGGGCGATACCGATTTCCAAAGCGCTGATCATGATCGTCGTGCCTCCTCGTCAAATACGTTGGCTTGATGAAAGGATGGGTGCTGATCTTTCGCAGCGCAACCCCAATTCTCCCCGTGCGCTTTTGCAACGCAGCGCGGCGCGCCTATGTTCCAGCCATGACCGCGCCTGACCGAACCGTCGCCTTCCGCATCGACAAGCCCCTGCCCGACCGCGCCGAGGCCGCCGCGCGCCGCGCCGAGGCCGTACAGCGGGTTCGGGACGAGACCGGGATCGACGAGGCCCTGATCGACGCCCTGGTCGAGGGCTTCTACGCCCGCGTCCGCGATGACGACTTCATCGGACCCATCTTTGCCGAGCGCATCTCGGACTGGGGTCCGCACCTGGAACAGATGAAGCTCTTCTGGTCCTCGGTCGCTCTGTCCACCGGCGTCTATCAGGGCCGCCCCATGCCCAAACACCTGCCCCTGCCCATCGACGCCCGCCATTTTGACCGCTGGCTGGAGATCTTCGAGGCCACCGCCCGCGACCTCTGCACGCCCGTCGCCGCCGCGCACTTCATCACCCGCGCCCGCCGCATCGCCGAAAGCCTCGAACTGGGCGTCGCCAACGCCAACGGCGTCCTGGTCGGCCCCAGCGAGCGCTACCGCCGTCCAGAGCCTGCTCGGGCGCCCGAGAACTAAGCATAAGTTCTCACATTGTTCTTGCTGAAAAGCGCGAATTGATCCCCATATAGCGTCGTCGCCCCGGACCGTTTCGGGGTCTCCCGCGTTCCCGGATTCCATGACCGAAAAGCACAAATTCATCCGCGTTCGCGGCGCCCGCGAGCACAACCTCAAGGGCGTGGACGTCGACATCCCGCGCGAGAAGCTGGTCGTCATGACCGGGCTGTCGGGCTCGGGCAAGTCCTCGCTGGCCTTCGACACCATCTACGCAGAGGGCCAACGGCGCTATGTCGAGAGCCTGTCGGCCTATGCGCGTCAGTTCCTGGAACTGATGGGCAAACCGGACGTGGACCTGATCGAGGGCCTGTCGCCGGCCATCTCCATCGAACAGAAGACGACGTCCAAGAACCCACGCTCGACCGTCGGCACCGTCACCGAAATCCACGACTACATGCGCCTGCTCTGGGCGCGCGTCGGCGTCCCCTATTCGCCCGCCACCGGCCTGCCGATCGAGAGCCAGACCGTCAGCCAGATGGTCGACAAACTGACCGCCCTGCCCGACGGCGAGCGCATCCTGCTGCTGGCACCCGTCGTTCGCGGCCGCAAGGGCGAGTACAAGAAAGAGATGGCCGAGTGGCAGCGCAACGGCTTCCAGCGGCTCAAGATCGACGGCGAATTCTACGCTATCGAGGACGCGCCAACCCTCGACAAGAAATTCAAGCACGACATCGACATTGTCGTGGATCGCATTGTAACCAAAGAAGGTCTTGAGCCTCGATACGCCGACAGCATCCAGACGGCTCTGAACCTGGCCGACGGCATCGCCACCGCAGAATGGGCCAACGCCCCCGAAGGCGAAGAGCCCCGCAAGATCGTCTTCTCCGAGAAATTCGCCTGTCCGGTCTCGGGCTTCACTATCAGCGAGATCGAGCCGCGGCTGTTCTCGTTCAACAATCCCTTCGGCGCCTGCCCGACCTGCGACGGCCTGGGGGTCAAGTTGGCCTTCGACGCCGATCTGGTCATCCCCGACCGCGACAAGACCCTGCACAAGGGCGCGGTCGCCCCTTGGGCGCGCGGCCCCTCGCCGCTCTATACCCAGACCTTGCAATCGCTGGCCCAGCACTTCGACTTCTCGATGGACAAGGCCTGGCGCGACCTGCCGGAACAGGCCCAGAAGCTCATCCTGCAAGGCTCGGGCGGTGAGAAGATCAAGTTCGTCTATGACGACAACGCCCGCAAATACGAGGTCGCCAAGGCCTTCGAAGGCGTCCTGCCCAATCTCGAACGCCGCTGGCGCGAGACCGACAGCGCCTGGGTCCGCGAGGAACTGGGCCGCTATCAGTCCGAGACGCCCTGCGAGGTCTGCGGCGGCAAGCGGCTGAAGCCCGAGGCCCTGGCGGTCAAGGTCGGCGGGTCGGACATCGCTGACATCAGCTGGCTATCGATTTCAAAGGCCTACCTCTGGTTCTCAACTCTAGAGGAGAACCTGACAGACAAGCAGGTCGAGATCGGCCGTCGCATCCTCAAGGAAATCACCGACCGGCTGCGCTTCCTCAACAACGTCGGCCTGGACTACCTCAGCCTGTCGCGCAGCTCCGGCACCCTGTCGGGCGGCGAGAGCCAGCGTATCCGCCTGGCCTCGCAGATCGGCTCGGGCCTGACCGGCGTCCTCTATGTGCTGGACGAACCCTCCATCGGCCTGCACCAGCGCGACAACACCCGCCTGCTGGAAAGCCTGCGCGGCCTGCGCGACCTCGGCAACTCGGTTCTGGTGGTCGAGCATGACGAGGAGGCGATCATGACCGCCGACTATGTCATCGACATGGGCCCGGCCGCCGGCGTCCACGGCGGCGAAATCTGCGCCCAGGGCACGCCCGCCGAGGTCATGGCCAACCCCAACTCCCTGACCGGCCAGTACCTGACTGGCGCGCGCGAGATCGAAATCCCGCCCGAGGGCCGCCGCCCGGTCGATCGCAAGCGTATGCTGAAGATCAGCGGCGCCACCGGCAACAACCTGAAGAACGTCACGGGCGAGATCCCCGTCGGCCTGTTCACCTGCGTCACCGGCGTGTCGGGCGGCGGCAAGTCCACCTTCACCATCGAGACCCTGTACAAGGCCGCTGCGCGCCGCCTGCACAACGCCTCGGACGCCCCGGCCAACTTCGACCGGATCGAGGGGCTGGAGCAGTTCGACAAGGTCATCGACATCGACCAGTCGCCCATCGGCCGGACCCCGCGCTCGAACCCGGCCACCTACACCGGCGCCTTTGGCCCGATCCGCGACTGGTATGCCGGCCTGCCCGAGTCCAAGGCGCGCGGCTATGGCCCCGGCCGGTTCAGCTTTAACGTCAAGGGCGGCCGCTGCGAGGCCTGTCAGGGCGACGGTCTGATCAAGATCGAGATGCACTTCCTGCCCGACGTGTATGTCACCTGCGACGTCTGCAAGGGTAAACGCTACAACCGCGAAACCCTGGAAATCGTCTTCAAGGGCAAGAGCATATCCGATGTTCTGGACATGACGGTTGAAGAGGCGGCCAGCTTCTTCAAGGCCGTGCCGCCGATCCGCGACAAGATGCTGACCCTCGCCCGCGTCGGCCTCGGCTACGTCAAGGTCGGGCAGTCCGCGACCACCCTTTCAGGCGGCGAGGCCCAGCGGGTCAAGCTGTCCAAGGAACTGGCCAAGCGCGCCACGGGCAAGACCCTCTACATTCTCGACGAGCCGACGACCGGCCTGCATTTCGAAGACATCCGCAAGCTGCTGGAGGTGCTTCAGGAACTGGTCGAGGCCGGCAACACCATCGTCGTCATCGAGCACAACCTGGATGTCATCAAGGTCGCCGACTACCTGCTGGACTTTGGTCCCGAGGGCGGCGACGGCGGCGGCGAGATCGTGGCGGTCGGCACCCCCGAACAGGTGGCTGACAACCCCGCCAGCTGGACCGGCAGATACCTCAAGGACGTGCTGGACCGCCACGAAGAGCGCCGCAAGGCGCGCGTGGCCGCCCTGCCCGAGGTTCAGAAGGCCGAAAAGAAACCTCGCGCCCGCAAGAGCGCCTGACCGGATCGGTCAGGCGTCCTCCCCATCAGCCGCGGGGCGCGCCCTTGAGGTGCAGATAGGCGGCCGAGAACGGCGCATACATGATCGCGATCTGCGCCGCAGACAGGACCGCATTGACCACCAGCGACACGGCCAGCGCCGGTCCAGCCACGCGCAGCATCTGCGTGACGCCCGCGTTTTCCAGCCCTGCCAATTGGTCCATGCCGCCCACCAGAAGACTGAGCGGCGCCGCGACGGCTGAGCCCAGCAGAGCGACCAGCAGGGCCATGATCCAGGCGATGATCGCCATGCCCAGCATCGGCCAGAAGACCCCGCGCGTCATGGCGAAGGACTCCTTCACCGCAATCCGCCCCTCAGCGAAGGTAATGGGCACGGCGAGGCTAAGCCGGATCGTCAGCCAGATGATCAGGGCCAGACCCGCCAGCGACAACAAGACCACGACCAGCCACAGGGCCGGCACGGTGAGGGCGATGGCGGCGATCACGCTGACGATGGCGAACACCGCCATGGCGGCCAGGCCCGTGATCACGGCGACGATCAGGTTGACCGCCAAGACCCGAAGCTCGGCCTTGCCGACCCGCAGATAGCCGAACTGTTTCTCTTCAGGCCGGATCACCGAGCGTGCGATGGCCGTGTTCATCACCGCGCCGAACAGGATGGCCAAGGGCATGCCCCAGGCGAACATGGCGCCATAGGCCTGCATCAGCGGCTGGATTTCCTCGATGGAGGGATTGGTGTTCCCTTCCAGCGCCGTCACCAGAGACATCACCGTCACCAGATGCGGCGCGGCGACAAGGAAGAACAGGGTGAAGAAGACGGCATAGGCCAGGGCCCAGGCCAACAGGGCCTTCGGCGCGCGTCGGGTCAGGCGGAAGCCTTCAAAGGCGCAGTCGGTAGCAGGAAGCGTCATACAGGTCGTCCTCGATTCCCGATCAATCTAGCGCAACCGGACGCACTTCGTCCTGCGGCCCTTGCGCCAGCAGCGAACGCGCGGCCTGGGCATAGGGCGCCATCATCACCGTGGTCAGAAAACCCTGCAGCCAGGACAGTGGCACAAAGGCCGCCAGAGCCCAGGGGATCAGCACGCCCCAGTCGACCTCCGGCGGCGCGCCCTGGTCCAGCATGGCCGCCAGGCTGAACACATTGATCCCGGCGGCCAGGAACAGCACGACGACGACAATCCCCAGCAGGGCCAGCTCAATCGCCAGCACCACGGCGATGATGGTCAGGCTCAGCCCCAGCAGCCGCAGCACCTGTCCCTTCGCCAGCTTCCAGCCCGCCACGAAGGCGAAGTCGTTGAGCGCCACGCTGGCGGGCATGATCAGACAGGCGCGCAGCAGCAAGGCCCAGACGGCCAGCCCCGCCGCCAGCGCCGTCAGCAGGCCCAGGGCCACGGCGACCATCTCTGAAATGAACCATAGGCCGGCGCCGATGGCGAAGGCGAGCAGGCCGATCACGATGGCGGCGGCGTAGAAGGCGATGATCATGGCCAGGGCCACGACGGCGATGCGCACCTCGTCCATGCCGACCTTCATCCCGGCGAACGGCGCCGGACGTTCAGGAAACAGCACGGCGCGGAAAATCGCCGCCGTCACCGCCACCCAGATCAGCGCCTGCAGAATGTTCGCCAGCCCCGACCAGACCTGAAACTGCATCATCTGCCCGACGAAGGCGGCAGAGGGCTCCCCCGACGCCATGTCTTCCATCGCAATGGCGCCGAACAGACGCAGCATCAGCGCGCCGAACAACAGCGACGGCGCGACCGACGCCATGCCCCAAGCCCAGACCCGCAAGGGCCTGCGCCGTGTCAGGCGAAAGCCGCTGGCCAGGGCCTCGCCGATGGAAAACGCCGCAGTCATGATAAGCCCCTCTCGCCCCCTGTCATACGCCAGAGCACGCCTGCTTAGCCACCCTGCACAATGACGGGCTGACGGACCGCTCATGGACGGCTAGAACGCCGCCATGTCGAACACAGCGTCCTCCACCAAACCCATTCACGTCATCGGCGGCGGCCTCGCCGGTTCCGAAGCCGCCTGGCAGATCGCCCAGGCGGGCGTGCCCGTCATCCTGCGTGAAATGCGCGGCGTGCCAGGCATCAAGACCGACGCTCACCACACCGACGGCCTAGCCGAGCTGGTCTGCTCCAACTCCTTCCGGTCTGACGACTGGGAATATAACGCCGTCGGCCTGCTGCATCAGGAAATGCGCGAGCTGGGCTCGATCATCATGGCCGCGGCGGGCGATCATCAGGTCCCGGCGGGCGGCGCCCTTGCGGTCGACCGCGACGGCTTCTCGCAATCCGTCACCGCCCGGCTGGAAGCCCATCCGCTCGTGACCATAGTGCGTGAGGAAATCGCCGGCCTGCCGCCGGAAGACTGGGACAATGTCATCGTGGCCACCGGCCCGCTGACCTCGCCCGCCCTAGCCGACGCCATCCTGAAGCTGACCGGCGAGGAAAGCCTCAGCTTCTTCGACGCCATCGCTCCCATCATCCACGCCGACTCGATCGACTTCGACATCGCCTGGCGCCAGTCGCGCTATGACAAGGAAGGTCCGGGCGGCGACGCCGCCGCCTACGTCAACTGTCCGATGGACAAGGCCCAGTACGAGGCCTTCATCGACGCCCTGCTGGACGGGCCCAAGGCCGAGTTCAAGGAATGGGAGAACGTCCCCTATTTCGACGGCTGCCTGCCCATTGAGGTCATGGCCGAGCGCGGCCGCGAGACGCTGCGTCATGGCCCAATGAAGCCCGTCGGCCTGACCAATCCGCGCGATCCGCAGGTCAAGTCCTACGCCATCGTCCAGCTGCGTCAGGACAATGCGCTCGGCACTCTGTTCAACATGGTCGGTTTCCAGACCAAGCTGAAACACGGGGCGCAAGCGGAGACCTTCCGCATGATCCCTGGCTTGCAGAACGCCCAGTTCGCGCGCCTGGGCGGCCTGCACCGCAACACCTACCTCAACAGCCCGCAACTGCTCGACAAGCAACTGCGCATGAAATCCATGCCGCGCCTGCGCTTCGCCGGTCAGGTGACGGGGGTCGAGGGCTATGTCGAAAGCGCCGCCATGGGCCTGCTGACCGGACGCATGGCCGCCGCGCAAGCTCTGGGCCGCGACCTGTCGGCCCCGCCGCCGGAAACCGCCATGGGCGCCCTGGTCGAACATATCACCGGCGGCCATTTGGCCGGCTCCAAGTTCCAGCCGATGAACATCAACTACGGCCTGCTGCCGCCGATGGAGGCCCCCAAGGTCGATGAGGAAGGCAAGCGTATCCATCCCAAGGAACGCGGCCGCGCCAAGAAGCGCCTGCAAAGCATCCGCGCCATGACCGCGCTGAAGGCCTGGCGCGACGCGGTTTAAGCCATAGGGCCGGGTCGCTTCAGCACAGCTTGGGCAGGCCCGGCCGGAACCCCAGGGTCATGACCGCCAGAACGACCACGCCGACGCCCATCAGCACCCAGGCTCCCGTCAGGTCGGCCATGTGGTCCCGCAACAGACCGGCCGCCAACGGCGACAGACTGGCGATGATGTAGCCACCGCCCTGGACGAAGGCGAGCAGGTCGCCGGAGCGCGTCGGATCGTCGATCTGATCCATCGCCAGGATCAGTGTCAGGGGGAAGACCGCGCCGATGCCCAAGCCTAGGACCAGCACGACCGGAACGGCCATCGACACCGGCGCGACCACCAACCCGGCCAGACCGATCAGGGCCAGAGCCAGCGCCGTCAGGATCGGCCCGCGCCGGTCAGGAAAGCGTCCGATCAGCAGCGACACCAGAACGCCCGCCATGACCTCGGCCCCGGTCATGCCGCTGAGCAGATA
>Ga0265296_1003907_pt1 | contig 13372 bp, 11 predicted proteins | sample MunlanPumphouse1_FD_189073 | JGI IMG/M metagenome (GOLD analysis project Ga0265296, IMG submission 189073) | Groundwater microbial communities from a municipal landfill in Southern Ontario, Canada - Pumphouse #1 | ecosystem: Environmental > Aquatic > Deep subsurface > Groundwater | place... | reverse complement strand
TTAATGACCATTTCATAAGTGACCGGCTCTTCGTTTTCCTTCCAGCAGTCATAATCAGTTGACATGGCGATGGTCTGGTAGGGTATACCAAGTTCATTGGCAAGTATGACTTCGGGACAGGTTGACATGTTTATTATGTCCGCCCCCCAGGCTCGGAACATGTGACTTTCGGCCCTGGTCGAGAATCTGGGCCCTTCAATTGTAATTACGGTTACGTCGCGATTATATGGAAAGCCGAACTCGGCGGAGGCCCGACAGAGCAGGTCGGTAAGTTTTTTATTATAGGGCTCGCTCATCGGAGTATGGACTGCTTTATCAAGAAAAAAAGTCAGGTTGCGATGGCGAGTAAAATCGATAAATTGAGAAGGAAAAACCAGGTTTCCCGGCTTGATCTCTTCTCTTAAGGATCCGACCGCGGTAGCGGCTAAAATGTGAGTGCATCCTTCCTCTTTTAGAGCAAAAATATTTGCCAGAAAATTGACCTTTGTAGGCATTATGCCGTGATCTTTGCCGTGACGAGCGAGGATTACTACTTCCGTTCCTTCGATCCTTCCGCAGGTAAGGGTGGAGGACGGCTGACCGAATTTATTGGTCGTTTCTTTTTCGATTGGATCTTTTAGTATTTGAGGGTCGTCCAAGCCCGATCCGCCGATAATTCCCACTTTTGCCATGAAAAAATTATATCTTAATGGTGATTTAATGTCAAAGACGGGATACCTATAGGATGGAACCTGATCATTGGAACCGCGACTTTTAGTCGCAGGTTCCAACTCTGTTGACACCAGATGACACCTGTTTATGTCGCTTGACATTTCATGAAGCTATGATAGAATTAAAAAATGGAAGTCCTCGCTCACGAGATATATACGGCAACGGAAACTCGTTCGCTCTTAAAGATATCAAAATCCACCTTCTTGAGGTTAATTAAAAAAGGCTCGTTGTCTGCCAGCAAGATTGGCGGGCAGTACCGAATACTTGGCGAAGAAATTCTCGTCTTATTTAATCCAAAAATTCAGAAAAGCGCGTTAAGCGTATATCGAGCGGTCAGGAACGGCGTGAGAAAAATAAAGGAGTGTTAAGAATTGAGAAAATATTTTATTAAAATCATATCGATGTTCATAGTTTTTCTTCTTTCCATCCAGGCGCTGGCCGCAAACGTGGAATCGTTCGGATTAAATATCCCAAATATACAAAATCTTTCTCCATCTGAACAGTCCGGGCCGACCAGCGGGGCATCATTGGTCCTGGAATCCCCGATAGATACGAAAAGCTATATTCTGGGGCCGGGGGATATACTTGCTATTCATATTATTGTTGGCGATGCTGAATTTTCTGTTGATCGTTCATTGGCCATTGGTGCGGACGGAAATGCTTTCTTCCCTAATATAGGTTCCATCTATCTTTCCGGATTGAGTCTTGATCAAGCAAAAATAAAGATCGATTCAAAAATCCGAAGCGCTTATCGTGAATCTTATAAGCTCTACGTTCTTTTAAACCAGCCCAAGATGGTTAAGATCTATTTGTCGGGAATGGTTAAAAACCCCGGTCCGCTGGCGGTTTATGACCATGCCCGAATGTCGGAAGTATTGAGCCAGGCGGGCGGGGTTGCGAGCGGAGCTTCGAACCGCTATGTTTATATAAAGCGAAAAAATATCGATGGAAAAGAGGAAATGCTTAAAGCGGATCTTTTTGCCGCGTATCGAAGCCATGATCTGTCAAAAGATATCAGGATCCAGGCGGGAGATGTGATTGAGGTCCCGGATTCAAACAATGTTCTTATAAGCCGGGATAAAACCGACCTCCAAAATGATAAGTTGCTGTTTGAAGGGCGGGAAACGTTTGTTTATGTTTACGGAGAGGTGGCGAAGAGCGGAAGGTTTGAATATGTGGCGGGGAAGAAACTTTCGGATTACATAAGCTATGCCGGCGGACCGACTGCTAAAGCCCTGCTGGGATCGGTGAGCTTGACCCGCCAGCTTGACGGCAAGCCGCAAAAGTACAATATTAATGCGTCGGATGTCCTCTATAACGGCAACTCCAGGAACGATGTAGAAATATTCGGCGGCGACGTCATAAGCGTGCCGGGGAATTTCTTTTATGTTTCGGATTTTACGAGTTTTGCCAATACCATATTGCTTGCTTTAACGCTTTATAATACAGTAAAGAGATGAAAGGAGATGTTTAATGGACCAGCAGTTTGATGACGAAATAAATATAAGGGAATATCTGGGCGTATTGATCCGCAAGTGGAAAACCATTGTTCTTTGCGCGATCGTATTTGCAATTATTGCCTGGGCGCGTGTTATACGACAGGAGCCGTTTTTTGAAGCAAAAATAATAATACTAATGCGTAATAGCGGGCCGTCGACTTTTTCGCAATATGCGGGTGTGGCTGGAGTAATGGGGATAACTCTTCCCTCCGGGGGAAGCAATGGAAGCGATCTTTTAGAATTGCTTAAGAGCAGGGCGGTCGCATTAAAAGTAATAGATGATTTAAAGCTTACCCAAAGAATAAAAGGCTGGGATGATCCAAAAATTAATAAAAGCAGTTTGGCTGCTTCTGTTTCAGGAATGCTAAAGCCGATAAAAACTACCGGCAATGTGGTAGAGCTAACCGTGCAAGCGAATGACGCCCAATTGTCGGCCGATCTGGCTAATGCGTTTGTTTCGGCAATGTCTTTTTATTGGAATGAGCTCAACTATACGGAAGCGAAGAAAAAACTACGATACATCGAAAATGAATTGCCAAGAGTTGAAAATGATTTAAGATCGGTTGAAAATAAATTGAAGCTGACGCCGACTTCTTATACCGGCGGCGGGATACAAAGGGATTATGATCTCTATAATTCAATTTATACGATGCTGAAGAAGGAACGAGAAAATGCAAAGCTCGAATCTTCAAAAGAAATCCCTCCTTTTTCATTGGTTGATCCTGCTGAAAAGCCATTATCTCCGAGTGGTCCAAAAGTTAAATTAAATGTTGAGATCGGTCTAGTTCTTGGGCTGTTTACGGGTGTGTTTTTAGCATTCTTTCAGGAATATTGGGAAAAGTCATTGGCCGCGGAGCGAAAGAAATAAATAGAAAGTGGAAAGAATCGGAATATCCATAATTGGGGCTGGCGTGGTGGGGTTGGCGGCGGCAGAGGCGATTTCATCTAACTATCCGCAAAAAGATGTTTTGATTTTTGAAAAACACGAAAAATTCGGCCAGGAAACGAGCAGCCGAAACAGCGAAGTTATCCACGCAGGCATATATTATCCCAAAGATTCATTAAAAAGTCGCCTTTGTATCCGGGGGAATAAAATTCTTTATGATTTTTGCCGGGAAGCGGGGATAAAGCACAAGAAATGCGGAAAGATCATAATTTCTACAAATGAGCATGAGGCCGAAAAGATCAAAAGTATTTATGAGAATGCGGCCGCAAATGGCGTTCCCGAACTAAAATTATTGACCAAAGAAGAAGTTAATTCTCTTGAACCCGAAGTATTTGCTTTAAACGGGATATTTTCCGGGTCAACGGGCATTGTTGATTCGCATGGATTAATGGAATGCCTTTACCAGAAAGCCAGATCAAATGGAGGGATCTTCGCTTTTGAGAATGAAGTAAAAGGGGTCAAAAGGACTAAAGAGGGATATCTTATAAGATCAAATAATGAAGAAATACTTTCAGAAATTGTGATCAATTGTGCAGGGCTGTTTTCCGATAAGATTGCAGAAATGGCCGGTCTAAATATTGATTTACTGGGTTACCGCCTCCACTATTGCAAAGGAGATTATTTTTCCATATCCTCATCAAAAGGGAAAATGGCCCATTTAGTTTATCCTGTTCCGCATGAGAAGGGGTATGGGCTTGGTGTGCATGCCACAATAGACCTTGCGGGTTCCATAAGATTGGGGCCTGACGCGCATTATATAAAAACGATTAACTATGAGGTTGATGGAGGCAAAAGGGGCGAATTCTATAATGCGGCCAGGAAGTATTTACCCTGGCTAAAAGAAGAGGCCCTGGCGCCTGATATGGCAGGGATAAGGCCCAAATTGCAGGCGGAAGATGAAGGATTTCGTGATTTCGTCATAAATGAAGAATCATCCAATGGCCTGCCCGGATTTATAAATATGATCGGGATTGAATCGCCTGGTTTGACGTCAGCGTTAGCGATCGGCAAATATGTGCTTGAACTGATAAATGACCAACCTTGACTAGTATTGACAAATTGTGCCTAGGCTGTTATAATTTAATACATGATAGTAGATGAGCACGAAATATACACTCCCCAGGAAGCCATTTCAATCCTAAAAATCTCCGATTCTACCTTCCGCAGGCTTATTCGCAAAGGAGTTCTCCGCGCGGCAAAGATTGGCGGGCAATATCGGGTTTTAGGAAAACATATATTACAGTTGTTAAGCCCCACTTTGCCAGCAAAAGTTAAGAAAGTTTATAAGAAAGTTGTTAATGAACTGGAGTAATTTATAAATAATGAATTATTACGATTTAAAGTATCAACGAACCTAAAATTAAAAATAAAAAGAGAGGAAGAGTAAGATGAAAGATTACAGTAAGGAAAATATTAGGTTTATCATGAGAACGGAAATGTTGGTTGGTGAAGGGATAGCAAAGGATTTATCAAAACATTTGAAAGTAAACGCATGGAACAAGATCGGCTTGGTTATTGATAAGGGCCTCTTTGAAAATAATCAATATGTAATAAATGTTGTAGAGAATCTAAAGTCTAATTTGACGGATGTTGTTTTGTTCTTAAATAGTATGCCCGAACCCACTTATGAGTATTTGGATGCGGCATCGGAAAAATTTAGAAATGTTGACTTGGACTGCTTTGTCGCGATAGGCGGAGGCAGTACTATGGATTTGAGTAAGGGATTGGCGGTGTTGAAGGCAAATAAGGGAAAAGGAATAGAATATAGGGGATTTGACAAGGTCAAAAATGTGCCTTTGCCGGTTGTAGCTCTTCCATCAACAGCTGGTACCGGCAGTGAAGTTACTCCTTATGCCGTATTTATCGATACTTCCGAAAAATGGAAATTGGGCATTAACACTGAACACAACTATCCTCGTTTAGCCGTGTATGATTCGAAGCTGTTGGAAAGTTGCCCCTTAAAGATCTTTGCCTCGGCAGGCATGGATGCGATGACCCACACATTAGAAAGCTTTGTTGCAAAAAATGCGACGCCTTTATCAAGGATATTTTCTAAAAAAGCCTTCCAATTACTATTCGAGAACTTAAAGAAGATCGCTAAAGGCGACAGATCAAAGGAAACGTTGCTGAACGTACTGGTTGGCAGCGGTTGTGCGGGCATAGCTTTGATGAATTCAGGGGCGGGACCAGCAGGAGCTTTGAGCTATCCTTTGGGAGTTATTTTTGATGTGCCACATGGGCTTGCGGGATCGGTTTTTCTTCCTCCGGTCATAAAATATAATGTTAAACACGGCTATTGTGAATATTCCGAACTTTATGATCTTGTTTTTACGGATAATTTGATTTCTGATGAAGAAAAGTCCAGAAAGTTTGCTGATGCAATAGAAACGCTTAGTAACGAATTGGGGATACCGACCGATTTGAAGGGCTTTGGCGTAAAGACGGAAAAAGACTTGAATTCGATTATAGATAATTCAACACGGGTTATGACGGCGTTCGAACAAAACCCGGTTAAGTTCGGGATGGAAGAAATAAAAAAAATAGTTTATTCATTAAAGTAAAACAGGAGGCGGAAAGAATGTTTTTTAAAAAGTCACTCAAAAAATATGAAGAAGCTTTAAAGGTGATCCCCTTAGGTACTTCGACTTTTAGCAGGAATCCTAACTTTTTTGTTATAGGCAGTTCTCCTTTGTATATAGAAAAGGCAAAGGGGTGCCGTCTTTATGATTTGGACGGGAATGAATTCATAGATTATTCGATGGCACTGGGAGTGGTAAGTTTAGGATATGCTGATCCGGAAGTCAATAAAGCGGCAAAAAAGGGCATAGATGAAGGATTGATCTTCACTTTGTCCTGTCCGGAAGAAGCTATCCTGGCCAAAAAGTTAATAGATCTCATTCCCTGCGCCGAAATGGTTAGGTTCAACAAAAATGGATCCGATGTATGCGAAGGCGCTGTGAAACTGGCGCGGAATTATACGGGAAAGCTTAAGGTGATGACTATTGCAGGATATCACGGGTTCCATGATTGGTTCATTGCATCGACACCCCGCAATAAAGGGATCCCCAAAGCGATGTCGGAGTGGATACTGCCGCATAATTATAACGATATCGATTCAATAGAAAAAACAATAAGATCACAGGCCGATGATATAGCTGCTTTGATTATGGAGCCGGTTATAAATTACGAGCCGAACAATGGATACTTGGAAAAGATCAGAGAGCTAACTGCAAAAAACAATATAGTTCTGATTTTTGACGAGATGAAAACGGGGTTTCGCCTGGATATGGGCGGGGGCCAAAAATATTTTAATGTTATACCGGACCTTGCGGTATTTGCCAAAGGCCTTTCGAACGGCTTTCCGTTAAGCGTTCTTACGGGAAAGAAATATTTGATGGAACAATTTGAAGATGAAGGCTGCTTTTTTTCTGCATCTTATGCCACGGAAAAATCTTCCATCAAAGCAGCGCTCAAGACCTTGGAAATACTGAAAAAGAAAAAAGCGATTGAGCATAATTGGAAAATGGGGACTATTTTAAAAAAGGGCTTATTAGGCCTGATAAGAAAACACGCTTTAGAAAAGCTCATTAACATCGTTGGATTTGCGCCCATGAGCCATTTTATTGTTTTGCCTCATGAATCGATTACCGTTAACGAGATAAAATCGTTTATTCAACAGGAAAGTGTTAAACGAGGGGTCTTATTTGTCGGCTATAATCATATTTCTTTTGCTCATAAAAAGAAAGACATTCTATATACGCTTAAAGTGTATGACGAGGTCTTTGGCCTTTTGAGCAAAGCTCTGGCCGACGGCACGCTTAAAAGCAAGATCGAAGGAAAACCTATAAGCGCCTTTGGAGTGAGAAAGTAGATTGTCAAAGATCCTTATAATTGGCTACGGATCGATTGGTAAAAGGCATGCTAAAAATGTTATTTCATTAGGGCACAAAGTAGTCTTGCTGAGACATTCAAAGGGAAATGCAAATAAAGAAAATTTTAGGGAGTATTATTCTTTTGAAGAAGCAATCAAGCATGAAGGAAGGTTTGACGGCGCAATTGTATGCTCTCCAACATCAAAGCATCTAAGGGATCTCACAACTCTTATTCAGCACAAAGTGCCGTTTTTGTTGGAAAAACCCCCTGCCGCGGATCTGAGCTCGACGATAAAGATGAGGGAGCTTCTGGTAAAAAATAGATTTAAAGCTTATGACATTGCCTTTAACTTGAGATATTATCCCATCCTGCAGTTTATAAAGAGTTTTATACCGAAGCTTGGCAAAATGTATTGCGCCAGAGTATGCGCGGATTATTATTTGCCGGACTGGAGAAAAGGCATTGATTACAGGCAGACGAGCAGCGCTAAAAGAGAACTTGGCGGAGGAGTCTATATTGAGCTTTCTCATGAAATTGACTATATCTTGTGGTTTTTTGGATTTCCCGAAAAAGTGGTTGCTAGCATCGATAAGGTCAGTGACCTGGAGATCTCAACGGAGGATATCTGCTCCTCGATCTTTAAATATCGCAGCGGCTTTGTTGTGGAACTGCATTTAGGATATCTTTCCCGTGAATTGTTGCGCGGATGCTCTATCATTGCGGAAAATGGCACTTTGGAATGGAGTATCGCTGATGGGAAAGTGTTTTATTCCGATAAGGCGCGCAAAAAACGTGAAGAGGTCTTTAAGCTGGACAGAGATTATGATCTTAATGATACATACATAAAAGAATTTAAAAACTTCCTAAAGATAATGGACGGGGAGTCTGACGCTGAAGTTGACATTGAGGCCGCTTTAAATGTTATGAGGATTGTGGATGCGATTAAGGTTTCTTCGCGCAGTGAAAAGTTTGTTAAGGCAGAAAGGAGATAATCATATGAAAAAGACGATTATTATTTCCGGCGGTGTTGGCGTTATCGGTCAGGCAATGGCTAATGCTTTATCTGAAGATAAATACGATGTTTTGCTTTTAGATGTAAAACGGCCGTTAAAGGACAAAAAAATCATAGGAGAATTCTTTGAATGCGATATTTCCAATGAGCAGGATGTTGCAAAAGTAAACGAATATCTTGTTTCATCAAAAGCCGAGATCCACGGACTAATTAATAACGCTTCCTGCCAGCCTCCGGGCATAGGCAGTGAAATGGAAGAATATTCACTTGATACTTTCAGGAAAGTTTTGGAAGTCAACCTGATTGGCAGTTTTCTTTTGACCAAAATGGCCATCCCGTTCATGAAAACCCAGAAATTCGGCAGTATCATCAATATCGGTTCCATCCAAGGGGTAGTTGCTCCAACTTTTGCGATGTATGAGGGGAGAAACATAACTTCTCCGTTAGTCTACTCCGTATCAAAGGCCGGCATTATACACTTCTGTAAATGGATAGCGGCAAAATATGGCAAGTTTAACATCAGGTGCAATGCGATTTCTCCGGGAGGCCTTTCAGATTCCCAGAAGGGCGGGTCAGATTTTGAAAAGGCCTATTCGGCCAGGACTCCGCTTGGGAGGATGTGTAATTCCTCGGAAATCGCTGAACTGGCCAGGTTCTTAATAAGCGACAAATCAAAATATATTACCGGGCAGAACATCTTAATAGACGGCGGTTGGACCATCTATTAGATGTTAAGGAGATAATGGGTCAATGATCTTAGCTGTTATTCCCGCGAGGGGAGGAAGCAAAGGAGTGCCTCGCAAGAATATTAGGGAGATAGCCGGCAAACCTTTGATTGCTTGGACGATTGAAGCTGCCAAGAGATCTGCGTTAATAGACCGTTTGGTCGTTTCTACCGAGGATGCGGAAATTGCCGGCATTGCCAGGAAATACGGCGCCGAGGTCATTGATCGGCCCTCCGAATTGGCCGGCGACGGCGCCAGCACTCTTTCGGTTTTGCAGCATTCATTATCCCTGATAAAAGCGGATGTAGTTATACTTCTTGAGCCAACTTCTCCGGTTCGCGACCAAGGAATCATTGATGCCTGTATTGAAAAATTCTTGCAAAGCGGAGCCGATAACCTTGCGACGGGGATGATCTGCACTTTTACCGAATATGGAACGAGCAGCAGAAGAAGGCAGGATTTAAAAGGATTTTTCTATAATGTCGGAGTTTGTTATGTAATAAAAGCGGACCTTATAAAACAAGGTAAATTATTCGGAGAAAAGATTGAGAAGTTAATAGTAGGTAAAGAGCAAACGCTTGAAATCGACGATGAATTTGATTTTTGGATGGTCGAACAGATTCTGCTGAAACGCATTAACGAAGGCAAGCAATGAAAGAAAAAGTAATTAACATAGGAAAAAGAAGAATAGGGCCGGGCGAGCCTGTTTTTCTTATTGCTGAAGCCGGCGTTAATCATAATGGCGATATTAAACTTGCGAAAAAAATGATCGACGCCTCAAAAGAGTGCGGGGCCGATGCCGTTAAATTCCAGACTTTTATTGCCGAAGAGGTTATGACCGATTATGCGCCAAAAGCGAAATATCAAAAAAGGACAACAGGGGGAAATGGCTCCCAGCTGGAAATGGCAAAAAAATTTGAATTGCCTTTATCCGATTTTAAGAAATTAAAAGATTACGCCGAATCGAAGAATATCATATTTCTATCCACTCCATTCGACCCGATAAGCGCGGAATATCTTAATAAGATAGGTGTTTTGGCTTTTAAAATAAGTTCGGGAGATCTTACCAATATACCTTTATTATCACAGATCGCAAAATACAATAGGCCTATGATTATATCGACAGGGATGGCCGAACTTGCGGAAATAAGGGCTGCCATGCAAACGGTATATTCTAAAAATAACAGGCAGATTATACTTATGCACTGTACCTCAAATTATCCGACAAAATATCAAAATGTGAATTTAAAGGCCATGATAACCCTTTCGAAGGAAACTAATCTTCCGGTGGGGTACTCGGACCATACCGAGGGAATTGAGGTGGCTTCCGCCGCAGTTGCGATGGGTGCGTGCGTGATCGAAAAGCATTTTACGCTGGACAAAGGTCTGCCGGGACCGGATCATAAGGCCTCGATAGAGCCCAATGAATTAAAGTTGATGGTTCGATCAATACGAAATATTGAATCAGCGCTGGGGACAGCCGCCAAAAGGCCGATAAAGTCGGAGATCGAAGTGCGAAAAGTTGCAAGAAAAAGCATAGTTGCCGCGGTGGATATTCCCAAAGGCGCAAGGATTAGCGGCAAAATGCTTGCGATGAAAAGACCGGGGAATGGCATATCGCCAAGATATTTGAGAGAGATCATTGGCAAAGTGGCGAGGAAAGATATAAAAAAAGATTTATTATTGAATAAAAAACGGGATCTTATATGAAAAAAAATATATGTGTAATAACCGGGACAAGGGCTGAATACGGCGTTTTAAGTTCTTTGCTGAAAGAAATTAATGCCGGCGATAAATTTAAATTACAGCTTATTGTCATGGGCATGCATTTGATGCGTGAACACGGCTATTCCTTAAATGAAATTAAGAAGGATGGGCTTAAAATAAGCGTCGTTTTAAAAAATAAATATAAAGGGGATTCCGGCGCTTGGATGGCTTCTGCCCTGGGCGATGCCATGGTTAAGATGTCAAAGGCATTTTTAAAGCTTAAACCCGATCTGGTCGTGGTAATAGGGGACCGGGGAGAAATGCTTGTGGCCGCAATGTCTGCGAATTTGATGGGAATACCCGTTGCGCATATACACGGAGGAGATGTTTCCGGGAATGTCGATGAATTGTTCAGGCATGCGATTACAAAACTTTCTCATCTGCATTTCCCCGCCACAAGGAACGCCAGAAATAGGATATTGAAATTGGGAGAGGATCCAAAGTCGGTCTTTCAGGTAGGCGCGCTCGGTCTTGATTCGGTTTTAAAGGCAAGTTTGTCGTCCAAAAAGCGGGAAAATGAAGTATCTGAAAAATACGGGATTAATTTTTCATCTAAGTATGTTCTTGTCGTACAGCATCCGGTTGTGGCTGAAAGCAGCAACGCTGGTGAACAGATGTCCGAAACGCTCCAGGGACTGAAGGAAATCGGAATAAATGTCATCGTTATCTATCCGAATTCCGATGCCGGAGGCCGGCAGATAATAAAAGTCGTAAAAAGGTATGAAAAGCTTCCAAATTTTAAGAGCTTTATAAATCTGCCTCATGACGATTTTCTCTTAATAATGAGCAAGGCGGCTGTGATGATCGGGAATTCAAGCGCCGGTATAATTGAAGCGGCCTCATATAAATTGCCGGTTGTTAATGTAGGGACGCGGCAAAATGGCAGAGAAAGAGGAGAAAACGTCATAACGACCGGCTATAAAAAAGCAGATATTAAGAAAGGAATAAAAAAAGTTTTATTTAACAGAGCATTCAGGCGGAAGGTTTTGAGAGTTGTCAATCCATATGGTGATGGAAAAACCGCGAAAAGGATAGCTAATATTCTGGGAGCTGTCAATATTAATAAGAACTTATTGGCAAAGAAAATTGTTTATTGAAGGAGAATGAATAATGTCTTTAAAGTCGCAAGAATTTACGGATAAATTGAAGTATCGCGGGAAAGAGATCAAGATATATGAAAAAGCCCATCTGATCAATCCGCAGGTCATGTCAATCGGGGATTTTTCCCAAATAGATGATTATACTTTTTTGTTTGGCGGAAAGGGGATATCGATAGGTAAGAGGGTGCATATCGCGGTGTTTTCAAGCGTGATTGGTGGAGGAGAATTCATATCAGAGGACTATTCCGGGTTGGCGGCCGGCTGCCGCATCATTACCGGAACAGATGACTTTTCAGGTAAAACATTGGCTAATTCCTGCATTCCCCCGGAATTCAAAGGAACAAAACTGTCTTTCGTGAAGTTAGGAAAGTTTGCCATTCTCGGTACTAATTGTATCGTGATGCCGGGCGTAACGATAGGGGAGGGAGTTATGGTGGGGGCGGGAAGCATCATAACAAAAAATCTTGAACCATGGGGTATATATTTAGGGACATCTCCAAAGAGAGTTAAGGAGAGGGACCCCAAACCTATCCTAGAGATGGCGGAGATAATGGAGAAAAAATATGGTTAACGAATTTAAATCGGCGCTCGCATCGCAAAACGACTCAATTAAAAAAGTGATGAGGCTTATCGATAATTCGGGGCTCAGAGTGGCTTATATTGTGGACGAGAAAAAAAAATTGATCGGTGCGGTAAGCGACAGTGAAATTCGCAAGGCCATTCTTAAAGGGAAAGACATAAAATCAAGCGTAAAAGACATATTGAACCCAAATCCGATCGTATTGAAAGAGAAAGATTTGCTTAATGATGCGATAGCCAAAAGAAAGATAAAACAATTGCTTGAGAAAATGCCTGATAGCCGTTGCATTCTTCTTCTTGACGATAAAGATCGGCCATTAAGGATGGTCCCAACAACAACGGGACATAAATCAAAGTCTATTAAGCCAACGGGGAATAATGGTAAGCGCGTGCTTATAGTCGGCGGAGCTGGCTATTTAGGATCGATTTTATCCAGAAAACTCCTTTCAAAAGGATTTAAAGTAAGGGTCCTTGATATTTTAATGTATGGCAGGGGACCGGTCGAGGGAATACTCAAACAAGACGGTTTTGAGTTGATAGAAGGGGATATGAGAAACATATCAACACTGGTCAAAGCTATTGATGGGGTGGATCAAGTTGTGAATCTTGCTGCGATAGTTGGCGACCCTGCTTGCACGCTTAAGCCCGAGGACGCGATAGAAACTAATTTTCTGGCAAACAGGGCTTTGGCGGAGGCGTGTAAATATAATCAGGTAAATCGGTATGTTTATGCTTCTACCTGCAGCGTTTACGGCACGATGGAAGGGGATAAGAAATTAACGGAAAAGTCACCTTTAAATCCGGTTTCACTATATGCTAGGTCGAAAATCCATGCGGAGGAGGGAATATTATCGCTTGAGGATGAGAATTTCTCTCCGACGATCCTGCGCATGAGCACGCTTTATGGATATTCTCACAGGATGAGGTTCGACCTTGTGGTGAACACTATGACAAAAAATGCGGTGATCGATAAGAAGATATTCGTTCACGGCGGCGGAAAGCAGTGGAGGCCGCTTTTAAATGTGGAGGACGCTGCGGAATCGTACGTGAAAGTTTTACAGTCGCCATTTCAGAAAGTTAAAGGGCAAACTTATAATGTCGGATCGGAAGAGCAAAATTATCGGATCATAGAGATCGCTCAAGCAGTGAAAGAATGCGTG
>Ga0265296_1003906_pt1 | contig 13372 bp, 12 predicted proteins | sample MunlanPumphouse1_FD_189073 | JGI IMG/M metagenome (GOLD analysis project Ga0265296, IMG submission 189073) | Groundwater microbial communities from a municipal landfill in Southern Ontario, Canada - Pumphouse #1 | ecosystem: Environmental > Aquatic > Deep subsurface > Groundwater | place... | reverse complement strand
TAATCCAAATCAAAAAATCATCTTAACGAGATTCCTTAAACTCCTCACTTACCAAGCCATGGCTTATTAACTGCGGCATTCGGGATTCTTCGCTCCATATATTGCTACTATTGATAGTAGCAAGTATTTCAGATAACCAGCTCATTATAAAGTATTTATTACAAGGGCTTGCCCCGTAGTGAATTTTGGCTTTATTAAATAAGATTTAATGCCGCCTTCGGCGGAATAGCCAAAATCTACTACAGGGCTTGCGTTATTTTTGTTTATATGCTACATTAAAACTTATAGGTAAGTGTTCTCACCGGTGGTTTTAAGGCGACATTGTCTTAATTAAAGCCAGACGGGAGTTGGTCGCCTTACAAAAAATAAATAAATATAAATGGCTACGAAGTTATATGTCGGTGGATTGCCTTATTCTACCACCGATGACGAGTTAAAGGCTAAATTCTCCGAATTCGGAACGGTTTCCTCTGCCAATGTTATCACTGATAAATTTACCGGCAGATCACGCGGTTTTGGATTTATTGAAATGGAAAACAGCGAGGAAGCCCAGAGCGCTATTGAGAAGCTCAATGGTTCTGATTTTGGAGGCAGGAACTTGACCGTTAATGAAGCCCGACCCATGGGGGACAAGCCGCCCAGAAGGAATTTTTCAGGAGGTGGAGGTGGAGGTGGACGAAGAGATTTTGGCGGTGGAGGCAGAGGAGGGGGCAGTTGGCAATAAATTCTCCTTGCGGTTTAAATAAGCCCTGTTGGTCCAATGTTATTATGGACCGGCGGGGCTTATTTGTATTCGTTAGCGGTCCGCTTGCTTCAAAATTGAAATATGGATTAATTGTGGTATATTTATCCAATAAGGTCGTTTTATCTTTTTTAAAAAAATGAACGAGGAACAACAAAAATCAGTGGCGCCGATTTGCCAGAGCTGTTCAATGCCAATGGAAAAGCCAACGGATTTTGGCGCAGAGGCCGACGGGTCTTTAAGTAAGGATTATTGTATTTTTTGTTATACTAACGGAAGTTTTACGGAACCGGACATAACTCTTGAGCAGATGACTGATAAGGTTTCAAGAATGATGGCGAAAGAGATGAATGTTTCCGAAGACGAAGCCAGATCAATCGCAAAAGTGTCGGTGCCGAACCTAAAAAGATGGAATGGTTTGCGCAATTAATAACCATTAACTATTACAATTAACGGGGCATGCCCCGTATTGGATACACAAACGATTTGGTTAAAAGATTAAAAGAACATAATCAAGGATTAAATTTTTCCACCAAACGCTATAAACCATGAAAATGTATATACTATGAGGCATGTTTGAGTGAAAATGACGCTAAACGCAGAGAAAAATATTTTAAAACAACCCAAGGCAACCGATTGCTAAAACGTCGTCTAAAAGAATATTTCTATTTAAAAGGAAAAATTTAATAAATTGAAATTTCACTACAGGGCATGGAAAAGGAAGTTAAAAAACTTTACCGTTCGCGTGAGAACAGAATTATCTGGGGAGTGGCGGGAGGATTGGCAAAGTATTTTGAAATTGACTTTACTTTAATGCGGCTTATTTTAGCGGCCTTTGTTTTTATAACAGGAGGATTAGGAGCTATTTTTTATATTTTTGCCGCGATCATTATCCCCAATGAATCGGGCGGCAAAAGCGAAGCCAAGCAAGAATCAGCCGGCGCGGCTGATTCTACTCAAAGCAAAAGAAAAATAAGTAGCGGCGGATTGTTAGTTGGATTGATTATTTTTATCATCGGACTTTTTGTCTTGATAGACAAATTTTTTCCGTTTTATTGGATTCGCTGGGGTTTGGTTTGGCCGATACTTTTGATGGTTTTAGGTTTAGTTATTATTGTCAGAGCCGGCCGGAAATAATCTATGAGTCCCGTTAGAAATAATACCCAACAGCACATTTTATGCTATATACTTATCCGCATAAACACTCCAGTCGTTTAATTGAAATATGGCGTTTGTGCCATTTCTAACGGGATGAAGATTCGCGTAGTTTTGATGATTTTAATAATGGCTGTTGTACTTTTAGGCGGCTATTATTTTTATAATCCGTTGTTTTTAAAAGATAACGCGGACCGGCCAAAACAGGATACAAATATTATGGAAAACACGGCTAATAACAAGATTGTAAGTGAAATTTTAAAACAGGGAGTAGGGCCGGAAGTAAAAAACGGCGATAAAGTAAGCGTTCATTACACGGGCACGTTAACAGACGGCAAAAAGTTTGATTCAAGTTTAGACAGGGGAGAGCCGTTTAGTTTTACGCTGGGCGCAGGCCAGGTTATAAAAGGATGGGATCAAGGCGTTTTGGGAATGAAAGTCGGAGAAAAAAGAAAATTGACAATACCGCCGGATTTGGCGTATGGCGACAATGGAATTGGCGGAGTGATTGGGCCAAAAGCGACTTTAATATTTGAAGTGGAATTATTAAGAATTAACTAATGACTTGTAACCGGTAACTTATAACTTGTAATTTGTGATTAATGATTAGAGTTGTAAAAAATAAGAAAATTTTAGCATCTGCTTTAATAATAATCGCCTCAGCGGTTATATTTTTATCGGTTTACATAAAAAACAATAATGACCAGTCGCAGGTTTGCATCAAATCTACTTGTTTTAATGTGGAAATAGCCAAAACCGAAGCGGAGCGTGAAAAGGGGTTGATGTTTAGACAAAGCTTGGCTGAAAATTCCGGAATGCTTTTTGTTTTTGAAAAGCCGGGCGTCTTTCCGTTTTGGATGAAAAATACGCTTATCCCGCTGGATATGGTTTGGATAAACGAAGACAAAAAAGTTGTTTTCATTCAAAAAAACGCCCAGCCGTGTGTTGAGGGGACAATTTGCGAAATCATTGATTCGAGAGTCCAAGCCGGTTACGTTCTTGAAGTAAACGCCGGCGAATCGGACAAGTTGGGAATTTCAAAGGGAGATAAAGTCGTGTTAAATTATTAATTACAACTATTGACTCCTAAACCCTAAACCCTAAACCCTAAACCCTAAACCCTAAATCCAAACTTATGCGCTTTAACAAGAATTTCGTATTGGCGGCTTCTTTGCCCCTCTTATTATTGGCTGGTTACTGGGGATTGGTCACCAAAAAAAACATTACTCTTTTGCCTTCTGGCGAAAATGAAAACCCGATAAACTTCAGCTCAACCGAAAAAAAGCCCAGTCAGCCGGTTAGAAGCCCCGTTTTTATAGACACTCCAAACATTGTAAAGGGAATTTATTTAACAAGCTGGTCAGGAGGAAGCAATAAAAAAATAGATGAGGTTATCGGGCTTTCAAAAACATTCGGAATAAATTCGGTAGTTATAGATATAAAAGATTTTTCCGGTTATTTGGCTTATGACACCGGTTTGGAGCAGGTTAAAAAATATAAGGCCCACGAAATAAAAATTGCCAACATAACGGATGTTATTAATAAATTGCACAGCGAAAATATTTACATCATCGCTCGAATTACAGTTTTTCAGGATCCGGTTGTGGCAAAAGCGAGGCCGGACTTCGCGGTTAGAAGAAAATCCACAGGGGGGGTTTGGCTGGACAGAAAGGGTTTGGGCTGGATTGACCCTGCCGGAAAAGATTATTGGAATTACATAGTTGATATTTCTAAAGACGCGCATAGCCGCGGTTTTGATGAATTGAATTTTGATTATATCCGGTTTCCTTCAGACGGGAACTTGTCTGATATGGAGTTTTCGTCGTGGGACCAGAAAATTCCAAAACATGAAATTATACGGGAGTTTTTCAAATATCTAAGGAATAATTTGACTGGCGTTAAAATATCCGCGGATATTTTCGGTTTGGCAACTATCCAAAAGGATGATCTGGGCATCGGCCAGATAATAGAAGACGCTTATGAAAATTTTGATTATGTTTCGCCTATGGTTTATCCGTCGCATTACGCAAGCGGATTTTTGGGATATAAAAATCCCGCCAAATATCCTTATGAGGTTATTAAATATTCAATGGAAAACGCGGTTAAAAAACTAAACATGCTGGACGAAAAATTGAATAGCGTTTCAAGCACGGCTTCCAGTTCAACCAGTTTCGCAACTAATAATAAAAAATTAGCGCAACTCAGGCCCTGGATTCAGGATTTTGATTTGGGCGCGGATTATGACGCGAAAATGGTGAAGCTGGAGATTGACGCGACAAAAGACGCTTTGGGAGATAAATTTGCCGGATTTTTGTTGTGGTCTCCGTCTAATGTATATACCTTGGAGGCTTTGCGTTAGATTGCAGTCTTTGTTAAAATAAATTAATTAATAAAAAATAGAATGTTTCCCATTAGAAACGGAATTCAATAGCATAATTTATACTAAATAATATTTATATAGAAAATCAGTCGTTAATTAAAATGTGGCGCTTGTGCCATTTCTAACGGGATGAATCCCGTTAGAAATAATGATCAACATAGCTTTATGTTATATACTTTAGTTTATAAGAACGTCGGTTATTTAACTATGGCGCAGTATTTGTGCCATTTCTAACGGGATGAATAAAATAATAAATTTCATAAAAGTCAGGAAATATTTGGTTGGGGGATTGTTATTGTTCGTCGTTGTGGCGAGCTATTTTTTCTTTATAAGAACCAAGCCAAGCGCTTTAAAAATTTTTACCGTTACAAAAGGCGAAGTTAAGTCCGAAGTAAGCGTTACGGGCAAAGTAAAGCCAGCCAAAAGTTTAGATTTGGCCTTTGAAAAAAGCGGACGCATAGTCAGAATTTACGCTAAGGTAGGAGATAAAGTTGGTGAAGGTCAGCAATTAGTGAGTTTGGATAATTCCGATTTGATTGCCCAGCTTGCGCAGGCCCAAGCCAATCTTAAATCGCAGGAAGCGAAATTGGAGCAATTGAAAAAAGGCACTCGGCCGGAGCAAATAAAAATCCATCAAGCCCAATTAGATAAAGCGAAACAGGACTTGACTAATTATTATTCGGGGACAGTGAACGTACTTGCCGACTCATACACAAAATCGGATGATGCGATAAGAAAGCAAGTCGGCGGGTTGTTTACGGGATTAACCACGTCTAATCCGCAATTGATTTTTTCTTCAAGCGACTCACAGGCGGTTATAGACGCTCAAACAAAAACGGCGGCGTCGATCGCAGCACTTGATAGTTGGCGAAGCCAATTAAGCGTTCTTAATTCTTCTGATTCGGTATTAATAGAGCAAGCCATTAACAATTCAGGTAAGTATTTAAATACTATTAAAAGTATGCTTGACCGATTGACAGATTCGTTAAACAGCTCGTTTGGGATTTCTTCCGCGACAATTGATTCATATAAACTTAACGTTAACACTGCCAGAGTCAACGTGAATACAGCGATAACCAATATCAGTAACCAATCGCAATCGATATTGTCGCAAAAAATTGTAGTCCAGACGAATCAAGATCAGCTTTCTTTGGATTTGGCCGGTTCGACCGCGGAAGATATTTCTTATCAACAAGCGCAGGTTGATTCGGCGGCGGCCAATGTCGCTTATTACCAGTCGCAAGTTTCTAAAACAGTTTTGAGAGCGCTTTTTTCAGGTACGGTGACAAAAGTGAATTTTGACCCCGGAGACATTATCCCTGCGAATACCGCGGCTGTTTCGTTGATCGGCGCGGGGCAATATGAAATAGAAGCCAACATAGCCGAATCGGACATTGCCGACGTGAAAATAGGAGATACGGCAAGAGTTACTTTGGACGCTTACGGTTCGGATGTGGTTTTTGGGGCAAAAGTCGTTCAAATAGATTTGTCCTCAACTGTTTTGGAAGGAGTAGCGACTTATAAAACGACATTGCAGTTTTTGAATAGTGATTCAAGAATATTGGCAGGGTTCACGGCGAACGTCGATATTTTAAGCGCGTTGAAAGAAAACGCTCTTTACGTCCCGACGCGGGATATACTTACCAGAGACACTAAAAAATACGTAAAACTTGTAAAAGATGAAAAGAATGGAATTGTGGAGGAGTCGCAAATTACCATTGGGCTTCGCGGTTCTGAAGGAAGGACAGAGGTTTTGTCCGGGCTCAAAGAAGGGGATAAAATCGTTGTTGACTAACGCGATGTTAATAGAGACAAAAGGGTTAAAAAAAATTTACTCGATTGACGGATCGGAAACTCCGGCCGTAAACGGAATCAACCTTAAAATAAAGGAGGGCGAGTTCGTGGCGATTATAGGGCCTTCGGGGTCAGGCAAATCAACATTGCTTCAGATTTTGGGTTGTTTAGATCGGCCGACGGATGGAGAATATTTTCTTGACGGGAAAGAGATAGACAAATATTCGGACGATGAATTAGCGCATTTGCGCAATAAAAAGTTCGGATTTGTTTTTCAGTCATTTAATCTTTTGGGAAGGTTGTCAGTTTTAGAAAACGTGGAATTGCCATTAATTTACGCGGGCGTTCCAGAATTAAAGCGCAGAGAAATGGCCGTTAAGGTCATAGATTCGGTAGGATTGTCCGATAGGGTTGATTTTGAAACCATGCGACTTTCAGGAGGCCAGAAGCAGAGAGTTGCTATCGCGCGGGCTTTGGTTAATGAACCGAGAATTATTTTCGCGGACGAACCAACGGGCAATTTAGATTCAAAATCAGGGGAAATCATTTTAGAATTTTTCGAAAAACTCCATGAAGACGGGCATACAATCGTTTTGGTTACCCACGAGACATATTTGGCGGAATCAGCTGAAAGAATAATATATCTTAAAGACGGATTAATCGAGAGAGAAGAAATTGCCAATCACAAGTCCTTTCGTAAAATTTAAATAAATTTGGCATGAAATTCAGCGATAATTTAAAAATGTCTTATTCGGGATTGACAACGCACATGTCGCGTTCGGTTTTGACCATATTGGGAATAGTCATCGGCATTACCGCGATAATTATAGTTATGGCTCTTGGGCAAAGCGCGCAGAATTTGATTGTTGGAGAAATACAATCATTAGGGCCGGAAACTATTGTTATTTTGCCGGGCAAGCAACCTAAAGGGTTAAGCGATGTCGGCGGGACAATATTAGGAGATTCATTAAAAGAAAAAGATTTCAAGGACTTAAGCAAAAAAGAAAATGTTCCCGACGCCGCTAATGTCAGTCCGGTTGTTTTTAGTTCAGTCAGTGCTTCTTTCGGTTCTCAGACGTACGACACTATTATTTTAGGAATATCTCCTTCGCTGTTTGAAACATTTAGCCTTGAAGTAAAGCCAGCCGGAACACTTTTCGGCCTCAATGACGTGAATGAAAAATCCAGCGTTGTTATTTTGGGAGACAAAGCCCAAACCGAGCTTTTTGGCAACTCTGATTCGGTTGGAGAAAAAATTAAAATAAAAGGGAAGAATTTTAAAGTTATAGGCGTTTTGGCAAAAAAAGGGCAGTCATCGTTTGTTAATTTTGACGACCATATATTAGCGCCTTATACGACGGTTCAGGATTTAACGGGCTTGAAATATTTCAACAGAATAACCGTGAGGGCCAAATCAGTAGAGGCAATTCCAAACGTTATTAAGGACATCGAATTTGTTTTGAGGAATAATCACAAGATTGATGACTCGAAAAATGACGATTTTTATTTGCAAACGCAGGAGGACTTGGTTAAAAGCGTCAGCAGCATAACGGATATTTTAACGATTTTTTTGGGCTCTGTGGCCGCCATTTCATTAATTGTGGGCGGAATTGGCATTATGAACATTATGTTTGTATCGGTTACCGAACGCACTCGCGAGATTGGGTTAAGAAAGGCGCTGGGCGCGACCAATAAAAATATTTTGGTCCAGTTTTTGACCGAGGCGGTTATTTTAACCGTAACCGGCGGGATGATAGGCATTGTTTTCGGGACCGGGCTGACCGCTTTGACCGTGGTCGCTTTAAACAAGTTTGCGGGCATTAATTTCACCTTTTCTTTTCCGATACTCGGGGCATTACTAGGGCTATTTGTTTCAAGCGCGGTCGGTTTTATTTTCGGCATTTTTCCAGCCCGAAAGGCCTCGTTGAAAAGTCCCATAGAAGCATTACGATACGAGTAGACCCCGCACCTTTTAAGCTCAGTAATCGTTTTTTAAATTTATTTATATATATTTTGTCTACATACTGAAAAGCAAAAAGAACGGAGAATTATATATCGGTAGCACCAACAATATTAAAAAACGATTAGAAGAACATAATTCAGGCAAAGAAAAAGCCACTAAAAGATATAAACCATGGAAAGTCGCATATTTAGAAGGCTATTTTTCTGAAAATGACGCCAGAAGCAGAGAATATAATCTAAAATATTTTGGCAAAGTTTATTCACAGTTAAAACGAAGGATTAAAAATAGCCTTCAAGAGGCTTAAAAGGTGCGGGGTAAAAAAAGGCCCGGTTAAGGGCCAACGAGCTGGTACGCAATAATGAATGAGTTATTCTGAAGTTATTCTGGATGCATTTTTTCCATCATGTCCAGATATTTTTGGGGGAAACTCCGCATTTCGGTTTTTTTTGGCCCGAATGAAGGCAAATTGAAAACGAATTTTGCCAGACAGCGTACGGATTCATTCAGAAACTCATAATCATCTTTGTCTATCGTTAAGAGCATGGGATAAGCGCGCAAAACATCTTGGTCGCTTTCGATGAAATAGTTTCCTGTCCAGATGTCATCAATAGCGATATAAGCCGCCATGCTGAAGCCGACAACTTCAATTCCCGGACCTTCCAATCTTCTTGCGATAAACTCCATCAAGCCGCAAAGCAGATTGAACTTCAGCGGATCTTGGCAAGCCATTTGAATATCGACGCTGTCTTTTGCCTTGTTTAGTTTCTCTTGAAGCCCCGCCGTAAGATACACAAGAGTTGACATAGCCCCCCCTATTTATCTGTGATTTTTTTGGAGCTTTACCATATATAATTTAAAAAAGATTTAAAGTCAAGAAATATATATTTAATATATAAATAAAAAGATTTGGATACGGCAGCTGTATAGTTAACTATACAGCTGAAAATTTGTACGATAACTAATATTACGACTAAGAAATCAATAGAAAAATAATCAGTTCATTTTGCTACTATCAATAGTAGCAAAGATTTAGGTAATTATCTCGTGGTGGGTATTTGTAATTTGCGTTGAGGAGTAAACAAAAACCGCCTCCTCACAAGACGGCCTTTGTTATCCGACAATGCGAAAATGTGCATTTCAAGATCGGTATATTAATTATATAACTGTTTGAAATTGCGTCAACCCCGTTAGAAGTAGGACGCGTACGGTGCGTCCGCGACTTCTAACGGGGTCAACCCCGTTAGAGGCCGCCCTGCCGAAGGCACGGCTACGACCGCCCCGGGGCGATCTGCCTCTAACGGGGTCAAATAGGCATTGTGGATATAATATTTGCGGTTTTTGTTTATGTTGGTTTAGTAGCGGTGCCGCGTTATAATTTTTTCTGTTATAATTGTCGTATGTTAATTAGATTTTTGTATAAATTTGTTCTTAGGCCGGTTCTTTTTTTAAGCGATCCAGAATCTGTTCATGAACGATTTGTTAAATTAGGGAAATTTTTAGGCGATCGCAGAATCGGCAGAAAAATAATCTCATCGCTGTTTTTTTATTCCGACAAATCACTTGAACAAAATATTTTAGGAATCAATTTTAAAAATCCCGTTGGGTTAGCGGCTGGTTTTGATAAGAATGCCCGTTTAACCGATATTTTACCTTCGGTTGGGTTCGGATTTATGGAAATCGGTTCTGTTACCGGCGAGCCCTGCGAAGGAAATTCTAAGCCGAGATTATGGCGGGCAAAGAAATCAAAGGGTATTGTTGTTTATTACGGATTAATGAATGACGGTTGTGAAAAAATCTCCAAGCGATTAATAAATAAAAAATTTGATATTCCATTGGGAATAAGTGTTGCCAAAACAAACAGCAAAGATACCGTGGAAACAGAAGCGGGGATAAGCGACTATTTTAAAGCGTATAAAACAATGAGCGAGATAGGCGATTACGCGACTATAAATATAAGCTGTCCGAACGCTTTTGACGGCGAGCCGTTTACTGATCCGACAAAATTGGAAAAATTGCTTAAAAAAATAAGCGAAATACCGAAGAAAAAACCGATTTTTTTAAAACTTTCGCCGGACCTGAAAGAACAAGAAATAGACGTTATTTTGGCGGTTTGCGGGAACTACGCTATAGACGGATTTATTTGTTCTAATTCTACAAAAAAACGGGCGAACATTATTGATGAAAATTTGCCTGAAAAAGGAGGCATAAGCGGAAAGCCGGTAGAAGAATTAGCCAATAGGCAAATAAGTTATATTTACAAAAAAACTAACGGAAAATATATAATAATAGGATGCGGAGGAGTTTTTGACGCCAAAGATGCCTATAAAAAGATAAAATTAGGGGCCTCTTTGGTTCAGCTTGTAAGCGGCATGATTTTTGAGGGACCGCAGCTTATCGGTGAAATAAATAACGGACTTGTTCATCTTCTTAAAAAAGACGGGCTTGACAATATTTCTCAAGCGATAGGGGCGGATAACGGCGGTGGAAATTAAAAAGCCCCTTCGTGGGGCTTTTTAATTTCTGAAGTAGTTGCGCAGAATTATCGAGTAACCGAGATAATAGAGGTTATTTCTCCTGTTGAGCCGACCGTAACTCTTCTGGTTGCCGAATCGTAAATTACAGTGTAGCCGGTTGACGATGCTGTTCCGGTTGTTGGGTCAACAGGCATTATTGAAATATAAATTGGGACTATGCAATTTTGGATGTTGTAAAAGCTGGTTCCGAGTTGGGTGGTTGAGGACGGAAGAGGGCCAGCCGCGCAAGTGAAGTTACCTTTGTTGTCAACTTGATTTTGGCTGATTGCATTCAAGATAGCGTTGACATTGCTCCATCTCTGCGTATCTCTTGCTTGGGCAAACTGCCTGCCTGGGTTTAAGGCGACTATGACAACACCGGCCAAAATCGCGATAATGCCGATAACGACTAACAATTCTATTAATGTAAAACCTTTACTTTTCATTTTGTGTCTTTTTCTTAAATCTCGACCTTTTACCCTGTAGTAGAACTTTGACCGATTAAAATCTTTGATTTTAATCCGCCTACGGCGGATCAGTCAAAGTTTCACTACGGGGTTTTATCGATATTAGTTATATTTTAGCAAAATATAATTTATTGGGCAAAGCAACTTATCCACACCCCGTTAGAAGTAGGACGCGGACAAAAGCGTCCGCGACTTCTAACGGGGCACGCCCTTATTTTATTTCTTCCCAGGATAAAATTTGGTAGCCGCTGGTTGTGAGCGGAAAGCTTGGCGGAGGCGAATAAAGGAGATTTGTATCGTATATTATATTTCTATTTTGGTAGCCGGTGCCGTCAGTATAAGCAAAGCCGTATCTTTGGTTGGACATTATCATTCCATAAAGAGTAATAGTGTTTCTTACATGGTATGGCGAGCAGCGGTTTTGGTTGCTACCTGGCGGACGGTAATAATATCTTCCAACTCGTCCGTTTTGTGCTATCAGGGCGGCGTCTATTGTCAAAAAATCCGAGCTCTGCAGGCCGGCATTGATGTTGCCTTGGGCTATCAGGCCGATTATATCACGGCCGTCAAAATTAGTATAAAGAAGGTCGTTGTTTATTGTTATGGACCGCCAGTTAGACGGGGTTTCAGGAAATTTTGCCGCGGCCACGGTAATTCGAGCGGTATTTAATTGGCCGTCAATCCAAACGTTGTCTTCAATAAATATTAAGCCATTTGCCGGAAAAGGATAATTGGCTACAAATTGTTGGCTGTTAATTGTCCAGGTTCCCCAATCTTGTTCGCCCAAAACAGTTATACAGCCGTTGGGAGGGTTAAGAACCGAGGTAACGCGATAAAGGTCAAAAGTATCATTGATTTTTAAGACAATATGATAGCCCTGGCTGCCGGAACTGGAAGCGTAAAATCCGTTAGCTTGGGAGGCGGTTTTTATCTGGGTTAAATTTGCGCTGATGCCGGTAAAATCAACCGCTGGAACCGGAAATTGCCTGCCAGCCATAAAAACATCCGATCTGTTCGGCACAGGAGATGTTGGCGGAGCTTCGTTTGGTCGGAAGTTGTTGTTAACCGTATTTGCAGGCGGAAGGTCTTTGTGAGTGTGAACGCCGAATTCGCTGTTTCCGGAATGATCAGGGTCTTTATAGCTGCCCAAAGCGCTAGAAACGATATTATGCGCCAGCCCGTCAACCCGCACGCCGTAATTGGAAAACAATTCTCCGAAAATCTCCGTTCCTTGGCCAAAGCGGACGTTAGCATTTAAAACCGCGGCGTATTTCGCGAATGAAGGAATACCCAATTTTACTTCAACTATTTTTTCGATAGTCGGGTCAGAAAGGACTTTCCCGGTGGAACGGATAGTAACAATTGTTGAGCCCACGGCTGGAGGAGTTATATTTAATATGAACTGGCCGATTTGAACTCCATTTTTGTCGAAATAATTGTGAGTATATGGTCCGGGCTGGCCCGTGCCGTCTTGATAATCAGTGGAAGCGTGCGCTAAATGCCATCGGTAGTATTCAATTCCCGACTCCGCGATTGAGAGCGCCAATGCTTTTTCGTTGTATCTTGTCGCGGATTTTAAAGTAGCATCGGCCCAGATTACGAATCCCGAAAGGAAAATAACGGCAACGGCGCCGTATATCAATACTTGGATTGCCAACGTTCCTTTTTGATTATCATTTTTTATCATACCCAGTAGTAGAACAACGATCTAAATTAAATATTTGTAAATATTTAATTTATTCCGCTTATCTAGATTAAATGTGTTAATTTATAAATTTTTTATATTTTATCCGATAGCGTAATTAACGACTATTAAAGGAATCAATCGTTGTTTCACTACTGGGCATAAATTATAAATTAGTCCGTAAATTTCTTGGGGCTATTTTTATCGAAATCTGCTGCGTTGAATCGGTATCCGCATCTTTGGCGGTAATTTGGACGCCGATTTCGCGAATGAGCAAAATATTTATCGGATAAGCCATTGCGGGTTCAGAGCCAGCGTAATTGGCGTCGTAATAAGAAAATATGCTTGAGGTGCCCATATTAAGATTGTGGATCATATCCGTAACGATTTGATTTGCCGGATTGTATACGGGCGGATTGCCAATGGGCTTGATAATACTTTTTTCAAGAATTGTGCTACTTGTAAAATATCTGATTTGTTCTATAACGCCGTCGCCGTCAACATCGCTAAAAAACGTAAAAGAACTGCTGGATGCTTCGGCAATAGGATAGCCGCCAACCGCCGATATTCTCATCGAACGAACTTCGGGAATAATTGTTTGTTGGGTTTGCAAAAGTTCTTGCTGAAGCGCTATTTCGCCGCTCAGAATAGTTTCAAAATTTATGACATCTCTG
>Ga0265296_1003904_pt1 | contig 13376 bp, 10 predicted proteins | sample MunlanPumphouse1_FD_189073 | JGI IMG/M metagenome (GOLD analysis project Ga0265296, IMG submission 189073) | Groundwater microbial communities from a municipal landfill in Southern Ontario, Canada - Pumphouse #1 | ecosystem: Environmental > Aquatic > Deep subsurface > Groundwater | place... | reverse complement strand
AGGACGCGTACGGATGCTACGGCGCGGAGATCGACGCCAGATCGATCGTGTTCCTCAGGGCGGGGTACACGGCCGATGCGAACAGGGAAGGCGACCGTTTCTCCGTCGGAGGAGGGCTCAAGCTCTTCGACCGTCTCATGCTCGACTACGCCTGGACGCCTTACGGAGACCTCGGTTCATTCCATAGAATCTCGATCTTCGCGTACTAGGGGCGCCGGCCGGGCGCGCCGGCTCATATGATTGCTCCGATACTCTTCATAGTTTTCGCCGGAGCGGTGCTTTACGCATACGCGCTCTATCCGCTCGCCCTCGCTCTTCTCTCGCTCGGCAGGAAACCCCCCGCGCCCGTCGCCGATCCGGCCGACGGGGCGCTCCCCGCGGTAACCCTCCTCATCGCCGCGCTCGACGAGGAGGCGATCATCGCCGAGAAGATCGAGAATTCGCTGCGCCTGGATTACCCGCGGGGCAAGCTCCGCGTCGTCGTCGTATCCGACGGCTCGACCGACCGTACGGACGAGATCGTCCGCCGCTACGAGCCGCGCGGCGTAACGCTCTTCCGCGTCGAACCGCGCCGGGGGAAGAGCCTCGCGAGGAACCGGGCGGCCGAAGCGGCGACGGGGGACGTGCTCGTCATGAGCGACGCGAACGCGATGTACGAGCCCGACGCGGTCAGAAAGCTCATGCGGCATTTCGCCGATCCTTCAGTCGGGGCCGTTTGCGGCGAGCTTCGGCTGATGCGGGAACGCGGCCGCGAGAATCTCTACTGGCGATACGAGAAATGGATCAAGCGCCTCGAGAACCGGTTTCATTCGATTATCGGCGCGAACGGCTCCATATACGCGATCCGGCGGTCTCTCTACGTGCCCCTTCCCGCCGAGGTCGACGACGATTTTCTCGAGCCGCTTCAGGCGTTTCTCGGCGGGCACGGCGTGCGCTACGAGCCGGAGGCCGTGAGCATCGAGCGCGACATCGAGTCGAGAAACGTCGTGCGTGAGTTCTCCGCGAAGCGGCGGACCGTGCTGCGGGGCATCCAGAGCCTGCATTATCTCTCGAAGGTCGCCAGTCCCTTCCGGCACCCGGCGCTGGCATTCGAGCTCGTTTCGCACAAGATTCTTAAATGGCTCGGTCCCTTCTTCCTCGTCGGCATTCTCGCGGCGAACGCGTTTCTTCTCGATCGTCCCGTCTTCATCGCGGCGTTCGTGATCCAACTGTTTCTCTACGGATGGGCGATCGCGGGCATTGCGACGGGGCGCCGGATCTTTTACATTCCGGCGTTCTTCGTCCTCACGAACGCGGCGGCGTTCTCCGGGGTCATCGCGTTCATCGCGGGAAGGCGGAGCAGAACATGGCGGAAACAGAGAGAATAAAAGACGGCGGCGCCGTCATCACGAGCACGGGGAACGACAGTGTGAAACGCGCCGTCGCTTTGCGCGACAAGCGCGAGCGCGACAGGACCGGTCTCATGCTCATCGAAGGGGTCCGCGAGATCGAGCGGGCGCTACAGGCCGGGATCGCGCTCGAGCGCGTGTATTTCTGTAGCGCCGTCATCGAACGCGACGAGGAGCTCTCGCTGCTCTCATCCCTCGTCGAGTCGCGCGCGCGCACCGTGGAAGTCACCACCCGCGTTTTCGAAAAGATAACGTACCGCGGCGGCTCGGGCGGATTCCTCGCGATCGCCCGGCAGCCATCGATCGCTCTTTCGGACCTTCCCGCGACGGGGGATGCGCTCTTCCTCGTCGTCGAGGCGGTCGAAAAGCCGGGAAATCTCGGCGCGATAATCAGGTCCGCGGACGGCTCCGGCGCCACGGGGATCATCGCGTGCGGCGCCGGGACCGACCTCTACAATCCGAACGTCATCCGCGCGAGCCTCGGTACGGTCTTCACCGTCCCGTGCGCCCGGGCGGAGGCCTCGGAGGCCGTCCGCTGGCTCGGGGAAACGGGCACGACGATCGTGACGGCGACGCCCGGCGGAGAGCTTCCGTACACGGCAGTCGATTTCACGGGACGCCGCGCGATAGCCGTCGGAGCGGAAGACGCCGGTCTCACGCCCGCCTGGCTCGAGGCCGCGGAACACCGCGTGCTGATTCCCATGAAGGGCGCGGCGGACTCGCTCAACGTCTCGGCGACGGCGGCGATTCTCCTCTACGAGGCCCTGAGACAGCGCGAAGCCCGCTGACGCCTCACGGCATCCGCTGACGCCGCGCCGGCTCGCATTCGCCATGAACACCCTCGCAAACACCCTCGCAAATGCTCTGTACCGGGCGGCCGTTTTGGAGTATACTGGCGTCGGTCCCAACAAGGAGATTTCCCTATGGCATTGGAATCGATCTTCGCCCGGCGCAGCATTCGAGCGTACACGGGGGAGCCGGTGAGCCACGAGGCGATCACGCAGATTCTCGAGGCCGGAATGGCCGCCCCCTCGAGCAATAACCGGAAGCCATGGCACTTCGTCGTGATCCGGGATCGCGCGACACTCACGAAGCTCGCCGAGGCGCATCCGCACGGGAAGATGCTGAGCGAGGCCGCGGTGGCGATCGCCGTCTGCGGAGACATGACGATTTCCCCCGACTTCTGGGTACAGGACTGCTCCGCGGCGACCGAGAACATGCTCGTCGCCGTCGCCGCCCTGGGGCTCGGCGCCGTCTGGCTCGGCGGCCACCCGCGCGAGGATCGCGTTTCAGCGATCAGAGCGGTGCTCGGCATACCGGAGCACGCCGGTGTTCTATGCCTCATCTCGATCGGCCACCCGGGAGAGAAGAAAGACCCGAGAACCCAGTACGACCCGAAAAGGATCCACGATGAAAAATGGTGAGAAGCCGCCCGCCCCAGGGAGCGTGAAACGCCGCCCCGCCCCCGAGGGGGAGCTTTTCCGCGAAGACGTGTTCGAGGCGATCATCGCGCATCTCGAGGGCCGCTTCGATTCGCACGATTTCATCTTCGAGATGATGCGCCGCTTCCCGCGCGAATACACCGCTTCCCTCTACGAATGCAGGCGGTCGAAGGATCCCATTCAGACGCTCCATGCGAAGATCGGCCGGAAGCTTCTCGAATTCGGCGATCTCATCAGGAAGACCGAGCGCAAATCCTCGCGGAACGCTCGCGGGCTCCCTTCCGGCAACCAGCACTGGGAGAAGATCGAGACGGAAGAGCACTGAGAGGCGCCTTACATGAAAGAATCGACCGGACTGCGCTCGACACGCATGTTCTTCGTCGCCTCGTTCCTGATCGCGACCGTGCTCATCGCGTCTCTCTCCCTCGCGCAGCCCCTCAAGTCGAACATCGCGGCCGGGTATCTTTGGGGAATCTTCCTCGTGCTCGGCACGCGCGCGATCGGTTCCTGCACGGGAAAACGCCGACGCTATCTCCGGTTCTTCCTCGTCGCCGCCGCCATCAACCTCGTCATCACGCCCCCCGAGGTTTTTCTGAGGCTCAGGGGCTTCAGCTACGAGCCGAACATACAGTTCGGCTACCCGCGGCCGTACCAGATAAGCTCCGCCGAACGCGACGAGAAGCTCTTCTGGACGCTTCCGAAATCGCGCCCCGGCATCAACTCGTACGGATTTGACGGTCCCGAACCGGCGCGGCCGAAGCCGGCCGGCACGTACCCGATCGTCTTTCTCGGCAACACGTGCACGTATTCGGGACTGCCCGCCATAACGGAACTCCTTTTGCGCGAGACGCACCCCGAAGTCGAATGCCTCAACTTCGCGCTCCCCGGTTACTCGAGCTACCAGGGCACGCTGATCGCCAAATCCATCCTCGCGGAGCTCGAGCCCGATCTTCTCGTCGTTTCCTTCGGCTGGAACGACCGGTGGCTCGCCTTCGGCGAGATCGACGCGGAGAAGAGAATCATTGCCGACCGCGGCGCGGGGCGAAGCGCGGCGGGTGAACTCTATTCGCGGTGGCGGCTCCTGCAGCTCTCGCGAAAGGCGCTCGCTCCGGTCCTCGGGGAATCGAAGCCGCTCGAGGTCTCCCGCGTTCCCGCCGATCAGTTCAAGAAGAATCTCGAGGAGATCGGAGCCGAGGCGGAGAGGCTCGGCGCTCCCGTGATCTTTGCGACTGAGCCGAGCTCCCATCCGTCGCTCGGCGTTCCCGACGATGTCGTTTCGAGCACGTACGCGAAATCGAAGGGAGACGCTCTCGCGCTCTTCCGGCAGTACAACGACATCATCCGCCGCGTCGCAAGCGAGCGGCGCTCGTGGCGCCTCCTCGATCTCGATGCCCTCATGAGCTCGCGGAGCGAGGTGCGGCGGCTTTTCAACGAGGACGGCGTCCGCTACAGCAAAGCGGGTACGGCCGTGGTCGCGGATCTCGAAACACGGTACATACTCGAACATTTCCTGGCTCCCCATGGAACGTAAGAGCGGCGCGTATCCCTCCTACCTGGCGCTCCTCGAGAGCGGCGAGTTGGCGGCCCGACGCGACCGCGCTCTGGCGATGCTCGAATCATGCTCGTTGTGCCCGCGCGCGTGCGGCGTGAACCGGCTCGGGAATGAAAAGGGCGTCTGCCGCGTCGCCCGCCGCGCCGTCGTATCGAGCGCGCATTCCCACTTCGGCGAGGAAGCGCCGCTCGTGGGAACCGCCGGCTCGGGAACGATCTTCTTCAGCGGCTGCAACCTGAAATGCCTCTTCTGCCAGAACTACGAGATCAGCCACCTGCTCGCCGGGGATGAGACCTCCGCGAACCGCCTCGCGTTTCTCATGCTCCGCATCCAGGAGATGGGGTGCCATAATCTCAATCTCGTCACGCCAACGCATGTCCTGCCCCAGATACTCGAGGCGCTCGAGTTCGCGGCGAAGGGCGGGCTGCGCATTCCGATCGTCTACAACACGGGAGGATACGATTCAATCGAGGCCGTGCGGCTCCTCGACGGCGTCGTCGATATTTACATGCCCGACGTGAAATATCTCTCGCCCGAAGCCGCGGCGAAATACTCCGGCGCCGCCGACTACCCGAAGGTGATCCGCGAGGTGCTCCGCGAGATGCATCGCCAGGTGGGGGATCTCGATATTCCGGCCGACGGAATCGCCCGGCGGGGTCTTCTCGTGCGGCACCTCGTAATGCCCGGCATGCTCGGGGACACGAAGGAGATCGCCGCGTTCCTCGCCGGCGAGATCTCGCGCGACACCTATATCAACGTCATGGCCCAGTACCGGCCCGAGTACCTCGCGAGCGAGCACCCGCCGCTCGACCGGCCGCTCTCGAGAGACGAATGGACCGAGGCCCTGCGTCTCGCCCGCGCGGCGGGGCTCCGCCGATTCGACGAGAGCTGAAGAGAATGCTCTGGCGGGCCGCCGGCGCCGATAGTACACTGGAATCTCCGCGCGCCTCCGCGCGGCAATCTCCGCGCGCCTCCGCGCAGCCCGAGGAAGAGGAGCTCTGCGATGAACTCGAAAATACCGAACGGCGGGGCGCCGCATCCGAGCACCCGCCCCCTCGACTACGTCTTTCTCCTGCGGCCCATGATCCTCATCCCCGTCTGGACCTTCTTCCTCCTCGGCGCCCGTCACGGCACGCTCGCCGCGGGAATCGACATCGACGCGCCGCGGCTCATCGCCGGACTTTTTTCGTTCACCGCGCTCCTCGGCGCGATCTACATCATGAACCAGATCGCCGATCGCGCGGCCGACCTCGCGGGGAACAAGCTGTTTCTATTATCGAGGGGAATCGTTCCGGTGCGCGCGGCGTGGATCGAGGTGGGGGCGCTCGTCGCCGTTTCTTTCGGCGTAGCGCTTCTCCTCCTGCCGCTTGCGTTCTGCGGGATACTGGCCGCGAGCCTCGCGCTCGGGGCGGCGTATTCGCTCGAGCCCGTTCGTCTCAAGAGACGCCCCGGCCTCGACGTCCTCGCGAACGCCGTCGGGAACGGCGTTCTCAATACGCTCGCGGGGTGGATCGCGGCGGGCGCGCCGCTCGGCGGATGGCCGTCGCTCGCCCCCTACCCATTCGCGGTCGCGTCGGTCCATCTCGCGACGACGCTCGCGGACGCGGAGGCCGATTCGAAGATGGGGTTCACGACGAGCGGGATGGCGCTCGGCGTCTCCCGCGGGCTCTTCGTCTCGACCGCGCTCATGGGAGGAGCGGTCGTGGCGGCCTATCTCGCGGGCAACACCGTCGCCCTCATCGCTTCGATTCTCTCGCTCCCCTTCTTCCTGATTCCGGTGCGCTCGATCACGGGACCGGCGAGAAACCCGGATGCCCTCATTCCCGTGAAGACGGCGACACTCGTCTTCTCGGTCGCCGCCGGCTACCTCTTCCCGCTTTACATCCCGTTTCTCGCGGCGGTGATACTTCTCACGCGCCTCTACTATTCGCGGCGATTCGGAATTAATTATCCGTCGTTCCGCGGCGCATGAGCGTCCCCTATTGGGGGCGTCTGAACGCCCCTATTGGGGGCGTCTGAACGCCCCTATTTCGGAAGCTGGGCCTTGATCTTCGCGTAAGCGGCCGCGTTGCGGACGGGGCTCGCGCTTTTCGGAAGGGCGGCGACATTCGCCTCGACCCGCGCGAGCCTCTCGCTCGTCGACGGATGGGTCATGAGCCATGTTTCGAATTTGCCCGGCTCGCTCTTCTCGAGCCCCTTGAGCTTTCCGAGAAGATCAACCATGCCATTCGGATCGTAGCCGGCGGCGCTCAGGTATCGGGCGCCGAGATCGTCAGCCTCGTACTCGTCCGCCCTGCTGAATGCGAGGAAACCAATCGGCGTACCGATGTCCTTGACGATCTTCCCGAGAAGACCAGGGTTCTTCCCGAACACGAGACCCAGGAAGAACTCGGTTCCGTACATCTTCGTGAGACGCTCCGCCGCATGGCGGGCCGTCACGTGGGCGATCTCATGCGCGATGACGGAGGCGAGCTGCGCCTCGTCGTCAATGTCCTTCATGAGCCCGGTGTAGACATATACATAGCCGCCGGGGAGCGCGAAGGCGTTCACTTCGTTCTTGTCGACGACCGCAATATGGTAGGTAATCTCCTGCCGGTCGCAGACGCGCGCGATCCTGTCGCCCACGCCCTGAACGTATGCCGTAACGGCCGTGTTGTCGTACACCTTGTACTGTTTCGCTACCTCGACGGACATCTCCTGCCCCATCTTCACCTCCTCGTCCGACGAGATGATATTCATCTGCCCCTTGTTGATCCCCGTCGTCGCGCAGCCGCCCAACATGAACGTCATGAGCGCTGCGGCGAGGGTGCCGCGGAAAACGGCGACGCGCGCGTGATCGAACTGTTCCATCGAGATCCCCTCCCCGCCGGAACCGGAGCGCCGGCATGAGAAAAAATGACATCGGCCCGAAAGGTATTTTAATGGAGTCTATTTTAAGCTTACATTATATTGGCTTCAAGGCTTTTCCCGTAGAAGTGCTCGCGCGGAAGACATAGATGAATATTCTCAAATCGTTCATAAAGGCGCCGCTCCACACGAAAATCTTCGCGGGGCTCATCCTCGGCATCCCGGCGGGGCTCATCCTCGGCCCGCGAGCGGAACTGATCAAGCCGGTCGGGGATATCTTCATTCGCCTCATCTGGATGATCGTCGTGCCGCTCGTCTTCTCGTCCATTTTCGTCGGGACGGCGAGCCTCGGGGACCTGCGGAAGCTCGGGCGCATCGGCGCCAAAACGATCATCTATTATCTCGTCACCACCGCCGTCGCCATCACCATCGGGCTCGTCATCGCGAACATCGCAAAGCCCGGCGCCGGCCTCAACCCGGAGGTCAAGGCTCAGCTCCTCGAATCGTACCAGGGCGAGGCGATGAAGGACCTCAGTCTCGCGGAGCAGGCGCCCCGCGTCATCGACGTGCTGACCGGGATCGTGCCCAAGAACCCGATCGGGAGCCTCGCCGCGGGGGACATGCTCCAGATCATATTCTTCGCGATCATGCTCGGCGTCGCGGTGACGATGGTCCCGGGGGGAAAGGGAAAGATACTGATCGATTTCTTCGACGCCCTCGCGGACGCCATGACGCAGATGGTTCATATCGTCATGAAAATCGCGCCGATCGGCGTCTTCGTTCTTATCGCCGCCGTCGTCGGGCAGTTCGGCGCGAAGATACTCCTCAACCTCCTCAAGTATGCGCTCGTCGTGCTCGCGGGGCTCGCCATCCACATGGGAGCGGTCTATTCGCTCGCCGTCTGGGCCTTCGCGCGGATGAACCCGCTCTTCTTCTTCAGGGGAATGCGCCCCGTGCAGCTCATCGCCTTCACGACGTCGTCGAGCAGCGCGACCCTTCCCGTCACCATGCAGGCCGCGGAGGAGAATCTCGGTGTGCCAAAAGACATCGCGAGCTTCGTGCTTCCCCTCGGCGCCACGATCAACATGGACGGCACCGCCCTTTACCAGGGCGTCGCCGCCGTTTTCATCGCGCAGGTCTACGGGATCGCGCTGACCATCCCCAATCAGCTCACGATCGTCCTCATGGCGACGCTCTCGTCGGTCGCGACCGCGGGCGTGCCGAGCGTCGGGATCATCACTCTCACCATGGTGCTCACGTCGGTCGGGATCCCCCTGGAGGGAATCGCCCTCATCCTCGGCGTAGACCGGATCCTCGACATGTGCAGAACGGTCGTGAACGTCACCGGCGACGCGTCGGCGGCCGTCATGGTGGCGGCGACCGAGGGAACGCTCCGGAGACCGGAGGAGAGGAAATGAAGCGATTCTGGATCATACTGCCCGCGGGGCTCATCGCGATCGCCCTCATCGCGTCGTTCTTCCGGATCGGCGCGCTGTGGGGGCTCGGCGCGTGGGGAGCGGTCGTCCCGCTCGTCGCGCTCGTGGTCGCGATCGTCGTCGTCCCGCAGATGTTCGTGAAATCGGCGCCGGATCCGTTCCGCCTCATCCCGCGCATACGCTCGCGCGCCGCGCGGTTCGCCGCGGTGGCGGCCGCATCGACGATTCTCCTGTGGCTCCTGCGGTCCCGCACCGAGCTCTGGGGGGAGCGGTTCTCCCTGAGAGCCGCGCTCGAAACGGGCGCATACCGGCCCGGGGCGCCGCTCGGGACGTTCATCCAGCGGGAAATCTATCGGTTCATGAACGGCATCTTTCTCTCGAACGCGGATTCCATCATCACGTTCTTCAGCATCCTCGCGGGCGCGATCTACGCCGTGCTCGCAATCCGCGCGGCGGAACTCCTTTTCGGCGAGCGCGAGACGGGCGACCTCGAACGCCCCGCGGCCGCCGTGCTTCTTTCGGGGGGCTTCGTCGCGCTCTTCTTCGGCGCCGGCGGAACGGTCCAGATCGCGATCGTCGCGACGCTCGGCTTCATCACGGAATCCATCCGCTTCCTGAGAGGCAAATGCCCGCTCGCTCTTCCCGCCGTCCTGCTCGCCGTCGCTATCCTCTCGCATTTTTCGGCGGTGTTTCTCGTGCCCGCCTTCGTCTATCTGCTCGTGCGCGGGGCCAGGGCTCCCGACTCGCGAAAGCAATCGCTCGTCGCCGGCGGACTGTTCGTTCTCTGCCTGGCGGCCGCGGAGATCGCCTTTGCGATGATCGCGAAAAAGTCGGGGCTCGAGCACACGGCTACGTTTGGGATGAGATTTTCTTTCGGCCGGCACGCGCTTGCGAACGCTCTCAACGCGCTCCTGATCGTGGGACCCGCCTCGGTCGCCGGGGTCCTTCTCCTCGCGGCGAGCGTCCGGAAAAAGGCGCAGGATGCCGCGGCCGGCACCGCTCCCGGGGAGTTCGCGTTTCTCAAGGCGTGCGCCCTATCCGCTCTCGCCGGATTCATTGTAGGCGCGGAGCTCGTCGACGGGGGCCTCGGATGGCACATGTTCGCCGTGACGGGACCGGCGCTCTCGATCTACGCGCTGTGGGGACTCACGCGGGAATTCGCCCGGGCGGAGTATCTCAAGCGGGCCATCCTTGCGTTGTTCCTCGCCGGCCTCTTCCATACGATCCCTCTCGTGCTCGTCGACATGTCGCCGCGGCCTGCGGAAAAGCGTCTTTTCGGACTCGACCTCGCTCCGGGCCGGGCCCAGATGATCATCGCCGATTTCGCCCTCGAGCGGGGAGATCTCGAGAAGGCGCGCACCTGGTATCTCGCTTCCGCCGAGAAGGATCCATCGAACGCTCTCGCGAAGTCGCGCCTCGGACGGATCGCGATGAAGCGGGAGGAATACCCGGAAGCCATAACTCATTACCTCGGCGCCCACGAGCTCAGGCCGAATGGAGCGCGCGAACGATTCGATCTCGCGGAGGCGCTCATCGCGAATCGCTGGTACCCCGAGGCGATCGCCCAGCTCGAAACGCTCACCGTCGCCCATCCCGAGAGCGTCGCGTTCTGGAGGCGGCTCGGATTCGCGCTGAACAACGGCAACCGCTACGAACCGGCCGTCGCCGCCTACGAAACCGCGCTCGCCCTCGAGCCTCGAGACGGACAGAACGTCCGGAATCTCGTCTCGGCGCTCCTCAACAGGGGCGCGGAGCTTCAGACGGCGAACCGGCTCGACGACGCACGGGCGCTGTACGAGCGCGTGATCGAGACCTACCCCCGCGATTGGAGGGCGTACAACAACCTCGCCACGATCGAGATGAAGCTGGGGCGTACGGAGAAAGCGCGCGAGATCCTCGGCGGGGCGCTGGCGTCATACCCCTACGAAACGAGCCTTCACTTCAACATGGGGATCGTTTTCGACAAGCTCGGGAAATACAAGGAAGCGCTCCACCACATGCGCCTCGCGCGCGATTTCGACCCCATCTATTCGGCGGCGCCGATACATATCGAAAGGCTCGAGAAAAAACTGGGAATCTGGTATCCCTCCCTGCCGGACACCGGAACGAGCCCGATCGAGAACCCGTGAGAAACGTCAGCGTTCCGGCGGCGGCTGCGCCGCGCTCTCCATGCTCGCGAGCAGCCCGGCGGCGAGCGCCCGGTCGCGCGCCGAGGCGGGGAGCCTCATGCAGCGCTCGAGGATTTCCCGCACGCCGTCGGTCGATCCGCGTTTGATCCTGCTCTCCGCGAGCGCGAGGCAAACGTCGGCGCGGTTCGCGTCGTACCGGTAGGCGAATGCGGCGGCCGTCTCCCGCTCATCGGTGCGGGCGCGTCTCGCATAGAGCTCGTCGAGCGCCTTCCATGCCGGATAGAAATAGTATATCCGCAGCGCCTCGACGAGACTTTGTTCCCCCTCACGTTCGTGCCCCTGCAGGATACGCGCTCTCCCCCTCGCCGAGAGCGCGTATATCCGCATCACGGAGCCGTAGAAGCGGTCGATGCCGCCGCTCATGCTCCAGAGAAGATCCTTCTCGTAGAAGAGCGGGGAGCGCGGCCAGACGCGCGGGCGCGCCCCTCTCCCAACCCGGAAGACGCGGTACATCTCATTCTCGTACACGAGATCGAATCGCGCGAGCCTTTCGGGCTCGAACATGAGGCGATACGCAGCGCAGCCGGGAGGCATGTTGACGAACCCCGCCTGGTAGAGCGGAGAATCCTTCGTCGGATCGCACCCCACCGCGCAGCTTACGAGAAGATAGCCGCTCGATTGCTCCGCGCAGAAGCGGTACAGATCCTCCTCGCTCGAGTACAGGGACGCGAGCAGCCGCTCGGTCTTGCGTCTCAGCCGCGGGGATTCGAAAAAGTCGTTGAGATTCGTCGCGCGCCCCGTGTAGGTGAGCACCTGCGGGGAAAGGTAATGGAGCGACATCACGACCGCGCCGGGCTCGACGTTCCCGCGCACCCAGGCGAGGAGATCCCCCTCGACGTCCTTCACGCTCGGATAGATCGTGAACCTCTCGCGCGCAGGCACCTTGAGCGTCCGGGCGATCCGGCGCCAATGGTCGCGTTTCCCCTCCCACCCGAAATCCTGGAACAGAAAGATCGCAAGGACGGCGATCGAAACGAGAAACGCGGGGGTTGCGAATCTCCGGGGGCTCCGGATCTGCAGAAACAAGGGGACGTTGCCTCCCGCCGCGATCGCGGCGAAGAATCCGAACAGGGGAAGAATTCGCTGCATGAGGAGGAAAAGGAAAAAGAAAACGGCGAGAAAGGCGAGAATGACCTGCGCCTCGGGCTCGCGCCGCCGGGCCCGCCAGACGAGAAGCGAAAGGGGGCCCGGCAGGAGAAGCAGCATCGGCAGCGCGAATACGAAGAAGTGGAGCGCGTCTGGGGAGTTGAACGGCCCGACCCAGAAGGCCCGGGCGTCGAACGGAAGAAGCCGCGGATCGTCCGGTTTCCGGAGGTACCGCAGCTTGTACAGCACGAGATCGAAGAAATGCGCGTAGGAGGCGAAGTGCCTCCCCAAAAGGGCGCCGGGCAGGATAACCGCGGCGACGGCGACCGCCGCGATCGCCGCCTTTGCCGCGCGGGAGTTCGACCCGATGGGCTTCGCTCTTTTCCCCGCGCGCCGCGTGCGCCCCCCGAGGATACGCGGCGCCAGGAGATCGACCGCCAGGACGGCCGCGGCGAGCGCCGCGGGTATCGAGAGCAGGAACCGGCCCTCGCGGAGGAACGGAACGATCGTGCCGGCGGACGCGATGGCGCATACAAGAGAGCGCGCCGCGCGGCGTTCATGGAAGGTCGCATCGACGACGATCCCCCGAAGAAGGACGAAAGCGAGAAACGGCGCGAGATAGAATTGCGCGCCCTGCCATGACGCGAGCGCCGCGAAGAGAAAAACGCCCGAGAGAACCGGCATCGTGACGCCGCCTCCCGCGCACGCCGAGACGTAGAAGAACAGGTGAAAGACGATGAGCGGCAGGGCGACGTTCTCCCTGATATAATCGAATCCGCTCGAGCGCGCGACGAGCGGGAGGGCGGCCGCGAAAAAGAGGGCGGCGAGGAGCCCCGCTCCGAGGCTCTTCCAGAGCCTCGCCGAGAGGAGCGCGAGTGGAACGATCGCGAGGGAAAAGAAAAACGCCGTGAAGTACCGCACGTAGGAGGAAAGATCGGGCTTGTCCCCCGGGATGAGCCGGTAGGTCCAACCCACGATGTATTCCATGGCCGGAGACGTTTCGCGGAACACGCGAAGCCCCTCGGGCCACTGCGCGCGCACGTCGAGGGCGGGAATCGGCTTTCCCTCCGCGACCATCTCCGTGTACCGGAAATGGGCCGCTCCTTCGGCAGCGAAGCGAGGTTGCTCGATTCTCGCGCGATACGCCGCTCGCGTGACGTTGGCGAGGCAGAACAGCGCCACGAGCATAACGATGAAAAGCTTTCGATTCATCGGACTCTCCCCGAACGGGCTCCCTTCGATCTCCCCGCGGCCTCTTTGAAACGGGCCCCGCCCGGGACCCCGGCCCGAAACGCGTTGAAAACGCCGTTTCATTTTGACATAATGGCCGCGCGCGCTCAAGCACTCGTTCGGGAGGTTCGAGAGGAGGATCTTATGAGGGCCAAGGCGTTCGTTCTCATCAATCTCGCGGCGGGCGTCGCCGGGGAAGTGTACAG
>Ga0265296_1003902_pt1 | contig 13388 bp, 9 predicted proteins | sample MunlanPumphouse1_FD_189073 | JGI IMG/M metagenome (GOLD analysis project Ga0265296, IMG submission 189073) | Groundwater microbial communities from a municipal landfill in Southern Ontario, Canada - Pumphouse #1 | ecosystem: Environmental > Aquatic > Deep subsurface > Groundwater | place: Canada... | reverse complement strand
CGCGTGACTTGCCTTGTTCGGCGCTCTCGCTCGCGGCTCGCGACATCGCCGAACTGCGGTATATACGCCATGTCCGCCGTCGTCGCGGCGACGCCGTCGGCCACGTCGCATATACCGCCGCCCATTAGCTGAAATATTCCTTTTCTTTTTTGGGCTATCGCCCAATTGTTTTAAAAAATTTTAAAATTTCTTTTTCTTTAATTATAGAGGGGTATAAGGTGTTTTCTCCGCTCCGCTACGAAAACGATTTATTTATAAGGGGAAAACGAATACAATATGATCACTTATTTGAAATAAATTTATGGCTAGAAAATTCTCAATCAAAAATCTTAAGAACGCAAGAAGAGCAAAGAACGACGAATTTTATACTCAATACAGCGATATTCAGAAAGAGATTGAAAAGTATCTGGATTATGATTCTAATACTTTTCGCAATAAGGTAATATATTGCAACTGCGACGATCCCTTTGAAAGCAACTTCTTCCGTTATTTCGTGCTCAATTTTAACAGGCTTGGATTAAAACAGCTTATCACCACCAGCTACAAACCTTCGCCCGTAGCCAACACGCAACTGAGCTTGTTTGGTGATGATAAAACTCTCACAAAATCAAAAGGCCGTCCGAAGGTAACAGCCAACAAATTTATTATCAACGAAGTGCACGACATAGACGGCGACGGTGAGTTTGATTTGAAGGATGTTGCTAAGCAGTTAAAGGCAAATAAACATAACGAGTGGACACCATTAGAGGGCAACGGGGATTTTCGAAGTGATGAATGCGTAAGTCTACTTAAACAATCCGACATCGTCGTAACGAATCCACCTTTCAGTTTGTTTCGCGAATATGCTAAACAACTTTTTGATTATGATAAAAAGTTTTTGATTATTGGCAATATTAATTGCCTAACTTATAGAGAAATATTCCAAAAAATTAAAATAAATAAAGCATGGCTTGGTAATGGAATGGGAAGATGGATTTCTGGATTTATTGTACCTAAATCCTACGAATTATACGGATCAGAAGCTCGAATAGAAGAAAATGGAGACAGAATTGTTGCCACTAATAACTGTTTATGGCTTACTAATCTTGATCACGGGCGCCGTCATCAACCATTACCCCTCATGACAATGGCAGAAAATTTAAAATATAGTAAACATAAAGAAATTAAAGATAGGAAAGAATATTCTAAATATGATAATTATGATGCAATAGAAGTACCTTTTACCGATGCAATTCCAAGTGATTATAAGGGTGTAATGGGTGTGCCGATTACATTTCTTGACAAATATAATCCTGAACAGTTCAAAATATTAGGAAATTCTAATGTGCGAGGAGAAAGAGAACATTTAATGAATGGTGTAAAAAGTGCAACGGACTGTACTTATATAAATGGTAAAGCACAATTTGCTCGTATTTTAATTAAAAAAAGTAGAAAAATAATATGAAAACAATTTTAAAAACCAACATAACTGTTCAAGAAATCTGCGATGGATTTGTTTATAACGAGCTTGAAGGTAAGGGTCTATTTGGCTTGTCTGGCAAACTCACCATTCAGCCTGAATACCAGCGTAACTATATCTACGCCGAAGAAAACAGAGAAGCAGGCGTAGTCGAGTCTGTTCTCAAAGAATATCCAATTGGCTTGATTTATTTCAATAAAGTTGGTAAAGACACATTTGAAGTTTTAGATGGGCAACAACGCGTCACCAGTCTCGGACGATTCATCACCGACAAATTTGCCATTAAAGATGAAAATGGGCTGCCGCAGATTTTTGGCAACATGGCGAAGGACAAACAAAACAAGATTTTAGAAACAAAATTGCTCATTTACGAATGTGAAGGTACAGAAAGCCAAATAAAAGAATGGTTTAAAACCATAAATATTGCTGGTGTTCCGCTCAATAATCAGGAATTACTTAACGCCGTGTATTCTGGCCCATTTGTAACTAAGGCTAAAGAGGAATTCAGCAATAGCCAAAACGCCAATATTCAAAAATGGAGTGCGTATGTTTCCGGTAGTGCGAACCGACAGAAATTTTTGGAATGTGCTCTTGATTGGGTAAGCAAAGGCAATATTGGCGACTACATGAGCAAACATCGCAAAGACAAAAATATTGATGAGTTGAAAAAATATTTTAACACCGTCATTGATTGGGTATCTAGCGTATTTACTGACGTAGAAAGCGAAATGTGCGGGCTGGAGTGGGGACGGTTGTATGAGGCATACCATAAAAAATCCTACAATCCAAAAAAGATTTCGGAAGAAGTGCATAAACTGTATGGCGATCCATATGTTAAAAATCGTAAAGGTATTTTTGAATTTATCTTAGGAGGTTCTACTGATACGAAATTGCTTGACGTTCGAATTTTTGACGAAGCAACTAAGAGAAGTACTTACTCAACACAGACCGCTAAAGCAGAGAAAAAAGGCGAATCAAATTGTTCAAATTGTGTTATTGGGCATGAAGCCAACAAGGATAAAATTTGGAGTTTTGGTGAAATGGAAGCCGATCATGTATCGGCTTGGAGCAAGGGTGGTAAAACAGCAGCTAAAAATTGTGAGATGTTGTGTAAAACACATAACCGAGCAAAAGGAAATCGATAAATAATTGTAATTATACCATTGTGTTTTCTCCGCTCCACTACGAAAACTATTTAATATAGTCTCAATATTACCTTAAATATATCATGAATATGAAAAAAATTGATTTGCATATTCACACCATATCAACAACAAGCGATTGTATATTTACTTTTAGCTTAAAAAAACTACAAGACTATATTGCAAACGCGAAACTGGATGCCATTGCCATCACCAATCACAATTGTTTTGATATACAACAATTCAAAACAATAATGGATGCTATCAACATTAAAATATTTCCCGGAATAGAAATAGATTTGGGCAAAGGTCATGTGTTAATTATTGACGAAGGCAATAATCTGCCAGAGTTTAGTAGAAAATGTGAGATGGTCTCAAAAATAATCGTCAGTCCTAAAGATAACATAACAGTAGACCAGCTAAAACAGATATTTAAAAATTTACATGATTATTTAATAATTCCCCATTTTGGTAAAAATCCAGAACTAAGCAACGATGCAATTGCAAATTTAGCAGAATTCATCACGGCAGGTGAAGTTGAGAGTCCAAAAAAATTTATACGAGCAAAAAATAACGAATCAAGCCTAGTGCCAGTTTATTTTAGCGATGTTAGAATAAAGACTGATCTTGAGTTATTTCCAACAAGACAAACTTTTATTGATTGTGATGACATAAATTTAACATCACTCAAAAATTGTCTTAATGACAAGACGAAAGTTGCTCTGTCTGAAAAAGACGGGAATAATTTATTTCAAGTTTTTGATAACGGACAAAAATTATCTACTGGCTTAAATGTAGTTCTTGGTGAACGATCATCGGGCAAGTCTTTTATGTTAAATCGAATAGATAAAGAATTGGGCGGAGCTAAATACATTAAACAATTCTCCCTCGTTCAAGATGATGAATCTGATGAAAGAAAATTTAATGATTTTTTGAATGATCAACACAGTCTAATTACCGAAGAATATCTAAAGGAATTCAAAATTGTTTTAAATGATGTTATTGACATCGACATAGAAAGTAATAATAGGCGACTTACAGAATATTTGGATTCTTTACTCAAGTCTGCTACGGAAGCAGGAACTAAAGATATTTTTTCTAAAACTACATTATTTGGCGAGATTGAATTCAGAATAAATGACCTCGGTACATTTAAGACATTAATCGATGCTGTCATACACCTGATTGAAAATATTGCCCATAAAGAATTAATTGAAAAGCATCTAAATAAAGAGGGTTTAAAACAATTAGCCATTGAATTAATTGAAATATTTCGAAAAAATAGTTTGCTAGAAAAAAATAAAAAAATTGTAAACGAAGCTATTCGAGAAATAAAAATGGGATTGAAACTTAAAACATCAGCGACCCAAATAAAACCCATGGATTTATATAAATATAAAATAGAAGAAAATAAGGTAAAACGTTTTATACAAATTTCAAAAAATTTACAAATAGAATCAATTGTTCGAGAAGAAAATGTCCAAGGATTTAGAGTCATCGCAAACAAAAGAAAATTTTCTGGCGCGGGTGAAATAAAAAAAATTAGTGGTCAAATTACTGCATTTAGTGACGCTTTTAAAAAATATGACACCCCATATGAATACCTAAAAGAATTGAAAAAAAATGAAACCCTAATAGGGTCAGAATACTATAAATTTTTTGTTAAAATCGAATATAAAATTATAAACAGAGACGGTTTTGAAGTATCTGGCGGAGAACGGTCTGAATTTAAACTTCTACATGCAATTAAGGACGCTCAAAATTATGATTATTTGTTAATAGATGAGCCGGAGTCCTCTTTTGATAATATATTTTTAAAATCAGAAGTTAATAAAATTATAAAAGAAATTTCGAAAAATATGCCTGTTGTGGTAGTTACTCACAACAGCACGGTAGGTGCATCAATTAAACCTGACTATTTAATTTATACCTGCAAAAATATCGAGGGAGGAATTATTAAATATAAAACATATTCAGGTTACCCGGCAGATAAAGAACTATTATCTTTAGACGGAGAGAAAAAACAAAATTTTGAGCTAACAGTGAATTCCCTGGAAGGAGGAGACGAAGTTTATACTGAAAGAAGGATAAACTATGATAATCTTAAAAAATAATAATTTAAAAAATTATGAAAATATTAAAAATTGACGAGACTTTAGGACACTATTCTCTAGATGGAGTAACTTATAAAACAATTAACGAAATTAACAAAGAAGACCTTTTAAGACTCGTCGATTTAGCGCTAGAATCTGACGTAGTTATAGATGATTTTAATGAAAGTTTAATTAAAGACCCAGCACATCAAATTATCTATAAAAACATTAGTGAAAAAATTAAAGATCTACAACAAAAAAAGAATGACTATAAAGATGAAACCGATCGTTTATACCTTAAAGAATATAAAAAGTATCAAGAACTACCACAATAATAAAATAAAGTAAAATGTTTTGGGCTTCGGGCATTCACCCCTTAATCCCCTCTGCCCTTCGCCCAAAACGGAAAAGAAATATTGTGTTTTGGATTTTGGGCATTCACCCCTGACCCCTCTGCCCAAAATCCAAAACGGAAAAAGAAATTTTAAAATTTTTTAAAACAATCCCGACTGCTGTCGGAAAAAAGAAAAGGAATACATCAGCTAACACGGCATATCTGGTTACGGCTTTTTACAAAAGCCTCCACCCAAATTGCTACGCAACTTCAGATATGCCGATACGTTACGCAAAATCCGCGGCGGCTTTCGCGTAACGCCGCGCCTACCGGCGCCGTTCCGCTCGCCGTGGCGGACTTCGCGTAACAGCGCCTATCCGCAATGTCGGTCTTCCGTCGCGGCGACAGAATCCCGCCACTGCGGATCAGGCGCGGCGTTATATGAAATAATAAAATATTCTTTTCGGCCCTATCGGGCATTTAATCCAAAAAAATTTATTTTTAATTTTAAATAATTAACAACAAAAAATTATGAAGCCAGAGTATTATCAAAAAATTTGGGCAAAAGTATTGTCCTCCGACGAAGAAACTAAATATGAATTTGGTATCAGTGGAAATTATATTAGATTCGTTTTGATTATATGGGGTATTATAAGTGTTCCGTTTTTACCTGCTATGGGGTTAGGAATTATTATTTTTTTAATTGCTTACTTTTACTATGCTTTTTATTTACGTGCGTCCAATGCTTATGCCTTCACAAACAAGCGTGTGCTAATTCATAATGGTTGGCTGGCTACTTCCTTGAAGAGCATTGATTATAGTAAAATAACTGATATGAAAATTGATGAGGGCTTCTTTGAAAGAATTTTTTATAAAACAGGAAGCATCACAATCAATACTGCTGGAACTGGCGTAGCTGAAGTTATATTAAGGCACATAGATCGACCGTATGAGGTAAAAAAACAATTAGAAAAAATAAAAGCTGAAATTAAAAATTAAAAATAAATTTTTTTGGATTAAATCTTTCGCCTATCGGCGAAAACGAAAAGAATATTTTATTACATCATATAACACGGCATATCCGGTTGCGGCTCTTTCAAGAGCCTCCACCCAAATTGCTGCGCAACTTCGGATATGCCGATACGTTATACGCAATTCAAAAAATATTTTTCTTTTAATAAGGAATTTTGACAGGCTTTTTAAAAAGGGGAATAAATTTGTTTTTTTATTTATTAGAAAGGGGTATAAGGTGTTTTCTCCGCTCCGCTACGAAAACGATTTATTTATAAGGGGAAAACGAATACAATACAATTACTTAAATTGAATGTAAACTATGGCAAATTCTAAAGAAGCAAAAGCACGAATAAAAATAAACAAGCTACTGGAACAAGCGGGCTGGCGATTTTTTGATAATGAAAAGGGGCAAGCAAATATTTCACTAGAGCCAAATGTAAAACTTACCCAGAAAGACATTGACGCTTTTGGCGAAGATTTTGAATCTACAAAAAACGGTTTTATTGATTTTTTATTGCTTGATGAAAACGGTTTCCCGCTCGTTATTTTGGAAGCCAAAAAAGAAGACAAGAATCCGTTAGACGGAAAAGAACAAGCGAGAAAATATGCTCATACTGAAAATGCTCGTTTCGTTATTCTTTCAAACGGCAATCTTCATTATTTTTGGGATTTGGAACGAGGCGATCCTGAAATTATTACCGAATTCCCAACGCAAGAATCTTTGAAGCACAGGCAAGATTTTAAGCCCGACAATCAGCGTTTAGCAGATGAGGAAGTTAAAGAAGATTATATTGCATTTACGCAAAATCCAAACTTCAAAGATGATCCTCGCTATCTCAATAAAGAAACACGAGAGGAATATCTTTGGGATGAAAATTTGCGGATTTTGCGCCCGTATCAGCTCAAGGCTGTTCACGCTTTGCAGAAATCCGCCGAAGCTGGAAATGATCGTTTTCTCTTCGAAATGGCAACTGGAACGGGTAAAACTCTTATTTCCGCAGCTGTCATCAAACTATTTTTGCGAACAGGCAACGCAAAAAGAATTTTGTTTTTGGTTGATCGTTTGGAATTGGAAGATCAAGCACATAAAAACTTTGTTCGATATTTGAGCAATGACTTTTCCTCTGTTATTTACAAGCAAAATCGTGATGACTGGAAAAAGGCAGAAGTTGTTATCACAACTGTTCAAAGTCTTTCATCGCAAGACAAATACAAAAAACTATTTTCACCGACTGATTTTGATTTAGTTATTGCCGACGAATCACACCGAGCAATCGGCGGAAACTCACGAGCGGTTTTTGAATATTTTATCGGCTACAAATTGGGCTTAACCGCAACACCAAAAGATTATTTGAAAAATGTTGATCCGCAAAAATTGTCGCAAAAAGACCCACGAGCTTGGGAAAGACGACAACTCTTGGATACTTACACGACTTTTGGCTGTAAAAATGGCGAGCCGACTTTCCGTTTTAGTTTACTTGACGGCGTAAAAGAAGGATTTTTGATCAATCCCATTGTTTCAGACGCTCGAACAGACATCACAACAGAATTACTTTCAGAAAAAGGCTATGCCGTAATGGTTGAAGATGAAGAAGGTGGAGAAAGTGAAGAAACATTTTTCCAAAAAGATTTTGAAAAGAAATTCTTTTCCGAAAAAACCAATCGTGTTTTTTGCCAGACATTTATTGAAAATGCTTTCAAAGACCCGATAAGCGGTGAAATCGGCAAGAGTATTATATTTTGCGTGAGCCAAAAACACGCTTCAAAAATTACTCAAACACTCAATCAAATGGCGAGCCAACTTTGGCCCGACAAATACAATTCTGATTTTGCCGTGCAAATAACTTCAAACATTGCCGATAGCCAGCAATTCACGATCAATTTTGCAAATAACAATTTAAGCGGACACACAAAATTTTTAGAGAATTACAAATCAAGCAAAACGAGAATTTGTGTAACTGTCGGAATGATGACGACTGGCTATGATTGCCAAGATATTTTGAATCTTGCGCTTATGCGTCCCGTCTTTTCGCCGACTGATTTTATTCAGATCAAAGGACGAGGAACAAGAAAATTCACTTTTGAATATACCGACGAATATGGCGAAAAGCACAAAAAGCCAAAAGACCATTTCAAATTTTTCGACTTCTTTGCAAACTGCGAATACTTTGAAGAAAAATTTGATTATGACGAGGTTTTGCAATTACCAATCAAGCAAAAAGGAACTGGCGGAGAAGGACCGGTCGGCGTTGATATTGATGAATTCGAAACTTTCAATCCTGACAAAGTAAAAACGCTTACAGAAACACCTGTTGGAATTGAAGGAATGAAAGTTGATCGCAAACTTTTTGAGAAAGCCCGCGAAGAATTACAAAATGACCCCGAAGTAAAGTCTGCCGTTGAAAGCGAGCAGTGGGATAAAGCGGTGCAAATAATGCGGGACAAATACGAAGATAAACCGCAATTATTCTTGAATCTCGAGAAAATCCGCAAGAGTGAAAATCTTGATCGTCGAATCTCTTGGCGTGAATTTTTGGAACGAGCTTTCGGCTTGATTGATGTTTTCAAATCCAAAGACGAAAAATTGGAAGAAGAATGCGAAAAGTTTATTTCAATCTACAAACCCGAAAGCAAATATGTTCCGCATATCAAAAATTATCTAAAAGCGTATGTTACGAGCGAATATTTTAGAAACGAAATAAACAATCAACGATTTCCAAGAGAATTTGCTGGATTTACAATGGCAGAGTTTAAGCAATTAAATGGATTTCGGGAAACTGTTCCAACATATGTCAAAGATTATGTTCCCGTTAATGTTTATATGAGGTAACCAAAAAATATTATGCTTGATCAAATTACAAAACGAAAACTTGACTCTGCCCGACAAATTCTTGTCGGTAAAGTTCCTGATCCAAAAGCGCAGGTTGAGCAAATCACGACTGCTCTTATCTATAAGTTTATGGACGATATGGATAAGGAAAACGAAGAAGTTGGATTGAAAACTCAATTTTTTGTTGATGATTGGAAAAAGTTTTCGTGGACGAAAATTTTGGACAACAAACTTTCAGGACAGGAACGGCTTGATCTTTATGTTCAGGCAATTACAAATATGCCAAAAAATCCGCATATTCCTCAATTGTTCAGAAATATTTTCAAAGGCGCTTTTTTGCCATACAACGACCCTCGCACGCTTTCGCTTTTCTTGAAAGAGATCAACGAATTTAATTACGAACACAGCGAAAATTTGGGTAACGCTTTTGAATATTTGCTTTCTATCCTCGGAAGCCAAGGTGACGCTGGGCAATTCCGCACGCCACGCCATATCATTGATTTTATTGTTGAAGTTGTTGATCCGAAGAAAAATGAAACAATTCTTGACCCCGCTTGCGGAACGGCTGGATTTTTGATTTCTGCCTATAAGCATATTTTGAAACAGAACAAAGAAAAAGCGCTCACGCCTGATGAAAAATTGAAGTTGATGAATAATCTTGCGGGTTATGATATTTCGCCCGACATGGTGAAACTGGCGCTTGTAAATATGTATTTGCACGGATTTCCAGAACCAAAAATTCACGAATACGATTCTCTCACGAGCGAAAAGCGGTGGGATGAAACTTTTGATGTGATTCTTGCCAATCCGCCGTTTATGTCGCCTAGCGGCGGAATTGTACCACATAAAAAATTCAGTATTCAATCTAGTCGTGCAGAAGTTTTATTTGTTGATTATATTTCTGAACATTTGAAAATTAACGGCAGAGCTGGAATTATTATCCCAGAGGGGATCATATTTCAATCAAATAATGCATATAAAAATTTAAGAAAGAATTTAATTGAAAATTGGGGGTTATTTGCCATTGTGTCCTTGCCGAGCGGAGTATTTCAGCCGTATGCAGGAGTAAAAACATCAATTTTGTTTTTAGATAAAGAATTTTCTAAACATACTGACAAAATTATCTTTGTTACTGTTGACAATGACGGTTTTGAATTAGGCACACAAAGAAAACCGATAGAAAAAAATGATCTACCAAATGTAATATCAGTACTACACAAATGGAAAAATAAACAAGAAATTTCTGCTGAAAAAAATGTTTTCAGCATTACAAAAAAACAAATCCTAGAAAACATTGATTACAATTTTACCGTAGATAGATATAGAGAAAAAACAAATTGCCAGAACAAAAAATGGACAATGATTACATTGGGAGAATTAGAATCTCAAGGAGAAATAGAATTTTTACGTGGTCAGGGGGTTTCCAAAAAAGATATTGTAGAAAACGGAAAGAATAGATGTATTCATTACGGAGAACTTTATACTTTATATACTCCAATAATTGATAAAGTGTTCAGTAAAACAAATTTAGAGGGCAAAGTGTTATCAGTTTCAGGCGACGTGTTGGTTCCTTCAACAACAACAGCGGATGCAATGGGTATCGCAATAGCTAGAGCGGTGAATGCCAACGGAATAATTTTAGGCGGAGATATAAATATAATTAGAACGAGAAACAAAAAAATTAACTCAAAATTTCTTTCCCTTTTGCTAAATTTTCCATTAAAGCGAGACTTGGCAAGTTTTGCTAAGGGAGTAAATATTCTTCATATTTCAAACAAAGATATTAAACAAATCCATATTCCCTTGCTTCCCATGAAAAAACAGGAAGAAATAATTAGAAAATATGATTTAGAACAAGAGAAAATAGCAGAAATGAAAGCAAAAATTGAGAAATCGGAAGAAAATATCAAAGAAATTATTTTTGAGGTTTTATAGTATAAATTACTATGAAAAAAATTGATAAAAAATTCACACTTAAACAGAAGGTCATTATATATTTCTATAAATCCAAACAATATATCTATAATGACTGGCTAAGAACAAAAGAGAGACTGATTAAAATTGTCGATTCGTTTTTGTTTTATGCTCTAATCTATAGCATTTTTTTGTTTATCTTTCAGAAAATACTTTTGGAGTTTAATATTATCATCTCAGATGAACATTTATATAGTCTTGGGTTCGCTATCGCTGGGATAATTGGTGCTTCTATTGCTATTATATTTTCCTTTTCTACATTTATTTTACAAAGCACAGCAGATCTGTTTTCCACACAATATCTGAACAAATTTATTCAAGATAAAAAAGAGAAATACTTCTTTTGGTTATTAGTGGCATTGACTATATTTGCCTTTTTAACACCAATATTTATTAAATATTCGGCACCAGAGATATTAATTACTATTTTATTTGTTGCATTTTATTTGATCTACTCACTTTATAATGAACTAAGAACAAGAATTAATCCAGAAACAACACTAACAAAAATCAGGAATGACGCTGTAAAACGTTTGAGTAAGGTAAACAAAGAACTTAAAAAGCATGCACATATTCAGAATAAAATTTTTGAGTATGAAAATGAAAGCAAGGATTTGTCCTTGGCAATTCAGTACAAGACTAATGCTAATTGGAACTTATTTATTTTAGAAGATATAAAATATTTATACGAAATCGGCCTTCGATTATTATCAAAAAATGAAATTAATTCTTTCAACCTAACTTTAAAGTATGTCCATGATATTTATTTGTATCACTTAAGCTTAAGGAATGAACACATTATCAGGTTGCCGGCGAGTTTCTGGGGAACCTATACATTTGATGACGAGGGATTTACAGCAAAGGTTTTAGAATATTTAGAATCATTAAGTAATAGGGTTATACAGGAAAAAAGAAAGGAAAATATATACTACTTGTTAAGCGTGTATGAAAATCTAATTATTACTTCACAATCAATTAAATTTGCTGATAAAAATATTGGCGCACAAGGAGAGAACCCCATATTAAATTTAATATTGGCATATTATATTGGCCTAATAGAAAAACTTGCCAATACTAAAGAAAATGATTGGATTTGGGAATCCGTAAAATCTGTTTCTAGAATATCGAATACCTTATTGATGAACAATTATAACTACTTTGCTTATAGCCAGATAAGTCAGACAATCAATAAACTAACCATAGCTTGCATATCAGTAAAACAAGAAGCTTTTCTCAAAGAGATCGTAAATATATATTTAAACCAAATAAAGATTGCATGGAATAAATACAGTAATAACGCCATTCTCTGGAAAGATCTATTCAAGGAGTTGAAAAACACTACTTTGATTCTTTCCTTGTCTGGGAACATCAATTTATCGGTTAGTGAACTTTATATAGATTTTCATACATGGCAAGTAGCTGTTATAAATTCAATTTTTGAATTGACTGATAAAGATAAACAAAAAGAAAATCTGGACTCATACATGGAATTTATGGAGAAGTGGAGTGATTTCCTTCTTGATTTTGCTAGAGACGCCGGACTTGAAAATAAGCAAGTCGGATTACCTATCATCCAATCGGTAGAAAATAACCTCAGAATTCTTTATGGCATAAAACAAAAGTTTGATCTCGATTTAACCAAAATATACAAAACGCAATTCAATACACTTAGTTGGTATTTTCAGAAAACTGAAAAAGTGGATGAGAGTTTCCTGTTTAATCTTGAGCAAGTACAGGAAATCCTATTGAGAGAAATTAATGATAATTTAAAAGAGAAAGTCTTTGACGTAAAAGGAGTTACTGACTTATTAATCAGATTAATCGAGCAACATTTTGAAAAAGTGTCCGTTGGATATGGCTATAATCATCCTAGAGTAATCGAAAAACTAATATGTCTTGGCCTAGTATTGAACAAATACAAAGTAGATGTTGCTGATATTTTAAAGCTTATTGATCAGTTAAATACAAAATACTTAGAGCTCAATAAAGAATACTTCGAATTAAAGAAAAAAGAGCCAAATTTAATGGGGCCTGACGAATACCAATTATGCAAAGAAATATATGATCTTGAAAATGACTTATTTTCATACAACAGCGGGATGAGTATGGGAATTAAACAAATCTTAAAACAAGAAATAGATAAAAGTGAATGGGACGACTTCATTGGTAAAATAAAATACTGCGAAGGTGTTGAATACAAGACAGTAAGTCGATTTTAATTTTTAATCCTAATTATTCTAATTTTCTGTCCCGTCGTCAGTCCGTCAAAAAGTTTTGTGAGAGAAACCCAAATAAAAGGCAAAAATTCCCTCCCCTTAAACCCCTTCCTTTTTGCCTTTTATTTGAAGAGAATAAGGAGTTTTGGATTTTGGGCATTCACCCCTAACCCCTCTGCCCAAAATCCAAAACAAAAAAACAAATTTATAATGGCTCTTCTCCCAAACGTGTGGGTAAATTAATTTGATAAGATTAGGAATCGCCAGTATTCATGGGGATAAACAACGTTTTAAAGATTCAGAAAACCTGTCACAATAAAATCATG